>Ga0209278_1001363_pt1 | contig 15074 bp, 12 predicted proteins | sample JI81BgreenDNA_FD_187504 | JGI IMG/M metagenome (GOLD analysis project Ga0209278, IMG submission 187504) | Wastewater effluent complex algal communities from Wisconsin, to seasonally profile nutrient transformation and Carbon sequestration -... | ecosystem: Engineered > WWTP > Effluent > Algae... | reverse complement strand
GCCGGATGACGAAATAGGGGATTGAAAATCCCCGTGTAGGGGGTTCGATTCCCTCCCTGGCCACCATACAAAACAAGGGCTTGCGAGAAATCGCAGGCCCTTTTCTTTTGCGCCTCTCATCGAGCTGGGCTGCAGGCGTCAACCGGACGGGTGTTCGCACGTTACGAGCCGTAACGCACCGTCCGGAGTCCGCGATGCCCGCCTTACCGACCCCACTCCGCCGCTCGCTGGCGCCGCTCCGGACTCGTTGGGGCAGCGCGCTTGTCATGATGCTGGGCATCGCGACCTGCCCTCCCGTGCTCGGTCAGGCGTCGGACGCACAGCGCGACGCCGCCCGCCTGCTGGCCCAAGCCAGCTTCGGGCCGACGATGGCCGAGATCGACCGGGTGGCGGCGATGGGCGCGCCCGCATGGATCGACCAGCAGATCGCGGCGCCCGCAACCCTGCACCTCGAGGTCACCGACGCGCATTACCGCGCGATGCTTCCGCTGTACAACGTCGGTCGCGCGACACCGGAAACCACCTGCATCCAGTCCCTGCTCTGCCGCTATGCACGGCGCGACGCGTGGTGGCGGACGTCGATCACGGCCCCCGACCAGCTGCGCCAGCGCATGGCCTTCGCGCTGAGCCAATTCTTCGTCGTCTCCGATCTGAACGCCGACGTGGCCTATACGCAGTACGCGCCGGCGGACTTCTACGACACCTTGGTGGTGAACGCGTTCGGCGATTTCCGCACGCTCCTCGAGGAGGTCACCCTCCATCCCGCGATGGGCCGCTACCTCGGGATGTTGCAGAACGAGAAGGCCGACCCGGCCCGCAACACCGAACCGGACGAGAACTATGCCCGCGAGGTGATGCAGCTCTTCACCATCGGGCTGAGCGAACTCAACGTCGACGGGACGCCACTGACGGCCCCCGACGGCAGCCTGCAGCCGACGTACGGCGACGCCGAGATCACGAATTTCGCCCGCGTGTTCACCGGCTGGAACTATGCCAACGCCACGCGCTGGAGTTTCGGCCGTGGCGTCGCCGGCATTCCCGGCCACATCGAATCGATGCGCGCCAACGAGGCCTACCACGACACCGGGGCCAAGGTGCTGCTGCGCGGCCAATCACTGGCCGCGGGACGCACCGCCTCCGCCGATCTCGACGACGCGCTGGACAACCTCGCCAACCATCCCAATGTCGGGCCATTCCTCGCACGCCACCTGATCCAACGGCTGGTCACCAGCAACCCCTCGCCCGGGTACGTCGGCCGGGTGGCCGCGGTGTTCGCCGACAACGGCCGCGGGCAGCGCGGCGATCTCGGGGCCGTCGTTCGCGCCGTGCTGCTCGATCCGGAAGCCCGCGACCCCGCCATCGCCGCCGGCGCCGACTACGGGAAGCTGCGCGAACCCCTGCTCCGCTACACCGCGCTCTGGCGTGCCTTCGGCGCCCAAGGCGTGGGGGTGAGCAACGGGGCGGGCTCGGTGGCCGGCATCTATCGCTTCTACTCGAGCGACACGCTGCTGGCGCAAGCACCGCTTTCGGCGCCCTCGGTGTTCAACTTCTACCGCCCCAACTTCAGGAAGCCCGGCGAAATCCGCGACCGCGGCCTGTTCTCGCCAGAGTTCCAGATCGTGAACGACAACACCGCGATCGCCATGGCGAACCGGCTCCACGGCGCGCTGTTCAACAGCGATCGCGACGTGACCAGCGGGCGGATGCTGGCGAACACGATCGCCCCGCTGGGCAACCTGCCGCTGGATTTCAGCGTGGAGAAATCGCTGGCCACGCAGCCCGAAGCCCTCGTCGACCGCCTCGACCTGCTGATGATGGCCGGCCGGATGCCGACGCCGATGCGCGCAGTGCTGGTCGACGCCCTCGGCCGGATGCCGTCCACGGACGGCGGCCGCCAGCGCGTGGAAGACGCCGTCTTCCTGATCGCTTCGTCCCCCCAGTTTTCGGTGCAGAGGTAAGCCCATGGCCACGCCCATCGACCCCGCGCGCCGCCGCTTCCTCGGCACCAGCTCGCGCATCGCCCTCGGCAGCGCCTGCGCGCTCGCCACCCTCGGCCGGCTTGAACTGGCGCAGGCCGCGTCGCGTCCCGGCGACTACCGTGCCCTCGTCTGCCTTTACCTGCTCGGCGGCAACGACAGCTACAACATGGTCGTACCGCGCGACAGTGCCGCGCATGCCACCTACGCCGCCGCGCGGCCGGCGCTGGTCGTGCCGCGAGAAGCCTTGCTGCCCATCTCGCCCATATCCGGCGACCAGGGCGCCGGATGGGGCCTGCATCCGGCCATGCCGGAGATGGCGGACCTTTTCGGCCGCGGGAAGGCGGCCCTGCTGGCCAACGTGGGCCCGCTGGTGCAGCCCACCACCGCGGATGACTACCGCTTGGCGCGCGTGCCCCTGCCACCCGAACTGTTTTCGCACATCGACCAGCAGGCGCATTCGATGAGCCTGGGCAGTGAAGTGGAAAGCCGACCCGGCTGGGGGGGCAAGATCGCGGACCGGCTCGCCGAGCGCTTCGCCGCCAATCGCGACGCCAACGGACTGCCGGCCGCACTGTCGCTGTCCGGCGCCAACGCCTGGCAGAACGGCAGCGACGGTGGGCTGTACACCTTGGGAAGCACCGGGGTCACCCGACTCGACGCCACGCTGCGCAACGATCCGTCGACGCGCTGGGCCACCCGGCGCGACGCCTTCAATGCCCTGCTCGACCTCGGGGAGCGCGACGGCTCGACGTTCGTCCGCGAGTCCTCGCGCGCAACGCGGCGCGCCCGGGACTTCGCCGAAAGCGTCAACGCGGCCATCGAACCGATCTCGCCGGCAACGGTGTTCCCATCGACCACGCTCGGCAGCCAGATGCGCACCATCGCCAGGGTGATCGGGGCGCGCCGGACCCTCGGACAGAGCCGCCAAGTCTTCTTCGTGGGCTTCGGGGGCTGGGATACGCACGACAACATGCTGGAAGACCACCAAACCCTGCTGTCGACGATCTCGCAGGCCTTGGGCGCCTTCCAGCAGGCGACGGAGGAACTGGGCATCGCCGATGCCGTGACCACCTTCACGATGACCGACTTCGGACGCACCTTGAACAACAACGGCGACGGCACCGACCACGGCTGGGGCGGCCACAGCTGGATCATCGGCGGCGACGTGGTGGGTGGCCATTTCTATGGCGCGATGAACGAGTACGCGCTTGGCAGCAGCCGTGACGTGGGCCGAGGCCGGATGGTCCCGACGACGGCGGTCGACCAGCTCGGGGCCTCGCTGGCCCGGTGGATGGGCCTCGGCTACGGGGACGCGGTGGACATCTTCCCGAGGCTGCCGGCCTTCGGGAGCGGGGCCGACTACCTCCCGCTGTTCGCCAGCACCAACGCGGTGCTGAACACCGTCAACTTCACGAGGAACCGGGGCAAGGCGTGAGGCGGCCGGGCCCGGGCGGGCCAGGAACTGTGACGCCGCCCTCCAAAACGACTCCGCGCCAGAGCTTTGACGTTGTTTGACAGATTGGGATCTGGGTAGCCTACGGCACCCTCATCATGTCCGGAGCGCCCCGCATGCGCCCCTCCCGCTTGGCAACGCCCGTCCTCGTCGGTTTGGCCGCAGCGTTCGCCCTGCCCGGCTTTGCCCAGTCGACCTTCACCAGCACCGCCGTGGTCGAACACAGCGGTCTGTGCCTGGAAGTGCCTGCCGCTTCGACGGCCGCCAATATCCAACTGGTGCAGAACACCTGCAATGGCCGGCCCGAGCAGAGCTTCCGGCTACAGGTCATCAACGCGCTCGCCCAGACGTATTACATCGTCGCGACGCACAGCAACCAGTGCGTGGTCGCCTCCTCCGCGGTGCAGGCCAACGGCACGACGCTCGTGCAGGCGGCTTGCAGCAGCCCAGCCACGAACCCGGTCCAGCAGTTCCGCCTCGAGCGGATGGCCGCCGATGGCCAGCGTTTCCGTCTCAGGAACCTCGCCCAGGATCGCTGCATCGATGTCGCGAACAGCGATTCGCGCACGAACCGGCCCGTACACCTCTGGAGCTGCCAGGCCCTGACCTCGGGCCGGAACCAGAATTGGACGCTGGGGGGCGCCGCCACCGCCGGGTTCGGTACCGGATCGCCACCCACCGTCGCCCAGGCCGACGCCGCCCGCCTGCTTCAGCAGGCCACGTTCGGCCCGACGGCGAGCGAGATCGACCGGGTCGTATCCATGGGCTACGACGCCTGGATCACCGACCAGTTCAATCGGCCGGCTTCCAGCCACCTGGCCACCCACCAGGCCATCCACAACGAACTCTCGCCCCACTTGGGCGGCGATCCCGAGGACCTGGCCTGCGAATTCAGCTACGCCTGCCAACTGAGCCGGCACGACACCTGGTGGCAGATCGGCGTCCGCGGCGACGACCAGCTCAGGCAGCGCGTCGCGTTCGCGCTCAGCCAGTTCTTCGTCATCTCCGAGGTCAGCGACAACGTCGGTTACTCGCAGCAGGCGATCAGCGACTACTACGACACCCTCGCCGTGCACGGCCTGGGCAACTTCCGCACCCTGCTGGAAGAGGTGACCCTCCATCCCCTGATGGGCCGCTACCTCGGGATGCTGCAGAACGAGAAGGCGGATCCGCGCACCAACACCGAGCCGGATGAAAACTTCGCCCGCGAGGTGATGCAGCTGTTCTCGATCGGCCTCGTCGAACTCAATATCGACGGCACGCCGAAGCTGGACGCCAACGGCAACACCATCCCGACCTACGACAACACGCGCATCACCAACCTCGCGCGGACGCTCACCGGCTGGAACTTCAGCAACGCGACGAGCTGGTGGAACTGGGAAGACGACGTCAAGCTGCCGGGCCTGATCAGCAACATGTCGGCCTGGCGCACGACGCAGGGCGAGATCTACCACGACACCGGCGCCAAGACCCTGCTTGGCGGCACGCCCGTTCCGGCCGGGGGAACCGCGGCGGCCGACCTCCGGATCGCGCTCGACAACCTGTTCAACCATCCGAACGTGGGGCCGTTCCTCGCGAAGCACCTCATCCAGCGCCTGGTCACGAGCAATCCCTCGCCGGCCTATGTCCGCCGGGTCGCCGAACGCTTCAACAACAACGGGAATGGCGTCCGCGGCGACATGCGGGCCGTGGTGCGCGCGGTGCTGATGGACCCCGAGGCTCGCGACGCCGCCCAGGCCCAGCAGTACGGCTACGGCAAGGTCAAGGAGCCCATGCTGCGCTTCTCCGCCGTCCTTCGCGCATTCAATGCACAGGGCCAGGCCGTGGCGACCACCGGCGGTGCCACGACGCGGGGCCTGCTCCGCAATCGCGGCATCGGCATCGACATGGCCCAGTCGGTCATGGGGTCACCGTCGGTTTTCAACTTCTACCGGCCCAACTTCATGCCCACCGGCGACCTCCGCCAGCGCGGCTTGGTCGCACCCGAACTCCAGATCCTCAACGAAGCCGTGGCGATCAGTTCGCTCAACCACTTCCACGGAAGGCTTTGGCAGACGGACAGCGCCGACGCAACGATCCCCACGACCACCACCGATCCGCGCTTCTACACGACGCGCTACCGATTCAACCTCGCCGCGGAAAAAGCCCTCGCCAACGCACCCGAGAAGCTGGTGGACCGCATGGATCTGCTGCTCATGGGCGGCCGGATGCCGACGGAAATGAAGCGGATCCTCGTGGCGTCCACATACGCCACGCCCTTGTCCGACGGCGGCGGCGACCGCGTGGAGGACTTGATCTTCCTCATCGCCTCTTCCTCCCAGTTCGCCGCGCAGAGGTAATCCATGGACCGCATCGACAAAGCGAACGAACGTCGCCGCTTCCTGGTCGGCGCCAGCCGCATCGCACTGGGCAGCGCCGCAGCGATGGCGACGATGGGCCAGCTGCAGATGGTGCAGGCGGCAACGCGAAGCACCGACAAGTACAAGGCCCTGGTCTGCGTCTATCTCTTCGGCGGCAACGACAGCTTCAACATGGTCGTGCCGCGGAGTTCCGCCGCCTACGGCACCTACAGCGCAGCACGACCGGCGCTGGCCATCCCGCAGGCGAACTTGCTGCCGATCACGCCGACCGCCGGTGCGGGCGGGGTCGAGTGGGGCTTGAACCCCGCCATGCCGGAACTGCGCGCGCTGTTCGAGAGCGGTCGCGCGGGCCTGATTGGCAACGTCGGCCCCTTGGTCACGCCCACGACCAAGTCGGATTACCAGAACCGACGCGTGCCGCTGCCACCGGAGCTGTTCTCGCACGTCGACCAGCAGGCGTATTCGATGTCGATGGGCAGCGAGACCGCCGCGAAGGCCGGCTGGGGCGGACGCCTCGCCGACCGCCTGCAGTCGGCGGGCTTCGGTTCGTCGAGCGGCCTGCCGATCGGGCTGACGATGTCGGGCGCCAACGCCTGGTTGGCTGGCTCCGAAACCGGCATGTACACGCTGGGCAGCTCCGGCCCTTCGCGGATCGACGGCAGCCTTCGTGCACCATGGGACGCCCGCACCCGGGCGCGCAGCGATGCCTTCAACCAACTGCTCGGTGCCGCGCAGCGGGATACGTCGGCCTTCGTGCGCGAGCACGGCCGGATGAACCGTCGGGCGATCGATTTCAGCGAGTCGGTCTTCAACGCCATCAACGGCGTGCCGGCACTCACGACGGTCTTCCCGACGGGCCGCTTCGGCGACACGCTGCGGACCGTGGCCCGCACCATCGCCGCGCGCGGTGCGCTCGGCCAGCGGCGGCAGATCTTCTTCGTGGGGCTCGGAGGCTGGGACACGCATGACGGCCAGCCGACGGCCCACCCGGCGCTGCTCACCCAGGTCAGCCAGGGCCTCGCCGCCTTCTACAACGCCACGGTCGAACTGGGCATCTCGCGCGACGTGACGACCTTCACCATGAGCGACTTCGGCCGCACGTTGAACAACAACGGCGACGGCACCGACCACGGCTGGGGCGGGCACAGCTGGATCCTCGGCGGCGACGTGGTGGGGCGCCGCCTCTACGGCACGATGCCGGATTACGCGCTGGGCTCCTCGCAGGACGTGGGCCGTGGACGGATGATCCCCACGACGCCGGTCGAGCAGATCGGCAGCACCCTCGCGCGATGGTTCGGGCTGGGCTTCTCCGACGCCAACGAAATCTTCCCGAACATCCGCAATTTCGGCACCGGCGCTGACTATCTGCCGATGCTCAGCAGCACCAATGCCGTCCTGAACGACGTGAACTTCACGCGCAATCGGGGCGGCGGCAAGGGTTGATGCGAGGCCGACCTCGTCGGCCATACGCACTGGTATGCTCCGGGGGTCCCGCGTTCTCCCGGAGCCTTCGCGTGTTTCGATCCGCCCTCCTCGTCTTCGTCGCCTCGCTGCTGGCTGCTTGCGCCAGTGGCCCGGTGAAGCGCGTCTTCCCGCCCGAAGCGCGGGTGCAAGAGATCCAACTGCGGGATGGCCGGGCCACGATCCAACTCCGCGTGCAGAGCTTCAGCACCGTGCCCAGCGAAGTGCAGGCCTACGCGCTGACACTCGAGTTCGCCGGCGCGGAAGCGGCCCGACTGGAAGGCCGAGCCACCACGACGGTGCTGCCGCAAGCGGCCGAAACCCTCGCCATCGACACGACGCTGGATGCCGCGGCGCTCGAGCGCGCGAACGCCGCGCTCGCGAATGGCACGGCGCTGCGGTATCGGCTCCACGGCACGATCACGGTCGAGCCGAACGGCCGCGACTATCCCATCGACTACAGCAGCGCGCTGAGCCGGGCCCCGGGCCTGGACGGCGTGTTGCGCTGAGCGTCGCCAAACGCCGCATCAAGCGACCTCGGCACGCCCCGACCCCTTCCCTCCTCGCCTACTGACGTCCTCCTCCGCATGAACACCTACAAAGCCCCCGTGCGCGACATGAGCTTCGCGCTGTTCGACGTGATCCAGGCCGAAGCGCTCTACGCGAAGCTCGGCATCGAGGCCGCCCAGCGCGACGTCATGGACGCCGCGCTCGAAGAAGCCGCGAAGTTCAACGAGACCGTGCTCGCGCCGCTCAACAGCGTCGGCGACCGCGAAGGCTGCACCTTCGACAAGGCCACCGGCGCGGTGAAGACCCCGACCGGCTTCAAGGAGGCGTACACGCAGTTCGTCGAAGGCGGCTGGGCCGGCATCACCGCGCGCGCCGAGCTCGGCGGCATGGACCTGCCCGAAAGCTTCGGCGTGCTCATGAAGGAGATGATCGACGCGGCCAACCTGAGTTGGGGCAACTACCCGCTGCTCTCGCACGGCGCCACCGAGGCGCTGAAGCACCACGGCGAGCCGTGGCAGCAGGAGGTCTTCCTGAAGGCGATCGTCGAAGGCCGCTGGACCGGCACCATGTGCCTCACCGAGCCGCACTGCGGTTCCGACCTCGGCCTGCTGAAGACCCGCGCCGAGCCGATCGCCGAAGGCAAGTACGCCATCACCGGCACCAAGATCTTCATCACCGGCGGCGAGCACGACTTCACCGACAACATCGTGCACCTCGTGCTGGCGCGCCTGCCGGACGCGCCGGCCGGCACCAAGGGCATCTCGCTGTTCATCGTCCCGAAGGTCAAGGTCGCGCGCGACGGCAGCGTCGGCGAGCGCAACGCGGTGCGCTGCGGCTCCATCGAACACAAAATGGGCATCCACGGTTCGGTCACCTGCGTGATGAACTTCGATGGCGCCGAGGGCTACCTCATCGGCCAGCCGAACAAGGGCCTCGCGGCGATGTTCACCATGATGAACACCGCACGCCTCGCCGTCGGCATCCAGGGCCTCGGCCTGATCGACCGCGCCTTCCAGAACGCCCTGCGCTACAGCCGCGACCGCCTGCAGATGCGCGCGCTCTCCGGCGCGAAGGAGCCTTCGAAGCCGGCCGACCCGATCATCGTCCACGCCGACATCCGCCGCATGCTGCTCACCAGCAAGGCGCTGGCCGAAGGCGGGCGCCTGCTGGCGTACCACGCCGCGACGCTGGTCGACATCATGGAGCGCACGTCTGACGAGGCCGAGCGCAAGCAGGCCGACGACCTGCTGAGCTTCCTCACGCCGATCGTGAAGGCCTGCCTCACCGAGTGGTCGGTCGAGTGCACCTACAATTCGCTGCAGTGCTTCGGCGGCCACGGCTACGTCGCCGAGTGGGGCATGGAGCAGCTGGCCCGCGATGCGCGCATCACCACGATCTACGAGGGCACCACGCAGATCCAGGCGCTCGACCTGCTCGGCCGCAAGGTGATGCAGCAGCAGGGCGTCGGCCTGAAGCAGTTCCTTGGCATGATCCAGCAGTTCTGCGAGCAGAACATCGGCAACGCCGCCGTCGCCGAGTTCATCGGCCCGCTGGCCACGCTCGCCAAGGAATACGCCGACACGACGATGGCGGTCGGCCGCAAGGCCGCCGGCAATCCGGAAGAGATCGGTGCGGCTTCGGTCGACTACCTGTTCTACTCGGGCTACGTCGCCCTCGCCTACTGGTGGGCGAAGAGCGTGGCCGTGGCCGAAGCCGGCGACTACCCGGCCGACTTCAAGACGGCGAAGCGCGAGACCGCGCGCTTCTACTTCCAGCGCCTGCTGCCGCGCACCCGCCTGCACAAGGCGGGCATCGAGGCGGGTCCGGATTCGCTGCTCGCGCTCGACGCCGCGCTGTTCGACAGCTGATCAAGCCCGGGCTTCGATGGGCGTGCGTTCGAGTCGATCGACGCGCGCCGCAAAGCAGCCGTAGGCCGCGTAGTGGGCGTGGAGGTACGCCACGTCCGCTCGCCCCAAGAGCCGGCCAATCGCCGCCGCCGAATCGCGCCCTTCAACCAGTTCAGCGACAACGAGCCGATGGCTCATGTCGTAGGCGCGCATCGAAAGGGTTCGGCGTGCCAGCGCCGGTGGAATGGCATCGATGAACCGTGATGCCTCGGAGAGGCCGGACCGAAGATAGACCGCGCCGCTGGCGCGGTAAGGCGACTCCCCCGGCTGGTGCAGATGGTTGACCAAAAGCACGGTTTCCCCGACGGGGGCGTCGTCCAGCGTGATGCGGTCGGGATAGCCGGGCGAGGCATCAGCGACGACCCGAATCGCCTGGCGGGAAGCCAGTGACGCATCGTCGAGCGCCCAGTAGTCGACGTAAGTCGCGGGATCGATGCCAGTGATGACGAAGGACATGCGGCGGTTCCAATGGGATGGCCCGCGCAGCCTGGCCTCCCGGTGGCGGTCGCGCACTCCGATGCTTGCACGGAGGTCGTTCAGGCGCGCCCAAACGAAAAGAGCCGGCCACGGCACCGTGATCGGCTCTTCCATTACAGCGGTTCGCAACATGAATTGGTCGGGACGGCGGGATTCGAACCCACGACCCTTTGCCCCCCAGGCAAATGCGCTACCAGGCTGCGCTACGCCCCGACCGAAAAGGATTCGCTGTCACCAGCGAGGCCGCGCAGTATACCGAGTGCGGTCGCCGGGGTCGATGGCCTTCGGGTACCGGATCAGGAGCGCAGCAGCGCCAGGACCGATTCCAGCTCCTCGCGCACCTGACGGATCAGCGCCACATCGATCCCGGCAGCGGTCGGCGAGGCGACGGCCGGCGCCTTCGCCTTGGCCGAGGCGGCGGGAGCCTGCTTTTCGGTGTCGATGCGCAGGCGCGCGCCGCCGATGGTGTAACCCTCTTCGTACAACAGGCCGCGGATCTGTCGGATCACCAGGACGTCGGCGCGCTGGTAGTAGCGGCGGTTGCCGCGACGCTTCACCGGCTTCAGCGTCGGGAATTCGGTTTCCCAATAGCGCAGAACGTGCGGCTTGACGTCGCAGAGCTCCGCCACCTCACCGATGGTGAAGTAGCGCTTCGCCGGGATCGGCGGCAGCTCGCGATTACTTCCCGGGTCCAGCATAGGCGTCCACGCGCTCCTTCAGCTTCTGGCCCGGGCGGAACGTGACGACTGTCCGCGCAAGAATCGGGATTTCCTCACCGGTCTTCGGGTTGCGACCCGGCCGCTCGTTCTTGCGGCGCAGGTCGAAGTTGCCGAAGCCGGACAGCTTCACCTGCTTGCCCTGTTCGAGGGACAGCCGAAGGACGTCGAAGAAGGCGTCGACGAACTCCTTGGCCTCACGCTTGTTGAGGCCCACGTCCTCGAACAGTCGCTCCGCCATCTCGGCCTTGGTCAATGCCACGTCGTCCCCTCAGGTCATCGCAGGCGGGCGCCGCAGTCACGTTCCAGAGCCGCCAGCGCGGCCTGGACCGCCCGTTCGACGTCCGAGTCGGTGAGAGTGCGGGAAACATCCTGCAGAATCAATCCCATAGCGAGGCTTTTGACGCCGGTTTCGAGGCCCTTGCCGGCGTAGCGGTCGAACACCTGCACGTCCCGAAGCAGGCCGCCGAGGGCGCCGCGGAGGCTGGCCTCGAGGTCCGCCCAGGGCCGATCCTCGGCCACCAGCACCGCCAAGTCGCGCCGGACCGAGGGGAACCGCGACAGCTCCCCGGCCTTCGGCACGGCCCGGGCTTCAAGCCGGGCGAGGTCCAGCTCGGCCACGACCACCTCACCGTCAAGATCCAGCGCCTTCGCCAAGGCCGGGTGCAGGTGGCCGACGAAGCCGAGCGGCTCGCCGCCCAGCGTCACCACGGCGCTGCGGCCGGGGTGCAACCAGGGCACACCCGCGGCCGGCGCGAAAGCCAAGGCCGCGGCAACCGGCCCGGCGAGCGCCTCGAGGTCGCCCTTCAGGTCGTAGAAGTCCACGCCGCGCGAGGCCACGCCCCACTGCTCGGCCTTGGCGCTACCGGTGGCGGCGAACGCGATGCGGCGGGTTTCGATCGGCGCAGCACCGGCCGTGGCCGGCGCGTGGAACACGCGCCCGATCTCGAACAGGCGGACGCGGGTCTGCTGGCGTGCGAGGTTGCGGCGGATCGCCTCGACGAGGCCCGGCAGCAACCCAGTGCGCATGGTGCTGAGGTCGGATGCCAGCGGGTTCAGCAGGGCGACGGCGCCCGCCTCGAGGCCCCAGCGCTGCAGCAGCGCCGCATCGACGAAGGCGAAGTTGATCGCCTCGTGGAAGCCGCGCGCGGCCAGCTGGCGGCGCAGGAAGGCTTCCGGCGTACGCGTCTCGGTGTGGTCCGCCAGCGGGATCTCGCCGGCCGGCAGGGCCGCGGGCACGGCGTCGTAGCCGTGGATGCGCGCCACTTCCTCGACCAGATCTTCTTCGATGGCGATGTCGAAGCGGCGGGCCGGCGGCGTGATGCGCCAGCCATCCACCGTCGCTTCGACGCCCATGCCGAGCGCCACGAAAATGCGCGCCACTTCCGCGTCATCGATGCGCTGGCCGAGCACACGGGCCAGACGCTCGCGACGCAGGGTGACCGGCGCGCGCTGCGGCAGGTCGGATTCGCGAACGGCCTCGACCACGGGGCCGGCGCGGCCGCCCATGATGTGCATCACGAGCTGGGTCGCGTATTCCAGCGCCACGCGCGGCAGTGCCGGATCGACGCCGCGCTCGAAGCGGTGCGAGGCATCGGTGTGGAGACCCAACTTGCGGGCACGACCGATGATCGCGGACGGCGCAAAGTGCGCCGATTCGAGGAACACGCGGGTCGTCGCATCCGTCACGCGGGTGTCGAAGCCGCCCATGACGCCCGCCAAGGCCACCGGCCTGTCGGCGTCGGTGATCACGAGGAAGCCGGCGTCGATCGCCGCATCGCGCTCATCCAGCAGCTTCAGCGATTCACCGGCGCGGCCATGACGCACGCCGATCGGCCCCTTGAGCGTGTCGGCATCGAAGGCGTGCATCGGCTGGCCGAGCTCGAGCATCACGAGGTTGGTGATGTCGACCAGCGGGCTGATCGGGCGCAGGCCGCAGCGCTTCAACTTCTCCGTGAGCCACGACGGCGACGTCGCGTTCGGATCCAGGCCGTCGATGACGCGGCCGCAGTAGCGCGGCGCATCGGCGCCGGCGTGGAGTTCGACGGGCAGCGTGGCCGTGGCCGTCGCGGCGACTGGCGCGGCGTCGAACGGACGCACCTCAGCGCCGAGGGCGGCGGCGACGTCGAAGGCGATGCCACGGATCGAGAAGCAGTCGGCGCGGTTCGGCGTGAGCTTCAGCTCGATGCGCGCGTCCGGCAGGCCGAGGTAGGCGCTGAGCGCGGTGCCCACGGGGGCGTCGGCCGGCAGTTCCAGCAGGCCCGACGCATCGGGGTCGATCCCGAGTTCCTTGGCCGAGCACAGCATGCCGAAGCTCTCGACGCCGCGGAGTTTCGCGGCCTTGATGTTGAGACCGGCCGGCAGCACGGCACCGACTGTCGCCAGCGGGGCCTTCAGGCCCGCGCGGGCATTCGGCGCGCCGCAGACGATCTGCACGTGCTCGCCGCCACCGATCGCCACCCTGCACACCTGCAGGCGGTCGGCTTCCGGATGGCGCACGGCCTCGACGATTTCCGCGACGATCACGCCCGGAAGTTCGCCGCCGATCGGCTCGATGCCTTCCACTTCCAAACCAATGGCCGTGAGCGCCGCGCACAGCGCGTCGCGGTCGGCGTCGACGGCCACGTGCTCGCGCAGCCAGCTTTCGTTGAACTTCATGCGAACTGCCCCAGGAAGCGGACGTCGTTGTCGAAGAAGCTGCGCAGGTCGTTGACGCCGTAACGCAGCATGGCGAAGCGTTCGACGCCAAGGCCGAAGGCGAAGCCGGTGTACTTCTCGGGGTCGATGCCGCAGCTGCGCAGCACGTTCGGATGCACCATGCCGCAGCCCAGCACCTCCAGCCAGCGCGTGCTGCCGTCGGGCTGCTGCCAAGCGATGTCGACCTCGGCCGAGGGCTCGGTGAACGGGAAATAGCTCGGGCGGAAGCGCATCTCGAAATCGCGCTCGAAGAACGCGCGCACCAGCGCCTTCAGGGTGCCCTTCAACTCGGCGAAGCTGACGTTCTCGCCGACGACGAACCCCTCGATCTGGTGGAACATCGGGGTGTGCGTCTGGTCGCTGTCGCTGCGGTAGACCTTGCCGGCCGCGATCACGCGCAGCGGCGGCGTCTGGCCCTTCATCGCGCGCACCTGCACCGGCGAGGTGTGCGTGCGCAGCAGGCGGCCATCGCCGAAGTAGAAGGTGTCGTGCATCGCACGCGCCGGGTGGTGCGGCGGGAAGTTCAGCGCCTCGAAGTTGTGCCAGTCGTCCTCGATCTCCGGGCCGTCGGCGAGGTCGTAGCCGAGGCCGCGCAGGATGCCGGTGAGACGCTCGATGGTCCGCGACACCGGATGCACCACGCCCATCTCGCCATCGCGCCCTGGCAGGGTCACGTCGATGCGCTCCGACGCGAGACGCGCGTCGAGCGCCGCCTGTTCGAGCATGGCCTTGCGGGCCGCGAGGGCTTCGCCGATCGCGTCGCGCGCCTTGTTGATGCCTTCGCCGGCGGCCTTGCGCTCGTCCGCTGGCAGGGCGCCGAGCGCCTTCAGCTGCGCGGTGATGCTGCCGGACTTGCCGAGCAGCCCGACGCGCAGCGCTTCAAGCGCCTCCAGCGTCGTGGCGGCGGCGATGTCGGCCAACGCGGTGGTGGTGAGGATTTGCACGTCGCTCATGCGAAGCGGACCTGTCGATTCATGTCGTGGGCCGGATCACGCATCCGGGGCCCGGAAAAAACAAAAGGGAAGGACTCGCGCCCTTCCCTCGTGTTCGGGTTGCCACATCAAGCGGCGCCGAAGCGCCGTCGATGCAGTTGCCGATTTACGCCGCGAGAGCGCGCTTGGCCTGCTCCGCCACGGCCGTAAAGGCGGCCGCGTCGTGGATGGCCAGGTCGGCCAGCGCCTTGCGGTCCAGCGTGACGTTGGCCTTCTTGAGGCCGTTCATCAGGCGGGAGTAGCTCAGGCCGTTCAGGCGGGCCGCCGCATTGATGCGGACGATCCACAGCGAACGGAAATCGCGCTTCTTGCGCTTACGGCCGATGTACGCGTACTGCTGGGCCTTGGTGACGGCCTGCTTGGCGACGCGGAACACCTTGCGGCGGGCGTTGTAGTAGCCCTTCGCAGCGGCAATGACTTTCTTGTGACGGCGGCGCGCCGTGACACCACGCTTGACTCGTGCCATGGGTCAGTCCTCCTCAGAGATACGGCAGCATGCGGTCCAGACGGCCCGCGTCCTCG
>Ga0209278_1001362_pt1 | contig 15099 bp, 12 predicted proteins | sample JI81BgreenDNA_FD_187504 | JGI IMG/M metagenome (GOLD analysis project Ga0209278, IMG submission 187504) | Wastewater effluent complex algal communities from Wisconsin, to seasonally profile nutrient transformation and Carbon sequestration -... | ecosystem: Engineered > WWTP > Effluent > Algae... | reverse complement strand
TGTACTTCGTACGTCTTACCAGCAACAACGCACAAATGGTAAAACGTTTCGTAGTGAAGCACTAAGTAAACACTACTATAAAACAAAGCCTCGCTGTGTATGCAGCGAGGCTTTTTGTTTTTGGGCAACAGCTTATTTCGTTTCCAAGGCCTGATTGATCAGTTCTCGGATTTTATCACTACCCGGCCGAGGAGCACTGGCATGAATTATTTCTCCTTTTTTACCAATAAGGATGTACCGCGGGATACTGTTTACACTAAAGTATTGCGGGAGTGCTTGCTTAAAACCTGGCAGGAAGAGATTGTAACCGTCTAGTTTGTGCTTTTTCAAAGCTTTTTTCCAAGCATCATCTTCTTCGTCGAGCGATAGGTATACGAATACTACGTCAGGGTTAGTTGCAAACGTTTCTTGTAGAATTTTACTTTTTGGAAATTCTTGAATACAAGGCATACACCAACTGGCCCACAAATCGAGATATACCACCTTGCCCACGAAGCTATTCAGCGCTACTTGGTTGCCTTTTGTATCGAAAGCCAAAAGCGGCGGCAGTACAACCCCTTTCGCCATACGTTCGAATTTCTCACGGAGATTGTTGGCTCGACGGGCAATTGAAGTATCCTTATTGGTCGCGTGCTCGCTCAAATATGGCTGAAAAACAGCTGGGTCAAGCTCATAGCCCAATTCATCGATCATCTCTAAGATGAACGTACTTCTAGTTAATCCTGGGCCAAGGAGTTGTTCTGCATTTTTTACAAGTTCGGCGAAGTACTTTTCGGCCCCGTAGTTATAAGTTATCTGCGAATGGGTGATTAATCGAATGGCTTCGGTCACAAAATCGTGGTATTCTTGAACTGCTGTGGCATGTACGTTTTCCAATGCCGAGGTGTCAATAAAGTCGTAGTAGCTCGGCGGTATGCTGCTTTTTAGAAAACTCTGTCCTTTCCGTTCCAAAAAATACACCCTAAAGTCGGGTATATCCAAAAGCACATTTTTCCAGGCATACGCGATTTCATGGCTACGGTATTGATAAAACGAAGGCGATAGTACGTTTTTGAATTCCTCGAGCAATTCCAGTTCCTTCTGCATCGACGCCAGCGCTAAAGGTTTTGCATCGATAGGTTCGTAATTGTTGGCTAAATCTTGCATCTGCAGGAAAAACGGCAGTTTCCCGTTCTCGTAATCGCCAAAAGCTAAAAATTCTGCCGCCATGTAGTTGTTGTTTCCTGCTCCTCGCCCCGAATACTTGATGCTTTCATCAAATATTTTGGTGTCGAAAGCAACAAATAAACTGTCGCCGGGCTCCACGTAAATGGTGGTGACTTCTCGGTTGTAGCTAAGTTGAAAATGGCCTGAGGAATTCACCGGTAAAGTGAGCGAAAAGCTTCCCGTTGCATCAACGGCAGCTTCGAATGGCGGCTCTTCGTCGTCGCTATTGCTCAGCTTGATGAATTCGATTCTATCGGACTTGGGTGTAGTTATTTTACCCGAAATATACACTTGAGCTTGCGTGGAAAGGCCTGTACAAAGCAGCGCCAGGAGGAGGGTGTGGGTGGGTTTCATGCTAACGTTTTGTTCCTAATATAAAACACATGTTTGGAACCGCCAGCTGAATCCATAAAAAAAGGCCAACCTTGCGGTTAGCCTTTTTCATGATTTCCGAAAAAATTACTTCACTTCTTCGTAATCCACGTCGGTTACATCGTCTTTGGTGCCGCTGGCATTGGTGTTTTGCGGACCCGCCTGACCTGCTTCTTCGGTGGCTTTGTACATATCGGCCGAGGCTGCTTCCCAAGCCTTGTTGAGGCTTTCTAAGTGCGTGTCGATATCGGCCAAATTACGTGCTGCATGCGCCTCTTTCAACTTGGCTGCGGCGGCTTCGATGGCTTCTTTTTTGTCGGCCGGAATTTTGTCGCCATACTCCTTCAACTGTTTTTCGGTAGTGAAGATGAGCGTATCGGCTTGGTTGATTTTTTCGGCTTCGGCCATGCGCTTTTTGTCTTCTTCGGCATTGGCAGCGGCTTCCTGCTTCATCTTTTCGATATCTTCTTTGCTCAGACCCGAAGAGGCTTCGATACGGATTTTTTGCTCCTTACCGGTGGCTTTGTCTTTGGCCGATACGTTCAGGATACCGTTGGCGTCAATGTCGAAAGTCACTTCAATTTGTGGTACGCCACGTGGTGCTGGTGGAATGCCGTCGAGGTGGAAGCGGCCGATGGTTTTGTTGTCGCTGGCCATCGGACGTTCGCCTTGCAGCACGTGGATCTCTACCGAAGGCTGACTGTCGGCAGCGGTGCTGAACACCTGGCTCTTTTTCACGGGGATGGTGGTGTTCGACTCAATGAGGCGGGTCATCACATTGCCCATGGTTTCGATACCGAGTGATAGTGGCGTTACGTCGAGCAACAATACTCCTTCAACGTCGCCGCTGAGCACGCCGCCCTGAATGGCTGCACCTACGGCCACTACTTCGTCGGGATTCACGCCCTTCGAAGGCTTCTTGCCAAAGAACTGCTCAACTACTTCCTGAATTTTTGGAATACGGGTAGAGCCGCCCACCAGAATCACTTCGTCGATATCGCCGATGCTATAACCCGAATCTTTGAGGGCCAACTTACAAGGCTCCAAGGTGCGCTTCACGAGGCTGTCGGCGAGTTGTTCGAACTTGGCGCGGCTCAACTTCTTCACCAAGTGGCGGGGTACGCCATCCACTACGGTGATGTAAGGCAGGTTGATTTCGGTTTCTGAAGAGCTCGAAAGTTCGATTTTTGCTTTTTCAGCAGCTTCTTTCAAACGTTGCAGCGCCATCGGGTCTTTCGACAAATCCATGTTCTCTTCGCTCTTGAATTCGTCAACCAACCATTTGATGATTACTTGGTCGAAGTCGTCACCACCGAGGTGGGTATCGCCATTGGTGGCTTTCACTTCAAATACGCCGTCGCCGAGCTCGAGGATAGATACGTCGAACGTACCGCCACCTAAGTCGAATACCGCGATCTTCATGTCTTGGTGCTTCTTGTCTAAGCCATAGGCCAAGGCCGCAGCGGTAGGCTCGTTCACGATACGCGCTACTTTTAAGCCTGCAATTTCGCCGGCTTCTTTGGTGGCCTGGCGCTGGGCGTCGTTAAAATAAGCGGGTACGGTGATTACGGCTTCAGTTACATCGTGACCCAAATAATCTTCGGCCGTTTTCTTCATCTTCTGAAGGGTCATGGCCGAAATTTCTTGTGGTGTGTAGAGTTTGTCGTCGATTTTGACACGTGGCGTGTCGTTTTCGCCTTTTACTACTTCGTAGGCTACATATTTCAACTCCTGATCGACTTCGGAGTGCTTACGGCCCATAAAACGTTTGATGGATGCAATCGTCTTTTTCGGGTTGGTGATGGCCTGACGTTTTGCAGGGTCGCCCACCTTGATTTCGCCGTTGTTCAGAAATGCGACAATCGACGGGGTAGTCCGGCGACCTTCGCTATTCGGGATTACCACATATTCGTTGCCTTCCATTACTGATACGCAGCTGTTGGTGGTACCCAAGTCAATGCCAATGATTTTTTTCATATCGGGATGTAAAAATTTTCTGTGAGCGTTTTGTCAAGGAATATGCCAGCAACCGCAAATGGCCAAAAGTGACAAAAGGCCTGACAAAGCCCCCAAAAAACAAAGCCGCTGCGTGACTTTTTGTCAGCAACGGCTCGTATTATTTCGCATGAGATGCCGACTACGGCACAAAGTTCAGCTGCGGATATCGGGCTCGCAAACTGTCGGTACCTCTTCCTCCTTCTACCGCGCGGTAGCCAAAATTGGTATACGGGTCGGCATTCACCAAGTCGGAACGTTTCGGGATTTCGTAGGTGGTGCCGAAAATGCCCAGGCCGTTTTCGATGTTGGTGTACTCGGGCCTTACGTCGGTTGCGCTGCTGCTACTGGTATTTAGGGTGAGGAAATTCGTGAGCGGCTCATCCACAAAGGTGAGGATGAAGATGGTACCGCGCATACGTCGTTGCAGGTTGGCATCTACCGGTATGGTGCTGGCCATGAAGCTGAACAAATCGCGACCAAACATGCGGAATTCAACGGCTTCGTTCGAATTCACCGTTGAGAACGGTCGGTTGCGCACCACAGGCCAGTCGATGAACTTACGCACCGAGTCGCCAATATTGCCCACAGGCCATTCGTTGTAGATCACCCGAACGGTGAGGTTCCAGTTTTTGGCGTTACGTGGCGCCCGGAAGGCAACGCGCAGTGCTGCGGGGTTGCTCCAGTTGAGTCCGGTAAAGTTCACCGGCAGGAAAGGGGTATTGGGCGGGATTATCGTATTGAAAGAAGTAAGCGAGAAGCTGCCGATGGGAAACAACGACGAACGTACTACTTGACCTCCCGGGGTGACAATGTTCAAGCGGTATTCTGCTGTGCTGTCCATGCCGTTGGGGGTGGTAAAACGATACAATACCTGATCGGGGAAGGCGAAAATGCCGGGTTCGATGAGGTTGGTATCGACTTCTTCGCAGCTGAAGGTGCGGAGTACGGCGCCGTTTTTAATTTCGGTGATTTCTACATCGAGGTTTTGGAAATACAAAGAGTCCTTGATGCCTGCCTGCAAGAGGGCCGAGGTATTCGGGTCTAAAAACGCCTTGTGTATGCGGATGTAATGTTGTAAATCGGTTTTGTTTACAATACTGTAAACAATGGTTCTTTCTTCCCAGTCGGCGGTAACGTCAATTTCGGTCGAACATGACTGTAATAACGCCATGGCTGCAAGCAGCCACAATCCCATTTTTTTCATAAGCCTTCAAAGATAACAGATTTCGGACTTTGACCTATAGGGAAAATCAGAAGTAAGAGAATATGAAATTTCGGTGACGCAAAGGTTCTCAGCTTTATTTGCCACCTTTGTAGGTTCAAAGCCCTGCCTATGTCGGTGCACAAAGAAATCAAAAAGGTAACCACCCATTCCCTCCGGGAGATGAAAGAACGCGGCGAAAAAATCGCCATGCTCACTGCTTACGACTATTCCATGGCACGCATATTCGACGATGCGGGCATCGACGTGCTGCTGGTGGGCGACTCGGCATCGAATGTGATGGCGGGGCACGAAACCACCTTGCCCATCACCCTCGACCAGATGATTTACCACGCCCAGGCTGTGGTTCGGGCCGTAAATCGTGCGCTCATCACCGTCGATTTGCCCTTTGGTTCGTACCAAGGCAACAGCAAGGTGGCCCTCGATTCTACCATACGCATCATGAAAGAGTCGGGCGCCCATGCTGTTAAGCTCGAAGGTGGCCGTGAGGTGGTTGAGTCTATCGGCCGTATCCTCACCGCGGGTGTTCCCGTGATGGGCCACTTGGGACTCACCCCGCAGAGTATCTACAAATTCGGCACCTACACCGTGCGTGCCAAAGAAGAAATGGAAGCCGAACGTTTGCGCGAAGACGCCAAACTGCTCGAAGAAACCGGTTGTTTTGCCTTAGTACTCGAAAAAGTACCCGCGAAGCTGGCCCAGGAAGTCGCGCAGTCGATATCGATACCGGTTATCGGCATTGGCGCCGGCGCGGGAGTCGACGGGCAGGTGCTGGTGATGCACGATATGCTGGGCATCACGCGCGACTTCAGTCCGCGTTTTTTGCGTCGCTACCTCAATTTATACGATCAAATCAAAGGAGCTACGGCTCAATACATCCACGACGTGAAGTCGGTGGATTTCCCTAATGCTAAAGAACAATACTAGTGGCACGCCAACAATTGCACGTACTTTACGAAGACAACCACCTGCTTGCGGTAAACAAGCCCGCAGGCTTACTCACCCAGGGCGACGAGTCGGGCGATGAATCGCTCATCGACTGGGTAAACGATTACCTCGTGACCAAATACAACAAGCCCGGCGATGCGTTTGTGGGTTTGATACACCGTATCGACCGGCCTGTATCGGGTTTGGTGCTGCTGGCCAAAACCAGCAAAGCCCTCGAACGCATGAACAAGATGTTTCACGACCGCACCGTGCAGAAGAAATACCTGGCCATTGTGCGCGACAAGGTGATACCCGAAAGCGGCGAAATGGTGAGCTGGCTCAAGAAAAATACCGAGAAAAACCTGGTTTTTGCCTTCGACCGCGAGGTAAAGGAGTCGAAAAAGGCGGAGCTGAGCTACCGCGCACTCAAATACTACGGCAAGTTCACGTTGCTTGAAGTGCTCCCCAAAACGGGCCGTCCGCACCAGATACGGGCGCAGCTCTCGCAGTTGGGCCACCCCATACTCGGCGATGTGAAGTACGGCTACCCGCAGGGCAACCCTGACCACAGCATTGGCTTACACAGCCACAAGCTGAGTTTCGAGCACCCCGTTACCAAAGAGTTCCTCACCATCGTTTGTCCCACGCCTACACAACCGTGGTGGCAAGAAAGTAAGATGGGCATCTAAGCAAGGATGAAAATCGGTTGGCGCATTGCGGTTGTGGTGGTTTTTCTGGCGGCAGGCTGGCCAGCAGCTGTTTTTGCGCAGAACGAATCCGACGAGCAGCCTTTGCTTACGGTGAGCAATGGCATCAGCATCCAGAAAGACTCCCTTTTTCTGCTCAATCTGCGCTTTCGGATGCAAAATCGCATTGGGGTTACAACGGTTGGTGGCGATAAGCTCGACGTAGATGCCGTGGAAGCCCGCGTTCGGCGCTTGCGTTTGCGTTTCGACGGCTTTGTGCTCAACCAAAAGCTCCAGTATTATATCCAACTGTCGTTTAGCCGCGCCGACCAGGACCTCGAAACGGGGGTGCTGCCGCAAACCATACGCGACGCGGTATTGTACTACAACTTCAGTCCGCGCTTTTACATGGGTTTTGGACAGGCCAAACTGCCCGGCAACCGCCAGCGGGTGGTGTCGTCGGGGAATTTGCAGTTTGCCGACCGTTCCTTAGCCAACAATATTTTTACGCTCGACCGCGATTTCGGGCTCTTTGCCTATTACACCTTGCCTGTAAATGAGATGCGCTTTAAGTTCAAGGGCTCGCTCACCACCGGCGACGGGCGTAATGCCAGCGCCATCAACGAAGGGCTGGCCTATACCGGCCGGGTTGAATGGTTACCGCTGGGCACTTTTACCAATGGCGGCGACTACAGCGAAGGCGATTTGGAGCGAGAAAAAAACCTCAAGATGAGCATCGGTGCTACGGCCAGCGTGAATTTGCAAAGTGCCCGCACTGGGGGGCAGCTGGGTACCGAGCTCTACGATTTCCGCGATTTTAATACGTTTATTGCCGATATGGTGCTCAAGTACCGCGGCTGGGCCTACGCTGCCGAATACCTCGAGCGCTCGGCCAGCAATCCCATCACCACCAGCAGCACAGGCGATGTGCGCTACATTTATGTGGGGCAGGGGCTCAACCAGCAGCTCAGCTACTGCTTCCCCAATCGCTTGGAGCTGGCAGCACGTTACACTGTTGTGCGGCCTTTCCAGTCGATAGCCCCATACGAGCGACGTACCGAAGAAGCTTGGCTGGGTGCATCGCGTTATTTTAACGGTCACCGCATCAAAGCGCAGGCCCATGTGGTGTACCGCTGGCGCAACGGACTACCTCAATTCGATGGCGTAGGCAACCGCTGGGGCGCGATGTTTCAGGTAGAATTTGGCATCTAAATCAGCGCATGCCGGCGAGCCGCAGTACCGATGCTTCGCCTCGGTGCCCCGGACCTTCGTCGAGCATCACCAACTCTTCCTGGATTACCCGATTGCGTAAGGCTGCAAAATCGTCGTGCAAGAGTTCGGCCGAGTACAACATATCGAGCGATTGCGGGCCCCCCGATTTTTTGCCCAACTGTGCCGTCGAAAAGGCTTCGAGCAATAAAATACCACCTATTTCGAGGGTTTCCAGTACTGCCGCGTGCAGTAACTTGCGGCTTTCTTCGGGCTGGTGGGCATAAAACAAACCCACCACATCGTAATGTTGCTTTTTCCAGTCGTACTTGCGGAAGTCACTAACAGTATACTCGATAGTTACGCCTGCTTTTTGGGCAAGTTGCAAGGCTTTATCGCGCCCGGTGCTGCTGAAATCGAAACATGCTACTTCCCAGCCTTGGCTGGCCGCCCAAACGGCATTGCGGCCTTCGCCTTCGAAGGGCAACAACAACTTGCCGGGTTTTAGCTGCTGCAGCTGTTGGGCAAAAAACACATTGGGCGCAGTGCCGTACACATAGTCGGCGGCTTCACCGTAACGTTGGTTCCAGAAATCGGAAGGAAAACTCATGGATGTTGGATAGCGATTTTGGTATGGAAACGTTCACCCGTTTCGATACGTTCGGCTACCAGCAAATATAAACCATTAGCGCTGGGCAGCTCTGTAACTTGAGTGCCATGGAGCTCGGCGGTGGTGACTTTTTTGCCGCTTAGGTCAAACCAACTGAGGGCATAGCGCCCCTCGGGCAGTTCGAGCTGCAAGGATGTGGAAGCGGGATTGGGGTAGGCTTTGAGTGTAGTGGTCGACGTTTGGCTTACTGCCAACCCATTGGCTGGTAAAATGGCAGGCAGGTAATTCCAGAAATCGCGGTCGAAAAGCACCGGCACGGGCAAATTGCTGCCGTTGCCCATCCGTATCACCACGATGTTTTGACTGGGTAGTAAATACAACTTTTGGTCGTTTTTGCCGAGGCCCATCACCAGTTCGGCTGGTGCTGCGGGAATGAGGGAGCCCGAAAACTGAATTTGGCTTTGCGGCATCATGAAGTTATCCTGCCCGTTGAGCCACCACAAATAGCCATACGATTTATTGAGGTTTTGAGAAGGCCGGATCATGGCATTGAGGTAGGCGGTATCGCCCAGGAGCACGTCGCCATTCCAGACGCCCTTGTTGAGCATGAGCAAGCCGAAGCGCGCCATCGAGCGGGCCTTGCTGTACAGCACATGGTCGATCCACAGGCCGCTGATGCCGGTGCGGGCACTGATTTGTTGGTTGAAAAACGCCTGCCACGATTGGTTTGCCGAGGCGCCAACCACATCGTGCAGCAGCCGGTAGGGCGCGTTGTGGTAGGCCCAGCGGGTGCCTACCGGGGCGAGGTACTGCAAACAAGCCGGACTGTCGCAATTGTCGTCGGGAACGCCATCGTTCAGGCCGCTGGTCATGGTGAGTTGGTGCCAGATTTTGATTTGGCCTTCTTGTGCAGGCGTAAGGCTGGTCCAGCCCGTACCGAGATAACGCGAGCTGCTGTCTTGTATCGACAAACGTCCTTGGAATTGGGCCATGCCCACACCAAAAGCGGTTAAACTTTTTCCTGCCGAGGCCCAGTACCAGGCGCTGTCGGCGGTGAAACTGCCAAAATAATGTTCGTGCAAAATTTTGCCGTCTTTCAGCACAATGAACGCTTTAGTATCGTACGAGGCGAGAAAGTTGATGGCCGAGTCGATGGCCGATTGGCGGATGCCAAATCGCGTAGGCGAGAGAGTATCCCATTGACTGCCCGTAACGGGTGGGAAATAGGATTGCGCACCTACTTGGCCAAAAATTCCCAGAAATGCGAGGAGTAAAATTTTCTTCATGCCGTACCGACGATTCGTTGTTACGATAGTTTAATGGTAAAGTAACAATTTTTTTGTGCGGAATGAACTTTAATGTTCAAACATCGTTATACCTTCGTCCCCGACAAACACAGCAAACAAAAACCTTAAAATAAATTACACATGAGCACAACTTTAACCAAATGGGCCATCGACACCGCCCATAGCGAAATCAACTTCAAGGCGAAACACCTGATGATTACCAATGTAACCGGTACCTTCAAGTCGTACTCAGCCGAAATTGAAACCGAAGGCAACGATTTAAGCACCGCCAAAATCAAATTCGAAGCCGACATCGCTTCTATCGACACCGGCAACGAACAGCGCGATGGCCACCTCAAAAGCGACGACTTTTTTAATGCTGAGGCGTTTCCAAAGCTCACTTTCGTAGGCAAAAGCATCAAAAATGCGAGCAGCGAAGGTTTTGAACTCACCGGCGACCTCACCATCCGCGACGTAACCCGCGAAGTAAGCCTTCAGGTTGAAATTGGTGGCGTGAAAGTTGACCCATGGGGCAATACCAAAGCAGGCTTGACCTTCAGCGGTAAACTCAATCGTAAAGATTACGGACTCAAATTCCACGTGGTAACCGAAGCTGGCGACCTCTTGGTAAGCGACGAAATTCGTTTACTCGGCGATATCCAGCTGGCCACGGCCTAATACTCCGGTAACGGAGCTGTATAGTTTGGTTGAAGCCATCCGTCAATTACCGACGGGTGGCTTTTTACATTTTGGGCTTGGCGTAGGGTAGGGCGCTCAAAAATTCTAAGCCGTAATAATGGTCGAGGCCACCGGCTGCCACTATGCCGGCCTGGTCGAGGCGCAGGCTGCCGTCGTCTTTCAGCAATACAGCTTTGAGCCAAATTTCCTGCACTTCACCAATCACCAGCCAGGTGCCGTTGCTTTGTATGGGCACCTCTTCCCGGAGGGTCAGGCCAAAACGTAAGGTCGATTCGCCCACATACGGGGCTTTCATGCGGTTGCTGTACTGCGGGCTAAGTCCGGCAGCATCGAATTCGCTGATTTCGGCCGGATAGCGGGCACTGGTATGGTGTGCTTGCTCGTAAAAGTGCATGCCCACAGCATTGATGGTGTATTGGCCTGTAGTACGGATGTTGGTTAAGGTGTGCCGATCTACGCTGTCGGGCCGAAAAATGAGCCCAACCAGCGGGGGATGCGCACCAATGTGGAGGGTAGAATTGAAGATGGCGAGGTTGGTGTGCCCCGCCCCGTTGGTGGTGCCAACCAATACCGCCATGCGTGGACCGCTAAGGCAGTTCATCAAATTGGTGCGGTACTGCTTATCGGCATCCAGCAGTTCTCGTTGGGTGATGTGTTTCATTCGGTTTCGGTGGTCAGTCCTTTTAGGGCGATGGCATAGGTGTCGAGTGCTCGTTTACGGGCAAAGGCATGATCTACCATGGGTTTGGGGTAGCTCAGGCTGTCAATTTCGGGTACCCACTGCCGGATGTAGCTGCCCGATGCGTCGAACTTTTTGGTTTGCTCGCTGGGGTTAAATACGCGGAAGTAGGGCGCTGCATCGCAGCCGCTGCCGGCCGCCCATTGCCAGCCTCCGTTGTTGGCGGCCAGGTCAAAGTCGAGCAGGTGCCGCGCAAACCAGGCTTCGCCCCAGCGCCAGTCGATGAGCAGGTGTTTGGTGAGGAACGAGGCCACAATCATACGCACCCGGTTGTGCATGAAGCCGGTGGCGGCCAATTCGCGCATGCCGGCATCCACGATGGGGTAGCCGGTGGTGCCGCTGCACCAACGTTCAAAGTCGGCCGCACTGTTACGCCACGGAATTTGGTCGTAGGCGGGTTTGAAGGCTCCCTTGGCGGCGTGTGGGAAATGCCAGAGAATCATCTGGTAGAAATCGCGCCAGATGAGTTCGTTCAAAAAGGTTTCGTTGCTGGCGCTGGCCCGCGCGGCGATGCTGCGGATGCTGATGGTACCAAAACGGAGGTGGACACCAAGCCGCGAGGTGCCGCGGATGGCGGGAATATTCCGCTGCTCGTGGTAGTTGCGGAGCAGCGTTTCGTCGAGCTGGGTGTCGGGGAAGCTAACGGCGGCGGGGCGAAAGCCCATGGATTCGAGACTTGGCAACTTGCTTTCGGTGCTGGGGAGTAGCTTATCGAGCAACTTCTCGCTGGCCTGATGCGCAAAAAAGGCATCGGTTACCTTCGTCTTCCACTTGCGGCTGTAGGGGGTGAAAACGGTATAGGGCTTGCCGTCGTCTTTCAAAACGTCGTTGGCCTCACAAATCACCTGGTCTTTGTAGTGGTTGAAGGCGATATTTTTGGCCCGCAAAAGTGCGCTCACCGCACTGTCGCGTTCGCGGGCGTAGGGTTCGTAGTCGCGGTTTACGTACACGCCCTTCAACTGCGGGTCGGCAGCCAGCTGCTGCCAAATGTCGAGCGGACGACCGTAGTACGCATGCAAACGGCTGCCAAACTGCTGCGCCTGTGCATCCACGGCTTGCAGGCTTTGGTGGATGAAGTTCACCCGACGGTCGTCGGTATCTTCGAGCTTATCGAGTATCTCGCGGTCGAAAATAAAGACGAGCTGAACGGGATAACCGCTATTCAGCGCATGAAATAGGGCAGTTTGGTCGGTGAGCCGCAGGTCGCGGCGCAGCCAACAGATTACATAGGGCGTTTGATGCATAGCATCAATGAACAACCCTCAGCCGCCTTTGTTTGGGCGCAGGCTACTTCTGAAAGCTTTTGGCGAATTCGTAAAAGGTATACACATCGGCAAAGTTGCTGGCCAGCCCTACCGAGATGCGTATGGCGCCGCGCAATTTGCCGGTTACGGCCATCATGTCGAAAAAGTTGCCTTCCTCGTGCGAGCGGTAGTAGCCTTCGAGCTCGGCTTCGCCTACGTGGTAGTTGGTTTCGTCGATGCCGGGATTGCAGAAACAGCCGGTACGTAAGCTGATCTTACGCTTGTTCGACTCGGCTTCGATGTCTTTGAACGGAATGATGTGGCTGTTTTCGTCGAGGAAGGTCATCACCAGCGTGCCGCCGCGCTCGTTTAAATCGGTAGCGCCGTACACATGCAGTACGGGGTTGCCGTTGGCATGCTGTAGGCTGCTGAGTGCACCAATGAGCCAGCCCGTGAGGCAGCGCACCCGCGTTTGAATCACGGGGATGCCGATCTTTTCGATGTGCTCGAGGCCGATTTTGATGGCGGGAATGTCGAGGTAGTTCACCGTGCCTTCCTCGAAACGCTCGTGGTTGGTGAGCAAGAAATGCCCGGGGAAGTTCACCGAGGTGAGGCTCACCGTGCCGCCGGCAAACCAAGGCTTCACCAGCTTCTGCAGCTTTTCCTTGCGCATGAGCAAACAGCCGAGGCCAGTCGGGTAGCCGAAAATTTTGTAAAACGATACGGTGGCGAAGTCGGGCTTCAGCTGCTGTAAATCGAGGGTATTGCTGGGCACAAAGGCGGCACTGTCGAGCAATACATCCCAGCCGTTTTGGTGGGCTTCTTCGATGTACCGCAGCGGATGTTTGATGCCCGACACATTCGACTGCGCAGGAAAGGCAAACAGCTTGTGCGTTTTGTCGGCATGGCCTTCGAGCTCTTGCTTGAGTGCCGGTGCCTGCAGGTGCAGACTGCTTTCGTCGAGCGGTACATAGGCAAACTCGCCGCCTTTGTTGCGTGCAAACTCCCGGATGCCGTTCACCGAATTGTGGTTGTCGAGCGAGAGCAGCAAAAACGAGTCCTCGCCAAAAGGATAACTTTCGCCAACAATTTTGAGCGAGGCGGAGGCATTGGCGGTGAAAATGCAGTAATAATCGTCGCCGGCATTGAAGTATTTGAGCACATAGGCACGCGTTTCTTCTACCAGCCGCGTGGCGAATTGTGAGCTGGGATTGGTCGAATGCGGATTGCCGAAGGTGTGTTTGCGCAGCAGCTTGAAGTGTTGTTCGAGCTGACTTTCGGCATACAAATTCCCGCCGGTATAATCCAGGTAAACGTGGCCTTCCTTATCGAGACGGGCGTACTCCTTTTTGCGGAGTTTGTCGAGGACGCCTGTGGTCTTGTACTCGGGAAAAGCGTTCAGAAAGGCCTTGAAGGCCGCTTTGCGACTGCTGGGCATAGGTGTTTGGTTGGGATTGACCTCGCGGTTCACCAAAGTTAAACATTCTACATTCGTATCGGCCTACTGGCTTAGAAATCCATCTCGCCACCACCGCCGCTGCCACTCGGCCTGCGTAACTTTTTGAGGAAGCTCACGTCGAATTCGCCGAAACGTACGCTGGCGGTGAGCCGCAAAAAGCGGGTGTCGCGCCGGCGACTCAGCTCTTGCGTGAAGAAGGGTGTTTCGAAGGTGTTGCCAAAGCGGCGCGTATTGAATACGTCGAGCACGGCCACCGAAAACGACCACACCTTTTTGTAGTCCTTACTCAGCGTCAAATCGGTGCTGTACACGGGTATGGTGCGGCCCTGCGGGATGATGCGTGGCGCTTCGTAGTCGCTGTTCAGCTGCAAGGTGTACTCTTTCGGGAATTTGTAGGTGGCAATAATTTTGGCGTTCCAGCTCCAGCCGCTGTTGGCGAGCTGCTGCCCGGCTGTGCTGGCGCTGATGTCGGTATAAAAGGCGTTGCCGTTGAGGGTGATCTCGAGGGGCTCCACGGGCTTAAACTTCACCGTATGTTCGGTACCCCAGCTCACCTGATTGTTGCCGTTGGTGTAGGTGCTCACCAGCACACTCGAGTCGGTGGGCAGCACATACACAAAGTTGGTGATCACGTCCTGCGTTTGGCGCAGGTACACCGAGCTCAGCAGGCTGCCTTTGTTGTAGTTGCGGCTGTAGTTGGCTTCGGCCAGGTTGATGAACTCGGGGGCCAGGGCCGGATTGCCGATATTGTAATTCTGGCGGTCGGCAAAAAAGATGAAGGGCGTGATCTGCCGGAAGTCGGGGCGGCGGATCTTGCGCGACATATTCAGCTGAAACTCGTTGCGCTCGTTGGCTTTGTAGGCCAAATACACACTCGGGAAGAGGGCCTTGCCGATATTGTTCAGCCCGTCGGGGTAGAGGTACGAGAAGGTTTGGTTGCGGTCGGGGAGCTCGGTAACCAGGTAGGTTTGTTCAAAGCGCATGCCTCCCTGGTAGCTCAGCTTGTCGGTGAACTTGCCGGTATAGGTCAGGTAGGCGGCATTCACCAAATCGTCGACCCGGTAGCGGTTCGTGAGGAAGCTGTCGGGGGCGTAGGCGCCCAGGGCATAGTCGTAGATGCTGACCTCCAGGTTGGCGGTATTTTTCCGGTAGTTGCTGCGCAGGCCCCACTCCAGCTTGCTGCGGTCGGTGAGGGGGTTCACAAAGTCGAACTGGAAGGTGGCGATGCGGGTTTGGCCGCCGCCGGTGTTCTGCTGCAGGCGCGGCTGGTTGGGGAGGGGAGCTCCGCTGCCGTCGAAGAGGTTGGTGGTAAACAGGGCGTCGGTGCCGTTGCGGCCCATATTGTAGCTGAGGTCGGCGGTCCACTCCTTGCCTTCTTTGGGGAAGGTTTGCCGCCACAGCAGCTGCGTGGTGTAGTTGCGGAAGTAGTTTTCCTGGTCGTT
>Ga0209278_1001360_pt1 | contig 15110 bp, 16 predicted proteins | sample JI81BgreenDNA_FD_187504 | JGI IMG/M metagenome (GOLD analysis project Ga0209278, IMG submission 187504) | Wastewater effluent complex algal communities from Wisconsin, to seasonally profile nutrient transformation and Carbon sequestration -... | ecosystem: Engineered > WWTP > Effluent > Algae... | reverse complement strand
GATGTACCGTTGATTGTGGAAGAGCACCTCAAAGAGGGAAAACCTGTAGAGGCGCTGTTCAATCCGAGAATTCATGCGCGTTATTATTATTAATATTGACTTGATTCGGTGAAACTTCCAAGCTCTGGCGCATCTAATTTTAATAGTTATTATTAAGGAACTGGCACTTTGAAAATCCAAGGAATTGCGCTTAGTTTGTTCGTCCTAATTCTGGGGCGTCCGTCGGCGGTTGCTGCTCAAACCCAGGCGGTTGCTGGGGATATTTGTCCTGGGGATTTGGGGGCACAAGTAGATGCGATCGCCAACCGTCCCGAATTTAGCCGATCGCGCTGGGGCATTTTGATTCAACCTCTATCTTCTACTACTACTCTCTACAGCCGCGACGCCCAAAAATATTTTATTCCAGCATCAAATGCCAAGCTGCTAACTACAGCCGCTGCTTTACAGAAACTCGGTGCAGACTTTCGGATTAAGACATCGGTTTACAGTGGCGAAAATGGAAGTTTGTACGTTGCCGGCAGGGGAGATCCGAGCATTGCTGAGGCTCAGTTGAAATCTTTGGCGCAGCAGTTGAAGCAGCGGGGAATCAGTCAAGTTAACCAGTTGATTGGCGATGACAGCTATTTTCAAGGCAGTGCAGTCAATCCGAATTGGGAATGGGAAGACGCGCAAGCTGGCTACGGAGCGCCGATTAACAGTTTAATTTTCAATCAAAACGCGATCGACCTTCTCTTGTCCCCCCAGGCTCTGGGGCAACCTCTCAAAGTTACTTTTGCCGAACCAAAGCTGGCAAATCAGTGGCAACTTCAGAACAATTCAGTAACAGTCGCCCAAAACGAATCCGAGTTTATTGAAATTGGTCGGGAGTTCGATCGACCTATAATTCGAGTTAGTGGACAGTTGAAAGTTGGTGCAGAACCTGAATCAGCTTATGTCGCAGTTGTCAACCCCGCTAATAATTTTTTGCAGTATTTTCAACAAGCCCTGGCGGCTGAGGGAATTCCTGTTAAACAGGCTTTAGTTGCATCGGCTTCTCGCAATTTAAATCAAGAATTAGCGACTGTTGAATCGCCACCGCTGGCGGAATTGGTGAGAGAAACTAATCGAGTAAGCAACAATCTTTATGCAGAAGTTTTATTGAGATTGTTGGGGAAAGTTACAGACAAGATGCCCCTGCCACAAACACTCACAGGCAAGATGCCTGTGCCACAAGAGGATACAGGTGAAATGGGTTTGAAAGAGTTAAAAACAGTTTTAACTCAATTAGGAGTAAATCCAAACAGCTACAGATTAGCCGACGGTTCCGGCTTGTCTCGGCACAATTTAATTACTCCAGAAGCCTTGGTGCAAACTTTGAGACTTATGGCCAATTCACCTGCTGCATCTATTTACCGCCAGTCACTGCCGATCCCTGGCGAGAAGGGCACTTTGAAAAATCGCTTTAATGTTACACCAAATCGCGTAATTTTGCAAGCAAAAACCGGAACTATGAGCGGAGTTTCGGCGCTGTCGGGATATATCGAAGTTCCGAATTACGAACCCCTGGTGTTTAGCATTATCGTCAATCAATCTGACCTATCGACTGCAAAAATGCGATCGGCAACGGACGAAATTGTGCTATTATTGAATCGCCTGCGCCGCTGTTAAAACAATACATTTAAGGTGAGAAACTTCAACTCAGTAGTTACACCTAAAACACCGGACACCCCAAAACCCTACAAGTTTTAAGTTTCATTAGATTGCACTGACGGGGATCGAAAAGCAGCTACAATAAAAGTAGAAAAATTAACACCATTGGGACGTTTTAGCCTGCTACCAGTCGGCGGGTTCTGTACTTCCCGAAAATAAGTCTAACTTTCCAACTATGAATTCTTTAGATTCCGAACAGCAACACATCTTTGTGGAAACCAATAACATCCGCCTGCACTGCGTTTCTCAAGGAGAAGGCGAACTCGTTCTCCTCCTGCATGGGTTTCCAGAGTTTTGGTACTCTTGGCGTCATCAAATCCCTGCTTTAGCGCGTCATTTCAAGGTGGTAGTGCCGGATTTGCGGGGCTACAACGATTCCGACAAGCCGGAAAGCGGCTATGATTTGGATACGCTAAGCGCCGATATTCGCGGTTTGATTGCGAGCCTCGGTTATACAAAAGCTCACGTTGTAGGTCATGATTGGGGAGGGGCGATTGCGTGGCACTTAGCTCAAAAATTTCCCGAACAACTCAATCGCTTGGCAATTTTAAACGCTCCGCACCCGCAGCGATTCATGCAGGAAATGGCGAGCAATTTAGATCAAATCCGCCGCAGTTGGTACGTTTTGGCATTTCAGGTTCCCGGCATTCCGGAATTGTTGATCCGGCAAAACTTGAAAGATTTTGTTCACAATGTTTTCCAAGGACAAGCTGTTCGCAAAGGCTCTTTTAGCGCTGAGGAAACTAAGATTTATCAGACTGCTTTAGAAAAGCCGGGAGTATTAGCCGCCGCTATCAATTATTACCGCCAGATGTTTCACCCGCAGAGGCTTTGGAATTTGGGGCAGAAATTAGAACCTGTGACAGTGCCTACTTTGGTGCTTTGGGGAGAAGAAGATGCGTTTTTGAGCCACAAACTTGTAGAAGGTTTAGACAGATTAATTACGGCTCCGTTTAAGTTGAAATTAGTTCCTCACTGCGGTCACTGGATTCAGCAGGAAGCGCCGCAAACGGTGAATCGAGAATTGCTGAGTTTTCTGAGACATTCTTCTTCTTCTGTGGCTTTGGCATAGAAAAAAATTAACGCTTGCAAATAAGAACGGGCTCTCCGGCCCGTTCTTAATATCTGACGCACCCTACTTATTTATTAGTCCCAGAGCAAATTTTCTTGGATCAGCAGTGCAATCATCGCAGTTCTGGAACAAACACCGAGTTTGATAAAAATTCGCCTCACGTAAGTAGCAACCGTCCAGTGACTAATATTTAAATTTTTGGCAATACATTTGTTTGGCAGGCCTTGGGCTACTAATTGCGCGATCGCTCTTTCGCGTGGGCTCAGGCTAATTTCCGGTTTGTAACTTTTGCTTTGCATACTTTTGCAATCAGGTAACGAGTTAAAATCTAATCAATTAAGGGTAGAATTTCGAGTTTTTCTCGAACTTCAGATAAAGGTGTTTCCCAATCAGATGCAACGTCCCAATTAATTAACCGAGTGGCTAATTTTCCGTGTTTTAAGCCTTTGATAATTTGTCCGATCGCGCAACTTAACCCGCCGATGGGTCCAACTAACACTAAAATCGCACAAGAAGGACGAAATACTTGAGCGCGAGTAAACGCTTGAAGTACCAATTCATCTTCTGTTGAAGCTGAAAGACCAGTCAGAACGTGCCACACGTCGTGGTTTCGCACCAATCCAGTCTCCCGATGCGATCGGCTCAAAGCCTTGTTTGTCTAGAAACCGCGCCACTGAGCACCCTAATGTTCCTGCTGGCAGTTGGCGCAATTTTGCCAATTCTATTTCAAAATGTCGATCGCTCTCAATTTGAGGATTAATTGTTTGAGCCATCTTTAATATAACTCCTAATTGACCGTCAGCCATAATTTATTCTCCCTTCAACAATGATTTAATTTTCGAGAAAATTAATTTGTGTTTGTCAAGTTCATTTTTGCGCTTAATCAAGACGACTTTTTTTACCTACTCAGCTTAGAAACCGTACTTTCTGTCACAGCAATTGGCTTTCAGGAGCTTTTACATTTCTTTACAAACCTTCTTAGATGTGAAATCTGCTATCTGTAAACATCGCCCTAGTGTTTGGAATCCCAACTTGACTCACCGGGAAGTACCCGTAAAATCTACAGTATTTAGCGGTGATTGGAACTCCCTTACTTACGTATATAAATTTATTCTGCTGCTAATTATTAGAACCTGCAATGAGTCAGAAGTGGAAGCTTGCAGGCATGGTGATGCAGGTGCATACAAGTGAAGAGAGCTGAAGCAAGCTGAAGTAAGGTGAAGTTATGCAGAGTTGATGTTTAGGAATTACGCAGTAGTGCCAATCCCCCGTGGTTGCCCAATTTGTAGTGGTAATCATGGGGGATGGCCCGTATGTCGTTAGAATGCCGCTCAAATGAGTGTCACTCATTTGAGCGACTGGTCAAATATGTTCACCAACAGCTACAAATAAAGTAGAGATTCATACAAGGTGTTACTATGAAAAAACTTTCCATTTTGTTATCCACAGGAGTTGTGTCATTGATTTGGTGCGCTGCTGCTAGCGCTACCACTTATATTAATCCTAACGGTAAAACTACTTTAAACTTGTCAGAAAAAGGAAACAATCGCAGCGGTTTTTACTTAACCAAAGTAGGCAATCGGGAATTTTTGGGCAATATTCAAATTACCCGTTCCCAAGGAGCAGCAGGCTCTTACTATTACAATGGGACTTTCAAAGACACTGCGACAGGCCCTGGCCGAAAAATTGTTTGTTCTGGAGATATTGCCATTATCAGGCGTCAAGTTGGAAGAAGCAGCCAATTGGGAGCCGAAGTTACTTGGAAGGTGAAAGCAGGAGAAAATTGTCCTTCTATTGGCCAGACATTTAAAGTAAATTTAGTCGAAGCTTTACCGCGTCCTAATGCAAGTGGCGACTATACTTCTAGCAATGCTAATACTTGGTCGAGTCCAACAAATGGTCTTGTAACTTGGCCTACTTGGCGAGTCACGTCGCGAGATGGACAACTCAACTGCCGCAAGAACGCAAACGGAGCAATTCAACAAGTTTACCGCGCGGATAGAGATACAGTTGCTGCTGAACTCAGGGGAGCAAATGCGATTACGATGGCGAACGGTCAACCCTGGTTGCTGACAAGACAAGGCTGTTATGTGCGCGCTAATTCTCAATACGTTCAGCCAGTTTCTATGCCTGAATAAGTGTTCGTAAATAGGGAGCATCTCAATGAAAGTAGCCTAGCTAGAAATTGGAGTTAGGAGTCAGGAGTCAGGAGCCAGGAGCCCAAAGAAGTATTTTTACAAATATGAGATGCTCCCGCCAGATTCTCCCTCAGTGGTTCTGGCTTTCCGATCCCCTCAAACGGCAATCGGATTGTTGCCTCAATTAGCTTGTTAATTCGTTTTAACGTTTTCTTATCTTGCCCTTGCCAATATAAATAATCGCCCCAAGCCTCATCCGTCCATACTAACTTTCTAGTCATCCAACAAATTTCGCTCTACCACTTTCCCCTGCTTAAACTGAGCAATAGAACGCTCCAAATGGGCAGCATTGGCGGGAGATTTGAGTAAATGAACTGTTTCCAGCAAACTATTAAAGAACTCTAGCGACATCACCACGGCATCCTCCGCATCCCGTCTAGTGATGATGGTATAGTCCGTATCTTCCACTACTGCTTCCTTTCGCTGTGTTACTGGTTTACTGGTGTACTGGTTTACTGGCTGTACCTGCAAGTCCTACTCTTAACCCATTTAAGCGACAAGCGAGCCGAAGCCGAGCGAAAATTAAATTCGAGGCTCGCTTGTCGCTGTTGAGCGTTACTTTCGTTCTTTGCGAAAGTAACGAGTAAAACGAGTAAACAACCAGTAAACGAGTAATAATTGAGGACTAAAAAACTTAGATTTCTTCGTCCAAAACTTCTACATCATCTACATCATCTACATCATCTACATCATCTACATCATCTACATCATCTACCTCAATAGGAGCGACAGAATTAGCAGAAACCAGAGCACCAGTCTCAAGTTTCTTTTTAACTAGCTCCTCAATTTCATTTTTGAAATCGATGTTTTTCTCCATGTGCTGGATCACTTTGTCTCGTCCTTGAGCTATGTTCTCTCCGTTGTAGCTATACCAAGAACCTTTTTTCAGAATTACTCCCATTTCGTCGGCCAAGTCAGTCAGACAGCCTAAAGTAGAAATGCCTTTGCCAAATACAATGTCAAATTCGGCAATACGGAAAGGCGGAGCAACTTTATTTTTAGCAACTTTAACTTTCGTGCGGTTGCCGTATTCTTCTGTACCTTTTTTCAAGCTTTGAATGCGGCGAATGTCAAGCCGCACGCTGGCGTAGAATTTGAGTGCGTTACCGCCGGTTGTGGTTTCGGGGTTGCCGTAAGTTACGCCGATTTTCTGCCGCAATTGGTTGAGGAAAATGACGGTACAGCCGGATTTGCCGATGTTGCCGGTGATTTTCCGCAAAGCTTGGCTCATCAAGCGCGCTTGCAAACCCATGTGGGAGTCGCCCATGTCGCCTTCGATTTCGGCGCGGGGGACGAGGGCGGCTACGGAGTCAATTACTACGATATCGACGGCGACGGAACGGACGAGTTGATCGACTATTTCTAGGGCCATTTCGCCGGTATCCGGCTGGGAAACTAAGAGATTTTCAATATCGACGCCTAAAGCTGAGGCGTAGGTGGGATCGAGGGCGTGTTCGGCATCGACGAAGGCTGCGATACCGCCGGATTTTTGGACTTCGGCGATCGCGTGGAGAGCTAGAGTTGTTTTACCGGAACTTTCCGGGCCGTAAATTTCAATAACTCGACCTTTTGGCAAACCGCCGCCCAAAGCAATGTCCAGTGTCAGGGCTCCGGTGGGAATGGTTTCTACCCTCATGCGAGTGGAGTCTCCCAATCGGACGATCGCCCCTTTGCCAAAGCTGCGCTCGATTTGGGAGAGTACGGAAGTTAGAGCTTTTTGCTTTTCTGAGTTTTCAGTGGAAGTTTTTGACGCATCTTTGCTTTTTGCCATTTGCGGTACGCGGGTAGACCCCTTGCGGAGCTTGTTGATTAACTGTACAACACGTATGTTAGCAGTTATTTTTGGGGTCTGGAGGTTCTGGGAGCATTTGGTTGAAGATTCTTGATTTTGGGGTGGTTCAGCCTGCTCCCGCCTTCAGAATGCCCAAGATGTAGAAGATATTTAACTGGTTCCCAGGCTCTGTCTGGGAACCGATGTAAGCGAGGCTCTGCCTCGAAAAGCTGACATTAAAATTGGAGGCAGAGCCTCCGGATCTGTGTTACCAGGCTCTTCCTGGTAACAAGTAATCGCCACAATTAGGACAAGCATGGCATCTACAACACATCAAGACACATCTGTCAATAGCAAAAATTCCGGCTGGTTGATTAACTTATTGGCGATCGGCATTTTACTTGGTATCGGATTTCGGTTTTTTGAGATCGATCGCAAACTGTACTGGCACGACGAAGCTTACACATCAATCCGCGCCGCTGGTTTCACCCGCCAAGAAATCGACAACGAACTATTCCAAAACCGGATTATTCCTGCACCACAATTGCAAAAATATCAGCGGATTAAACCGGGAAGTACAGAAGCAGACACGATTCGTTCTTTAGCACTAGAAGACCCGCAGCATCCGCCTTTATACTTTCTCATGGCTCGTTGGTGGATGCAGGAATTTGGCAGTTCTCTAACAGCATCGCGCAGTTTGCCAGCAATATTGAGTTTGCTGTCGCTGCCTTTGATGTACGCTTTAGCTCAGGAACTTTTCGCCTCGAATTTGGCGGCGTTATTAGCAACAGCACTTTTGGCTTTATCACCCTTTGACATATTGTTTGCTCAGACAGCAAGGCAGTACAGTTTGCTAACAGCCATAGTTATTGGCAGCAGTTGGCTGCTGCTGAGAGCAGTGCGGTTGCGGGGTTGGAAAAATTGGGTATTTTACTCGCTGGCGATCGCCCTTGGTTTCTACACTCACCCATTCTTCAGTTTAACACTCATCGGACACGGAGTTTTTATAATTTCTTACTGGCTGTTTGTCAAAAAAACAAAATTGCGAGGTCATGTAACTAATTCCCAATTTTTTTTAGCAGTAACAGCAGCTTTAATATTGTATATCCCCTGGATTTACGTGCTGGCCACCAACCTGGAACGAGCATCAGTTACGACAGATTGGACGCGAGTATCTCCGGGTTGGCTGTATCTTGTCAAATTGTGGATACTCAGCTTTACAGCCTTATTTTTTGACTTCGACTTCGGGTTTGATAATAGTTGGACTTATCTGCTGAGATTGCCATTTTTGCTGTTAATTGTGGCAGCCCTTTACACAATCTGCCGCCGCACTAGCAGTTCAACTTGGCTGTTTATTGTAACATCAATTTTTGTACCTTTTTTGATACTGGCATTACCGGATCTAATCCTAGGCGGCAAACGTTCGGCCGTCAGCCGTTATCTGATTTCCTGCTTTCCGGGAGTGCAGCTAGCAGTTGCTTACTTGCTCGCCAGTAACGTGAAAATTCAGCAGCGGTTTTGGCAAGTCATTTTAGCCCTGGTTTTTACAGCAAGTATAGCATCCTGTACAGTCAGCGCTTTTTCTGATACTTGGTGGAGCAAAGACTTGAGCTATTTTAATGCTGAAGTTGCGAAAATTATTAACAAAGAGGCGATAGCTAATCGATCGATTAAAGATACAATTGTAATTAGCGATCGCGGCAACGATTTTACTAACATGGGAGATTTGCTTTCTCTGAGTTATTTGCTCGACAAAGACGTGCGGCTGATGCTGATGAGCCAGTCGCCGGAAATCGAGATGCTGAACAAATATTCGGCTCCCCTAGTGTTCCGCCCTTCGGAAAAATCGATCTCGGCATTTAAGCGAAATCAACGGCGGTTAGAGCCGATATTGGAATATGCCAGACTTTTTCGAGCGCGGCGAGCTTCTTAAAGCAGATTGACAGAAATGGACGATCGTCCCCAGTAGGGTACGTCAGTGGATTTTAGATTTTAGATTTTAGATTTTAGATTTTAGATTTATTCCACAGATGAATCTGGGAGATTAAACTTTGGTCTAAAATTTTTGGAGATTCACGATAGGAGTACGTGGCACGGTATCGGTTTTTGGGCGGGGGCAGAAAAAACTGTTTGAATTGCCTCAAATATTTCGACTGACGCACCTTAAATCACTATTTGGGCATTTTTGTCAATATTCCCGGTAAAGTGCGTCAGAAAAAAACTGTCTGAGTTGTCTCAGGTATTTGGGCTGACACACTTGACATCATCAGCAATAATTATTTGAAGAGTTAGGATAAAGCGCCATGCAAGAGTTAAATAATTCATCTTCCGAATCCGCGCAGAAGTTTCGCGATCTTCAGGCAGAATTACGGGAACGTTGGCGAGCGATAGAAGAATTCGACGGCGGAGATTGTGACATTATTATCATTCCTTCTGTCAGCTTAGATCAGCAAGAAATGCAGAAAGTTGAGGGTGCTTACCACTACGAAGAGCGGCATTTATTTTCATTGATTCGCCTGCGAAATCCCCGCACGCGCTTAATTTACATTACCTCGGAACCCTTGCACCCGATGATTGTGGATTATTACCTGCAATTGCTGCCGGGAATTCCATTTTCTCACGCGCGCGATCGGCTTTTGCTGTTCAGTGCTTACGATGCTTCTGCCAAATCCCTCACCCAGAAAATTTTAGAGCGCCCCCGCTTGATGGAGCGCATTCGTCAAGCAGTGCGGCCGACAAAATCCTATATGGTTTGTTATAACTCGACGCCCTTAGAACGGGAGTTATCTGTTCAATTGGGGATTCCTTTGTTGGCTAGCGATCCGGATCTGTTATACTGGGGAACCAAAAGCGGTAGCAGGCAAATTTTTAAAGAATGTGGCGTGCCTTATCCTGACGGTTCCGAGTTGGTGTGGAATGCGGAAGATTTAGCGGAAGCTGCGGCGGATTTGTGGGCAAGGCAGCCGCATTTGCAACGGATCGTAATTAAGTTAAATGAAGGTTTTTCGGGGGAAGGGAATGCAATTTTAGATCTGAAGTCCCTCGCAGGTAAAACATCTACAGAAAGAGCGAAGGCAATTGGCGATAGCTTCCATAATTTGCGCTTTCAAGCAACGGGCGAAACCTGGGAAAATTTTAGCAGCCGCATTCCCGAATTAGGGGCAATTGCCGAAGCATTTATCGAAGGAGAAGAAAAGTTCTCGCCCAGCGTTCAAGGCAGAATTGTCCCCAGCGGCGAAGTAGAAATTCTCTCAACCCACGACCAAATTTTAGGAGGCCCAGACGGTCAAATTTTCTTAGGTTGCCGATTTCCTGCGGACGAATCTTACCGGCTGGCGTTGCAAGAATTGGGATGGAAAGTAGGGCAAAACTTAGCTAAAAAAGGGGCTTTAGAGAGATTTGGAGTAGATTTTCTCGCTGTAAAGCAATCCGATGGGAAATGGGATATGCAAGCAATAGAAATTAACTTACGTAAAGGAGGCACAACTCATCCGTTTATGGCTTTGAAGCTGTTAACAAACGGTCGGTACGAACGTTCGACAGGATTATTTTACAGCCTGCAGGGCCGTCCCAAATATTATGTCGCTTCGGACAATTTAAAAAAAGAGCGCTATCGGGGATTATTACCGAACGATTTGATGGATATTATTGCTGACAATCAACTGCACTTTGACAGCGGTACTGAGACGGGCAGTGTGTTTCATTTAATGGGTTGTTTGTCGGAGTTTGGTAAATTGGGAGTGACGAGTATTGGCAATTCGCAGCAAGAAGCTGAGGATATGTATAACAAAGTTGTGAAAGTTCTCGATCGCGAAACGTCAGGCGATTTTAGATTTTAGATTTTAGATTTTAGATTTGATCCAGTCATATCATGTCCGATCGATTAACCATAATATCCCGACCGGGGCGGGTTTTTGAGATTGTCAATTATTGACGATTATGGTTGGTGAACCCGCCCCTACCTAATTTCGGGTGATCGACCGGACATCATATCAGTCAGTTTAGAGCCCCCACTTCGCAGAAGTTGTCGGGGATCTAGCTAATTTTTAGCGGGATAAAGGGGCGTGGGGTCGATCGAACCTGTGCGGTTGAGCGGCCAAAAACGCACAATTGCCCTACCAATGATATTTTGCTTGGGTACAAAGCCCCAATAATGGCTGTCACAGCTTGCGTTTCGGTTGTCGCCGAGCACCAAGTAAGAATTTGGAGCTACAACTACAGGCCCGTAGGGATACTGTGGAATTTCTTCAATATATTTTTCCTGTAGCGGCTGCTTGTTAATAAAAACTTTTCCCTCTCTGACTTCCACAGTGTCCCCTGGAAGTCCGATCACTCGCTTGATATAGGCATCTTTGATCGGTGGTGGCTGTCCCGTGCACAAACTAGCCTGGTCAGGAGGCATAAATACGATAATATCTCCTCGCTGGGGCTCTTGGAATCGATAGCTTACCTTATCTATGATTAATCGATCGTTAATTTGTAGGGTTGGGAGCATCGAGCCGGTGGGAATGTAGCGTGCTTCGGCAACCAGGGTGCGGATACCAAAGGCCAAAAATGCTGCTAAGCCGATCGTCTTAATTCCTTCGATCCAAGGATTTTCAGTGTCTTGCGGAGGTTTTTCGTCGGCTGACTTGTCTAGACGAGTCATAGGGTATTGTAGTGACTGAGCTGGATACGAATTATAAACTTAATAATGCTTCCATGCTAGCACGCTGTTTACTGAATTAAGGATATCTTATGACTACCCAATCAAGTTTGTTAATCCGTCGCGCTCGCATTCTTTTGCCCAATGGTGAGTTTTTGGTAGGAGATGTACAAATATGCGATGGCAAAATTGTCCAAGTGGCTGCTGAAATTGTCGAATCGGGCGATCGAGAAATAGATGCGAAAGGCTTAACTCTGTTGCCCGGAGTAATTGATCCCCAGGTACACTTCCGGGAACCGGGTTTAGAACACAAGGAAGACTTATTTACCGCTAGCTGTGCTTGCGCTAAAGGCGGCGTGACATCGTTTCTGGAAATGCCGAATACGCGACCTCTGACCACAACCCAAGCTGCCTTAGATGATAAACTAAGTCGCGCTGCCGAGAAGTGTTTGGTCAATTACGGCTTTTTTATTGGGGCTACTCCTGAGATTTTACCCGATTTGTTGGATGCCAATCCGACTCCCGGAATTAAGGTGTTTATGGGTTCGATGCACGGGGACTTATTGATGGATGATGCAGCAAATTTAGAGGTAATTTTTGCGAAGGGCGATCGACTAATTGCGGTACACGCAGAAGACCAAGCTAGAATCAACCAGCGTCGTCAAGAATTTGCTGGTATTACCGATATTGCAGTTCACTCGCAAATTCAAGACAATCAAGCAGCTTTATTGGCAACTCAACTAGCAGTAAAACTTTCTAATAAATATCAGCGCCGACTGCATATTCTGCACCTTTCAACGGGGGATGAAGCTGAGTTTTTGCGCCAGGAAAAACCGAGTTGGGTAACGGCAGAAGTAACGCCGCAGCATTTGTTGTTAAATACCAGCGCCTATCAAAAAATTGGCAGTTTAGCTCAAATGAATCCGCCTTTGCGCGAGCCCCGCGATAACGAAATACTTTGGCAAGCTTTACTCGACGGCGTAATTGATTTTATCGCCACAGACCATGCGCCACATACATTAGCAGAAAAAGCTCAAGATTATCCGAATACGCCGTCTGGAATGCCCGGTGTCGAAACTTCTTTGCCTTTGATGCTGACCCAAGCAGTAGAGGGAAGATGTACAGTGGCACAAGTTGCTAATTGGATGTCGGCGGCAGTTGCTAAGGCTTATAAGATTCCGAATAAAGGGCAAATAGCACCGGGTTTTGATGCAGATTTAGTCTTAGTTGATTTGGAGAAATACCGCCCGGTAGTCGGCGCAGAGATGGCGAGCAAGTGCGGCTGGAGTTCCTTTGAAGGATGGAATTTAACTGGATGGCCAGTTGTGACTGTTGTGGGAGGAAAAGTTGTTTTTGAGAATGGTAAATTGGATACAAATGTGAGGGGAGAAGCATTGACATTTGACGCTGAGTAAGCATGAATTTAACTCAAGTGTTATAATTGGGTATTCCCGCATCGCAAAGGCGATATTACCCATGCTTCTTCAAGAACTAGAAACACAACTCCTGGCCTTAACTCCTACTGAGAAAGCTGAAGCCATCCGGCTTTTAACCCAAAGTTTAAACAATAGCTGGCCAGGAATTACCAAAACTCCCGACGTGTGTGGAGGCGATGCTTGCATTGCCAAAACTAGACTTCCCGTTTGGCTGTTCGTGAGTTTGCGCCGTCAAGGTTCAAGTGATGCTGAACTTCTACAATTTTATCCCCAGTTGAATGCTGCAAACTTAGTAAATGTCTGGACTTATGCTGAGGCTAACTCCGAAGAAATTGAAACAGCACTCCGAGAAGAAGCAGCAGCAATGATGCAGGAAGTATAATTTATGGCACGTCTCTATGCAGATGAACAGTTCCCGTTTCCTGTTGTGGCATTGCTGCGAAATTTCGGTCACGATGCCCTGACTATTCAAGAGGCAGGAAATGCCGGAGATGATGACCCCGAAGTATTAGCTTTTGCTGTGAATAACGATCGGGCGGTTATGACGCAAAATCGTCGGCATTTCATTCGCTTGCACGCTCAACAACCAAATCATGCGGGTATTATCGTCTGTACAGACGATAAAAATCTAGAAAGGTTGGCAACACGCATCAATGATGCTATTGCTGGTGAAGAAAATTTGAGAGGTAAATTGATTCGAGTCAACCGCCCGCCGCAGTAAGTACGCGCGAGCGTAGCTATCCCGTAGGGAATCGCCTTTTCTCAATTTTCCAATTCCCAATCCAATAACTCGCCAGTCCGCATCTCTTGAATTTGCCACCCGTTATCGAGATAAGTCCAAAAAATTTGTCAATAATTATCTGGTTGGTAGTGCAATCAGGACTGAACCCCAAATTTTTGCTAAACTTATAAAAGTATATTCCCTTACGATCGAGGCGATATTACCTATGCTCCAAGAACTAGAAACACAACTTCTTGCCTTAACTCCGATCGAGAAATCTGAAGCAATACGGCTGTTAACCCAAAGTTTAAGCAATAGCTGGCCGGGAATCACGAAGACTCCCGGAGTTTGTGGCGGTGATGCTTGTATTGCCAAAACTCGGATTCCAGTGTGGCTGCTTGTTGGTTTTCGCAATGAAGGTTCAAGCGATTCCGAACTTCTACAATTTTATCCCCATCTAAGTGCTGCTGATTTGGTCAATGTTTGGACTTATGCTGATTCACATATAGAGGAAATTGAAGAAGCAATCAGCAAAAATGAGGAAGCATAACTTATGGCACTATTGTATGCAGACGAACAATTTCCTTTGCCAGTTGTGGAATTGCTGCGGGCTTTTGGTCACAATGTGCTTACTGTTCAGGAAGCAGGAAAAGCAAATCTGGGCATTCCCGATCCTGAAGTCCTAGAATTTGCTATTACTAACGATCGAGCTATTTTGACATTAAATCGGTTTGATTTTATCGGGCTGCACAACCGAAAGTCAAACCATGCAGGTATTATTGTCTGCACAAAAAATCGGAATGTAGAAATGTTGGCAACACGCATCAATGATGCTATTGCTGGTGAGGAAACTTTGAGGGGGAAATTGATTCGAGTCAACCGTCCGACGCCGTAAGTTCGATCGCCTTTTCTCAAATTTCCAATTGCCAATCCAATAAGTCGCCATTACCAATTACTTCAATTTGCCGCCCGTTATCTAGATAACTTAAAGAAATTTGCAAATAATTTTCGGGTTTGTACTGCAATCTTTCCGCCCATTCGATCGCCACAATTCCCAAATCCATTTCTAACCCGTCCCAATAACTTTCTAAGTGCAAAGCCTCCACTTCGTCGGGTTCTAGTCGATACAAATCTAGATGATACAGCGGAATTCGTCCTCCAAAATACTCGTTAATCAGGGTGAAAGTAGGACTCTCGATCGAGTCTGAGATTCCTAAACCTTCAGCGATGCCTTGAACCAAGGTAGTTTTGCCCGCACCTAAATCTCCTTGTAATAAGATTACAGTGCCGGCGGGGAGCGATCGACCTAACGCAACACCAAACTTGCGCGTAGCCTCAGAATCTGGAAGCAAAGTTTTCATTTCAATAATTAGTCATTAGTCCTTAATCATTTGTTATTTGTTACTCGCTTGCGGCTGCTAATAACCAATAACCAATAAAATTAGTCAACTGTCCACTGTCAACACTCAACAGCTTAAATGTTCTGGGCGCGGCCGTACCAACGCAGCAACATTCCCGCCAACCTTTGAGAATTGTGGCGAATTAAACCCGTATTTTGATCTTCATCCATGACATTGG
>Ga0209278_1001358_pt1 | contig 15111 bp, 11 predicted proteins | sample JI81BgreenDNA_FD_187504 | JGI IMG/M metagenome (GOLD analysis project Ga0209278, IMG submission 187504) | Wastewater effluent complex algal communities from Wisconsin, to seasonally profile nutrient transformation and Carbon sequestration -... | ecosystem: Engineered > WWTP > Effluent > Algae... | reverse complement strand
GCCACCGAAGCGCAGCAGGCGCGCATCTGGGCCGCCGTCAACGCCGCGCTCGAGCAGAAGGGCCAGCCGGCCCTTGCCATGGCGATGCTCGGCCCCTTGAACGAGATGATCGACATCACCACCACGCGTCGCATGGCGGCGATGCTGCACCCGCCGGGCATCGTGTTCGCCGCGTTGGCCCTGGTGGCGATGCTCGCGACCTTCCTCGCCGGCCACGCCCGCGGCCTCAGCGGCCGGCGCAGCCCGCTGCATACCGTGGTCTTCGTCCTCGTCATCAGCGGGACGATCTACAGCATCATCGAGTTGGAGTACCCGCGCCTCGGCTTCGTGACGATCCAGGACGCGGACGTCGTGCTGGCCGAGCTGCGGGGGATGATGCGCTGAGCCGCGGCGCTCAACGCACGACGGCGTAATCGCGCGCGTTCTCGCTCCAGCGCGGTGTCTCCCGAATGCGCGGCAGCACCTCGTCGACGCGCTCCACCATCGACCACATGGCGGCGTGTTCGGGGTTCATGAAGCGCTCGTCGATCACCTTCTGCATGAAGGCCTGCAGGCCATCGTAGAAGCCGTTGACGCTGAGCAGCACGATCGGGCTGAAGTACAGGCCGAGCCGTTTCAGCGTGATCGCCTCGAACAGCTCCTCCAGCGTGCCGCAGCCGCCCGGCAGGGCGATGACCGCATCGCTGCCGGTCAGCAGCCGGTGCTTGCGCTCGCGCATGTCCTCGACGAGTTCCAGCGTGGTCACGCCCGGATGCCCCCATTCGAGGTCGACCATGAACTTCGGGATGATGCCGATGACCTCGCCGCCCTCGGCGATGGCGCCGTCGGCCAAGGCGCCCATCAGGCCCTGACCGCCGCCGCCATAGACCGTGGTGCAGCCGGCGCGGGCCAGCGTGGCGCCGAGTTCGCGGGCTGCAGCAAGGTAGGCGGGGTCGACTTTGCCGCTCGAAGCGGCGTACACACAGATGCGCATGTGGATATGGCAACAGGCCACTCCGCGCGCGTCAACGGCCGCGGACAGGGTGCCCGGACCGCCGATGCGAAAAAAAGTGCGGTTTTTTTGCGGTAGGGGCTCACTTTTTGCCACGTTTCAGGCGAGGATTGGCAGGTCCGAGCCGACCTGCGGGTCGCCGGGCCGGTCCCACCACCGATCCACGGAACCAAACGAGAATCCATCACATGGCAACCAAGAAAGCTGCGAAGAAAGCCCCGGCCAAGAAGGCCGCTGCGAAGAAGGCCGCCCCGGCTGCGCCGAAGGCCATCAAGGAAACGCTGAACAAGACCGGCCTCGTCGCGCACATCGCCGAAGCCGCTGGCGTTGCCGCCAAGGACGTCCGTGGCGTGCTCGCCGCGCTCGAAGGCGCCATCGTCGGTTCGCTCAACAAGAAGGGCGCCGGCCAGTTCGTTCTGCCGGGCCTGCTGAAGATCACCTCGGTCAGCGTGCCGGCCAAGCCGAAGCGCAAGGGCATCAACCCGTTCACCAAGGAAGAGCAGTGGTTCGCCGCCAAGCCGGCCTCGACCAAGGTCAAGGTGCGTCCGCTGCGCAAGCTGAAGGCCGCCGCGGAGTAATCCCGCGCGCGCCGCGGCTCGGCGCCGAACGCGGCGCAGTCGCCTGCACATGGAACGGCCGGTCCCTCGCGGGGCCGGCCGTTTCGTTTTCAGGAGATGAGGCGACGCCCCGAGGCCCGCGTGCACCCAAACGACAACAACGTCGCCGCGATCACGCTGCCGAGCAAGGCTAGGGCCATGTCCTTCTGCGCGTCCCAAGCGTCGCCTTGGGTGCCGAGGAAGGCCATGCGCAGGTCGCCACCGAACACCACGGCGGCGCCCCACTCGATCAGTTCGTAGAGCAGGGAGTGCGAGGTGACAAAGCCCACGGCCAGCAGCCATCGCCAGAGACGCGTGGTGGGCGCCCGGGCATCGACGATGTCCAGCGCCGCCGGGATGGCGAGCAGGCCGTAGAGGAAGTGCACGACCCGATCGTAGTGGTTCCGCTCGAATCCGAGGGCGTCAGACGGCGAAACGCCGAACAGCGACTGGCACCACGCATCGACCGGCACCTCGGAGTAGGTGTAGTGCGACCCAATGGCATGGAACACGAAGAACACGAACAAAGCGACGTAGCTGATGTTCCGCAGGCGCAGGCGCGAGGACGACCAGACCAGCAGCGGGATCGCGACGAAGACCAGCACGTTCTCCAGCCACCAGTCCGCGCGGTGCTTCGGGGCGACGGCCAAGGCGCCCCAGATGAGCCCATGCGCCACGAGCAGCGCCGCCGGGACGGCGCGTGTCGACGAAGGAACTGGGGTGCTGGCCACGAGGAGGTCCGCCGATCGGCTTCGGACCTCCCGGACACTACTCCACGGTCACCGACTTCGCGAGGTTGCGCGGCTTGTCCACGTCGGTGCCGCGCGCCAGCGCGGTGTGGTACGCGAGCATCTGCACCGGAATGGCATGCACCACCGGCGAGAGCTGACCCACGTGGCGCGGCGTGCGGATCACGTGCACGCCGTCCTCCTCGCCGAAGTGGCTGTCGGCATCGGCGAAGACGAACATCTCGCCGCCGCGCGCGCGCACCTCGTGGATGTTCGACTTCACCTTCTCAAGCAAGGTGTCGTTCGGCGCGATCACCACCACCGGCATCTCGACATCGACGAGCGCGAGCGGGCCGTGCTTGAGCTCGCCGGCCGCATAGGCCTCGGCGTGGATGTAGGTGATTTCCTTGAGCTTGAGCGCACCTTCCAGCGCGATCGGGAAATGCAGGCCACGGCCCAGGAACAGCGCGTGGTCCTTGGTGGCGAAGCGCTCGGCCCACGCGGCGATCTGCGGCTCCAGATTGAGTGCATGCTGCACGCTGCCCGGCAGGTGGCGCAGGGCCTCGACGTACGCGGTTTCCGCTTCGGCATCGAGACGCCCACGGGCCTTGGCGATCACCAGCGCGAGCGCGAACAGCGCGACCAGCTGCGTGGTGAAGGCCTTGGTCGAGGCCACGCCGATCTCCGCCCCCGCGCGGGTGAGGAACTGCATCGCCGACATCCGCGGCAACGCACTCTCGGCGACGTTGCAGATCGACAGCGTACGGTGGTGACCCTCGGCGATGGCGTACTTCAGCGCCTCGAAGGTGTCGAGCGTCTCGCCCGACTGCGAAATGGTGACGACGAGGTTGCCGGGGTTCGGCACGATCGGCCGGTAGCGGTACTCGCTGGCGATATCGACCGCGCAGGGCACGCCGGCGATGGCCTCGATCCAGTAGCGGGCGACGAGACCGGCGTAGTGGCTGGTGCCGCAGGCGAGGATCTGCACGCCCGTCACGCCCTCCATGAGCTCCGCGCCGCGCGGCCCGAACAAGGCCGGCACGAAGCCGGTCTCCAGGATCGGCTCGAGCGTGTCGGCGATGGCGCGCGGCTGCTCGTGGATCTCCTTCTGCATGAAGTGGCGGTAGGGGCCCAGCTCCAGCGAGGCGAGCGAGACGCCCGACACTTGCTCCTTGCGCTGCACGGCGGCGCCTTCGGCGTCGAACACCCGCACCGAGTCGCGCTTCACTTCCGCCACGTCGCCTTCGTCGAGATAGACGACACGGCGCGTCTGCGCCACGACGGCGGAAACGTCCGAGGCCACGAAGGCTTCGCCCTCGCCCACGCCGATCAGCAGCGGGCAGCCCATGCGTGCGGCGATCAGGCGCGAGGCATCCGACTTGGCGATGATCGCCAACGCATAGGCGCCGCGAAGCTCCCGCACCGCAGCTTGCGTAGCCGCGAGCAGGTCGCCACTGGCACGCAGATGGTGGCGGATGAGATGCGCCACCACTTCGGTGTCGGTCTGCGAGGTGAACACGTAGCCCAGCGCCTTCAGGCGCTCGCGCTGTTCCTCGTGGTTCTCGATGATGCCGTTGTGCACCAGGGCGAGCTCGCCGTCGCTGATGTGCGGGTGCGCATTCGCTTCGGTCACGCCGCCGTGCGTCGCCCAACGGGTGTGGCCGATGCCGATGTGCGCGGCCAGTCCTTCAGCGGCGGCGGCAGCCTCCATCTCGGCCACGCGGCCGGTGCGGCGCACGCGCTTCAGTTCGCCATCCAGCACGGCCACGCCGGCCGAGTCGTAGCCGCGATATTCGAGGCGCTTCAATCCATCGACCAGCACCGGCACGACATCGCGACCGGCGATCGCTCCAACGATTCCGCACATTGAGTACCGCTCCACAGAATTCCGGGGGCGCACAGTGTAACGGCCGTGAAGGTGACGATCAGGCCCGAGGACGGTGGAATTCTGTCCACGCGCGGGCGGCGGCGGTGGCTTGCGGACACCGCGCGGACGGCCGCGGACAGGCGGACGAACCCTCAAGCCACTGATTTGTAAGCGACTTTTTGTTGGCACGGCGCGTGCTTTGGATGGGTCATTCCCACGCCACGCCAACGCCGATGATCCCTGACACGTCCGCCCAAGACCGTGCCGTCGCCGCCCCCCGGCGCCGGCTTCCGTGGCCGGCCCTCGGCGCCGCCGCCGCGCTGGTCGCGGTGCTGGCCGCCGCTTGGGCGTGGGCCGGCGCCGGCCGATCGGTGAGTGCGGAACGGCTGCGCTTCGCCACGGTCGAGCGCGGCCTGCTCGTGCGCGATGCGCAGGTGAGCGGCCGCATCGTCGCCGCGGTGAGCCCGACGCTTTACGCACCCGCGGCCTCCACCGTGAACCTGAAGACTCGCGCCGGTGCCACGGTGAAGCAGGGCGATGTGCTGGCCACGCTCGACTCGCCGGAATTGCGTGCCGAGCGCGACCGTGAACTCGCCAGCCTGCGTGGCCTCGAAGCCGACGTGGCGCGCCAGCGCATCCTCGCGCAGAAGGCGCGGCTGCTGGCCGCCCGCACCGCCGATGAAGGCCGCCTCGCCCTGCAGACGGCGCAGCGCGATGCCGAGCGCACGGCCCGCGCCTGCGAGGTGCAGGCGATCCCGCGCGCGGATTGCCTGCGCTACGCCGACGCCGTGGAAGCCGCCCAAGTGCGCGCCCGCCACAGCGAGGCCGACGCCGGCCTCGAGGGCCAGAACGCCGCACTCGAGCTGAAGAGCCGCGAAGAGGCGCTGGCCCGCCAGCGTGCGGTGGTCACCGACCTCGAGCGCCGCGTGGCCGACCTCGACTTGCGTTCGCCCGTGAACGGCATCGTGGGCAGCATCGCCGTCGCCGATCGCGCCGTCGTGCCGGCCAACGCCCCGCTGATGACGGTGGTGGATCTGTCGCAGCTCGAGGTCGAACTCGAAGTGCCGGAGACCTATGCCGACGACCTCGGCCTCGGCATGCGCGTGGAAGTACGCATCGGCGCGCAGACCTTGGGCGGCGAACTCACGGCCATCGCGCCGGAAGTGCTGGAGCGCGTCGTGCTCGCCCGCGTCCGCCTCGACGCCCAGCCGGAAGGACTGCGACAGAGCCAGCGCGTCAGCGCCCGTGTCCTCATCGACGAGCGGCCCGACGTGCTGATGCTCGCCCGCGGCCCCTTCGTTGAAACCCAGGGCGGACGCTTCGCCTACGTCATGGACGATGGCGACGCCGTGCGCCGGCCCATCACGCTCGGCGCCACCGCGGTCAGCGCTGTCGAGATCATCGACGGCCTCGCCGAGGGCGAGCGCGTGGTGATCTCCGGTACCGACCTCTTCGAGGACGCCGAGCGCGTCCAGATCAACGAGTAACTCCCTCCTCCCCGACGCCCACGCAGGACATCGCCATGCTCTCGATGAAGCAGCTCTCCAAGGTCTACCAGACCCACATGATCGAAACCCACGCCCTGCGCGGCATCGACATGCAGGTCCGCGAAGGCGAGTTCGTCGCCGTCACCGGCCCTTCGGGCTCGGGCAAGACCACCTTCCTCAACATCGCCGGCCTGCTCGAGGAGTTCACCGGTGGCGAATACCACCTCGACGGCGTGGACGTTCGCGGCCTCGACGACAACCAGCGCTCGCGCCTGCGCAACGAGAAGCTCGGCTTCATCTTCCAGGGCTTCAACCTGATCCCCGACCTCAACCTGTTCGACAACGTCGACGTGCCGCTGCGCTACCGCGGCTTCAAGGCGGCCGAGCGCAAGCAGCGCATCGAGGAGGCGCTGGCCAAGGTGGGCCTCGCCTCGCGCATGAAGCACTACCCGGCCGAACTCTCGGGCGGCCAGCAGCAGCGCGTCGCCATCGCCCGTGCGCTGGCCGGCAGCCCGCGCCTGCTGCTCGCCGACGAACCGACCGGCAACCTCGACACGCAGATGGCCCGCGGCGTGATGGAACTGCTCGAGCAGATCAACGCGGAAGGCACCACCATCGTGATGGTCACGCACGACCCGGAGCTCGCCGCGCGCGCCCAACGCAACATCCACATCGTCGATGGCCAGGTCGTCGACCTGCAGCGCCTCGCCACGGCCGCCTGAGGAGCCCCCCATGTTCCGCTACTACCTCAAGCTCGGCCTCAAGAGCCTGCGCCGCGCCCCGGTGCTCACCGCCCTGATCGTGATGATCCTCGCCGTCGGCATCGGTGCCAGCATGACCAGCCTGACGATGCTGCTCGTCATGGCCGGCGACCCGATCCCGCAGAAGAGCGACCGCCTGTTCGTGCCGCAGATCGACATCGGCCCGATGAATGGCAGCTACCGGCCCAACGAGGAACCGGAGCGGCAGATGAGCTGGACCGACGTCCAGAACCTGCTGCGCGACGCCAAGGCCCTGCGGCAGACCGCGCTGTACGGCGTCGCGCCGGCGATCGATCCCGGCCGCGACGAATTGCCGCCCTTCCGCGAAGACGCGATGGCCACCACGCGCGACGTGTTCCCCATGTTCGACATGCCCTTCGTGGCCGGCGGGCCGTGGAGCGCCGAGGACGACACGCGCGGTGCGGATGTCGCGGTGATCGGCCAAGAGCTCGCCGAGCGGGTGTTCGGCACGACCGACGTCGTCGGCCGGCGAATCCGCATCGACGACCGCGATTACGTGGTCACCGGCGTGCTCGGCGAATGGAACCCGACGCCTCGCTTCTACCGCATCAACGGTTCGGGCGTGGATAGCGACGTGCATGCCCTGTGGCTGCCAATCCAGAACACGATCGGCCGCGAGTGGAACAACAACGGCTGGACCAACTGCAACGGCGAGGTGGAGCCCGGGTTCGCGGGCTTCCTCAAGTCGGACTGCACTTGGCTGCAATACTGGGTGGAGCTCGACAGCGCCGGCGACCGCAAAGCTTTCGAGGACTACCTGAGCGCCTACGTCGCCGAGCAGAAGACGCTCGGCCGCTTGCCGCGCCCGGTGAACAACCGCCTGCGCAATGTCGGCGAGTGGTTGGAGTACAGCGGCGCGGTCAGCAACGACACCCGCATGGCCACGTGGATCTCGTTCGGCTTCCTGCTGGTCTGCCTCGTCAACGTGGTGACGCTGATGCTGGCGAAGTTCACCGCGCGGGCCGGCGAGATCGGCGTGCGTCGTGCGCTCGGCGCCACCCGCTCGGAGATCTTCCGGCAGAGCCTCGTCGAAGCCGGCGTGCTCGGCGCGGCCGGCGCCGTGCTGGGCCTGGGCCTCGCCCTCTACGGCATCGAACTGGTCAACGGCCGCCTGTCCGGCGCCGAGGACTTCTATGCCATGCACCCGTCGCTGATGGTCGGGACCGTGGCACTCGGCCTGCTCGCCGCCCTGGTCGCCGGCCTGCTGCCCACGTGGCAGGCCTGCCAGGTCCGGCCCGCCATCCAACTGAAGAGCCAGTGAGCCCCGCCATGGAACTCAAGCCCATCCTATCCGCGATGCGCCACCGCAAGACCGGCGTCCTGCTGATCGCCCTGCAGGTCGCGTTGACGCTCGCCATCCTGGCCAATGCGCTCTACGTCGTCCGCGATCGCATGAAAGAGTCCCAGCGCCCGACCGGTTTGGAGGACGGCCTCGTCTTCCACGTCGGCATCACCGACAAGGAGCGCGATACCACGGGTGCGGTGGCAGAAGCCGACCTCGCCGCGCTGCGGGCGATGCCTGGCGTGGCCGGCGCCTCCGTGGTCAACCAGGTCCCACTGTCCAACAGTGGCAACAACTCCGGCTTCGACGTGAAGCCGAACACCGAGAACAGCCTGACCACGGCCGCGACCTACATCACCAGCGCGAACATCGCGGAAACCTGGGGCCTGCGCATCGTCGAAGGGCGCACGTTCCGCGCCGACGAAGAGCTCTTCATCGACGAGGACCTCACCGGCCAGCCCGACCCCACAGTCGCACTGGTGTCGTCGACGATGGCGAAGGTGCTCTACCCCAACGAGACCTCGGTGATCGGCAAGCCGCTGTACTGGGGCAGCACCGGCCCGATCGAGATCGTCGGCGTGATCGACACATTGGTGACCCCGTGGGGACGCGCCTCCTGGGGGGGCGGCGACGGCACCCATTCGGTCGTGTTCCCCGCCCGCCGCGCCGGCAACTGGGGGACGTACGCGATCCGCGTCGACGACGTCGCAAACCTGCAGCGGCTGGTCGGTGAGTCGCAGGCAATGCTGCAAGCTCGTGTCCCCGGGCGGATGGTGGAATTCTCTTCGACGATGACCGAGACCCGCGAACGTCGCTATGAGGGCGAACACACGATGATCAACGGCCTGCTCATCGTGATGGCCCTGCTGCTGGCCATGACGGCGAGCGGCATCGTCGGCTTGGCTTCGCTGTGGGTGAACCAGCGCCGCAAGCAGATCGGTGTCCGTCGTGCGCTCGGGGCACGCCGGATCGACATCCTGCGGTTGTTCGTGACCGAGAACGTCCTGATCACCACGGCGGGCATCGTCGTCGGCTGCGGCCTGGCGCTCGGGCTCAACGCCCTGATGATGGATCAGCTTGAACTCTCCCGGCTCCCGCTGGGCTATCTGGGCGTCGGATCCGCCGTGCTGCTGATCCTCGGTGTCGCTGCGGTTCTCGGCCCCGCCCTGCGCGCCGCCTCCGTCCCGCCGGCGGTGGCCACGCGGAGCGCCTAAACTCCGTCCATGCCCACCCTTCTCGTCATCGACGACAACGCCGGCGTGCGCACGGCCCTCGACGTGCTGTTCGACCTGCACGGCCTCACCGTCCTCGGGGCCGAGAGCCCCGAGGAGGGCCTCGCCCTGCTCGACACCCACCGCGTCGACCTCGTCCTGCAGGACATGAACTTCACCGCCGACACCACGTCCGGCGAGGAAGGCATCGCCCTGTTCCACGAGATCCGCCGGCGCCACCCGGACATGCCGGTGATCCTGCTGACCGCATGGACGCAGGTGGAAACCGCCGTGAGCCTGATGAAGTCCGGCGCCGCCGACTACCTCGGCAAACCTTGGGACGACCACAAGCTCCTGGCCAGCGTGCGCAACCTGCTCGAACTGTCCGACACGCGTCGCGCACTGCAGCAGCTCGCCGGCGCCGACCGCCGCCGCCGCGCCGGGCTCGATGGCCGCTTCGACCTGCGCGGCATCGTCTATGCCGACCCGGCGATGGAGCGCGTCCTGCAGATCGCCACGCAAGTCGCAGGCGCCGACGTGCCGGTGCTCATCACTGGCCCGAACGGCAGCGGCAAGGAAAAGATCGCGGAGGTGCTGCAGGCGAACTCCGCGGTGCGCGACGGGCCGTTCGTGACGCTCAATTGCGGCGCCCTGCCTTCCGAACTCATCGAAGCCGAGCTGTTCGGTGCGGAGGCCGGCGCCTACACCGGCGCGACCAAGGCCCGCGAAGGCAAGTTCGAAGCCGCGGACGGCGGCACGCTGTTCCTCGATGAGGTCGGCAACCTGCCGGCGGCCGGACAGATGAAGCTGCTGCGCGTGCTGGAAACCGGGCGCTTCGAGCGCCTCGGCAGCAACCGCGAGCGGCAGGTCAAGGTGCGCGTGATCAGCGCGACCAATGCCGACCTGGCCGCGATGATCCGCGACGGCCGCTTCCGCGAAGACCTCTACTACCGCCTCAATCTGATCGAACTGCGCGTTCCGCCGCTGGCCGAGCGCCCGCTCGACGTGATCCCGCTGGCCGAGCATTTCCTTGCCGGCTGCGGCAAGACGCTGGACGACAGTGCACGACGCGCGCTGCGCGCGCACGGGTGGCCGGGCAACGTGCGCGAGTTGAAGAACACGGTCGCTCGCGCGGCCCTGCTGTCGGCCTCGACGACGATCGCCGCCAGTGACCTCGGCCTTCCGACCTCCGCCGCCAGCGCTTCGGCACGTGGCGGCGAATCCCCGGCCGATGGCGACGAGCCCGACCGCGCCAGCATCGAGGCGGCATTGAAGCGCCACCGCGGCGTGCTTGCGCAGGCCGCGGCCGAGCTGGGTCTTTCGCGCCAGGCGCTGTATCGGCGGCTTGAGCGCTTGGGCATCGACCGCGAGTCGGCGTCATGAGTGGCTCGCCCTCGGCCGTGGTCCTGCCCTCGTGACGCGCTGGCGATTCTCGCTGGCTGGTCAGTTCGCGCTGCGCGTGCTGCCCCTGCTCGCGGGAGGCATCGCGCTCGCCCTGGGGCTGCAGGCGTGGCTCGGTGACGCACTGCTGGCTGGAGCCTTGACGGTGGCGGCCAGCGGCCTCGTGCTGCTGTGGCTGCTCGGCGTCTGGCTGTCCCCCGTGCGCTCGCTGATCCGCGCCCTGACCGGCACGGCGCTCAGCTACCGAGACGGCGACTACAGCTTCGGCCTGCGCTGGCCGCGCAACGACGAACTCGGCGACCTCGTGGCCGGCCACAACGCCATCGGCGAGGCCTTGCGCGAGAAGCAGCTCCAGCTCGTGCAGCGCGAGCTGCTGCTCGACACCATGGTGCAGAACACGCCGGTCGCGATGCTGCTGCTCGATGGCCAGCAGCACGTCGTGTTCGCCAACGTGGCGGCGCGCAAGCTGCTGGGGGAAGGCCGCCGCCTCGACGGTCACGCCCTCCACGGCCTGCTCGGCGCCCGCGACGATGCCCTTTCGGAAGCCCTGCGTCACGGTGCGGCTGGCGTCTTCAGCACCGGCGACGGCGAGGACGACGACGTCTACCACCTCGCCACTTCCGCCTTCCGCTTGAACGGCCGCGCGCACACCCTGCTGCTGGTGCGGCAGATCACCACCGAGCTGCGCCGGCAGGAAGTTCAGACCTGGAAGAAGGTCATCCGCGTCATCAGCCACGAACTCAACAATTCGCTGGCGCCGATGGCCTCACTTGCGCACAGCGGCGCGGAACTCGCACGGCGCGGCCAGATCGACAAGCTGCCCACGGTGTTCGCCACCATCGAGGAGCGCGCCCGGCACCTCGACGGCTTCCTCCGCGACTACGCGCGCTTCGCCAAGCTGCCCCAGCCGCGCATCGAGGCACATGATCCGGCCGCCGTCGTCGAGCGCCTGCAAAGCCAGATCGCCTTCGCCGTGGAAGGGCCCATCCCGCAGGAACCGCTGCGCGTCGACGGTGCCCAACTCGAACAAGCCCTGCTCAACCTGCTGAAGAACGCCCACGAAGCCAGCCCGCCCGACGCCGAGGTCGGCGTGCGCCTGCGCCACGTCAATGGCGACTGGCGCATCGACGTGCTCGATCGCGGCACGGGCATGAGCGAAGCCGTGATGGCCAACGCCCTGGTGCCGTTCTATTCGACGAAGCGCAGCGGCACCGGCCTCGGCCTCGCGCTGGTGCGCGAGATCATCGAAGCCCACGGCGGGCGCATCGGCCTCGCCAATCGCGAGGGCGGTGGGCTGTGCGTCAGCCTCGTCCTGCCGGGCTGATCAGACCTTTCTCACCGGCCGCTGCCACGCGGCGATGCTCACCTGCTTGCCGCGCGCCACGGTGAGCTGGCCCTCCGGGGCGTCCTTCGTCACCACCGAGCCGGCGCCGATCGTCGCCATCGCACCGATGGTCACCGGCGCCACCAGCGAGCTGTTGCTGCCGATGAATGCGCCGTCGCCGATGGTGGTGGTCCACTTGTTCACGCCGTCGTAGTTGCAGGTGATGGTGCCGGCGCCGACGTTGACCTTGGCGCCGATCACGGCATCGCCAAGGTAAGTGAGGTGGTTGGCCTTGCTGCCCTGGCCCATCGTGGTCTTCTTCGTCTCGACGAAGTTGCCGATGTGCACGCCCTCGGCGAGCTGCGTACCGGGGCGCAGCCGGGCGAAGGGGCCGATCGTGCAGTTCGCCTGTGTGACTGCGCCTTCGAGATCGCTGTGCGCGGCGACGACGGTGCCGGCACCGAGCGTCACGTCTTTCAATCGGCAAAACGGGCCGACCACGACGCCATCGCCGAGCTCGACGCGGCCTTCGAGGATCACGTCGACATCGATGCGCACGCCCTGTCCGACGACGACCGTGCCGCGCTGGTCGAAGCGCGACGGGTCGGCGAACTGCACGCCCTGCTCAGCAAGCACCTTCGCGCAGCGGCGCTGGTAGGCGCGCTCGAGCTGCGCGAGCTGCCACGGGTCGTTCGCGCCTTCCACTTCGCCGGCATCGGCAACGCGGACGACCGCGGCGGGGTCCCCTTCGGCCGCAGCGGCTGCGAACACGTCCGTCAGGTAGTACTCGCGCTGCGCGTTCTCGTTGCGCAGGTTGGCGAGCCAGCGCTTCAGCGCCGCGCCCTCGGCGGCGATCAGGCCGGTGTTGATCGTGCGCACCGCGCGCTGCTCCGGTGTCGCGTCCTTCTGCTCGACGATCGCCTGGACGCGGCCGGCGGGGTCGACGAGCACGCGGCCATAACCCGTCGGGTCGGCGAGCTCGGCCACCAGCACCGCCAACTTGCCCTCGGCGGACACCAGCGGACGCAGCGATTCCGCGCGGACAAGTGGGACGTCTCCGTACAGGACGAGCACGCGCGCTGCGTCGGGAAGGCCCGGTACCGCCTGCTGCACGGCGTGCCCGGTGCCGAGGCGCTCGGCCTGCTCCACCCAGGCGAGGTCGGCGTCAGCCTTGAAGGCCTCGCGGACGGCTTCGCCGCCGTGGCCGTAGACCACGTGGATGCGCGCCGCACCCAAGGCCCGCGCGGTGTCGATGACGTGCCCCAGCATCGAGCGCGTGGCGATCGGCTGCAGCACCTTGGGCAGGGGGGACTTCATGCGCTTGCCCTCGCCGGCGGCGAGGATGACCACGTGCAAGCCGGCGCGATCGCTCGGTGTGGACGACGACGGGGAAGCGGACGCAGCGTTCATGGCGGCTCGGGGGTTCAGGGGATAGGCATTCTAGGACGCCGCCGGGAGGCCCAGCGATACAATCGCGGGCCCGAACACGATGCCAGTCGATGATCGCCCCTGCTGACACTCCACGATCGTCGCCATCGCCCTTCTGGGGGATGGTCCTCGCGGGCGCCGGCGTGGGCGCGACGCTGGTGGGCCTCGCGGTCCACGGCGTATGGCGCGAGCTCCCCGCGGAGCGGCTGCTGTTGTCGCTCGTGATTGCCGGCTTGGTCGCCCTCGCGGCATGGCCGCTTCGACGCTGGTGCCGGTGGCGGGCGGCCACCGCGTTCGCGGCCGTGTGGCTTTTGCTGCTCACGCTGTTCGTCGGTCCGCTGCCGGCGGCCAGCGCGCTGCTCCTGGGCGCAGCGGCATGGGCTATCGGTGATCGCCTGGTGCCCGCGGAGGCGCCATCGCGTGCCCCGCTGGCCCTCGTCGTCGGCCTCGTCTCGCTGGCGATGGTCGCGGGCTGGCTGGTGATGCTGCCCATCCATCGCCCCTGGACCTGGGGGCCGCTCCTGCTGCTGGTCGTCGCCCTGCGCTACACGGCGCTGCGGGCGATGGCCATCGACGCCGCCCGGCGCTGGCGCGAGCACGTCGATGCGGCGCCGCGCACGTCGGCTTCGGCGGTGATGCTGCTGGGCCTGGCGTCCATGGCCTGCTGGGTCCCGGCGATGCAGGCGGACGACATGGCGTTCCACCTCGCGCTCCCGACCATGCTGCAGTCGGAGGGCGCGTACGGGCTCGATCCGGAGTACCAGAAGTGGGCGTTCGCCCCGTGGGCGGGCGACATCCTCCACGGCCTGGTGTTCACCCTGTCGCGATCGGAAGCCTTCGGCGCGATGAACGCGCTGTGGATCGTGGCGTGTGCCGCGCTGATCGGTGGCCCGCTCGCCACCGCCCTGCAGGCCAGCGTCAGCGAACGATGGGTCGCCGTGGCGATGTTCGGCGCATTCCCGCCCCTGGTGTGGATGGCCGCCGGCCTGCAAACCGAGCTGCCGGCGACGGCCGTCCTCCTGGCGTTCGCGGCGCTGGCGATGGCCCCCACCGGGCCAAGCCTGCGGGACAAAGCCTGGCTGCCCGGCGCCCTGCTGTTCTCGGCGTGTTTCGCGCTGAAACTGATCCATGGGCTCGCGGCCCTGCCCATCCTCGCCGTGGCCCTGTGGCGCTACCGGGACGCCCCGTGGTCGCGCGTGGCCCTGCCCGCGATCCTCGTCGGACTGCTCGGTGCGTCCAGCTACGTCTTTGCCTGGGTGCACACCGGCAACCCGGTGCTTCCCCTGCTGAACGAGGTGTTCGCCTCGCCCTATGCCCCCCTTGAGCCGTACACCGACGCGCGCTGGCTCGCAGGCTTCGGGCCGGACATCCTCTGGCGCATCACCTTCGATACCGCGACTTACGTCGAGGGCTGGGACGGGGGGCTGGGTTTCGGCCTGGTCGCGCTCGCCGGGCTTTGGGCGATCCGCCTCGTTCGAGGGTCCGCGCGATGGATGGTGCTGGCGACGTCGCTGGTGGTGCTCATTCCGCTCATCCCGATGCAGTACGCACGTTATGCCTGGCCGGGAATCATCCTCCTGCTGGCCTTGCTGGTCTTCGGCTCGGAACGCACGTTGGGGCGGCGTGCTTTCATCGTCCTCTTCGCCGGGCTCTGCGTCCTCAACCTCGCTTTCCAAGCGAACGCCAGCTGGATCCACCACTCGGCGGCCCTCAAGCGCACGCTCCGCAGCCTCGGCGATCCAGCCGCAGTGCTGCCGCACTACTTCCCGGAACGCATCCTCATTCGGGACATCGAGCGTGGTCCGGGCGACCTCGTCCTGGCGAGCGATCCGGAACGCCATGTCGTTGCGGAATTGGGGCGACGGGGTCGCACCGTCTCACCGCATGACCCGTCGCTAGCGCATGAAGCGCTCTCCGCCAACGATGACGCCAGTGGCGAGCGCTGGGCGACCCTGATCCGCCGCGAACGGATCCGCTGGATCCTCGTGTCGCGCCCCACCGCACCGGCCGCGCT
>Ga0209278_1001356_pt1 | contig 15124 bp, 12 predicted proteins | sample JI81BgreenDNA_FD_187504 | JGI IMG/M metagenome (GOLD analysis project Ga0209278, IMG submission 187504) | Wastewater effluent complex algal communities from Wisconsin, to seasonally profile nutrient transformation and Carbon sequestration -... | ecosystem: Engineered > WWTP > Effluent > Algae... | reverse complement strand
ACCCGATATATTAGCGGTTTCTAGTTCCCATAGGTCGATCGTGCAAAATCTCTTAATTTGTCAGCGAGCAGTACGCTTAATGGGGGGAAACTTTTCTCTAGAAATGTTAGAAAACAATTTAATTGTGGCTAGTTTAGTGTTGCCCCTAGCCAATTCTTAATCTGGTAAAATTTTGTAAAAGTTCCAAGCTGCGATCGAGGATTGTAGGGGCGGGTTTCACCAACAATAATTGCCTAAAACCCATAATTTTCTAAACCCGCCCCCACCCAACAGTAAACCGCCATCTACCTCTTTCAAAATACAAGGGACGGATTTAGCTAATACAGCCTCTTCGGTGGTTCATGAAGTACACTATAAATATATTGTGTGGTGTTAATCTGTAGGGTGCGGATCTGCAAAATATTGGTCGATAAAACTTACAGATTGACGGGTGTATCCGCACCTTACACGGGCTAGAAAATTGTGTGTACCACATCTACATGGAATATGCTGTATCTATATTGTTACTGATATCTTGCGCCATTCTTAGGAACGAACGGGCAGGAGAGCCCGTTCCACAATACATCAATTTTCTTGCGGGTGAACCGGAGAAACCCCCCCTGAAAGACTTTCAGAACTCGGGAAAAACCTTTGAGTAATCCAAGCAGTTACAATATGAGAAAGCAATCCCATCGGCCCAGCAAAAAAACACAAAGCCAAAGAATGAACCGTCCAAACTCCTGTCCGCTGTCCTTCCAAATAAATCCAGCGCCCGACAAACAAGTCCATCACTAAAAAATGTATCCATCCCGTAGCCGCCGCCGTTTCCTCCCCCAGAAACTTAGCAATATCTGCTAACTTAGGATTCGACAAAGCAGCCGCATTTTCCGCCGTCAGACTGCTACCAAACAAATATATGTACAAAGCGGCGAGCATCGCAAACGGAATGAAGGAATTCATCACTTTTCGGGTAATTCCCCAGTTGGGTAATAAAATCATAATTGCCCAGAAAGGCACAACGAACAGATTACCGGCATTAAAAATTAGTTCTGGTGTCATAGTTGGCTCTTGGCTCCTGCGAAGGCAATGCAATTAACGATGTTAAGATTACTTTACACAATTTTTGCTAAAATTTCTCAAAACCCGAAAAAAATCTCATTCACCAATGAAATATAATTGCTATACTTATCTAAAATTTCAAATCTCGCATCTAAACTCGATTAAGGCAGCACAGCTTATGATAAGTTATAATAACTTTACCGATTGGTGCAAGCACAAAGAAAACATCTCTCCCGGCGTCAAACACACGGTAGAAATACTGTTGCAAATATCAGATACTTCAGAGTGCGATCGAGCTAACGAACTGCTTTCTAATACAACAGAACTTAACCTCAAAAATCTTCAAATTACCGATATCAGCCCCCTCTCATCTTTTACTCAACTTACTACTCTCATCCTCGGCAGTAATCAAATATCTGACATCGCTCCCCTGCAATCTTTAACTAACCTGAAAGCTCTGGTTATAGATGTCAATCAAATATCAGATATCAGTTCGCTTTCATCTCTAATAAATCTGACTATACTCGTTCTCGATACCAATCAAATCTCAGACATCAGTCCCCTAGCAGGTCTAACTAATCTTACCGCACTTGTCTTGTTTGACAACAAAATTTCCGACATCACTCCGGTGCAAAAGTTAACTAACTTAAATGCGCTGATTCTCTACAACAATCAAATTTCCGATCTCGCTCCTCTGGCAAATTTAACTGAACTCCAGACACTCTACCTTTATAATAATAAAATATCGGATATCACGCCGCTGGCTTCCTTAAAAAATCTCAAGACGCTGTTTCTGTTCGGAAATGAAATATCTGACATTACTCCGTTGAAATCTTTAACTAATTTAAATAAATTGGTTTTATTCCAAAATCAAATATCAGATATTAGTCCTTTGACATCGCTGACTAATTTAATTGAACTCAACCTCGGTAACAATCAAATATCAGACATCAGTCCGCTGAAATTGTTAACTAATTTGACTGAACTTTATTTGTTCAACAATCCGATTTCGGATAGCAGCGCGCTACAAGCTTTAAATAATTTATTTTTACTAGACTTGTACAACAATCAAATCTCGGATATCAGTTCCCTGCAATCTTTGCAAAAGTTGACTACGCTGGACTTGCGCGGCAATCCCATTGTTAATAAAATTTGCCCTGTCAATCCTGAATCTATCTGTCGGTTTTAATTAATTATTAAGACCGAGGCAAGATGGCAGTTTATAGAGTATAATGTTTAACGTCAATATCAGGAGAAAGTGATGAGCGGACACGATGCTTTGATGTTAGGATTGCTGCTGTTGCCAGGTTTGGCTTTGTCGATCGCAATTATGGGCGCTTTTGCCGCTGGTGGATAATCAGTTTTGGCAGCAGGGAGATTTTGTAAAAAGTAGTTTTTTCCTCGTTTTCCTCGTTCCCAGGAAGAGCCTGGGAACGCATTTCACTATTGCTCTGCCTCCTGTTTTTTTGCAAGCGAGGCAGAGCCTCTGGAGCTCGGTTCCCAGCCAGAGCCAGGGAACCAGTTAATTTTCCTTCTCCCTTCTCCCTTCTTCCTTCTTCCTTCTTCCTTCTTCCTTCTTCCTTCTTCCTTCTTCCTTCTTCCTTCTTTCTTCTTCCTTCGCTTACCAAAAAATCGGGTCTAAAGCCCCCTCCTTCTAGGACGGCTTTAATTCCCACAATGTGTGAATAATTGTTAAACATACAGATTTGCAAGTAAAAGTCTTTGTAGAATTGGTAGGCTATTCCAATGATAGTTTTAGAGTTTAAGTTAAAGGGCAAAACGGAGCAGTATCGGATCATCGACGACATGATTCGGACGGCTCAATTTGTCCGAAACAAAACTCTTAGGTATTGGATAGAAAATCAAGGAGTTAAGTTAGTAGACCTGTACAAACAATGCGCCATCATGGCAAAAGAGTTTGAATGGGCAGGCAAGCTTAATTCGATGGCACGTCAGGCTTCGGCAGAACGTGCCATTTTTGCTATCCAACGTTTCTTTGCTAATTGCAAAGCCAAGAAACCAGGGAAAAAGGGATACCCGCAGTTCAAGAAACATACTCGATCCGTTGAGTATAAAACTTCGGGTTGGGAATTTTCTACCGACAAAAGATGCTTGACACTTAAGGATGGTTTTGCTGCTGGAAGGTTTAAGTTAATCGGTAGTCGGGACTTGCATTTTTATGCACCCAGTGAGATAAAGCGAATCAGAATTGTGCGTCGTGCCGATGGCTACTACGCACAATTTTGTATCAATGCGGAACGAAAAGAGGAATTCGTTTCTACTGGTGAAATTATTGGAATAGACGTTGGACTAAACCATTTCTATACTGATAGCGATGGCGAAACAGTTGCCAACCCTCGATATCTCCGTAAAAGTGAAAAAGCTTTGAAGAGATTGCAGAAGCGAGTTTCTCGAAAAAAGAAAGGCTCGGGTAATCGGAAGAAAGCGATCAACAAGTTAGGAAGAAAACATCTGAAGGTCAGTCGGCAGCGTAAAGACTTCGCCATAAAGACGGCGTTGTGCGCGGTAAAATCTAACGATTTTGTAGCCTACGAAGACCTTCATGTGCGGAATATGGTCAAAAATCACAAGCTTGCTAAATCTATTAGCGATGCAGCGTGGTCACAAACTTGATCATTATTTGGAGTATTTTGGAAGAGTGTACAGCAAAACAATAATTGCTGTGGCTCCTCAGTATACTTCTCAAACCTGTTCAAATTGTGGAAATCTTGTTAAGAAAACGCTGTCAACTCGAACCCACATTTGTGGTTGCGGTACGATATTGGATCGCGATCACAACGCCGCGAATAACATTTTGGCGAAAGGGTTGAAGCAGGCAGGAGTTGGCTTTAATTTAAATACGGTGGGGCACACCGAAATCAAAGCTTGGGGACAGACCGATCTCTACTCAATGGTGGCAGCAAAACAGAGATAAGTTCGACTGATTGATCCAAGAATCCCCGCGCCTTCAGGTCGGGGAGTGTCAAAAAAATTGTGCTGTCACATCGGAATTTACCAAAGTATTCGCGCACAAAATACCCGATGCTGCGACAGCGGGCACGCCAATTCCCGGCATGGTGCTGTCTCCCACGCGATACAAGCCTTTGACTGGTGTTTGCGGCCCGGGAAATGTGCCTTTTCCGGCGGCAATTGCAGGCCCGTAAGTTCCTTGATATCGATGCAAAAATCGGGCGTGGGTTAGCGGTGTGCCGATCGACTCTAAGACTATCCGCGATCGCAAATCCGGTATAATTTTTTCTAAAGCTTGAAACAGAGATTGCGATCGCTCTTGCTTTTTCTGCTGATACAATTCGCCATATTCCCAACCTTCGTAAGGTTCCAATGTATAAGCGTGAATGGCGTGATGTCCGGGCGGCGCCAGAGTTTCATCCCACACTGTAGGAATCGAAATCATGCAAGTATTTCCGGGTACTGTAATGTCAATCTTGCTGTCGTGAACGACGACGTGGTGGCCGGTCAAACCTTCGAGTCCTTCGGCTTTAATTCCTAAATGCAGGTGCATGAAACTGTCTACTGCTGGCATCGACAAAGCGTTTTTTCGGTAGCTTTTCGGCAAATCTTCAGGCCGCAGTAATTTTGTATAAGTATCCCAGATTGTGGCATTGGAAATGACAATTGGGGCGCGGATAATTTCGCCATTTTTCAAGCGAACGCCAGTGGTTTTGCCGGATTCAACTAATATTTGCTCGACGGGAGCTCCCAGGCGCAATTTTCCTCCCCAGCGCTGCAAGCCTCTGACTAAAGCATCGACGATCGCACCGCTGCCACCTACAGGATATTCGATCGCACAGCGCGATCGTTCGCCAATCATAAAAGCTATTTCCGGCGCGACAGTTCCGTGCGCTTTCAAACCAGACAGCAAAAAGCACTCCAAATCGATCAAACGCCGCACCCAAGGGTCACGCACGTCCCGATCCATCAAGGAACCTGCTGAACCCGCGATCGCACCTACTAGCGGCAACAGCTTCAGCAAAGCAGGCGAGTACCGAGACAGCAAAACAGGTATCAACTGCCAGTCGGATCTCAGCGCTAAAGCCGGAATTCCACGCAAAGCTTCATACAAAACTAATAAATTTTGTTGAAATTGCTGTAATTCTACAGCACCTTGCGGTGCGAATTTAGCTACAGCATCTAAGTAACTTCTCGCATCAGCATAAATCGGTAAACTTCCCTCTGGAAAATGGTAATGCCCCAGCGGATCGTAAGAAATTGCAGCGATCGATTCCTCCAAAACATCAAAAACTTGCCGCAAAGGATTGAACGAGCGGGAGTCAGTCAAACCGCAATAAAAAGAAGGCCCCGAATCAAAGTGAAATCCCCGGCGCGAAAAGCTGTGAGCTGCCCCGCCCGCTATGATGTGGCTCTCGCAGACGAGCACCTGCTTCCCGTAGCGAGCTAGCATCGAGCCTGCGACTAAGCCCCCAATACCGCTCCCAATTACGATCGCATCAAAGTCTTGCATTTATCAAATGTGGTATAATTGTATTATTTCTTGCTAAGTGTTGACCCGCCCAAAAACGGGTACCGTGCCACCTACGCTCCTGAGTGGAGATACTAAAATTTTAGACTCAAGTTCTGGTTCCCAGATTCACGGCGCTGCAAGTAAATCTCAAATCTAAAATCTCAAATCTCAAATCGACTGACAGGGTATTTTTATGGGAGGAAAACTATGAAAGCTTTATCTATTTTAGATGAAGTTGTTCGCGAATTAGAACAAGACGTGAATCTCTCGCGCATTAAAAAAATAATATTTTTTGCTTGTAAAGAGTTCTGGGAAAACGACCCTGCCCAACTCGCCAGCGCCGATGTAAGGATTTTAATCGAAGAACTGTGCGCCAAATACAGCCGGTTAGAAGATATTGAAGCAGTTTTAAATAGTATAGTCTCTAAGGTTAATAAAAAAACCGAGTATGCTTTAGTAGCCGACCTCATAGTCTGTCAACTTAGCAGGCTGTATGAATTTGAAGACTTCACCAAATTAGAAGTAAACATATCTAGTTTTGGCGGTCAGGAATCTCCCGCATTTGAAGAACACTTTAGTTCGGAAGTACCCAGCAGCGAAGAAAGGGCAAGAAACCCCGGCACTTTATTTGATGTGCGACAAAAAATTTTGCAGCAAACAAATCCGCTGAGGGCGAAAATCCTCATTTTTTCTACTCTTTATCACCAGTTTACTTTTAGCGATCGCGACTGGCTACTTCTGAAAACTCAAGAACTTGACAATCTACTGCGACAACTGTTTAATGTCTGTACCACCCTAGCCGAACTGGAATCTCAGTTGTACAGAACTGCTAGCAATCTCGACAACAGAGATGAAAACGACCAAGCAGCGAGCGTAATCATCAAAGCGATGAATCCTTGTTACGCAAAAATGCAACAGGAAGAACCCCATGAAGCCGAATCTTCGGCTAGTGAAGATTACGATCAGACACATTTAAACAACAGTGTTTATCAAGAGATCGAGCTGGTGGACAAAGGCAGCGATTATTTTGATCCAGGCGAGATTACCCACATCCTTCAAGCTGCTCCACCTCACTATCATTATGACCCTCAAAAGAGTTACTTAGTGCCGGACACGGCAGAAAATCTACCGTTTCAAGAACCAGAAACCAGCAATAATTATCCTACTGAGTTCAGACAGGAAATGGTAGAAACATTCCCAGTTGCAGAAATGCCGACTATTATCGAAATTTTAGAACCTGCTGCTCCTGTTATTATAAATATTAGCGATTCCATCAAACGCAAGTTGGGATTGGAAGAAGAAATGACAGAATTAGTCAGTCAAAGTGCTAACTCCGCCACAGCGCAAATAGAAAATATATTCACCCAGTTAGAATCAGCCTTAAATGGAAAGTTTTCAACCGGAAGTGCAGAGGATCGTTTGTACTGGAAATATAAAAATCTCAGAGAGTATGTAGGCAAAGTTCAGAAGTTTACCGATAAATTGCTGGAAATTTTGATTGAATTGGAGTCAAAAGAAAGCGGAAAAAATCTTTCTAAAATCCCAGAAAATATGGCAGACAATATTTCCGAAATCCCGCCGGAAAACTCTAGCCCTAAAGCAAATCAGTATCAGCTTCTGGAAATGGCAAAACAAGGCAAACCAAAGGCGATCGCCCAATTGATTAATCAATTGCTACAGCCTAAAGGAATTGCTGCTACAGTAGGATTTAAAGACGGTTGGCTCCATGTGATTCTGGAGTCTGCTGAAGTACCAAACCAACAGAGTACAGCTACATACATTCACAAAAAACTGTGTACTTTAAAATCAAAATATCTTACTCATGTGAAAATTCACGGGCGACAGTTAGGCAGCAAAACAGTTTCTTGGACTCAAGAATTTGTCAATCAAAATCATTAAATATCCCGACTTAAGTCAGGGGCTAGACAAACTAATTCCGCCTGCGCGAACAGAAGAATTTTAACAATTCTAGAAATAGCAGATTGTACCTAATTAACAACAAAAACAAATATGAATGCCAGCGAAATTTTAAGGCGATATACATCAGGAGAACTAGATTTTCAAGGTATGAATCTCAGAGGGGTATACCTGAGCGGTGCCGATTTAATTGGCGTCAATTTAAGTAATGCTGACCTCTGGGGTGCAAACTTAGCGATGTCGTACCTGAGCAGAATTAACCTTCAGCGCGCCAATTTAACTAATGCAAAGCTGTGCGGTGCTAACTTAAATCAAGCAAACTTGAGCGGAGCAAATTTGTCCGATGCAGACTTCCACGGAGCGACTTTGCAAGGTGCAGACTTTCGCAGAGCCAATATCTCTTTGGCAGTTTTTATTGATGCAAATTTGAGCGATGCAGATATGCGAGGTGTGAATTTGCAAGGTGCAGATTTGCGCGGGGCGTGCTTGCGGGGTGCAAATTTGCGGAAGGAGGTGCGGATTTTTGAGGGTGCAAATTTGCGGGGTGCAAATTTGCAAGGTGCCGATTTGCGGGGCGTCAATTTGCAAGGTGCCGATTTGACTAAAGCTAATCTCAGTCACGCGAATTTGACAGAAGCATCTCTGGGGGAAGCAAATCTGACTCAGGCGAATTTGAGCGAAGCTATTTTAGATGGCATATATTTGACTGAAGCAACTTTGGTAGAAACAAATTTTTCCTGGGCTGTAATGACAAATGCTAAGTTGGAAAGAGCTGTGTTAATTGATGCTGAATTTGCTGGCGCTAACTTGCGGGGTGCATTTCTTCCTGATGTTAAGTTGAGCAATGCTAATTTAGTTATGGCTGACTTGAGTCGAGCTAATTTAGTGAGGGCTGATTTAAGTCGAGCTAATTTGAATCAGGCAAATTTGAGTGAAGCTGATTTGACTGATGCTTACCTGGCTAGAACAGATTTGCGGGAGGCAATTTTGCACCGCACAACTTTGATTAGGGCAGATTTGAGCACTGCTAATTTAGCGGGGGCTCAGTGGCGCGGTACAATTATGCCGAATGGAGAAATGCACGGATAATTACTTGTACTAGCAATTTAACGCTCTCGGGAAAATAGTTAATTTAATAGTTAAGGAAATTTCATATAATTAAAAAAAATAGTGCAATGCTGTGTTAAATCCAGGAAAAATTTTACAAGAACGTTATCAATTGCAACAGCGTTTAGGGCGCACAGCGACCGGTCATCAAACTTGGCGAGCAGTAGATTTAGAGTTTCAAGAACAGGTGACACTAAAAATGTTAGCTTTTAGCCCGGAAATGCAGTGGGAAGAACTCAAGCTCTTTGAAAGAGAAGCACAAGTTTTGCAGGCGCTAAATCATCCCCGCATTCCTTGCTATCGAGATTATTTTTCCCTGGAGAGGGAAGCCGGATCGGGATTGCCTTGGTTTGGGTTAGTGCAAGATTATATTCCGGGGTTTTCGCTTCAGGAATTGTTAGAAAATGGTCAGCATTTTTCCGAAAAACAAGTACGAAAAATTGCCACTGAAGTTCTGGAAATTTTAATTTATTTGCATGAATTAAGTCCCCCGGTTTTGCACCGAGATATTAAGCCGAGTAATTTAATTTTGGGGGAAGATCAGCAGGTTTATCTAGTAGATTTTGGTGCGGTACAAGCTCAAGCGGCGGTGACAGGTGTAACGTTTACAGTGGTAGGAACGAGTGGCTATGCACCCTTAGAACAGTTTTGGGGGCGGGCGGTGGCGGCTTCGGATTTGTATGCTTTGGGAGCTACTTTAATTCATTTGTTAACGGGGGCGACTCCTGCGGATTTGCCACAGAAAGATTCTCGGATTCAGTTTAGCGATCGCGTGAGTGTCAATCCTACTTTGGTAAGCTGGATTGAGAAGATGACGGAAATCGGGTTAGAAAAGCGTTTCCCCCTGGCTAGAGAGGCTTTAGCCGCTTTGAAATCGGGCAACATACAAGGAGCTAATCTTCAAATTGCGACTGTTCGGAAAATTGCTAAACCGCCTCACAGTCTCATTCAAGTTAGCAAATCAGCGACGGAGTTACACATTAAAATTCCGGCTCTCTTAGTCAGAAAGCCTTTATTCTCTGCTTATCTAGGAACAGTAATGCTAATGATATTCATCCCGACAATTATCCCCTTTTTAACAGGAGAATTGAGCATAGGGGTAGTAATTTCGGTACTTATAATAGGTTTCTTAGTTAAGGTTATTTTTGAGATAAAGCAAGTTAAATTTAATCGCAAATTTTTTAAAATAACACATCAGGTATTGGGGTGTAAATACTTACAAGAAACAGGAGAAATATCAGAAATCTTGGGTGCTTTCATTCACAATAACTCTCTTTCGGGAAATCAAATCAAGATTCGTGCCGGTAACGATATGGGAACTTACTTTTATGTTGTAGCAAAAAATTTGAAAGAGGTTGAGGCGGCTTGGTTAGCGCAAGAAATTCAAGATTGGTTAAATTTAAGATAAATTTTTGTAGGGCGAAGCCTTGGTGATTAATTTTTTTTGTATAATAGACATCTCCCAACTCAAAATGGGTGACGCGCTCACTTATAGGGTGTCTAAAATACAACTTTAAAAGAGTTATGCTAAGGCTTTCAAGAAAAGACCCGAATTAAAGTCAGTATATGTTATTACCCGATCGCCCAAAAAACATTAAATTTTAATTCAATTTTCTCCCTTCACAGGCAAAACGATCGCAAACTCAGTGCCAATTCCCGGCTCGCCATTCACTTCGATGCTTCCGCCATGTTTCTCTACCGCAATCTGGTGGACAATTGCCAACCCCAATCCAGTTCCTTTTCCGACACCTTTCGTCGTGAACAAATGGTCGAATATCTGCTGTTTAATTTCCTCTTTGATTCCGGTGCCGTTATCAGCTATTTTAATTTTAATGTACCCTTCGCCAACTATATCAGTGCATATCGTGATGCGGTTGGGATTGGCGGTAATTTCGCTAAAAGTGCGTCCTATATTTGACTCTTCTAAGGCATCGATCGCATTGGCAAGGATGTTCATGAAAACTTGATTTAATTGACCGGGAAAACATTCTATTTTAGGGAGATTGCCGTATTTAGTGATAACTTCGATCTGCGGGCGGTGTTCGTTTGCTTTGAGGCGGTGTTTCAAAATTAAAATAGCGCTATCAATGCCTTCGTGAATATTAAAAGGAACTTTGTAGTCTTTGTCGCCTCGCGAGAAGGTACGCAAACTGTTGCTGATGCTGCAAATGCGTTCGCATCCGAGTTGCATTGAATCAATCATCTTTGGTAAATCTTCCAAAAGATAATCGATGTCTATCTCTTCGGCGTGGTCGGCAATTTCCGATGGCGAGGCCGCGGAGCGATACAATTCTAAGTGTTCGATTACATCTTCCAAACTCCTTTTACCTTCGCTTAAATTGCCAGAAATAAACCCAATCGGATTGTTGATTTCGTGGGCGACTCCGGCGACTAAATTGCCCAAAGCTGACATTTTCTCGCTTTGGACGATTTGCAGTTGTGCTTGCTGTAAATTTTTTAAAGTTTGTTCGAGCTGTTGATTTTGCTCTTGCAAAAGTTCTGCGGCTCGCTTGCGCTCGGTGGCATCCACGCCCAAACCGATAATCCCGATTGTCTCGCCCTGGGAATTTTTTAACTGCACTTTGGTGACTTCTAAATAGTGCAGTTTGCCGTCAACAAGTCTGAGAGTTTCGCTGGAGTAATGCGGCGAATCTTGGGCAAGGCAGGCCGCATCTGAAACCAGACAGTTCGCTGCATTCTCTCCGAGTATATCTTTGTAATGATCGACAGCTAAAAACTCGCTCAGGGGCACGCCCACATCTTCACAAAATGTCTTGTTGAAAAACTGTACTTTACCTCTAGGATTAACCATCCAAATCCAAATCGGAGCGACATCAAGAATTGCTTGCAGCATTTGTTTCTGCTCCGCAAGCTGAGCTTCGGTTCGGCTAATTTTTACTAGCGATCGCTCTAATTGTTGGTTATAATCCTGATATTTTTTATAGAGCAGAGCATTTTGCAAACAGATGGCTGCCTGGGAAGACAGGAGATTGAGAAGTTGCAGTCGATCGCGGGTAAAAACTTTTGCGGTTAAGCGATTTTCCAGATACAAAATGCCGACTAAGCTGCCTCGATCGAGAATCGGCCAACACAGCAGGCTCTGCGGTTGATATTTGAGGATGTAGGAGTCGGAATCCCAATCACGTTGTTGAGTGAGATCCCGAACAATCACAGGTTTCAATAAATTTTTAACGCAGTCAACAATTTTGAGGGGCAAGATATCGCTGTTGTCATCGAGTTTTGCGGATGATAAGTCGATCGCCCACTCGACTCCCGAATTGTCGAGCGTGCTGGTAGCCGCGATTTCCCATTGATTGCCGTTTGGTAAAATCAGCGCTCCTTTGTCAGCTCCTGTATTTTTCATCGCCAGTTGCATGAGTTTGGCAATCAGTCGATCGAGTTCTCTTTCACTAGAGAGCGCTTGACAAGCTTTGAGCAGTGTTGAAAAATTCCCGAAATCTGAGACACTCGCCGAAACAGACGGATGAATGGATGGATGAATGGATGGATGAAGCGATTGATTTTGCCCAGCAGGTGTTGGAAAATTTGCTAATGAATTTGCAGGGAGTTTTGCCTGTTCTAAAATCGGTTTTAATAATTGAGGATAACGTTTTTCTAAGTCATCAATTTTTGCTCTGTCTCCCCAGCGGACATAGCAATCATAGGCATCTATCATGTAGATTCTGGCAATTTTTTCCCTTCCTAATGACAGGTAAAATTTAGCAGCGAGTTCGCAGGCAAGAGCTTCTTCATTGACATATTCGTTAGCTTTAGCTCCGGTAATAGCTCGATCGTACAATTCCATTGCTTCTGCTGTCTGTCCCAAAACGCCCAGCAATTCTGCCTCAACCAGATCGAACTTGTGTTGGTAATTGATCGGCGTATGGTGCGCGAATTCTTTGAGTTTTTTCTGACTAGCCCCAACGCGATCAAGGATTTGTTGGCGCTCCGCCGGTGGGGCCTCTGCATAGATTGCCAAATCTGCCAGCGCATCATAAAAGTCGTGCATCATCGTTACTAGCATCAAAACACAATTCCCAAGATAAGGTTTACCTCCATTTCCCCTGTCGATTGGCTGCGGATTACTGCTCTAATATATCCTGAATCCGTGGCCTCTTTTTGCTAAATTTTATACACCTCTATATAGCAGGTAACAGTCAAGATTAATTGAAAGATTGGAAGGTTTAATGTATTTGTAAATAACCGGTCTGCATTTCAGTCTGTCGAAAATTTTTCTTCTGTTTAGGACTATTTCTACCGATGCAATTAACGGTCGCTAATGCAACTTTTGGAGATTTGGGCAGCACCGCCTCTCGGAAATCCTCCGCCACAATAGCGTAGGTTTGAGAATTTTAGCGGCGGGTTGTCGGTCTTTCTCCCCCATGAATCGATCGATAGCCGATCGAGAATCTGTGTACGATTGCGCGATTGCGCGATCGAGCGATACCCCGGTATTACCCTAGTCAAATATACTCCATTTATTATTGTGTCCATATTGGCTGACCTCAACCCAGACATTAACTTGACAAAACTTGGTCTATCTATCTTAGGGCATAAACACCATAATTTTCGAGCTGTAGATCAAAAAATCAAATTATCTATTAAAAAATAATGTTTTATACTTGAGCGATCGCGATTAAAGCTGTTTACTTACGTATAAGTTTCTGCTCTTAATCTCAAAGGCGATTAAATAAACGCAAAATTCCGTATAAACACTGCCTTGTCATGTATTGAAAAATACACACCTTAATTAATTGAATTTAATATAGCTCGATCGCCCAAATTTCCGCAAAGCCGATCGAAAAGTTATTACCTTAAAAAGTCCAAATACAATCTATATATATTATAAAGAATCCGTCGTGAGAGCAGTGGCATTCCAGTCCCCCGAATTTATCTCGCGCAAGTCAATGCTTCAATTCTTTAATCTTTAATCTAAAATCGATTTACCGAAAGCATCCAGGATACAGGCCCCGAATTTATCTCGCGCAAGTCAATGCTAAAATCTAAAATCTAAAATCTAAAATCTAAAATTGATTGACTTTACCTACATTCCGACAGAGGTTAAAACCCCTGTCGGAATGTAGCTTCCAGAAAAGGAAACAGCGTTATTTGAGATTAGTAGTCTGTCGCTCTTTGGGCCTATCGTTGAGTTCAGTCAATATCTCGATTCACTTTCGAGCAAATATCGTCTGAGGCATCTTGAGCCTTCTATCTTGCATCTCGTGCTGCATCATTGATATTTTCTTGGCCGCCGGCGGTATTATATCTCAGAGACTCAGTACCCTCTGATACTCTTTCTTTTGCTCCCTCGGTGGCTTCTTTAACAATATCTTTTGCTCCCTTCAAGCCTTCGCGAGTGTTTTCTTTAAGATTAGCAAAGCCTTGTTTGGTTTTGTCGCCAAAGTCATCAGCTTTCTGCTGGGCGGTGCGAGCATCCTCCTTGATCTTTTCGCCAATTTGGTCGAGTTTTTCAGGCGCATCATCCGCTACCCGCCGCACATTTTCACCTACATTGTTGCTAGATTTCGTGTCAATGCGGCGCTGCGCTTGATCTTTGAGAAGCTGAGCTTTTGCTTCTGTTGTTGTCATCTTTTTGTTTCTAGGATCGACATCGCTGTAATCGTTCATGCCGCCTTTGAATTCGGACGTTACAGCGCCGCTCGGCACTTCTTCTCTAATTTGGTCGGCAGTTTTTCCTTTTCCTGTCATCACATCAGTTTTTCCTGCCATAATATCAGGGGCGCTGCTGCAGGCCGTACTCACAAATACTAAAATGCCAGCCAGAAAAACTGTTAAAATTTGTACAGCTCGAATTTTTTTCAGAAATGCAGTTAGTGTCTTCATAAAAATGCTCGGTAAGTGGGAAACAAGCGTGGCTTGAGCCCTGAGAAGGAAACGACGCGGCGGTTTCAACCGCTTTGAATCGCCTTTCGGGGTTGGAGAGGTATGGTTGCCCCTCCGATGGAGATATGGTTGTCTCCTTTCTCCCTTGCGGGGTAATGTTCGTGCAGACCTGGTTATAAAGGCTTGTTAGACCTGCAACACTGTTTCAGTGACTTTAAAACTGTTTAATTGCAGATGACAGAGCGGAAAACTGGCGTCGCATTCACCGGTGTCGTGACCTAAATAACGTCTCCGCCATGCGGGGGTCTGGTCAGAACAGCTTGCAATTTCTTACAAGCTCAGTGGCACTTAGCCCTGAGTTCCTGACAAAAATGCTCCTTTCTATTGTGAGATGCTCAAATGCCTGGTGGTTTTGTAGATGGCTAGCCTTACCAAATTAGGCACTTAAACACTTTTTTAAGTATACGAATAGAAACCGTAGCTTTTCATCTATCCCAAGTTACATTCCTCAAGTTATAGTAGGAGGAAGAAGGAAGAAGGAAGAAGGAAGAAGGAAGAAATAAGAAGGAAGAAGGCTCTTCAGCTTGGCGAGCGGAGAGAAATCACCAATCAGGAAGAAGGAATGAATAATCCTCAATCTTTTACCCATTATTAAAAGTCGCAGCACAGCCCACCGGAGAAGGCAAAGTCGTTTGCATACATAGCTGTTTGGTTCTCCATGCCTCCACTATGTTG
>Ga0209278_1001355_pt1 | contig 15155 bp, 20 predicted proteins | sample JI81BgreenDNA_FD_187504 | JGI IMG/M metagenome (GOLD analysis project Ga0209278, IMG submission 187504) | Wastewater effluent complex algal communities from Wisconsin, to seasonally profile nutrient transformation and Carbon sequestration -... | ecosystem: Engineered > WWTP > Effluent > Algae... | reverse complement strand
CCACCATCGCCTGCACCTGATCCTTGCTGGCACTGCCCACGCCCACAATCGCCTTCTTCACCAGCCTTGTGGCATATTCGGCCACCGGCAGGCCAGCACGCGCGGCGCACAGCAGCACCACGCCGCGCGCCTGCCCCAGTTTCAGCGTCGATTGCGGATTGGCGTTGACGAACACCTCCTCCACCGCCGCTTCCGCCGCGCCGTGGGTGGTGATCACCGCCATCAGGCCATCGTGCAGCGCCACCAGCCGTTCGTGCAGCGGCGCGGTGGCCGGGGTTTTCACGGTGCCGTGGGCGATGTGTTTCAGGCGGTTGCCCTCGGCCGCGATCACCCCCCACCCCGTCGCGGCCAGGCCAGGATCAAGGCCGAGGATCAACCTCACGGCGCGCCGGTTTTCAACGTCACAAAGGTTTCGCTGCGCAGCTTCCAGCCCTGCGGGGTTGGCACCCACACCGCCAGATATTCGCCCGACACGCGCCCCGAAACACTGCCGCCCTGCCAGCGCCCGCGTTCCATCGCGCGCAGCGGCGGCTCGGCAACGGTCACAACATCCGGCGTGCGCACGAAGCCCAGGAAGCCCGGCGTCTTGAAGGCACGGGCGAAATAATCGGCCATCGCATCGGCGCCGATGATCGCCTCTCCGCCCGTGCCGGCAATGCCGACATAGCCATCGCCCAGCGCGGCGCGCACGCCGGCCACATCGCGGGCGGCGATGGCAGCGTTGTAGGCAGCGCGCGCGGCCTTGATATCCTCGATGGCGCCAGCGGCGGCAGGTGCGGCCATGATCATCAACAGCGCCGCCAGCCCGGATTTCACAACGCGGCCATCACGTCTTCGGGCACGTCGTAATTGCCCCACACGGTCTGCACATCGTCGTCATCTTCCAGCGCGTCGATCAGCTTCAGCAGTTGCGCGGCGTCATCGGCGCCCACCGTCACCATCGTGCCCGGCTTCCACGCCAGCTTGGCCTGGCCGCCTTCGCCCAGCACCGGCTCCAGCGCGCGCGCCACTTCGTGCAAATTCTCGATGCCCACCCAGATCTCGTGGCCATCCTCGCTCGATTGCACATCGTCCGCGCCGGCTTCCAGCGCGGCTTCGAACACCGCATCCGCCGTCCCGACGGCGGCCGGATAGGAAATCAGGCCCAGCCGTTCGAAGCCATGGGACACGCTGCCCGAAGCACCCAGATTGCCGCCGTTCTTGGCGACGATGGTGCGCACGTTGGTGGCGGTGCGGTTGCGATTGTCGGTGAGGGTTTCGATGATCAGGCTCACGCCGCCGGGGCCAAAGCCTTCGTAACGCACCTCTTCATAATTGGCCGTGTCGCCGCCCTGCGATTTGTCGATGGCGCGCTGGATATTGTCCTTGGGCATGCCTTCGGCGCGGGCAGCCAGCACGGCGGCGCGCAGGCGCGGATTGTTGGCCGGATCCGGCATGCCCATCTTGGCCGCCACGGTGATTTCGCGGGACAGCTTGGAGAAAAGGGCGCTGCGCTTTTTGTCCTGCGCGCCCTTGCGGTGCATGATGTTCTTGAATTTGCTATGGCCGGCCATGGTGCTTCGTCTGTTGGCAAAAGGATGGCCGCGGCCTTAGCAACCGGCGCCGCAAACGGCAATCAGCCCAGCTTCACCGCCGTGCCGCTCGCCGCCACCATCAACATGGAATCGCTGGCGCCCAGCGCATTGAAATTCAACTGCACGCCAATCACCGCATCGGCACCCAGCCTTGCAGCATGGTGCCGCATTTCGGCCAGCGCCTCTTCGCGCGCCTGCTGCATGACGGTTTCCCAACTTGCGGCGCGGCCACCCACGATGTCACGGATTCCGGCGAAGAAATCGCGGAAGATATTGGCCCCCATGATCGCCTCCCCCGACACGACGCCCAGATAATCGGCCACCTTGCGGCCTTCGACGGTGGGTGTGGTGGTGATGATCATCGCCGCTCTCCCTCAGGCCAGGTTGGCAACAGCCTGTTTCAGCATCACGCCGCACAGATGCGCGCGATAGTCGGCACCGGCGTGGATGTCGCTGTTCAGGTCATCGGCCGGCATGGCAGGCCCGTCGCGGCCCGCCGCCAGCGCGGCTTCGGCATCCGTCCAGCGGAACACACCCGGCCCGGCACCGGTGACAGCCACGCGCCAGGCATCGCTGGACTCGCCGGCAAACCGCGCCACGAACACGCCGACAATGGCATAGCGGGACGCCGGGTGGCGGAACTTGGCATAGGCCGCCGCCTGCGGGATGGCGAAGCCGATGCGCGTGATGATCTCGCCATCGGCCAGCGCGGTGGAGAACATGCCCTGGAAGAAATCGTCGGCCGCGTGGGTGGCGCGATCGGTTTCGATCACCGCGTCAAGCGCCAGCACGGCGGCGGGATAATCGGCGGCCGGATCATTGTTGGCCACGCTGCCGCCCAAAGTCCCCCGATTGCGCACCTGCGCATCACCAATGCCGGCCGCAAGGCAGGCCAGCGCCGGGATCGCCGTGGCACCGGCCGCCACATCGGCATGGCGGGTCATCGCGCCGATCCACAACCGGTCGGCGTCGCGGGCGATGCCAGCAAGGCCAAGGCCGGAAAGATCCACCAGCGCATCGGGCATGCGCAGGCGCGATTTCATGGCGGGGATCAGCGTGTGGCCGCCGGCCAGATAGGCCGCCTCGCCACCCGACGTGAACTGCGCCGTGGCTTCCGAAAGGCTGCGCGGGCGATGCAGGGCGAAATCATGCATTCGCCGTCTCCCCAACGGTTTCCATCGCGGCGGCGCCGGCCACGATCGCCTTGATGATGTTCACATAACCGGTGCAGCGGCACAGATTGCCTTCCAGCTCGTGCGCCACCAGTTCGGGCGTCAGCTGCGTGCCGTGCTTGCGCACGATTTCCAGCCCGGCGATCACCATGCCCGGCGTGCAGAAGCCACATTGCAGGCCGTGCGCCTCGCGGAACGCGGCCTGCATCGGATGCAGATGATCGGGCGTGCCCAGCCCTTCGATGGTGGTGATCGCCGCGCCTTGCGCCTGCGCCGCCAGCATGGTGCAGGCCTTCACGGCCTGGCCATCCACCAGCACGTTGCAGGCGCCGCACTGGCTGGTGTCGCAGCCGATGTGGGTGCCGGTCAGGCCCAACTGGTCGCGCAGCACCTCCACCAGCAGCGTGGCGGCCGGCGCCTCGACACCATGGGCCTTGCCGTTGATGGTCAGCGTCATCTGCATGGACATTCCCTCTGGCATCAGACTAGCCGGCACCGGCACGGGCGGCAATCAGCCCTTTCGCGCGGCCATCATCTGCCGCAAGCCTTCGGCCTGTTCGGCAATCGCCTGCGCACCCAGTTCGCTGGCCTTGGCGCGCGCCCACCAGGCGGCAAGGCCGGGCTGCGCTGCCACCAGTGCCTTGGTCGGCATCGGGCCATCCAGTGCATCCAGGAAGAAGAACAGCGGGATCAGCGCGGCATCGGCCTGGGTGAAACGATCGCCCACGGCAAATTCATCGTCGGCGCGGCGATAATGTTCGATATAGCCCAGCGCCTCGCCCATGCCCTTCAGGGCATCGGGCACGCCGGCCGGGTTCTCGCGGCCCCGGAACAGGCCGCCCAGTTGCGGCACCATGTACACATCGGCCAGCCGGATCAGCAGCCGCACGCGCGCCGCGTCCTTTTCATCGGCCGGGATCAGCGACGGGCCGGGCAGCGCCGCATCCAGATATTCGGCAATCACCTGGCTTTCCGGCAGCGCCAGATCGCCATCCACCAGCAGCGGCATCTTGCCCGTCGGGCACAGCGCCAGATATTCCGGGCACTTGATGCCACCTTCGAAATCGCCCAGCGCCACGTCCGCGCCCTTGGCGCGGCTCACCAGCAACGGCCGCATCACGAATGGTGAAAGCTTGCCCCCGTAAAGCTTCATGCCCGTTTTCCCTTCAAAGGCCGATGGCGGCGCGATAGGTTTCCAGCAGCGCCTCGGCTTCCTGCCGGGCGGCCGTTTCCATCTTCCGCAGCCGCACCAGGGTCTTCATCGTCTTGATGTCGAACCCGGTGGCCTTGGCTTCGGCATAGACGTCCTTGATGTCGTCGGCGATGCCTTTCTTTTCCTCCTCCAGCGTCTCGATGCGCTCGATGAACAGGCGCAGCTGGGTGGCGGAGACATTCTCTTCGCTCATTGTGGTTCCCGTCTTGAAGTGATGGCTGCGGCTTACCGGACGGCCTCGTTCCTCGCCAGCGATTCGGCCATGCGATCCAGCTGTTCCGGTGTTGCCGGGCCCTGATGCCGCGCCTTCCATTCGCCTTGCGTCATGCCATAGACATGGGTGCGCGCATCGTCCTTGTTCAACGCGAGGCCCATCGCCTCGGCCTCCTCGTGCAGCCAGTCACCCAGGCAGTTGCGACAGAAGCCGCCCCAGCCCATCAGATCGACATTCTGCACATCGCTGCGCTGGCGCAAATGGGTGAGCAGCCGGCGAAAGGCCGCCGCTTCAAGCCGGTCCCGCACGGCATCATCCTTCAGAATTGTCATGCAAATCGCCTCCCTGCCGTGGCAATCCGCCGCATCTGCGGCTAGGGTGCCGGCAAACGCGAACAAAGGTCCACTTCATGTCCCGTCATCTTCAACCACGCGGCCGCCGGGTCAAGGTGCTGGCGACCCTGGGGCCGGCTTCTGCCACGGAAGACATGATCGCCCGCCTGCACGCCGCCGGTGCCGATGCCTTCCGGGTGAACATGAGCCACGGCAGCCACGAAGGCCAGGCCGCGCTGATCCGCGCCGTGCGCGCCGTGGAGAAGACATCGGGCCGCCCCATCGCCATCCTTGCCGATCTGCAGGGGCCAAAGCTGCGGGTCGGCCGCTTTGCCGGCGGCAGCGCCGAACTGGTGGCGGGCCAGGCCTTCCGGCTGGACCGGCGCGCGGCGGCTGGCGATGCCACCCGCGTGGTTCTGCCCCACAAGGAAATCTTTGCCGCCGTGCGCCCTGGCGCCCGCCTGCTGGTGGACGATGGCAAGATCGTGCTGCGCGTGGCCGCCGTGTCCGATGATGCCATCGATTGCACGGTGGACGTGCCGGGCACGATTCGCGACAACAAGGGCGTCAACATCCCCGATGTGGTGGTGCCGCTGCCGGCCTTGACCGAGAAGGATCGCGCCGATCTGGCCTTCGCCCTCGATCAGGGGGTGGACTGGGTGGCGCTGAGTTTCGTGCAGCGCCCCGAAGACGTGGCGGAGGCGCGCCGCCTGATCGGCGGCAAGGCGCTGCTGCTCGCCAAGATCGAGAAGCCGGCGGCACTGGAACGGCTGGAGGAAATCCTGGAACTGGCCGACGCCGTGATGGTGGCGCGCGGCGATCTTGGGGTCGAACTGCCGCCGCAAAGCGTGCCGCCGGCGCAAAAGCGCATCGTTGCCACCGCCCGGGCACTGGGCAAGCCGGTGGTGGTGGCCACGCAGATGCTGGAATCGATGATCACCGCCCCCACCCCCACCCGCGCCGAAGTGTCGGATGTGGCGACCGCCATCTATGACGGGGCCGATGCGGTGATGCTGTCCGCCGAAAGCGCCGCCGGGCAATTCCCGGAAGAAGCCGTGGCGATGATGGACGCGATTGCCGGAGAGGTGGAGGCCGATCCCGGTTATCAGGGCCGCGTTGACTATACCGCCATCGCGTCAGGTCGCTCCACGGCTGCCGCCATCACTGCTGCCGCCGCCGAAATCGGCCGCACCGTGGCGGCCCGCGCGCTGGTGTGCTTCACCATTTCCGGTTCCACCGCGCGGCGCGTGGCGCGCGAGCGCGCCGCCATCCCGGTGCTGTGCCTCACGCCTTCGGCTGCCACCGCGCGGCGCATGGCGCTGGTGTGGGGCGTGCACGCGGTGGTGACGCGGGACGTGACCAATTTCGAGGAGATGGTCGCCAAATCCCGCCGCATGGCGCTGCGATCGGGGCTGGCCCGCGCCGGTGATCCGCTGGTGCTGATCGCCGGCGTGCCCTTTTCCACCCCCGGCACCACCAACGTGGTGCACGTGGTGCGGCTCACCGGGGACGAGCTGAAGAATTACTGATCCATCAGCCCCAGCGCCGCCAGCCGCGCTGCCAGGGCATCCGCGCCGCCAAACAGGTGGCCGGCAAAGCCATGCGCTTCGCCGGCAGCAATATTGTCGGCGCGATCATCGACGAACAGCGCTTCGCCGGGGGCGAGGCGGAACCGCTGGAGCGCCAGCCGGTAGATGGCCGGATCGGGCTTCACCAGCCGTTCCGCGCCCGATACGATGACGTCGCGCATGGGATCGATCAGGCGGGCCGTGGCGCGGAACGCCGGCCAGAATTCGGCAGAGAAATTGGTGATGGCAAACAGCGGCACGCCGCGCGCCGCCAACCCGTCCACGATGGCGGCCATGCCCGCGATTTCACCCGTGATGGTTTCGTTGAAGCGCGGGCCGAACTGACGGATCAGATCGGCCTCTTGCGGAAAGCGCGCGATCAGTTCCGCGCTGGTGTCGGCAAAGGGGCGGCCTTCATCATGCTGGAAATGCCATTCCGGCGTCACCACCTCCCGGCAGAACCAGTCCAGCCGGGCCGGATCGTCGATCAGCTTTGCATAGAGCGCGCGAATGTCCCAGCCATAGAGGACATTGCCGACATCGAAGACGACCGCCTTCATATCCAGCTCCCGCGACGCCCACCGCAGAAAACAACAAAACCCCCGCCGGCGCGGCGGGGGTGTTTGTTCAACCGGCCCGCGTGGTGCGGGCGGCGCGCAATCAGCCCTGGCGGGCCTTGAAGCGGCGGTTGGTCTTGTTGATCACATAGGTGCGGCCATGACGGCGCACGATCTGACAATCGCGATGGCGCGACTTGAGGCTCTTGAGGCTGTTGCGGATCTTCATGACAATTTCCGGCGTGAATCGGTGGCTGAACAGGCGCCGCTCGCTACGGGAGGCACCGCGCTTTGTCAACCGCAGCGGCTTGCAGGCCGGCAACCGCCGTGCCACCAGATGCGCAACATCTTCAGATGCAACCGGCAGGACAGGCGAGATGACCATGAAGCCCCTTCTTCCCGCGCTCGCGGCCTTGGCCCTCGTGGCCTGCGCCAGCGGCCCATCCGGCGTCGAGGTGACGCGCTTCCACCTTTCCCAGCCGCTTTCGGGCCAGACCATCAGCGTGGTGCCGCCTGATGGCGTTGACGCGGGCAATCTGGAATATCAGGCCCAGGCCAGCGCCGTGGCCGCCGAACTGGCCCGCGCCGGGTTCCAGCCGGCAGCGCCCGGCCAGGCGGCCGCCCTGCGCGCCACCCTGCGCCTCGACAGCAGCAGCCGCGAGGAGGAACGCCGCTCGCCCTTTTCGGTGGGGATCGGCGGGATGACCGGCGGGCGCAACGTCGGCCTGGGCGGCGGCGTCAATTTCCCGGTGGGCGCCAATCGCACCCGCACTGTCACCATGGCCACGCTGTTCCTGCAGATTCGCCGCACCAGCGATGGCGCCGTGCAATGGGAAGGCCGCGCCAGCGAGACGCTGCAGGGCCGCAACGTCACCGCCGCGGCGCCGCGCCTGGCGCGCGCCCTGCTCACGGGCTTCCCCGGCCCCAGCGGCCAGACCGTTCGCGTGCGGCCGGCAGCGCAATGAGCATCCGAATCGATGCCGCCTTCGACGCCGGCAACATCCACGTTGAACGCATTTCGGGCCCGCACGAGATCGTGCTGAGCATCCGCAAGGACGCGCACAGCGACTTCTACCAATGGTTCCATTTCCGCCTGTCCGGCGCGCGCGGCCAGCGCTGCATCATCCGGATCATCGATCTCAATCACAGCGCCTATCCCGATGGCTGGCCAGGCTATCGCGCCGCCATGTCGGACGATCGCGACACCTGGACACGCGCCGAAACCAGCTTTGATGCCAGGCAGGCCAATGGCACGCTGACCATCACCGTCACACCCGCTGTCGATCAACTGTGGCTGGCCTATTTCGCGCCCTATTCAATGGAGCGGCATCACGACCTGATTGCCCGCATCGCTGCAAGGCCGGGCGTGGCCGCCGACGTGCTGGGCCACAGCCTTGATGGCCGGCCCATCGACCGGCTGGTGATTGGCGATGGCCCCAAGACTGTCTGGCTCTATGCCCGCCAGCACCCGGGCGAAAGCATGGCCGAATGGTGGATGGAAGGCGCGCTGGAACGCCTGACCGATCACGCCGATCCGGTGGCGCGCAAACTGCGGCAGCTGGCAACCTTCCACATCGTGCCCAACATGAACCCCGATGGCAGCTTCCGCGGCCATCTGCGCACCAATGCCGCTGGCGTTAACCTCAATCGCGAATGGCACGCGCCCACCGCAGAGAAATCGCCCGAAGTGCTCTGCGTGCTGGCCGCGATGGACAGGGCGGGCTGCCACCTCGCCATGGACGTGCACGGTGATGAGGCCATCCCGCAGGTGTTCATCGCCGGCTTCGAGGGCATCCCCTCGATCACAGATCGGCAGCTCAAATCCCTGCACGATTACAAGGCGCGACTGGCGCGCATCACGCCGGATTTCCAGACGGCCAAGGGCTATCCCGTCGCCCGCCCCGGCACTGCCAACCTGGCCATGAGCACCAACCAGCTGGCCGAACGTTTCGGCTGCCTCGCCATGACGCTGGAAATGCCGTTCAAGGACAATGACGACCTGCCCTGCCCCACCCACGGCTGGTCCCCTGAGCGTTCCAGCCAATTGGGCCGCGACTGCCTTGCCGCCATCCTCGAAACGCTGCCAGACCTTCCCTGATGACCTTGCCTGTTTCGGGGGGTGACGGGTCCCCGCTGCGCCCATATCACTGGGCGAAAGGGAGACACGCGCATGGCCTATGAACATATCCTGTTCGACGAAGCGGACGGCATCGCCACCATCACCATCAACCGCCCGCAGGCGCTGAACGCGCTGCACATCGGCGTGATCGCCGAGATGATCGACGCGGTGGACCGGGTGCGCGATGAAGGCACGGCGCGCGTGCTGGTGCTCACCGGGGCCGGCCGCGCCTTCTGTTCGGGCGCAGATCTGGCCGGCGGCGGCGCTGGCGGCGGCGCCAAACGGTCTGGCCCGCCCGATGCCGGCGCGGTGCTGGAAACCCACTTCAACCCGCTGCTGGAACGGCTGTTCGCGCTGCCGGTGCCGTTCATCACGTCGGTCAACGGGCCGGCGGCGGGCGCTGGCTGTTCCTATGCGCTGGCCGGCGATATCGTGATTGCCGCCAGGTCTGCCTATTTCCTGCAGGCCTTCGTCAACATCGGCCTGGTGCCCGATGTCGGCTCCACCTGGCTGCTGCCGCGCCTTGCCGGGCGTGCCCGCGCGCAGGCCATGATGATGCTGGGCGAGCGGATTCCGGCCGAAACGGCGGCCGATTGGGGCATGGTCTACAAGGTGGTGGACGATGCAGAGCTTGCCGCCGCCACCCGCGCCGTGGCCGAAAAGCTGGCCAACGGCCCCACCCGTTCCTATGCCCTCATTCGCCAGGGCATCCGCGACTGCCTCGACAAGCCGCTCTCCGAAGGCCTGATGGTGGAACGCCGCAACCAGATGGTGGCCGGCCGCACCGCCGATTTCGTGGAAGGCGTTTCGGCCTTCCTGCAGAAGCGTCCGGCGAAATTCTCGGGCACGTAATCAGTCCATCACCAGCACCGGCTTGACCACGCGGCCGGCCGCCATGTCGGCGACCGCTTCGTTGATGGCGCTGAACGGATATTCGGTGATCAGCGGCGCATGATCGAAGCGGCCGGTGAGGTGCCGGCCGATCAGCCATGGGATGAAGGCCTGCGGATCGGCATCGCCTTCCACCGCGCCCTTCAGTGCCCGGCCGCCAAGCAATGTGTTGGGATTGAACGTGATTTCCGTCCCGGGTGCGGTGACGGCCAGCATCGCCAATTGCCCGCGGCTGGCCAGTGACTCCAGGCCGGCGCGGATCACCGCTGAAACGCCCGTGGTATCGACAATGCGGTCAAGGCCGCCTGCCTCGATGCCGCGCAGCACCGCCACCAGATCGCGGCCATCGGCCAGCAGCGTGTGGGTTGCCCCCAGGCGCCTTGCCATCTCCAGCCGTTCCGGCACCCGGTCCACCGCAATGATGGTGCGGCAGCCGCGATCCACCGCCGCCAGCAGCGCCGCCAGCCCCACCGATCCCGCGCCCATCACCGCAAAGGCATGATGGGCTTTCACATCCAGCGTGTTGTAGGCGGTACCCGCCCCCGTCTGCAGGCCGCAGCCGAACGGCGCCAGCAGCGCGAACGGCAGTTCGCTGCCCACCTTCACCGTGTTGCGGGCATAGGCGATGGCGTGCGTGGCAAAGCTGGATTGCCCGAAGAAGCCGCCGAAGATGGCCTCCTCCTCCCCGTGCCCCCGCATCGGCACGCTGCCGTCGCTCAGCACGCCGCCATAGTTCAGCGGCATGAAGCTGGCGCAATATTGCGGGTGATCGTGGGTGCAGTTGGCGCAGGCGCCGCAACTGGCATAGGACAGCACAACGCGGTCTCCGGGCGCCACATTGGTCACGCCCGCCCCCACCTTGGCCACCGTGCCGGCGCCTTCGTGGCCCAGCACGTGGGGCAGCGGCGTGCCCTGTTCATACCGCTGCACGCCGATATCGGTGAAGCAGATGCCGCAGGCGGCGATCTTGACCAGCACCTGCCCCGGTCCCGGATCGGCCAGTTCCACCTGTTCAAGGCGGTATGACCCGCCGCGAGTCCGCAACACCGCTGCCAGCGTGGTGGTCGTCATGCCCGTCACTCCCCGGTTGTTGCCCACAGTGTCGGCAACGGGACGGCTGCAGGCAAGCCGCTGCAAGTGGCAGGACAGGCCGAACGCGTTGGCGTTGAGGGATGCTTGCCCCAGAAGCTTGACCATCGCCGCGCGCCCGTCCAGATACGCTGGCCATGACGACCGAACCCCAGCCCAGCTTCGAGCAGGCCCTGAAGGAGCTTGAGGACATCGTGCGCAAGCTGGAATCAGGCGAGCTCAGCCTTGACGAGTCGATCACCCTCTATGAACGCGGCCAGGCCCTGAAGGCCCAGTGCGAAGCGCGGCTTGCCGAAGCCAAGGCCCGCATCGAGCAGATCAGCCAGACCGGTGACGGGCTTGCCACCCGGCCCTTCGATGCGGCCTGACGCTGCGATGGTGCCCGCCTCCCTCAGCCTGAAGCCGGCGCTGGACGCCATCGGCAAGGCCGTCGACCAGCGTTTCGACCGGCTGCTGGCGGTGCCGGACGACAACCGCGCCCGCCTTTATGAAGCCATGCGCCACGCCGTGATCGGCGGCGGCAAGCGGATGCGACCGCTGCTGGTGGTGGCGGCGTGCGACCTGTTCCATGTCGATCGCGAACGCGCGCTTCGCGTCGCGCTCGCCATCGAATGCATCCATGTCTACAGCCTGATCCACGATGATCTGCCGTGCATGGACGATGACGACATGCGCCGCGGCAAGCCCACCGTGCACATCGCGTTCGATGAAGCCACCGCCGTGCTGGCGGGGGACTGCCTGCACGATATCGCGTTCGAGATCCTCGCTGATCCGGCCACCCACGAAGATCCGTTCGCCCGACTGGAACTGATCACCGAACTGGCCATCCAGTCCGGCCCGGCCGGCATGGCCGGCGGCCAGATGATGGATCTGGTGGCCGGCGACGTGACCTATGACATCGCCGGCATCACCCGGCTGCAGCAGCTGAAGACCGGCGCGTTGATCCAGTGGTGCCTGGAAGCCGGCGCCATCATGGGCCGCGCATCGGATGCGCAGCGCAAATCCTTGCGCGCCTATGCCCGCGATCTGGGGCTTGCCTTCCAGATTGCCGATGATCTGCTGGACGTCGAAGGCGAATCCGCCAAGACCGGCAAGGCCGTGCAGAAGGATGCCGCCGCCGGCAAGGCGACCTTCGTGTCGCTGCTGGGCGTCGAACGGGCGCGCACGCAGGCCCATGCCCTGATCGATCAGGCCATCGGCCATCTGGCCGGTTTTGGGCCGGAAGCCGATCTGCTGCGCGCCATCGCCCGCTTCGCCGTCGAGCGCGACCGGTAAGGAGAAGACGCCCATGGCTGCTGTCGGTCCCCGCATCGGCGTCTATCCCGGCACCTTTGATCCCATCACGCTTGGCCACATGGACATCATCCGCCGCGGCGCCAAGCTGGTCGATCGGCTGGTGATCGGCGTTGCCACCAACCCATCCAAATCCCCGATGTTCACGCTTGAGGAACGCAAGGCCCAGGTGGCGCGCGAAACCGCCGACATCCCGAACGTGACGGTGGTGGATTTCGATGCGCTGCTGATGAAGTTCGCGGAAGCCCAGGGCGCCACCGTGATCGTGCGCGGCCTGCGCGCCGTGGCGGATTTCGAATATGAATTCCAGATGGCCGGCATGAACCAGCAATTGAACGCCGGCATCGAAACCGTGTTCCTGATGGCCGATGTGGCCTTGCAGCCGATTGCTTCACGCCTGGTAAAGGAAATCGCTGTCTATGGTGGCGACATCGGCAAGTTCGTGCCGGCCGCCATCGCGGCCGACGTGGTTAAGCGGGTGCGCGAAATGGGTCAAAAGGGTTGATGATGGGTCGGTTCACCGGGGTATTCGCAGGTCTGTTTGCTGCTGCCCTGCTGGCGGCCGCACCGGCGCTGGCCCAGCAGCCGCGCGTGGACCCCAAGGATCTGAAGGTGCCGCCCAAGCTGCCGGAAATGGCGGCACCGTCCAACCTGCAGGGGACGCTGGCGCAGGTGAACGAGGAGAATATCCTGCTGCTCGACCTGTCGACCGGCGGCCGCGTCAAGATCATCATGCGCCCGGACGTCGCGCCCAAGCACATCGAACGCATCCGCACGCTGGTGCGCCGCGGTTTCTATGATGGCACCGTGTTCCACCGCGTGATCGACGAATTCATGGCCCAGGGCGGCGATCCCACCGCCACCGGCACCGGCGGTTCCGACCTGCCCGACCTGAAGGCCGAATTCAACGATCTGCCCCATGTGCGCGGCGCCGTCGCCATGGCCAGAGCACAGGGCGAGGACAGCGCCAACAGCCAGTTCTACATCGTGCTGATGCCGGTGCTGCGGCTGGACCGCACCTACACGATCTGGGGCCGGGTGGTGGACGGGATGCAGTGGGTGGACGCCATCGAAAAGGGTGAACCGCCGGAAAAACCGTCGAAGATCATCAAGGCCAGCATCGCCGCCGACAAGGTTCCGCCGCCCGATTTCGCGGCGCTGAAGGCCGCGGCCACGCCCATCCCGGCCGGCGTGCTGAACCTGCCGCCGCCCAGTTCCGGCCCGCTGCCGCCGAAATAATCCGCCCCTCCCCTCCCACCAGAAAGGGCTGTTCCCCCGATGCTGGTTGACGATTTCGATTTCCACCTGCCCGAAGCGCGCATCGCGCTGAGACCCGCCAATCCGCGTGACAGTGCCCGGCTGCTGACGGTGCGCGGCAAGGATGCCGGCGCCTTGGGCGATTTCACCTTCATGGACCTGCCAGGCCAATTGCGCGCCGGTGACGTGCTGGTGGTGAACGATACCCGCGTGATCCCGGCGCAGCTGTTTGCCCGCAAGGGCGACGCCACGATTGGCGTGACCCTGCACAAGCGCGAAACCGCCAACAGCTGGTGGAGCTTCGTGAAGAACGCCCGCCGCCTGCGCGCAGGCGATGTGATCGATTTCGGCCGGGGCCAGACCGTGCTGAACGGCACGGTGATCGAAAAGAGCGCTGAGGGCGGCGTGCTCTGGCAGTTCGACACCGACGGCCAGCCGCTGGAAACGGCCCTGCATGCGGTCGGCGAAATGCCGCTGCCGCCCTATATTGCCCGCCGGCGCGGCATCGACGATCAGGATTTCCAGGATTACCAGACCCTGCACGCCGCCAGGGAAGGTGCGGTTGCCGCCCCCACCGCCGGGCTGCACTTCACCCCCCGCCTGTGGGAGGCACTGGCCGCCGCCGGCGTGACGCGGGAAACAGTGACGCTGCACGTTGGCGCCGGCACCTTTCTGCCGGTCAAGGCCGACAAGGTGGAAGATCACCAGATGCACGCCGAGTGGGGCAGCTGTGACGCCGCCACCGCTGCCCGCCTGAACGCCGCCCGCGCCAATGGCGGCCGCATCATCGCGGTGGGCACCACGTCCCTGCGCCTGCTGGAATCCGCCGCAGACGAGGCACGCACCATCCACCCGTTCACCGGCGACACGTCGATCTTCATCTATCCCGGCTATCGCTGGCGGGCGATCGACGGCCTGATCACCAATTTCCACCTGCCGCGTTCGACGTTGTTCATGCTCGTTTCCGCCCTCATGGGCCTGGACGTGATGCGCCGGGCCTACGCCCATGCCATTGAAAGCGAGTATCGTTTCTACAGCTATGGCGACGGCAGCCTGCTGCTGCCCTGAACGGCCTCAACCCTGCGACCGCTGGCGGTAGGCAGCCGGATCGATGCCGTGCCGCGCCAGCTTGTCGTACAGGGTCTTGCGCGGCAGGCCGAGGCGCTGCATCGCGACACTGATGCGCCCGCCTGCACTGTCCAGCGCCTCGCGCAGCAGGCCGGCTTCCACCAGAGCCAGGCGTTCCGCCAGGGTCGCATCTGGCGCATCGCCAGCAATGTTTGCCTGATCAGGGCCAAGCCCCAGCACGAAGCGCTGCGCGGCATGGGCAAGTTCCCGCAGATTGCCCGGCCAATCATGCGACAGCAGATGCGCCCGCACGCCGGCACCAATGGCCGGCAGCGGCTGGCCCAGGCGCTGTGCCGCCTCGGCCGCGAGCCGGGCGAACAGCAAGGGCACATCATCCCGCCGTTCACGCAGCGGCGGGATGCGCAGGTGCAACGCGCCCAGCCGCAGCAACAGATCCGGCTGCACCGCGCCCTGGGCCGGCCGGTCACTGCCGGTCGCCGCGATCAGGCGCACATCCGGCTGAACCTGCGGGCCATCCAGCGCGAACAGCAGGCGCAGTTGCAGCGCGGCCGGCAGGGCTTCCAGGCCATCCAGGAACAAGGTCCCACGTTCGGCCAGCCTCAGCCGCCCGGGCGCGGCCTGGCGCCCCCGCGATGATGGCGCACCGAACAATTCGATGGCCAGTTGCTCGCCGGCGGCTGCGCAATGGACGGCAATGAACGGCCGCGCCCGGCGCCGGCTGGCATCATGCAGCACGCGCGCGACGCGGTCCCGCCCGCTGCCGGGCTCGGCGGTGATCAGCACGTCG
>Ga0209278_1001354_pt1 | contig 15167 bp, 7 predicted proteins | sample JI81BgreenDNA_FD_187504 | JGI IMG/M metagenome (GOLD analysis project Ga0209278, IMG submission 187504) | Wastewater effluent complex algal communities from Wisconsin, to seasonally profile nutrient transformation and Carbon sequestration -... | ecosystem: Engineered > WWTP > Effluent > Algae... | reverse complement strand
AATGATGTCCAGTTCGGACGCGCGGGCGAGGGCCAGTTCGGCAGCATCAGCGGTGGCAGCCTTGAGCTGGCCAACGTCGATCTGACGCAGGAGTTCGCCGACATGATCGTAATCCAGCGTGGCTACCAGGCCAGCTCGCGCGTCATGACCGTCACCAACGAGATGCTCCAGAACCTCTTCGACGCCACGCGAGGCCGCTGATGGTTGCGGTTCCGCTAAGCCCACTCGGCGAGCGTCGATCGGGCGAGCTCACCGCGACGGTGACGTCGCGCGTCGAGTCGTGGCTGCGCCGCTGGGCGGTGGGTGCATCGACCGCATCCGTCCGGAGGGAGCCTTGGGAGGCGGAATGCGACGGCACGCCCATCGCCGGCCTGGCCACCGGCCACGCCGGTGTGTCGCTGATCGATGCCGAAGCCGACGCGTTCGGTGCGTGGCTTGCGCAAGCCCCAAGGACGGGCGGGCAAAGGCTGCCCGCACGCTTGGCCGCGGCCGCACTCGACGATCTGCGTGCGCACTTGGTCGGCGCGGGAGCGAAGGTGGCGGATTCTGTCGATCGGCCAGCGAAGCGTCATTGGTTCCACTTCATCGTCTCGCTGGACGCCGGCTTCAAGGTTCGCGTGCTTGTCGACCGAATGCTGGTGGATCGGCTCGCCCCTCCCGCCAAACCGCCCAAGCGGGCCCTGATCCCGCGCGCCGAGGCGGCGGCGGGCGTCCCGGTGGCGTGCACGTTCGCATTGAACCTGGGCAGCGTTTCGGTGGCCGACGTCCTGGGCTTGGCCCCCGGTGACGTACTCGTCGGACAAGCCACGTTAGATGCGCTTCTCCAATGCCGCGTCGGTGAATCCGCGACGCCGCACACCTTTCAACTGAGTCGCCAGGGCCGTCGATTCGCGGCCGTGGCCCATGCGTGAGAAGAGAATGATGGACCCCAAGATTGAGCGCCTCGAACTTGACGAGGCTTCCCCTGTTGAGACGCCCGGGGCTGCGTTGTCAAAGCCCGATTTGGCGCTGGTTGGCCATGTTCCGGTCACCTTGAGCGTGGTGGTCGGCGAGGCGCAGATCACCATGGAACGCCTCTTCGCGCTCAAGGCAGGCGAGGTGATCGCCATGGCGCAGGACGTCGATCAACCCGTGACCGTGCTCCTGAACGGCCGCGCCGTCGCCACCGGCGAGCTGGTGGCGGTCGGCGACCAGTTCGGCGTGCGGATCATCGACGTGGCATGAGCGCCATGCTGGCCACAGCGATTCCCTTCCGGCAGCAGCAATCGACCGACGTCGAGTCGGTCGCCTTGGCGCTCGGCGTGACGGCGCTGGTCCTCGTGGCCTTCGTCGCGGCCGCGTGGATCGGGCGCCAGCGGGGCTGGTGGCGCCGTTGGTCGGTTGCCCCGACCGCCGTTTCCGACGACGCGGCTTTGGTGGTGGAGCAGGTTGTTTCCGTCAGTCGGGAGACGCGCGTGTTCGTGCTTCGACGCGGAGATCAGCGTTGGCTCTTGTCGGAAAGTTCACGTGCCACGGCGTGGTCGACGGTGCAGGCATCGGTACCCGTCGGCGCTCCGCCGGAGTCTCTGAAGTGAGCGCGCTCGCCCTGATCAGCGCGGCCGTCAGTGGCCCATGGCTCGAGACGATCGGCACAGTCGTTGACGGCGGGGAGTATTCGCCCCTGCTCCGTGGCTTTGTTGCGCTGACCCTGCTGTCGTTCATCCCGGTGATGCTGATCGGGACGACGGCGTTCCTGCGCATCATCATCGTCCTGTCCTTGCTGCGGCACGCCTTGGGGTTGCAGCAAACGCCGCCGACCATCGTGCTGGTCAGCCTGGCGATGTTCCTGACCCTCTTCACGATGGCGCCCGTGATGGCGCCGGTGCACGATCAGGCCATCCGGCCGTTCGTTGCCGAGGAGATCGGTGCGGCCGAGGCCTTGCAGCGAGGCTATGTCCCGCTGCGCGATTTCATGGTGAGCCAGACCCGAGAAAAGGACCTTGCGGTGATCCTCGATATCGCCAAGGCGCCCATGCCCGAGCGGGTCGAGGAGATCGAAGCCGTACACCTGATCCCAGCGTTCATGCTCAGCGAGCTGCGGACCGCGTTCCTCATTGGATTCGTCGTCTTTTTGCCGTTCCTGCTGATTGATCTGGTGGTTTCCGCCGTTCTGATGGCGCTCGGCATGATCATGGTGCCGCCCACCACACTCAGCTTGCCGCTGAAGATCCTCGTTTTCGTTCTGGTGGACGGCTGGGCCCTGCTGATCCAGGCCCTGCTGTCGAGCTTTCAGTCCGGCTGATGAGCGTGACGGTCGACGTTGACGCCTGGCGCGCCTTGTCCCTCGGGGACCGGGGCGCTCGCGATCGCGTCATCGAGTCCTACCTGCCGTTCGCTCGGCGTCAGGCCAAAGCCGTCTATCGGCGGACCGGCCACGTCCTCATGGACTGGGACGACTACGTGCAGTCCGCCACGGAAGGCCTGATCGAGTCGGTGGATCGATTCGACCTGGCGACCGGCGTGGCATTCGAAGCCTTCGCCGGCATCCGAGTACGCGGTGCCGTCTTCAATGCACTCCGGGCCCTCTGCGACCGTGGCGGCGATCGCGGCAAGGCGGCATGGGCCCTGCGGTGGCGGGAACGCACCCAGTTGCTCAGCGAATCCGAGTCAGGCGGGCTCGACGCGTTCATCAACGTTGTCGTCGGCCTCGGCGTCGGCTTCCTGCTCGAGCACGAGGCCGGGCAGGGCGAGACCACGGATCCGGCGTACTCCATGGAGGGTTTCCAGCTGCACCGAGCCCTGCATCTGGCCATGGGCAAGCTTCCCGAGCGGGAGCGCCTGATCCTCGAGCTCCACTACATGAACCACATCCCGTTCCAGCACATTGCCGAGACCCTTTCGCTGACCAAGGGGCGGGTCTCGCAATTGCACCACCAGGCCCTTCGACGTCTCCGCGATCGTCTGCGGCCGGAGATGGGCGCGGTCCCGAACGACAACCGAGCGCCTTCGCTTACCCTAGAGCCATGACTCCGAACGACGACACCCCCACCATCGCCGATGCGCTCGCCCAAGCCGTGCAGTGGCTAACGTCTGGTCAAACCGACCAGGGCCGTGCCTTGCTGGCCGCACTGATCGAAGCCCATCCGGACGTCGCCGAAGTGCACCTGCTCATTGCCGCGGAACTTGCCGAAGACCGAGACTGGGAGGGGGCTGACGCCGCGTTCCGTCGTGCGACGGAGCTTGCTCCGGACCTCCTAGTGGCGCGGTTCCAGTGGGGCCTGCTCGCGCACTCGCGAGGTGAACTCGACAAAGCGCGGGAGATCCTCGCGCCGCTGCAGCATGCGGAAGACGCCTCGCTGGCGGGTTACGCCAGTGCTCTCGTCCACGATGCCGAAGGGCAGGGCAGTACCGCTCGCGCTGCGTTGGCTCAGGCCCTGGAGGCCCCGCAGTCGATCCCGGCCCTGGCCAAGGACATGCGCCGTCTCCTCGAGCGGTGGACCGCAACCGCCGACGCCAACGCGTCCGGACCCGTGGCTGATCCGCTCGCCGCGCGGGCCTTCCTCGACGCCTACGGGAAGCACTGACACACCCCATGGCCATCGGAAAGGTACCGGGCACCGAGCACCTGATGGCCTTGATGCGGGCGTCCCTGTCGCCCGGGAAGTCCCGGCGCGGCGCGTCGCCTGATGGGCACGAGCCTGTGACCTCCGCCCCTCCGATCCGGCAGCGGCTCGCTGCCCTGGTTCAGAAGGCCCCACCGCGGACGCCTGAAGACTGGGCAAGTCTTCGTCCTGTGCTGGTCCAGGCCATCCTCGTCGACGCCTTTGGTGAGGACATCACCCGCCATCCCGAGTTCCCGTCCTTCCTTCGCCTTTTGGATGAGGCACTGGATCAACAGACGGGGCTCTGGGAAGGAGCCATCTCGGGCCTGTCAAAGAAAAACCGAAACTCACCCTAAACTTTTCCCCGCTTTCTGGGATTGAGGGGAGGCAAGGATCGCGCAGGAGCGCGGTCCTCCCCCCAAAGTTCTCCAGGAGCGGTTATGGCAGCGGTGGTTTCGGGCTCGGGCCTCGGTCTTTTCAACACGTCCCTCGCCCAGCTCGGGCAGGCGCACGGCGGCCAGGCCGGTGTCGGGCAGGCCCTTGAAGGCCAGTACGTCAACGTCGCTACGGGCAATCTGGTCCTGCAGGATCGCGACGAGAGCTTCCTGTCTGCAGGCCTGCCGATCAGCTTTGTGCGGACCTACAACAGTCTGCTCACCGGAAACACCACATCCGAGCCCGATCGCTGGATGGGGGAATACGAGTCGCGACTTGTACTCGTCTCTGGAGCACTAAAGGGAGGGACGTCGGTTGTTCGTCTCGACCGTGGCGACGGTGGTTCCGCAACCTTTCGATGGAATGGCACTCGGTATGTCACGACCGAAGGCTCTGGCGCGGATGATCTTCTCGAGGAAGTCACGGTTGCGCTGCCTGGCCAATCAACCGCTTCCACCTATTGGAGGTACACCGAGGGAACGACGAGGCGGCAAGAGTACTACCGAGCGCCAACGGCAACCGGCAATGCCGCAGGAACAAGGCTCCTGCACATCGGCTCGGAGCAATCCTCCCAACTGTTCACCTTGACGTGGAATGGAAGCCAGCTCACCAGCGTGCTCAACACCCAGTCCCACGGACTGGTGTTCACCTATGTCGGTGCCACGACGCGAATCGCTTCGCTATCCGTCGTTGACGAAAGCGGCACCCGCCAGCAGACCACCTATGGGTACGACCCACAGAACCGCCTGGTGTCGGTCACCACGGACCTAACCCCGAACAGGTCGGACGACAACACCTGGAATGACACGGATCTCGCAGCCAACAACGGGCGGCTTTTCCGCACGACCTATGCCTACGCCCAAACCGGACCGAACAGCGTCAACCGCATTTCGTCCGTCAAGCAGAGCGACGGCGTCGAGGTGTTCTATGAGTACTACGGCTCGACCTCCGATGTTGCGGTGGTGCAACAGAACAAGGTCAAGTCCATCAAGATCGGGGCGACCGAAACACTGACGTTCAATTACGGCGTCAGCCTGGCCGACGGAACCACGGGCACGACGGTTACCGACGCAGCCAACCGGACTTGGGGCTACCGATTCGCGCAGGTTGCGGGCGTCAGTAGCGGGACGTTCGGTCGCACGACCGAGCAGCGCCTCGTTGCCATCGTCGAACCAGCAGACGATTCTGGTCGCGTTGACTCCACCATCTTCGAGTATGACTCGTCGACCTCGAGCAACAACGGTGTGTTGACGAGGGTGATCAAGCGCCAGCGCGTTGGCACCACCAATACGGACATCGAGACGACAACCTTCACGCCGGCAGCCGGCGGCAATGTTGGTCAGAGTGCGGTGACGGGTGGCTCGACGGTGCGCCGGACGTACACCGCCGCGAACCAGGTGGAAACAGAAACGCGGGTCAATGGTGCAGAGGAGTACACCACCCGCTTTGCGTACGACAGCAAGAACCGGCAACGATTCATTGTCGCTGCCACCGGCGAGGTCACGGAATACATCTACAGCGATGCCGCTCCGGCGTTCGGGCAGATCGTGGCCGTTCGCCGATTCACGGTGGCTTATCAGGCCACTGGCGGCTCCCCGTACGCGGAGGGGTCGCTCACCACTTGGGCCAATAGCAACGCAGCCAATGCGAGCCGGATTGACTACGTCTACAGTCCCTCCGGTCGGCTCGTGGAACAGATCGAGTATGGCCGCGTCGGCCAGACGGCACTGGCCGTCGGCGATATCAGCACGAAGATCATGCGGCTGATCTACGACGCGCACGGCCAGTTGCTCCAGAGGATCACCGTCCGCGGTGATCGGAACTCGGCAACCAACCTGCCGACCACTGCAGCGTCAGAGTTCGAGAGCTTCACTTACGACGGCATGAACCGTCTGGTGAGCACGGTTCGTCGCTCTGCCACGGCGTCGGACACGGACGACGCCGCCACCGTCGTAACGGGCATCGCCTACGTCGATGCCGGCAACGCGACAACCCTCGGCAATCGAATCATTGCAACGTCCGATACCGGCGCCACCCGGATCGAAGTCCGGAACAGCGCAGGGCGGCTGATCTCGGTCGAGAACGCTGCCGCCGAGCTCGGTGCCACCACTCGCCGCGCTGAGAACGCCTACGACGTTACGGGTCGACTTCGGATGGCTCGTGACGAGTCCGGTGCGGTTCGCTACTTCTTCTACAACCCAGGTGGCACGCTGTCGGCAGAGATCGATCCGACCGGCGCCGCGACTGGATACACCTATGACGCGCTGGGCCGGCTGATCAGCACCGAGCGATTCGCCAATCGTGTCCTTGTATCGGGCTGGGGAGGCGGGGTGGCCGCTCTTTCTGACGCGCTGACGGTTTCTTCGACTGCGTCCACTTCGGTCTTTACTGTGCAGACGAGTGCCGGAGACCGAAAAAGCCGGGTGTTCTATGACGCAGCCGGTCGACTGATTGGGGAGCTCGACGGGGAGGGTGGCTTCACCGAGCATCGCTATGATGCCGCCAGCCGACGCGTACGGACCATTCGCTACGCCACTCCGATCGCGGCCGGGAATCGCAACGCGACAACGGTTGCAGGGCTGGCCGTAACGGCAAGCAGCACCGCGGACCGAACCACCCGCTACTTCTACGATCAATCCGATCGTCAGATCGGCGTAATGGATGCCGAGGGCTTCCTCACGGAGCTGACTTACGACGGCGGCGGTCGGTTGTTCAAAACCACCTCCTTCGATGCGGCCGTCGCGCTGGCAAACCGTGAGGCTGCGACGATCGCGGCGCTCCGACCGGCGCCCAACGCGTCCAAGGATCGAGTCTCCCGTTACTACTACGACGGTAGGGACCAGAAGATCGCGGAGGTCGATGCACAAGGCTACCTGACCGAATGGGTGTATGACGAGGCCGGGAACCAGCGATCGGAGCGTCGCTACGCTGCCGCGCTCTTGCCCGCAGTGACCGACACCGACACGCTCGCCCAGGTGCTCGCCAAGCGCGTCAACGCAAGCGACGTCCGAGAAACACGCCAGCGCTACAACGCGTTGGGTCAGCTGGTCGCCAGTGTCGACATCCACGGTACGACGACGGCGTATGGATACGACGAGGCCGGGCGCCTGGCACGCACGACGCGCGCTTCCGGTACCACTCTGCAACAGCAAGGCGGCGAGCGCGACAGCGTGGTTCGCCTGAACAGCTTCGGCGAGGTGATTGGCGAGATCAGCGGCGAGTCCCTGAAGCGGGCGATTGCCGCGGGGCACATCGGCAGTGCCGCGGCCCTCGAGGGGGCAAGCGAGGCCACCAAGGACACGGTGTTCGGCAGCTTCGGCACGACGCACGCCTACGATGCGCTGGGTCGAAAGACCGAGACCCGCGACGCGAGTGGCGCGGTGGTGTGGTTCTTCTACGACGCCGCGGGTCGCCTGGGCCACACGCTGACCGGCGTGGTGGGAAACAGCCAGGTCGAGATCGTGCAGACGCGCTACGACGCGTTCGGTCAGATCGTTGGCACGACGAGCTACAGCGCTCGCGGCCAGCTGGGCACGGCGAACAGCCGCGAGTCCGCCCAAGCCATCGTCGACAGCCTGAACGCCGGGACGAGCCCCGGCAGCACGGTGGCGTGGCGGGATGCGTGGGGCAACGCCGTGGGCAACGCCGATGCTCAGGCCACGTCGGCACAGACATCGATCACCTACGACCGCGCAGGACGGCAGACGCTGCTGACTCGGGCGATCGGGGGCGTGCTGGCCATCGACACACTGACGCGCACGACGTACACCGCGTTTGGCCAAGTCCAGACGCAGACCGTCGCGGATGGAACCAGCCTAGCGCGGAGCACAACCTTCGGTTACGACCGCCGCGGCATCGTCAGCGGCACGAGTGAGACTGGCGGCGGCCTGACGCGCACCACCGGCATGAAGACGGACGCCTTCGGCAACGCCTACGAGTGGACGGACGGCCGCGGCGTCGTCACCACGGCGACGCATGACCGTCTGGGCCGGCAGCTGACCCTGACGCGGTCCATGGACAGCGGTACCGGCGAGGCAACCACGGGCACGTCCACAACGACCTATGACGCGTGGGGACGGGTACTGACGCACACCGACGCCAGCAACCGGACGACGACGACCCTTTACGACGACAACGCCAGGGCGATCACCGTCAGCAGCAGCGACGGCGTCACGACCACGACCACCGCGAACCGCCACGGTGAGACGGTGTCGGTGAAGGCGCTCGGCGGCAGCTGGACGCATCAGGGCATCACGACGACCGCGACCGAGCAGGAGACGGTGTTCGAGTACGACCTCTCAGGCCGGCTGACGAAGACCACGCGTGTGGGGCTAGACGACCAGCCGGGGGCGCAGTCGGCGCAAAGCGCATACGACCTTCGCGGCCTGCTGGCATGGAGCACGGATGCGGATGGCCGGCGGACGATCTACCGGTACGACGCGGCGGGTCGGCAGCTGGAGCGCATCCTGGACCCGTCGGCGGCGGACGCCGCGGCCTTCGGCATCACGGGCCTGACGGGCTATTCGGCGCAGCCGCTGCGGATCCGCACCCAGATGCGTGTGGATGGTCAGGGCCGGACGGTTGAGATGACCGACGGTGCCGGCACGGTGACACGTTACGAGTACGACCGGGCAGGGCAGCAGACGAAGGTCATCGTTGATCCGAACGGCTTGAAGCTGCAGACGGTGATCGAGCGCGACGCGTTGGGCCAGACCGTGTTCGTTCGCGAGGGCGATGCAACGAGCCCGAACCTGAAGGTGACGCGTTTCGAGTATGACGATCTGGGACGTCGCACCGCGGAGCGAGTGGACCCGGAGGGTCTGAACCTAAGGACCGCGTACCGTTACGATGCGAACGACAACGTGGTGGCCAAGGTCGATGCGAACGGACACACCACGCGCTACGTCTACGATGCCGATAATCGGCTCCGGTACGTTGTCGATCCGCTCAACGGCGTTGAAGAGACGCGCTACGACGCGGCGGGTCGGAAAATCGAGAGTCGCCGGTACACGCAGGCGGCCACACTGAGCGCGGAGGAGCTCACGGCGCTGGAGGCGAATACGCCAGGCGCCGCCCGAACCTTTGTCGCTTCGCGCGTCACCGGCTTGTCCTCCATTACCGAGACATTCGGCTACAACGCAGGCGGCAAGCTCGAATCGGTCAAGGATTCGCTCGGCCAAGAGGAGAAGTACGCCTACAACAAGCGCGGCGAGAGGATTGCCCGCATTGACCGCACTGGCAGTTTGTGGCGTTACGAGTACGACGTTGCGGGTCGACTCACTCTTGAGATTGCTCCCGAATCGCCACTCTCCAGCCTCAACGAGGACGGGACCGTCTCGACGTCGCTCGGTTCGACCAAGACCAAGCATGAGTATGACGGCTCGGGAAATCGCATCGCCACCACGTTCGATTGGGGCGGCTCGCTCCAAAGGCGCACAGAGCGCAGGTTTGACAGCGCAAATCGACTCGTCGCCGAGGTGACACCCCCCGTGAGCGTGGCGGGCTTCGCGGCGGACGGCTCCGTGACGTCGGAGTCGAGGTCCATCACGACCGAGTTCACTCTCGATGGTGCAGGTCGCGTTCGTTTCCGCATCGAGGATGCGGGGTATTCGAACGCTCGGACGACCGAGTTCCAGTACGACGCGGCGGGAAGACTGGCACGCGAGATCAGCGCTTCGGTCGATGTCTCCACATTGTCGTCCAACGGGACGATGACCACCCAATCGCGGCGGGTCGTTACCGAGCATGTGCGCGATGCAATGGGCCGACTGAAGGAGAAGATCGAGGATTTCGGGCAGGCCACGGCCCGCTCCACGTCGTATGACTACGACGCGGCGGGTCGACAGATTCGCGTTACGTTCCCATTGGCCGGGCGGATCAATGACGCCGGCGTGTTTGAGGCCAGCTTCGGCGAGCGCGCGACCGAGGAGACGCGATACGACGCATTGGGCAATGTGATCTGGACCAAGGATGTTCGCGGGTCGTTCAGCAGCAAGGCCTATGACGCGAGAGGCTTGCTGGTCTACGAGGTCGACAACGAAGGGTTTGTCACGGCGTACGAATTGGACGCGCTGGGTCGACGCGTTGCGCTCACGCGGTTTTCGCAAGCCGTGCCAACGGGAACCATGCCGTCGAGCACCACGCAGCCCTCGGCGAGCGATCTTGCCGCGTGGTCGGCACCGCGAATCAATGACGCCAAAACGCGGACGCTTCGGTACGAGTACGACAGTGCCGGACGACTGGCACGCACCATCCAGCCGTCGGTCATGGCTTATGGGCTCGCTGGAGAAGAGCGAGGAAACCGTCAAGCCACCACAGAGTACCGGTATGACGTCCTCGGACAGCTCCGTCAGGAAGCCCAGCTGATTGACGATGGGAAGTGGGCGATCCTCACCCACCACTACGACGCGTCGGGTCGCCGAACGCATAGCATCGACGCGTTGGGCTATCTGACCCGCTGGGACTTCAACTCGCTCGGCGAAGTCGTCGCACAGACCGAACACGCGCGGGCGATCACCTCGTGGTCGCCCACCCTTGCTACGGGCCTGGTTGCCTCCACGCTGCCGCCGGCCACCCCGTCATCGGGTGACGTGCTGGGAACCGGACTGGACCGACGGACGGTCTACCGCTATGACGCCTTGGGCCGAAAGGTCGGGGAAGTCAGCGCATCCGGGGCTCTCGCGACTACCCAGTTTGATGGCCTTGGACGTGCCATTCTCACCTCGGAGAACGGAGCGGCTACGCGCACACGATTCGACGCAGCAGATCGAGTGATCGCTGTCATCGAGCCGTCCCGTCGCGTGCTGTCTGGCGGTTCGGCGCTCGCGTCTGGCACCAGCGTCGAGTCGGCCGGTGCACTCGTCTCCCCGCTGACCGTGTTCGCGGTTGACGCCTTTGGGAACGTCGTGGGTAAGCGCCGCGTGGCTGCCGGCTACACCGGGGGCGCTATCGCGTGGGGCACGCCCGCGGAGGCTGACCAGATCACGCACTTCATCCGCGACCGGCAGGGCCGGATCGTGGCCGAACAGACCTACAACCCGCCACGAGGCGGCGGCCCCCGCGTCGTCCAGAATGCGATCTACTCCCGCTACGACGCCGCAGACAACGTGGTGGAGCGCTGGCAAGACCTCGAAGTGTCGCTGGGCCAGAACGCTCGCGTCCGGACGACAGCCGAGTTCGACAAGCTCGGGCGTCGCACCTCGACCCAGACCACGCGACGGACGCTGTCTTGGGAAGTCCCGTCGGGCGTGGATCGGGTGGAATCTGGCGAAGTGCTTCGGTTCAACGCGTTCGGCGAGGTGGAGTCCCGTACCCGCCCTGGGTTGCTCGGCGAAGAGGTGACCCTGTTTGACCGCGCGGGTCGAATCCAGCGCTCGAACTCGGGCAACGGTCAATTTGTCGACTACCGATACACCATTGCCGGCTTCATGGTCGCCGAAGAGCGCTTCGTCGGTGAGGGTGGCAAGAACCTCGTCCAGCACCAAGTGGACGCCCTCGGACGCGTCACGAAGACGGAACTTCGCGGCACGTCCGCCAGCGTCGACCACAGGCTGTTCAACACGCTGGACCGCTGGGGAAATCTGCTGTCCCAGACGAGTGAAGTGAGTTCCGTTGTCGGGACCCGGCAGCGCACCACCGTGCGTCGATTCAACGCCCTGAATGCGAAGACCTTCGAACAGCTCCCCGAGGTCGACGTTTACACCATTGGCGGAGCGGTCGAGCGCAGCACTCCGGTGCATACGTGGGAGTACGACTCGCTCGGACGTCTCACCGCCGAAGTCGATGCGAATCTGAACCGGACGACGCACGTCTACGACGATTCCGGCTTGCTTCGAACCACGACGAATGCGCTGAATCAGAAAACGGGTTTCGCCTACGACGTTTTCGGCCGCCAGACGTTCCGGCAGCTTTCGGACGATGCCGTGGTGGCTGGGGTCAATGCCCGACAGAGCCTGACAAGCTTCACCCGCTACGACCACAACAACGCGGTCACGGCCCTCGGCGATCTGAACGCGGTCGCCCAGGGCGGGCCATTGGTCGAGCGCATCGAACAGACCATCATTTCCAATGCGCGGGGCGATCGTTTGCAGGTCCTCGGTCGCGACGGGGTCGTTGAGTCGATGGCGTATGACAGCCAACAGCGCGTGATCTCCAGGTCGGCGCAAGGGGTAACCCAGCGCCGTGCGTACGATGTACTCGGCAACGTGGTCGATGAGCGTGATGACGCGGGCGTCGAGCGCTCTGTCTTCGATCTGTTTGGCCGAATCGTTTCTCGCGAAGATCGCGGCAACCGAACGTTTACCTACCAATACGATGCGAACTCAGGCCAGCGGATTCTGGAGAGGACGGCGGGGCGCGATCGTGTCTTCGCCTACTACTCGAATGGCCTGTTGAGCAGCGTGACCGAGTACGCGGTGTCCTCGGGCAATCGCGCAACCACGCCTTCACAGTCGAACAGCTACCAGTACGACGCCGCAGGGAATCGAACCAGCGACCTGCTTCGCGTGGCGTCCGACAACGCACCGACCGGCGCAAGCGCCATCGAGCATCTCACGGTCAGCACGTACGACGACCTGAATCGGCTTTCGACCACAACGTTCAGGGAATCGAACAAGACGGTCTTTGCGGTCGCGTACAACTATGACGCGCAGGGCAATCGCACGCGCGTCGAATCGCGCACGGACGCGAATGGCATCGCCAATGCCGCGCCCATCGTCGTCAATGCGCCGGGTAAGCAATACCTTCGCGCCGGGGCATCGAGTGCGTTCAGCTTGAATGGCTCGACGATCTTCCGCGATACGGAGGGCGATGCACTGCAGTTCGATGCCGCGATGGTGGGTGTCGTACAGCCAAGCTGGCTCTCGGTGAGTATCGACGTCTCGGGGCGCATCAACATCTCGGCGACAAATGTCCCGCCGGGAGCCGTCGGAACGGTGATCCGAGTCCGCTTGACCGCGACGGCGACGAGCGGAAACCTGACGCCGACCACCACCGAGTTCGACATCGAAATCCGTGACAACGTGCCGCCGAGCATCGTCGGCGATGCGACGGTGCTTCAGCGCGTCAGCTCACTGACGCCCGTCGATGTCTATTTCGGTGCATCGGGGCACTTCGTCGACAGCGATGCCGGCGACAGCGTCGTCGAGCTGCGCTACACCGTTCGGAACATCGGAGCGCTCACCCTCACACAGACGTCGCCGAAGCAGATCAGCCTGACGGGCCCCGCCGTCCCGGGCGTCTACGAGGTCGAAGTGCGAGCCGTGGACAGCGCCGGTGCCGTCAGCGCCCCGAAGCTGTGGCGGCTCTGGGTGGATGCGCCCCCGTACCTGCCGGCTGGGCCCATCAACCTCGAACCAGTGATCGTGGGCGAGCCCTACAGCGCATTGCTTCCGGGCTTTCAGGACTCTGCGCTGGATACGCTGGCCGTAACGCTTACCCCGCTGCCCCCGGGGCTGACGTTCGACGCTGCGACGAGGAGGATCACCGGAAAAACCTCGGCCGCGCTCGGCAACTACCTGCTCAACTACACCGCGCGGGATGGCATGCACGGTCCGGTGACCGTCGGTTTCACCCTGGTGATCAACGATCGCCCGATCCCGCCGCCGCCAATGACAATCAACGTCGAAGCGCAGCGCAGCTTCGCGGAGACGCTCCCCGCCTTTACGGACAGCCAATCGCTGACGTACTCGATCTCCCCCCCCATCGCCGGTGTCAGCTTCAACCCGACGACGCGCGTGCTTTCGGGGTTGGTGACGACGCCGGGCACCTATGTGCTGACCTATCGGGCCGAAGACCCGTTGTCGACGGCCGCAACGGTGAGCGTGACGCTCGTGGTCGAAGCCAATCGGGCCCCGATATTCGACAAACTGGGCTATGCCGATCTCAACGGCATCGTGAACACGCCCTTTTCGCCCCTGGTGCTGAAAGCCGCGGGCGACAGCGACCCGGTGACCTACCGCCTGAGCGGGGAACCGCCCGGCATGTCGTTCAACCCCAGCACCCGCACGCTGTCGGGCACGCCAACTGCCGCAGGCACCTACACGCTGACGCTGTTCGCCAAGGACCCCTACAACCCGGAAGTCGGCCAGAGCTTCAAGCTCACCATCCACCCGCAGCTCACGCCACCGGCCGTCGCAACGCTGGGCATGGCATTCATCGGCGAGTCCTACGAGGCCTACCTGCCCGCATGGACGCAGGCCAGCGGGGTTACCTATGCGCTCACCGGCTACCCGGCGGGCTTCAATTTCGACCCGGCCACCCGCCGATTCTGGGGCACCGGCCAGGCGCGCTGGACCGGCAATGCCACCTACACCGCGACCGACACGGTGGGGCAGTCGAGGTCGATGGCGGTGCCGTTGATCGTCAATGACCGTCCGGTGGCCCCGGCGGTCACCATGCCGCTGGCCACCGTCGGCGTGGCCTACAACGTCCAGCTCCCGACGTTCTCCGACAGCGACCCGCTGACCTACAGCGTCAGCAATCTGCCGCCCGGCCTGAACTTCGATGCCAACTCCCGAACCGTTTTCGGTACACCAACGAGCGGCTTCTCGGGCTCGTTCCTGTACACGGCCACGGAAACGACCTCGGCGATCTTCACCACCACGGCGGTGGCGCTGAACGTCAACACGCCGCCCACGCAGGGGCAGGGGATCCCTGAGCAATCGGCCACGGTCGGCAATTTCTGGTCGGTGCCCGTGCCGGCCAACTTCATCACCGATCCCGACGGCTTCCCCATCACTTACCGGCCGACGGCCTACCAGGTGGTGCAGATCAACGGGGTGTGGCAGTGGGCTGCGCCGCCAGCAGGCCTCAGTTTCGACCCGGCGACGATGACGTTCAGCGGCACACCGCAGCAGGCCGGGCGCTACCACCTGGTGATCGTGGGTGCCGACCGCTGGGGGTATGAAACCAACAACACCTTCTTCCTCACCGTAACGGCCCCCAACCGTGCGCCCGCTCCGGGCCCGGCGCTGGGCAGCTTCTGGGCAGAGGGCGGCTCCTACTGGAGCATGACGCTTCCGCCCAATGCCTTGATCGATCCCGACGGTTCGGCGATCACCTATCTGGATGCCAGCGGCCAACCGAACGGCATCACCTTTGATCCCAACTCGCGCACGTTCTCGGGGTGGTTGCCGAACGTCTTCTGGTCCA
>Ga0209278_1001351_pt1 | contig 15199 bp, 13 predicted proteins | sample JI81BgreenDNA_FD_187504 | JGI IMG/M metagenome (GOLD analysis project Ga0209278, IMG submission 187504) | Wastewater effluent complex algal communities from Wisconsin, to seasonally profile nutrient transformation and Carbon sequestration -... | ecosystem: Engineered > WWTP > Effluent > Algae... | reverse complement strand
TCACGAGTGCTTAAATTTATGCAATGGCAAAGCTTCTTTGCCTGACCCGGGCGCTATCCGCGAAAGACCGGGCCGTAATCGCATATTGACCAGCCGCCCGGAATCATGGCAAGCGCGCCCCGCGTCTGCGAGCGGCCCCGTGGCCATCGCCCGATGCGGGTGTAGCTCAATGGTAGAGCAGAAGCTTCCCAAGCTCCCCACAACCGTAGAATTCTGCCGTTTTTGCTGTAAAAACCGCCCAAAACGCACTCTGCATTTTCAATGACATAGCAATTGGGGTGTAAAATTTTTTTGGCGCCGCTGGATCGGTTCGACGACCTTCTTCCAGACTTTCGATTTCAATACCGAAGTTGCGTGTTGGGTCCTCATAAATGAGCAGGATTTGGCTCTATGAGTCGGGCTCAGCAGACGTCGTTCTTACTTCTGTTGGGCGCGCTGAGCACATCTTATTCCGCCGCCCGTGGCGACGTATCCGCCTGGTGGGCTTCTTCGTCTTTCATCGTTATGGCAACGCCGAGCGCGATGCGCCGATATCGATTTTTCCATTCCTTTTGGATAAGATCGATGAGCGCTTGGACGATGAAGAGCACACGTCGATTTCGGTAATCCACGAGGGCGAATGGGGCCGTGGCGTCTATCATGGCGGATATGTCGCTTGGGAAAATGTCGAAGGTTACGGAGAGCCTCGCCACATGCGGAACGTGACGAGAGAGAGGGTTCTAGCGTTGATGGAGATGGCCGCGACAGGTGCCCTTTCGAGCTTAGAAGCGGAGCAATTGGAAGGGGGCTACTAACGACAGCTTCCCGCCCAGTTGCAGCAGTTCCTGGCGATCGTTAGCGATCCCGTTCCCTGCCGGACAGCTATCCGGGCTTTTCAGATAAGAGCTGCCGTTCAGCTAGCGACCCCAAATCGGAAATTCGCCGAAACTCTTTTTTCAAAGCATTGAGCGATGGGCTCCGCCGCATAGGGCATGATTTCCTAAGGCTTCGATCACCCGGCACTCGGCAGCTAGACCGCCGCGGCAGCGGCCTATGATCCGGTCCAGCTCGTCGCGTAGCGTCGCAAGCTGAGCGATCTTGGCTTCGACCTGCTCAAGGTGGTGCGATGCGATCTGGTCTGCCGCCGCGCAATCACGCTCGGGGTGATCCGACAGGTCGAGCAGTGACCGAACCTCTTCGATCGTAAAGCCCAGTTCGCGCGAATGGCGAATGAAGGCGAGTCGTTGGCGCTCGTCCGGTCCGTAAGAGCGATAATTGCTGGATGTGCGCGGTGGGGACGGGAGCAGGCCGATCCGTTCGTAGTAGCGGACGGTTTCGACCTTGGTGCCGGTCGCCTTGGACAATTCGCCTATCTTCATCGCTTGACCCTGTAGTTACTACAGAGTGCATAAAGTCACCGACTCGAATGGATTACAAGAATTTTCAATGATGAACCACGCAGGTTTCGGATCGGAATGTGAATGAAGGTGAGCGTCTCGTCCCATATCAATTTGCCTCCCGCAGAGGTTTGGCATCTTGTGCAAACACCCCAACTCCTTCTGTTCATTGCAGCACCATTGGTCAGGTTTGCGTTCCTTGAACCTGTGCCAAGGACCAGCTTTGTATCGAATGCGCGTTATCGTGCCCGATTAATGCTTTTCGGCATTTTGCCTTTCGGCACCCAGTGGATTGTTCCTTCTGTCCACGAGCAAGGCAAAGCGGCGTGGCCTAAGAGGCTGCGCGATAATGGCTACAGCGTGCTGATCGAGAGGTGGGATCACTGGATTACTGTCGAACCCGATGGTGCTGACACAACTCGCTATACCGACGAGGTGGAGATTAGAGCCGGAGCGCTCACCCCATTCATTTGGGCGTTTGCTCAAGTTTTCTATCGCCATCGCCAGCGCCGTTGGCGACTTTTGGCGCAAATCAACAGTCCTGGTCACCATGAACTACGGCGCGTGATCGGCTTAACCAAGAACGAGGTGCAAAAGTGACAAGTCTCCAACACGCCTACCGCAAGGAGCTTGCAGACTATCGCGTCGCGCGTGCTGCGGGTGACTGCGCTACCGCGTGGCATGCGCTCGAACGCGGGCATATCATCTCCCAAACCATGCTGCTCCTGCACATCCATTCGCATCTCATGATGTTGCAATACGCGATTGCCCGGCGCGAATGGAGCGAAGCGGCGGGACAGGTAATCAGGCTGGTTCTGGCCCCGCTCGGCACACTCATCGGGCGCATACCGATCGGGAATACCGGCCGCGCCAATATCAGCCCCTTCGCGGCGATGCCGGTTCCTAAGGACATTGCCGCTCTTTTGAATGACGTCCGGAAGTGATCCTATTGGCGATACTTGGTCGATCTGTTAGCTGCTCCACCATGCGCAATATGGTGGTTTGCTTGCTGGCGGTGATGGCGATGGTGTTCGCCGGCTTTCACGCGCCTGCGATAGCCTTCGATGGGCATGACGAGCATTCGGCCGAGATGCAGGTGCAGCATGACGCCGTGCAAGACCATGGCGATAACGATCTGAGACCGGATCAATCCGACGGATCCTCGTCTCTGTCACACCATCACCACTGCCCGGTGATCGCCTTGCCTCGCATCGGCGACGATAGCGAGTGCGCGCAGCGGCAGCGAGAGGTCTTTGCCGGGAGCAAGGCTTACCCGCTTGGCTCGCTTGCTCCGCAGCCCTTGATCGACCCGCCCTCGCTCTGAACGCCCATGTGCTGGGCAGGCTTGTCCTGCCTGTGATGGTTTGCGTTTCAGGAGCATTTTACCATGTCTACAAGACTGCGCCGCAGACTGCTGGCTGCCGCTGCGCTGAGTCTGGCGAGCGCTGCGCTTGCCGAGCCGATCTCGCTTGACGAGGCTGTAAACCGCGCTCTCGCCGCTTCCCCCTTGGTGGGGGCGGGCGAGGCCGGGGTGCAGTCGGCCGAAGCAGGCCGCACACAGGCGGCGGTGCGGCCCAATCCTGTTGTGACGGTAGAGGCCGAAGACCTCATCGGCACTGGCCCGTTCGACAGCTTTCGGCAGGCACAGACCACCCTCAGCTATGCCCAAACGCTAGAACGCGGCGGCAAACGGGCAGCCCGGATCGCCTTTGCCGAACGCGATATTGCTGTGGCGCAAGGGCTGGCGCGGGTGTCGCGGCTTGACCTTGCACAAGCTGTGCAACGCGCCTTCCTTGATGCGCAGATCGCCGAGGAGGTGGTGTGGCTCGCCGAAACGCGGCTTGCCACAGAGCAGGCGATGCGAACCGAGGCGATACGCCGGGTGCGTGGATACAAAGACCCTTTGTTTGTCGAGACCCGCGCCGATGCCCGGGTGAGTGAGGCCGAGCTGGCGGTCAACGAAGCCCGCCTGCGCCGAGAAGCTGCACGCGCCAGGCTTACATCGTTCTGGGGCGGCAATGGCGCGGAGATCGAAGTCCCGCGCGGGATCGAAAAGCCCGCAGATCTTCCCGAGGAACTTGCCGGCGCTGACTATGATCTTGCCGCCGCGGTCATCGACCAGGCGCGGGCCGCCGTGGTGGTCGAACAATCGCGCGGGGTGCAGGATTACACCGTCAGCGGGGGGCTTCGGCATCTTCGTGAGACTGGCGATGTTGCGTTGGTCGCGGGGGTGTCGATCCCGGTTGGCCGGTTCGATCGCAATCAGGGCAATATCGCCCGCGCGCAGGCCAATCGCCAGCGGGCGGAGTTGCAAGCCGAGGCCGAACGGCTCGAACGCCTGCGCACGCTCGCGGCCTTGCGCGCAGACGCAGAGGCAGCGCGTATGCGGGCCGACGGGATCATGGAGAATGTCTATCCCAAGGCCCGCAAGACGCTTGATCAGGTGCGCGAAGGCTACAACCGCGGCGGCTTCCGTTTCAGCGACATGCAGGATGCCGCCGACGCGATCGTCGACGTCCAGTCGCAATGGGTCGAGGCGATGACCCGATACCGCGACGTTCTTTCCCAGATTGACCGGCTGACCGGACGTTTCGACGTCCTCGCCGAGGAGACCCAGCCATGACAAAGTTTACGATTTCCCTCGCCTTGGCACTCGTGGCGGCGCTGCCCCTGGCTGCGTGCGGCGACAGCGCGATGCAAGCCGAGGAAGGCCACGCCGAGAGGGCCGAGGTGCCCAAGGGGCCGAATGGCGGGCGGATGCTCCAGGACGGCGACTTCGCGGTCGAAGTGACCATCTTCGAGACAGGACAGGAGCCGCAGTTCCGGGTGTTCCCAACCCGCGACGGCAAGCCTGTCGATCCCGGTTCGGTCAAGCTCACCATAACGCTCAAGCGGCTCGGAGGCGAAGTGAATAGCTTCGCCTTTAAATCCGCCCGCACCTATCTTGCGGGGCAAGGTGTGGTCGAGGAGCCGCACAGCTTCGATATCGAAGTGGTCGCGGTAGAAGGCGGCAAGCGCCATGTCTGGACCTATTCCAGCCCCGAAGGCCGCACCCGGATTACGGCTGACGCTGCCAAGGCGGGCGGTATCGAAGTCCTCACCGCCGGGCCTGCCACGATTGGCGAGGCGCGCGAACTGTATGGCACCGTCCAGCTCGCCACCACCGCGCGTTCTGAAATCCGCGGGCAGTTTCCCGGCCGGGTCGTTTCCGTGACCAAGGCGGTCGGCGACTATGTGCGCAAAGGCGAGCTACTCGCGCGGATTGAATCGAGCGAGAGCCTCCAGATCTATCCTGTCCGTGCGACTGTCAGCGGGGTAGTGGCCGAACGCAATGGCAATCCCGGTGATGTGACCGGCGACCGTGCGCTCTACGTGATCACCGATCCGGCGCAGACCACGGTGGTGTTCAACGTCTTCCCCAAGGATCTGGCGTCAATCCGTCCGGGCATGCGCATCGAGGTCGAAACACAGGATGGCCTGCCAATCGGCGCGGCCACCCTTGGCGACTACCTGCCAGAGGGTAATGCGGAAGCGGGCACAGCCCTGCTGCGCGCGGCAATCCCCAACCGCTCCGGCGCGCTGCGTTCGGGCATGGCCTTGCGCGGACGAGTGACGATCAATGCGGTGAGCGTTCCGCTCGCGGTGCGCACCGAAGCGATCCAGCCGTTCCGCGATTTCAAGGTGGTGTTTGCCAATTACGGGCAGGATTACGAGGTGCGAATGCTCACGCTCGGCCGGTCGTCGCCTGAATGGACCGAGGTGCTGGGCGGCCTCAAACCCGGCATGCCCTACGTCGCCAAGGGCTCCTTCCTCGTGCGCGCCGACATCGAAAAGTCGGGCGCGAGCCACGATCACTGAGCGGGGACAGGACACATCATGCTTGCGCGCATCATCGCCTTCTCGATCAATCAACGCTGGTTCGTGCTGGCTGCGGTTGCCCTCCTCTGCGCGCTGGGCGCGTGGAGCGCCACCCGGCTGCCGATCGACGCCGTGCCAGACATCACCAATGTCCAGGTCCAGATCAACACCGAAGCCGAGGGCTATTCGCCGCTCGAAAGCGAACAGCGGATCACCTACCCGATCGAAACCGCAATCGCCGGGGTGCCGGGCCTCGCCTACACCCGCTCGATCTCACGCTACGGGCTGAGCCAGGTGACCGTGGTTTTCGAGGACGGCACAGACACCTATTTTGCCCGCCAGCAGGTGACCGAGCGGTTGCAAGCCGCCAAGTCCCAGCTGCCACCGGGGATCGAGCCGCAGATGGGTCCGATTGCAACTGGCCTCGGCGAAATCTTCATGTTCGCCATCGAACCCGAACCGGGCGCGCTCAAACCCGATGGCAGCGCGTGGACCGCGGAGGATCTGCGCACGCTATCCGACTGGGTTGTGCGACCGCAGATGCGCACCATACCCGGCGTGGCCGAGGTCAACACCATCGGCGGCTATGAACGCCAGTATCACGTCACCCCCAATCCCGGACAACTCGCCGCGCTGAACCTGTCGCTCAATGATTTGGTCGAAGCGCTGAACAAGAACAATGCCAACCGCGGCGCCGGCTATGTCGAGCGCGGGGGAGAGCAGATCTTGATCCGCGTGCCAGGACAGGCCGCGAACGAGGCCGACTTGTCGCAGATCATTCTGGCCACGCGCGGCGGCGTGCCGATACGCATCGGTGACGTCGCCGACGTCGTGATCGGGTCGGAATTGCGCACCGGCGCTGCGACCGAGAACGGCGAGGAGATCGTGCTCGGCACAATCTTCATGCGCACCGGCGAGAATCCGCGGCTTGTTTCGCAAGCCGCAGCCGACAAGCTGGAGCAGGTCTCACGGGCCTTGCCCGAAGGTGTTGTCGCGCATGCGCTTTATGAGCGCACCGAGCTGGTCGAGCGGACCATTGAGACCGTCGAGACAAACCTTGCCGAAGGCGCATTGCTGGTGATCGTGGTGCTGTTCCTGCTGCTCGGCAATATCCGTGCGGCGCTGATCACAGCAGCGGTCATTCCGGTTGCGATGCTGATGACCCTGACGGGGATGCTCGCCACCCGAACGTCAGCCAACCTGATGAGCCTTGGCGCACTCGATTTCGGCCTCATCGTCGATGGGGCGGTGATCATCGTCGAAAACTGCCTGCGCAGGCTTGGAGAGGCGCAGCACCGGACGGGTCGCCTGCTCAACCGTAACGAACGGTTCGACTTGGTGTCCGCCGCCAGCGCCGAGGTAATCCGGCCCAGCATCTTCGGGATCATTATCATCACGGCCGTCTATCTGCCGATCTTCGCGCTGGAGGGGATCGAGGGCAAGACCTTCCACCCGATGGCAATCACGGTGGTGCTGGCGCTGACTGCCGCTCTGTTGCTATCCCTCAGTCTCGTGCCCGCGCTGGTCGCCATGCTCGTGACCGGCAAGGTTGACGAGAAAGAGAACTGGCTGATGCGTTGGTTCAGTCGCGCCTACCAGCCGCTGCTCGACCGCGCACTGGCGCTGCCGAAGATCGCTGTTGGCGTCGCAATTATGCTGATGGTGTTGGCCGGGCTTGGCGCGACACGCCTCGGCAGCGAGTTCATCCCCAACCTCGACGAGGGAGACATCGCGATGCACGCCCTGCGCATTCCGGGGACAAGTCTTGGCCAGGCTGTCCAGATGCAGGCAGTGCTGGAGAAGCGGATCTCGGCCTTCCCCGAGGTTGAACGGGTGTTCGCCAAAATCGGCACCGCCGATGTAGCGACCGATCCCATGCCGCCTTCGGTCGCGGACAACTTCATCATGCTCAAGCCGCGCGACCAATGGCCCGATCCGCGCAAGCCCCGCGATACACTGGTCGCCGAGCTCAACGCGGCAGTGCAGCAGATCCCCGGCAACAACTACGAGTTCACCCAGCCGGTTCAGATGCGCATGAACGAGCTGATCGCCGGTGTGCGCGCCGATGTGGCGATCAAGCTGTTCGGCGACGATCTCGATCAATTGCTCACCAGCGGGCAGCAAATTGAGGAAGTGGCCGTGTCGATCGAGGGGGCCGAAGACGTCAAGATCGAACAGGTCACCGGCCTGCCGATGCTGTCTGTTACGCCGAAACGCGACATGCTCGCCCGCTACGGCGTCAACATGAGCGATGTGCAGGATGCAGTGGCGACGGCAACCGGCGGCGCCAAGGCGGGCGAAGTGTTCGATGGCGACCGGCGCTTTGCAGTGGTTGTGCGCTTGCCCGAGGCGCTGCGCACCGATCTCGCGGCGCTCGGCAACCTGCCGGTGGCATTACCGGACGGGGGAGCCGTGCCACTGGCTGAGCTCGCCGACATCACGCTTGCTGCCGGCCCCAACCAGATCAGCCGCGAGAACGGGAAGCGCCGTGCGGTCATCACAGCGAATGTGCGCGGACGCGATCTCGGCTCCTTCATCACCGAACTGCGTGAGAAGGTCGAAAGCGATGTCGATCTGCCGACCGGATACTACGTGGAGTATGGCGGCACGTTCGAACAGCTCCAGTCCGCCTCGACCCGTTTGCAGATCGTCGTCCCGCTGGTGCTGGCGCTGATCTTCGGCCTGTTGTTCACGCTGTTCCGCAGCGCCCGCGATGCGGCCATCGTGTTCTCCGGCGTGCCGCTGGCTTTGACCGGGGGCGTGGCTGCGTTGGCGCTGCGAGACATCCCGCTCTCGATCTCGGCCGGGGTCGGGTTCATCGCGCTTTCTGGTGTGGCAGTGCTCAACGGGGTGGTGATGCTGTCCTTCATCCGCGACCTTCGCGAGGGTGGGGCAGAACTACTTGATGCTGTGCGCGAGGGTGCATTGACCCGCCTGAGGCCAGTGATGATGACCGCGCTGGTCGCCTCGCTCGGCTTTGTGCCAATGGCCATTAATGCAGGCGCGGGCTCAGAGGTTCAGCGTCCGCTGGCGACCGTCGTTATCGGCGGGATCATCTCCTCGACCATCTTAACGCTGCTGGTGCTGCCTGCGCTCTATGCGTTGGTTCACCGGCGCGATCAGGCGAAGGTTGGAGCCGGCGCTGCTGACGCACCAGAAGCCGTGTTACCCTGACCGTGGAGCCCAGAATATGACGGATGCCCCCAACAGGCAGATTGCAGCCCCAAGCAAATCCCAGCGGTCGGGCCGTGTCGCCTCGATCAGCCACATCCATCCGAGCGCCGCGACGATGTAGATTCCGCCATAGGCTGCGAACGCCCGGCCTGCGTGCTGGCCATCGACCATCGTCAGTAGCCAGGCGAAGACACCGAGCGACAGAATACCGGGCACCAGCCACAGGGGCGAACGGTCAAGCCGCAGCCACGCCCAGAAGGCAAAGCATCCGGCGATTTCGGCCAGTGCTGCTGCGGAATAGATGACGTAGACCACTGCGTCAGTTGATTGCACGATCCTCTTCACCTGGCAAACAGCTTGAAGATTGGATCGTGGCGGCAGACGACAGGGTATACCGGTATGCTGATCGGTGTTTTGATCGCGAACGAGGTGCGCAAAACACCCGTAGATTGTGAATCTTCTAGGAAGAATAAGGCGATGGATAGAGACTCCTTTCAATTGAAAGAATTTGTGCCTATATGATCACGTGAAAGGAAATTTTATGGTCGCCGCCGCTGTTGCCACCCGCGATAAGGCTGATGTCCTCACCGCCGCCATCGCCCGGATCGCCGAGCTTTGGGGGCTGAGCAACAACAAGCTCGGTACGGTTCTGGGCGTCTCGATGGCGACGGCGTCGCGGCTGCGCAGCGGACAGGCGCGGCTCGATCCAGCAACCAAGTCCTTCGAGGCCGGCCAGCTCCTGTTGCGGTTGTTCCGCAGCCTCGACGCCTTACTCGGTAGCGATGATGTGGCCGCCAAGCAGTGGCTTGCGACCAACAACCTCGATCTTGGCAGCAAGCCAATTGAACAGATCGATACGATGAGGGGCCTGATCGAGGTTTGCGACTATGTGGACTTCTACCGAGCTCGCGTCTGAGCATATCGCCTATGCCGGGCGAGTCTGGCGTGTGGTCGAGGCCCAGCACCGAATTTCAACCAACCGGCTGGCGACCAATACCGAGGACCAGCTTACGCTTGAGCTGCTCGCCGAGGAGGTAAAGCCCCAGATGCCTGAAAGTGCGCGGCATCTGGATTTCCTGCTCGCTGCGCCGTTCCGTTATGGCCACACCCAATCCAGTCGCTTTCGCCGGGCCGGTGAGAAACCGGGCATCTTCTATGCCAGTGAACGCGAGAGCACAGCGATTGCCGAGACCGCCTACTGGCGCCTGCGCTTCTTTTCCCGTTCGCCTGGTTTCACACCGCCATCGACCACCAGCGAACACACCAGCTTTTCGGTGAAGGTCAGCACGGAGAGGGCGCTCGATCTGACAGCGGAGCCATTCGCCGCATCGGCCGAGCTGTGGACCGATCCGGAAGACTATACCGCCTGCCAGGACCTCGCAGGGACAGCGCGCGAAGCTGGAACGCAAGCGATCCGGACCATCTCGGTCCGCGATCCGGAACGGGGTTGCAATGTTGTGGTGCTCGATCCTGCGGCTTTGGCAGAACGTGTGCCGCGCCGCGGCAAGACCTGGCATTTGCGCTTTGAGGCGGGTCAGCTTGTGGCGCTCGCAGCTTTTCCGTCGAATGAGCAGTTTGTGTTTTCGGCCAGCGGCTTCGGGATCGGCTAGCCGAATTCCACCGGCCATGCAGGGCAAGGTATCGGGCTGCGATCCTCGGCGACCAAACCGAGGACCGCAGCCCTCCCCACACCCCCCTCAGGGACGGGGTGCTGTCGGGTCAGCGGCAGTAGGGTTGAGCTTCGGCGGCCATTCGGACAGGCCGCTCGCCTTGAACCGCAACCAGCGCGGATCCTTGTCATCGGCAAACAGGTCCGGGATCAGCGGCAGCGTATCGCCGGCAGGATCGACCCCGAACCAGTTCTCCCAGAGGCCAGGCTCATAGCGGTGGAGAATGATCACGCCGTCACGGGCGTTGAACGCGAGCCGGCACTTGCCCTGGATGTAGACTTCGCAGGCCGTCCAGCCCTTGGCCGGAAGAACGGCGGTGCCGATGTTCTTTTCGGAAATGCGGGCACTGGTCACGAAGCTATCGTCGAGGATCCGCGCGTACCAAGGACCATCGCCCTTCACGAGCCGCAAGGTCGGCTGCAGATGCTTGTAGGTCGAGGGCGCAGACCGCCCATAGATATGCTCGAGATCGAGCAGCTCGAGGTGGATGTGGGCGGCACGGCGTAGCTTGTCTTGGATATGGGTCATCATAGTAGTCCTGGAGGGAAGGGGCAGGCACGAGCAGTCCAACTGCACGGCGTTGCGGTTTTTGGGGAGTGACACCCTGTAACGCCTGCCCCCGGCAAGTCGGTATCGATGTGTCGGAGCGGATTATAGAACCAAAATGAGGTTAATGTCAATAGAAATGTGAAGTTTAATGCAAAATAATGCGATCTATGGGCTGTGATTGATAATCTTCACTTCTGAGATATGGTCTGTCGTCCGTATTTAATGCAGTTTCACCTTTGATATTTGGTAATAGTAAAGGTGCACCTTTGATCTGCCATTTTTTTGGACGGATAATTCCCCAAAAAATCCCTGAGCGCGTCGCGGAGCGGATCCGCTGCCGAAGCCGCTCCGCGTAGCCTCACAAGTCCGCAGCGCATTGGACCTTCCGCTGGACCCGATCGATGAGGCTGCAAGGTACAAGGGTGCTCGGCATTCCTCGCGCTGGATCAGAATGGCCGGCATGGAGCCTCTAAGGGGGGCGGCCTTTGGGGGCCCCTGACGGGGCGCCGGGCTTCGCAAGCCATTTGTATCGCTCCTGCCGGAGCGGAGCCCCTCGCGGGGCTGGGTCCTGCGGATGGGCGAGGTATCTTTCAAAACGCGCCTTTTGCAAGATTAGGCCAGGAATGGCGGATTTCCGTGGGTTCCAGGATGATACCTTCCAAAGCGCGTGCGGCTTAAGTTCCAAAACGCGAAACCGGTGCCGGCACTGTAAAAGGAAAATTGCGACCTAATGCCGGGCCTCGGCGATCCGGTTCAGGCACAGTCAGCTCCTTCGTTGGTCGAGTTTGGCGTGCAGCATGGCTGGGCTCGCTGTCATCAGGCGTAATCTCTGTTTCGGGCCCCACCTCGACGAGCGCTCTCTTAAGGCCTGCGAATCGAGATTTGGCGTGCACGAATCGATTCTCGTGGGCCTCAATCATGCCCCCTGAGCCCCTATGTCAGTGGCATTATTGCAACAGGCGGCGTCTCTGGGGTGGATTTCGGAGCGCCCAAAGGGTCAATTTCCGCCCTCTCTCTGAAAAAAAATTGAGTGCGCCCGCGGCGCGCGTCGGGTCGCTCGCGATCTTGGCACACATTGCGCGAGATCACCCGATCTCATCGTATATCTTGCTCCAACGAACAATAGAGATGATGTACGAATACAAATCTATTCGCAAAAATGGCAATACTTAAGAATTTGTTAAGGTTAACGCTCGAATTTATCGCAAATTTTACGGTCTATCAACTTTGAGAATTTCAGTTTTCGATTGATGGGCTCGCTCTTCGCTGTGACAATTGTCGGCATCAGCAACAGCAGAGGAGCGACAAAATGCTTACATCTATTTTGCAAACATCAGAGGCTTATCGGCCGCATTCTGCCTCGGCGCTCGGTCGCCAGGGCGTGCGGAAGAACATTCGCCGGGCCCGAGTGCTTGATGACAGCCATATCGAGCGGGTCCTTATTCACATCAATAAGAACAGTAATTCGCCGGCGAGCGACGAGCTCAAGGTGCTGTTCTCCTACTATGCGGGGCTCCGGGCCTGCGAGATTGCGGCCATGACGATGGACTGCGTGGTCGATGCCGATGGCCGCATCGGCCGCCACATCCTTGTCAGCCGCCATGCGGCCAAGGGTGGCCGTGAGCGGATTGTCCCGATGCATCCCAAGATCCGGGACGCGTTGGTCCGGTTTCGCGATGCCCACCCGGATGAGCGGATACTCTCCTTTTCAGCGCGCCGGGGGAACGTCCGCTACCAGAACGCCTCCGCCGTGAAGACTTGGTTTCTGAAGGTCTACAAGGAGGTCGGTCTCGAGGGCTGTTCCAGCCATTCCGGGCGCCGGACCTTCATCACTCGCATGGCGCGTCTCGCAAACTTGCACGGCAGCTCGCTGCGCGACGTCCAGCTGCTCGCCGGCCACTCCTGCATGACCACCACCGCCGCATACATCGACCCCGCAGATGATCTCGCTCGCCTGGTTTCTGCCCTCGGTGTCCCTTCCACCCCCTGTCCCACCACCCTCAACAACAAAGGAGAAAACGCATGAAGCCTGAACCTCACAATTCGAATGCCCCTGCACCGGACAGCAATTCGCTGTCCGGCCTCATCCAAACCGAACCTCACCATAAGGAAATTGAAAATATGAATGCTCTTGAATTGCTTATCACCAACACCGAGGCGGCGATTGTCGACCGCCACGATATCCCCGCCCGTCCCGAACGCCTCGTTCTGCCGCCTCAGACCTATATGCGCGAGCGCCTCGCTTCTTGGATGAAGCACCTGGCTCGCGGGCGTGAGCATGTTTGGCTCAATCAGGGGATGGCGCTGGAATTGCTCGAGGAAGCGAAGAACATCGTGATGGCGACCGGGACTGGCTCGGGCAAGTCGCTGGTCTTCCAGGCCGATACCTTGCGCCGCCTGATCGATGATCCGGACGCCACGGTCCTTGCGCTCTATCCGGCCAAGGCGCTTACCAGCGATCAGATGGGGCGCTGGCGCGAAGCCTTCCGCCAGGCCGAACTCGATGATGACATGGTTGTCGAGATCCAGGGCGACATCCCTCCGTCGGAACGTGACGCGCTGCTCAAGCGAGCGCGCCTGATCGTGGCTACTGAGGATATCGTACACGCCTGGCTCATGCGCATGATTGCTGTGCCGGCCGCTCAGCGCTTCCTGCGCAACCTGCAGCTGGTCATAATCGATGAGGCTCACAACCTCGAAGGTGTCTTCGGCAGCAACTGCGCCCTCCTGTTCCGCCGCCTGCGCGCTGCTCGCTTCCGTGCTCTTGAGGCGGCGGGCCTGCCGGCCACTGAGCTGCAGTTTGTTGCGGCCAGCGCCACGATCGCAGATCCTGCCGGACACCTCCAGGCCCTTACCGGTCTGCCGTTCGAGGTGATCGGCGAGGAGCACAACGGCGCTCCCGCCCATGCGAAGACCCTGCTGCATATCGAAGGACCGGAATATGGCGCTGCTGCTGAAGACAACCTCGCCGAAATCGTTGCGAGCTTGTCGAGCAAGATCGCCCCCAACGCCCTGATTACTTTTGCTGATGGGCGCCAGGTTGTCGAGCGGGTGGCTTCGACGATCGGATCCGACGAGGTGGAACCATTCCGTGCCGGGTTCGAACTGGAAGATCGTGCCGCGATCGCCAAGGGGATGCGTGATGGAACGCTGCGTGCCATCGTTTCCACCTCCGCGCTCGAGCTCGGGATCGATATCCCGCAGTTCAATCTCGGGTTGAACCTCGGTATTCCGATGTCGAAGAAGGCCTTCCAGCAGCGTGTTGGCCGTGTCGGACGCGCGGGGCCTGGCGTCTTCGCGATCATTGCTGAGCCTTCGGCCTTTGCAAAGCTCGGCACGAGCTTGCGCGAATTCTATGAAGGCACTCCCGAGACTTCGCCGCTCTATCTTGAGAACCCGATCATCCAGTTCCAGAATGGCTGTTGCCTGCTGGAGGAAGCTGGCGGCGCTGACGCGCAGCCGGAATTGCCGGCTAACATCGCGTGGCCGGAAGGGTTCGATAAGGCGTTTGCCATGGCGGTGCCTGGCGCGATCCGTCCTCGCGAGATCGAGCATGTGGCGCTCCACGGCAGCGGCGGACCGCCGCAGCTCGATTTCCCCTTGCGCCGCATCGGCGATGGCAAGTTCGCCTTGCGGGTCCCTGGCACGGGCGGTGAATTGCTGGGCACGATCGACGATGCCAAAGCGCAGCGTGAGGCCTATCCGGGCGGCACCTACCGTCACCGGAAAGTCGCCTATCAGGTCATCGATTGGCGCGTCACCGGCTATGAGCGCTCGATCCATCTGCGTCCGGTTCGTGCTGCGGCCCGTACGTCGCCGATCTTGCGAACTCAGGTGAGCGTTTCGCATGCTGCCTCTGAATTGCAGGAAAGCCGACTGCTGACGGGCCCGAAGGGCTCGCTGGCGGAAGTTCGCTTGCAGGTCATGGAATCGGTCGAGGGCTACCGTCTCGGCAAGACCGAGATGCTCTACCGCGAATTGAGCCAGAAGGACCGCCGTCTCTCCCGCAAGCAGCGGAATTTCTCGACCACCGGTATCGTCATCCAGATCGATAAATCGTGGTTCCGCGGGTCTGGCGGCGCGCCTGCTGCGCTCCGCGACCAAGTGGGCCGTGCCTTGTGTGCGCTTCTGGTTCGCGAGCGCGGTATCGCTGCCGGCGAGGTCCGCTGGGAGCATTCCGGGATCGCCATGCACGGGTCTGGCGCTCCCCGCCCCCTCGATGATGCGCTTGTCATTTTCGACGATCTGCCGGGTGGCCTGCGTCTGACCTCTCCTCTGTTCACCGACTTCGGGCATTTCCTCGAGCGGTTGCAGCGTGGCGCCGAACTTGCTGGCGAACAAGCGCTGCTCGACGATGTGACCGTCGAACGACTCCAGGAGTGGTTCGCTTCATTGTCCGAGGGCAGCGGGGGCTTGGCTTCCGGGCCTGTGGCGGGGGCTGACCTTGGTCCGGATCAGTGCCTCATCTTTGCGCCGCAGAGCACCGTTGGTGTGCGCATCAATGGGATGATCCACGAGCGTCAGCTGATCGGGCACCAGATGCTCGACTATGCGGGCGGAAAGCACCTCGCG
>Ga0209278_1001350_pt1 | contig 15202 bp, 17 predicted proteins | sample JI81BgreenDNA_FD_187504 | JGI IMG/M metagenome (GOLD analysis project Ga0209278, IMG submission 187504) | Wastewater effluent complex algal communities from Wisconsin, to seasonally profile nutrient transformation and Carbon sequestration -... | ecosystem: Engineered > WWTP > Effluent > Algae... | reverse complement strand
CGAGCATCAGGGTGGCGGCGGTGAGGCCGGCCAGTTGCAGGAAGCGGCGGGTCGACAGCATGGTGTGGCGGTGTGGGGTTGAGGTGGCGGGCAGTGTAATGCGGCCATCACGCACGAAGCGTGCCCGCGGTGGGTGGCGCACCCAGTGCCTGCAACTCGTCGGGCGTGAAGCCGGCGGCCGCGCGCGCATCCAGGTTGAACGGGCCCTTGGGTACGGGCGCGCCGTGGCGCGCGGCCAGCACGGCGTAGTGCGCCACGGGGTCGAGCCCGTCGCGTGCGCACAGCCAGCGGTACCAGCGGTTGCCGATGGCGACGTGGCCAACCTCGTCGCGCAGGATCACGGCCAGGATGGCCACCGCGGCCTCGTCACCCGCCTGTGCGAGCTTCTTCTGCATGGGCGGCGTGGCGTCCAGGCCGCGCGCCTCCAGCGTGCGCGGCACCAGGGCCATGCGCGCGGTGGCGTCGTGGGCGGTGCGCTCGCACATGGTCCACAGGCCGTCGTGCGCGGCGTGGTCGCCGTAGGTGCAGCCCAGCGTGGCCAGGTGGGCCGACAGCAGGCTGAAGTGGTGGGCCTCCTCGGCGGCCACGGTCAGCCAGTCGCGGTAGTAGGCGACGGGCAGGCTGGGGAAGCGCCAGATGGCATCGAGCGCCAGGTTGATGGCGTTGAACTCGATGTGCGCCACGGCGTGCAGCAGCGCGGCGCGGCCCTCGCGCGAGAAGGGGGTGCGGCGCGGCACGTCCCGGGGTTCGACGAGCACGGGGCGCGCGGGGCGGCCCGGCAGCGGGCCCCGCGGCTGCAGCGTGGAGGCGGTGTCGAGCGCGAGGCCATCCCGCTGTTCGAACAGCGCGCGCGTGGCCGCGGCCTTGGCCGCGGGCTCGGTGATCGACAAGGCCTCGAGGGCGGCGGCGCGAAGCTCCATCCCTACAATCTTGCCGCATGGCCGTGTACCAACTGGGCGACGACGCCCCACAACTGCATGCCTCGGCCTGGGTGGCCGACGGCGCCACCGTGATCGGCCGCGTCGCCCTGGGCGAGGGCAGCAGCGTCTGGACCGGCGCCGTGCTGCGTGGCGACAACGAGTGGATCACGCTGGGCGCGCGCTGCAACGTGCAGGAAGGCGCCGTGATGCACACCGACATGGGTTTCCCGCTGGTGCTGCACGACGAGGTGACGGTGGGCCACCAGGCCATGCTGCACGGCTGCACGGTGGGCGAGGGTTCGCTCATCGGCATCCAGGCCGTGGTGCTGAATGGCGCGCGCATCGGCCGTGAGTGCCTGGTGGGCGCGGGCGCCGTGGTCACCGAGGGCAAGGTCTTCCCCGACCGCAGCCTCATCCTGGGTGCCCCGGCCAAGGTGGTGCGCGAGCTCAGCGACACCGACGTGGCGCGCCTGCGGCTCTCGGCCCTGAGCTACGTTCAGAAGGCCGCGCTGCACCGCACGACGCTGAAGCGGATCGCCTGATGGACACCTGCCTCAAGTTCATTTTCGAGGGATTGCCCGTGCGCGGCATGCTCGTGCGCCTGGAAGGCAGCTGGCAGGAGGCCCTGGCGCGCCGCGCCGAGCCGCACCCGCCCGAGCTGCGCGGCCTGCTCGGCGAGATGGCCGCCGCGGCCGTGCTGATGCAGGCCAACATCAAGTTCAACGGCGCGCTGATCCTGCAGGTGTTCGGCGACGGGCCCGTCAAGCTGGCCGTGGCCGAGGCGCAGCCCGACCTGAGCTTCCGCGCCACCGCCAAGCTGGTGGGCGAGGTGCCACCTGGCGCGCAGCTCGAGGCCATGCTCAACGTGCACGGCCAGGGCCGCTGCGCCATCACGCTCGACCCGAAGGACCGCCTGCCCGGCCAGCAGCCCTACCAGGGCGTGGTGCCGCTGCACGGCGACCGCCGCGAGCCGCTGCAGCGCGTGGAGCAGGTGCTCGAGCACTACATGCTGCAGAGCGAGCAGCTCGACACGCGCCTGGTGCTGGCCGCCGACGACCGCGTGGCCGCCGGGCTGCTGATCCAGCGCCTGCCGGTGGAGGGCGTGGCCAACCTCGAAGGCCAGCTCGAAGGCCAGCGAGCGGCGCAGAACGAAGACGAGATCGGCATCCACGAAGGCTTCAACCGCATCGCCATGCTGGCGGCCACGCTCACGCGCGAGGAGTTGATCGGCCTGGACCCGCAGACCGTGCTGCGCCGCCTGTTCTGGGAAGAGAACGTGCGCCTGTTTGAACCCGCCACGCCGCGTTTTGCCTGCACCTGCTCGCGCGAGCGCGTGGCCGGCATGCTGCTGGGCCTGGGCCGCGAGGAGAGCGACAGCCTCATCGCCGAGCGCGGGCTGGTGGAGGTGGGCTGCGAGTTCTGCGGCGCGCAGTACCGCTTCGACGCCGTGGACGTGGGCGGGCTGTTCACGCCCGGGCGCGAGCTGCCGCCAGGCAGCGCGCAGGTGCAGTAGCGCCGCGCTGCACTCAGCCCGCCTGGCGCGCGGCGAGCAGCCGGCGCTCGGCCTCGGGCACGCAGCATTCGCAGGCCCAGCGTGCGCGGTTGCCGCGGCCGCCGGCCAGGCCCGTGAACAGGCCGGCACCTCGGGGCACCGGGGCGGGCGCCAGCAGCAGAGGCCGTACGGCGTCCAGCGCCTGCTGCACGCGCCGCTCGCCGCTGCCGGCCACCACGCTGTAGCCGATGCCGTGGCGGCGCATCAGCGCGCGCAGCAGCGTGTCCACCGGCTCGCGCACCTGCGGGCCGTCGCGCTGGTGGCCGTCGGGCACCCAGGGCAGGTCCAGTGCCGTCAGCAGCGTGAGGGCCGTGGTGCGCGCGTGCAGCTCGGCGGCGCGCGCCTGCAGGCTCTCGTCGCCGAACACGAAGGTGCTGTAGACGGCTGTCATCAGCGCCGTGGTGTCGCACACCACCCAGTCGTGCGTGGCCGCGGCCTCGGCGATGCGTTCGTGCTGCGCGCGCAGGATGGCGCCCTGCTCGTGCGCCAGCGGCGTGCGGCCGGTGGCGTCGCACCACTCGCGCAGCAGCTCGGGCACCCAGGCCACGCGGCCCGCGCGTTCGTGGCGCAGGCGCTCGGCCAGGGCGGCGGCCAGCGTCGTCTTGCCGGTGCTCTCGGCGCCGACGATGGCGATGCAGCGGCCGGGCCGCGGTTCGTCAGCCACGGGCCTGCTCGTGCAGCCGCCGCTGCCACACGCGCCAGCCCACGACGCTGAGCACGGCGAAGAGGGCATACAACACGGCCGTCAGCCACAGCGCCTTGTGCACAAACAGCGCCACGCTCACGATGTTCACGGCCAGCCATGTGGGCCAGTTCTCCAGGCATTTGCGCGCCAGCAGCAGCTGCCCGGTGATGCTGGCCGCGGTGGGCAGGGCGTCGAACCAGGGCACGGGGCTGTCGGTGGCATGGTCCAGCAGCAGCGCCAGGCCCACCCAGCCGGCGAGCGTGGCGCCGATCACCGGCGCCCAGGCGCGGCGTGGCAGCCGGTGCACCACCAGCGGCGCACCATCGGCGCCGGTGCCGCGCAGCCACTGCCACCAGCCCCACAGCGCCACGGCCACGAACACGAACTGCAGCCCCGCCTCGCCGTAGAGCCTGGCGTCGGCAAACAGCAGCGCATACATCAGCGAGCTGGCGATGGCCAGCGGCCAGGCCACCCAGTGCACGCGCATGTTGGCCACCACCATGGCCAGGGCGGCGACAAAAGCCACGATCTCGAGCCCAGTGACCGGCGCGCCCCAGAGCGTGAACGCCGGCGCCAGCCACGGCCGCGCCGCGGCGAGCCAAGTCTCGAGCATTTCAGCGCGGCTCGGCAGGTGCGGCAGGCGGCGGGATGGCGGCGCGCGGCGGGTTCAGCTGCACGAAGATCTCGTCGGGCCGCACCATGCCGAGCTCGGCGCGCGCCTTCTCTTCCACCATCTCGAGGCCGTCGCGCAGGTCGCCCACCTCGGCGGCCACGCGGGCGTTGCGCTCGCGCGCGGCGTCGTTGGCCGCGCGCTGCCCGGCCAGCTGCTCGTGCAGGCTCATCACGTAGGGCAGGTTGCCCTTGCCAAACCACAGGTCGGCCTGCACCACCAGCAGCAGCGCACCCAGCACGACCGGTGTCCAGCGCATGGCCTCGCGCCCCGTGTCCGCCGCGGCCTTACTTGAGGTTGTAGAACGCGCTGCGGCCGGGGTAGCTGGCCACGTCGCCCATGTCTTCCTCGATGCGCAGCAGCTGGTTGTACTTGGCCATGCGGTCGGAGCGGCTCAGCGAGCCGGTCTTGATCTGCCCCGCGTTCGTGCCCACCGCGATGTCGGCGATGGTGCTGTCTTCCGTCTCGCCCGAGCGGTGGCTGATGACAGCGGTGTAGCCCGCGCGCTTGGCCATCTCGATGGCCGAGAAGGTTTCGGTGAGCGTGCCGATCTGGTTGATCTTGATGAGGATGGAGTTCGCGATGCCGCGCGAGATGCCTTCCTGCAGGATTTTGGTGTTGGTGACGAAGAGGTCGTCGCCCACCAGCTGCACCTTCTTGCCCAGCCGTTCGGTGAGGTGGGCCCAGCCGTCCCAGTCGCCCTCGTGCATGCCGTCCTCGATGCTCACGATGGGGTACTTGTCGGCCCAGGTGGCGAGGATGTCGGTCCACTCGGTGTGGTTCAGCACCAGGCCCTCGGCCTCGAGGTGGTACTTGCCGTCCTTGTAGAACTCGCTGGCGGCGCAGTCCAGGCCCAGCGCGATCTGCGTGCCGGCGGTGTAGCCGGCCTTGTCGATGGCCTCGAGGATGAGCTGGATGGCCGCCTCATGGCTGGCCACGCTGGGGGCGAAGCCGCCCTCGTCGCCCACGGTGGTGCTCATGCCCTTGGCGTCGATGATCTTCTTCAGCGCGTGGAACACCTCGGCGCCGTAGCGGATGGCCTCGCGGAAGCTGGGCGCGCCCACGGGGATGATCATCAGCTCCTGCAGGTCGAGGTTGTTGTTGGCGTGCGCCCCGCCGTTGATGACGTTCATCATCGGCACCGGCAGGCTCATGCGGCCCATGCCGCCGAAGTAGCGGTACAGGGGCAGGCCCGATTCCTCGGCCGCCGCGCGCGCCACGGCCATGCTCACGGCCAGCGTGGCGTTGGCGCCCAGGCGGCTCTTGTTCTCGGTGCCGTCGAGATCGATCAGGGTCTTGTCGAGGAAGGCCTGCTCGGAGGCATCGAGCCCCATCACCGATTCGCTGATCTCGGTGTTGATGTGCTCCACGGCCTTGAGCACGCCCTTGCCGAGGTAGCGGGCCTTGTCGCCGTCGCGCAGCTCGATGGCCTCGCGGCTGCCGGTGCTGGCACCGCTGGGCACGGCGGCGCGGCCCATGGTGCCGCTTTCGAGCAGCACGTCGCATTCCACCGTGGGGTTGCCACGGCTGTCCAGGATCTCGCGGCCGACGATGTCGACGATGGCACTCATGGGGTCTTCTTTCTCAGCAGAGTTGGAATTCTTGGGCGGTGTCGGGCTACACGCCCTCGACGATGACCATGTTGAACATCGCGGTGGCCCCGGCGCGCAGTGCGCGGGCCTGCACGTAGGTCGGGCTGTCGTACATCGCCTTGGCGGTGTCGAAGTCGGGGTAGCGAATGACGGTCAAGCGCGGTGGCTGCCAGTCTCCCTCGAGCACGTGCATGCGCCCTCCCCGCACCAGGTACTCGCCGCCAAAGGCCTTGACGGCCTCGGGCGCGCCGGCCATGTACTGCTTGAACTGTTCGGGGTCGGTGACCTGCGATTCGACGATCAGGTAGGCGGCGGGCATGGCGCGGGTTCCTTCAGCAGGAGAAGTCGTTTTCGAGCAGCGGCTGGGTCTTGACCACGCGGTCCAGCGCCACGAGCTGCTCGAGCAGCGCCTTCATGTGCTTGAGCGGCACGGCATTGGGGCCGTCGCTCAGCGCGTGGGCAGGGTCGGGGTGCGTCTCCATGAAGAGGCCCGCCACGCCCACGGCCACGGCGGCGCGGCTCAGCACCGGCACGAACTCGCGCTGGCCGCCGCTGCTGGTGCCCTGGCCGCCCGGCAGCTGCACGCTGTGCGTGGCATCGAACACCACCGGCGCGCCCGTCTCGCGCATGATGGCCAGGCTGCGCATGTCGGAGACGAGGTTGTTGTAGCCGAAGCTCGCGCCACGCTCGCAGGCCATGAACACGTCGTCCGGCAGGCCTTTTTCGCGCGCGGCGGCGCGGGCCTTGTCGATGACGTTCTTCATGTCGTGCGGCGCGAGGAACTGGCCCTTCTTGATGTTGACCGGCTTGCCGCTCTGCGCCACGGCGCGGATGAAGTCGGTCTGCCGGCACAGGAAGGCGGGTGTCTGCAGCACGTCGACCACGGCGGCCACGTCGGCGATCTGGCTCTCGTCGTGCACGTCGGTGAGGATGGGCACGTTCAACTCGCGCTTCACCTTGGCCAGGATCTCCAGGCCGCGCTCCATGCCCGGGCCGCGGAAGCTGCTCCCGCTGCTGCGGTTGGCCTTGTCGTAGCTGCTCTTGAAGATGAACGGGATGCCCAGCGCCGAGGTGATTTCCTTCAGCCGCCCGGCCACGTCCATCTGCAGCTGCTCGCTTTCGACGACGCAGGGGCCGCTGATCAGGAAAAACGGCCGATCCAGGCCGACGTCGAATCCGCAGAGCTTCATGCCAGGGCTTTCTCTTGCGCGGCGGGCGCGCTGCCGCCCTTGCGCGCGTGGTGGTCGAGCGCGGCCTTCACGTAGCTGGTGAACAGCGGGTGGCCGCCCCAGGGCGTGCTCTTGAACTCGGGGTGGAACTGCACGCCCATGAACCAGGGGTGCTGCTCGCGCGGCAGCTCCACGATCTCGGTGAGCTTCTCGCTCTGCGTGAGCGCGCTGATCACGAGGCCCGCCTGCTGCAGGCGGTCGAGGTAGTTGACGTTGGCCTCGTAGCGGTGGCGGTGGCGCTCGGTGACCACGGCGCCGTAGATCTGATGCGCCAGCGTGCCGGCCTTCACGTCGGAGCTCTGCGCGCCCAGGCGCATGGTGCCGCCGAGGTCGGAGCTGGCCGTGCGCTTCTGGATGCTGCCGTCGCGGTCCTTCCACTCCTCGATGAGCGCGATCACGGGGTGCGCGCACTCTGGCTCGAACTCGGTGCTGTTGGCGCCGGCCAGGCCCGCCACGTGGCGCGCGTACTCGATGGTGGCCACCTGCATGCCCAGGCAGATGCCCAGGTAGGGAATGCGGTGCTCGCGGGCGTACTGCGCGGCGACGATCTTGCCCTCGATGCCGCGCTTGCCGAAGCCGCCGGGCACGAGGATGGCGTCGAACTGCGCCAGCTGCGCGGCGGTGTCGGGCGTCAGCGTCTCGGCGTCGACGTACTCGATCTGCACCTTGGCGTGGTTGTGGATGCCGGCGTGGCGCAGCGCCTCGTTGAGGCTCTTGTACGAGTCCGACAGGTCGGTGTACTTGCCACACATGGCGATGGTGACCGTGTGCGCCGGGTGCTGCACCTCGTGCACGAGGTTGTCCCAGCGTTTCAGGTCGGCCGGCTTGGTGAGCTTCTGCAGCTTCATGCAGATCAGCTCGTCCAGGCCCTGCTCGTGCAGCAGGCGCGGCACCTTGTAGATGGTGTCCACGTCGGGCATGGAGATCACGCCGTGCAGCGCCACGTTGGTGAACAGGCTGATCTTCTCGCGCTCGTCGTCGGGGATGCGGCGGTCGGCGCGGCACAGCAGCACGTCGGGCTGGATGCCGATCTCGCGCAGCTTCTGCACCGTGTGCTGCGTGGGCTTGGTCTTCAGCTCGCCGGCGGCCGCGATGTAGGGCACGTAGGTCAGGTGCACGAAGGCGCTGTTCGCGGGCCCGAGCTTCAGGCTCATCTGGCGCACGGCTTCCAGGAAGGGCAGGCTCTCGATGTCGCCCACGGTGCCGCCGATCTCGACGATGGCCACGTCCACGGCCTGTGCCTCGGCGCCGCGGCGCACGAACTCCTGGATCTCGTTGGTGACGTGCGGGATCACCTGCACCGTCTTGCCGAGGTAGTCGCCCCGGCGTTCCTTCTCGAGCACGGTCTTGTAGATCTGGCCGGTCGTGAAGTTGTTGCTCTTCTTCATCCGCGTGGTGATGAAGCGCTCGTAGTGGCCCAGATCGAGATCGGTCTCGGCGCCGTCGTCGGTGACGAAGACCTCGCCGTGCTGGAACGGGCTCATGGTGCCCGGGTCCACGTTGAGGTAGGGATCGAGCTTGATGAGGGTGACCCGGAGGCCCCGCGACTCGAGGATGGCGGCCAGCGATGCCGCCGCGATGCCCTTGCCGAGCGAGGACACCACACCGCCGGTGACGAACACGAACTTGGTCATGGTGGCAGCCCCGCAACACGCCCTGAGGCCGGGCTTCACGGGGGCCCTGGTGGTAAAGCGCGAGTATATCGGCCGGGTTTGCCGGCCCGGCCCTGCCGGCGGCCGGCGCAATAGACTCCGCCGACCCCCGCGCCCGCGGCCTGCCCACCGTCCCGATGCCCGAGCCCGACCTCACCGGCCCCACCACGGCCGGCCTGTTCGACAGCCCACTGGCGCAGGCCGTGTCGGCCGCCGGCATCGGCCTGTGGGAGATCGACCTCGACACCGGGCAGGAGTGGTGGAACGACACCACCCTGGCCATGTACGGCCTGCCGCCCGGCAGCCCGGCGCCCAGCCGCCCGGTCTGGCGCGAGCGCTTCGTGCACCCCGACGACCTGCCGCGCCAGATGGCCGCCGCCGCCGAGAGCGAGCGCTCCGGGCGCCCCTACGAGGCCGAGTTCCGCATCATCCGCGCCGGCGACGGCCAGGTGCGCTGGCTGCTCAGCCGCTCGGCCGTGACCATGGGCGGTCGGCGGCGCATGCTGGGCATCACGGTGGACCTCACCGAGCGCCGCGCCGCCGAGCGCCGCGCCCGCGAGGCCGAGGCCCAGCTGGGCCACGCCGCGCGCCAGGTGGGTTTCGGCTTCGGCCTGCGCGAGCCCGGCGGCGAACACGGCGAGTGGAGCCCCGAGCTCAAGCGCCTGTGGGGCCTGCCGGCGGACGCCCCGACACCGCCCCGGTCGCAGCTCTCCGATTGGATCTCGCCACGCGACCGCGAGCGCGTGGCGCAGCACCTGGCCACGCCGATCGGGCCCGGCGGCCTGTCGGAATACAGCTTCGAGGTGCGCCGGCCCGACACCGGCCAGCTGCGCACGCTGACGACACGCGCCTTCACGGAGTACGACGACGCCGGCCGCCGCGGCCGAACCTACTTCGCCGTGATGGACAGCACCGAGCTGCTGGCGCGCGAGCGCGAGGTGGCCGAGCTGCTGCAGCTGCAGCAGCTGGCCGCCGAGGCCGCGGGCCTGGGCCTGTGGGAGCTGGACCTGCGCAGCGGCCAGCACCGCTGGGACGAGCGCACCCGGGCGCTCTTCGACCTGGCCCCCGGCGAACCGCCCTTGCAGCGCACCGAGTTCCTCGCGCGGCTGCACCCCGACGACCGGGGCCGCATGGTCGACGCCCTGGCGGCGGCCGACACCCGCGGCGAGCCCATCGACATCGAGTACCGCGTGCTGCGCGCCGGCGGCGGCCACCGCTGGGTGCGCGCGCGCGGCCGCGTCGTCGCCGGCGACGATGGCCGGCCCTCGCGCAGCGTGGGCGTGTGCTTCGAGACCACGGCGCTGCGCGAGGCCGAGGCCGAGCGCCATGCGCGCGAGCTGGCCGAAAACGCCAACGCCGCCAAGACCGAGTTCCTCTCGCGCATGAGCCACGAGCTGCGCACGCCGCTCAACGCCGTGCTGGGCTTTGCACAGCTGATGGCGCTGGACAGCGCCGACGCCCTCTCGCCCGGCCAGCGCGAGCGCCTGGGCCACGTGCAGGCCGCCGGCTGGCACCTGCTGGCGCTGGTGAACGACGTGCTCGACCTCGCCCGCATCGAGGCCCGCCAGGCGCCGCTCAAGCCCGAGCCCGTGGCCCTGGGTGCGGCCGTGGCCGAGTGCATCGCCATGATCGCGCCCAAGGCCGCCGAGCTGGGCGTGGCCGTGCACTGGGACAGCCCGGCCCTGGAGCCGCACGCCGTGTGGGCCGACCCCACGCGCTTGCGCCAGCTGCTGCTCAACCTGGTGAGCAACGGCGTCAAGTACAACCGCCGCGGCGGCTGGGTGCGGGTGTCGGCGGCACGCCGCCAGGGCCAGGCCGTGCTGAGCGTGCGCGACAACGGCCTGGGCATCGCGCCCGCGCGCGCCAGCCAGCTTTTCCAGCCCTTCAACCGCGCCGGGCGCGAGGCCTCGGGCATCGAGGGCACGGGCCTGGGCCTGGCGCTGACCCGGCTGCTCGTGGAGCAGATGGGCGGCGCCATCGAGTTCGACAGCACGGAGGGGCAGGGCAGCGAGTTCCGCCTCGTGCTGCCGCTGCCGCCGGCCTGAGCGCCCGCCATGGACGCCCGCCACGGCCCGAAGCGCATCGTCTGCCTCACGGAGGAGACGACCGAGTGGCTGTACCTGCTGGGCGAGCAGCAGCGCATCGTGGGCATCAGCGGCTACACCGTGCGCCCGCGCCAGGCGCGGCAGGAGAAGCCGCGCGTGAGCGCCTTCCTCGACGGCAAGATCGACCGCATCGTGGCGCTGGAGCCCGATCTCGTGATCGGCTTCTCCGACATGCAGGCCGCCCTGGCCGACAAGCTCATCCGCGCCGGCCTCGAGGTGTGGATCACCAACCAGCGCAGCGTGGCCGAGATCTTCCGCACCCTGCGCCGCGTGGCCGCCCTGGTGGGCGCCGATGCACGCGCCGAGGCCTGGATCGCGGGCGTGCAGGCGCGCCATGCCGCCATCGCCGCCGAGGCCGCGCGCTGGCCGCGGCGGCCGCGGGTGTACTTCGAGGAATGGGACGAGCCCATGATCAGCGCCATCCGCTGGGTCAGCGAGCTGGTGGCCATCGCCGGTGGGGACGACGTCTTCCCTGAGCTCGCCGTGCAGTCGCTGGGCCGCGACCGCGTGATCGCCGACGCGCTGGAGCCGGCGCGCCGCGCGCCGGATCTCATCGTCGGCAGCTGGTGCGGCAAGAAGTTCCGCCCCGGGCATGTGGCGGCCCGGCTTGGCTGGGCCGAGGTGCCCGCCGTGCGCGAGGGCCGGCTGCACGAGATCAAGAGCTGCGACATCCTGCAGCCCGGGCCGGCGGCGCTGATGGACGGGCTCGAGCAGCTGCACCAGCTCATGGCGGCCTGGGCGGCGGCGCGCGGCTGAGCCAGGGCTGCCGCCCGACGGCGGCGGCGACGCTTCATCCACCTGCAGCCGCAGCCCGTCGCACCGGGCTCGTGGCGGGGCCGGGGGCGGCCGAAGATGCGCCCACATCGACGCTGTTGTCACCCGCCACCGCCACCGCCACCCCGACCGGAGCCCGCCATGAACCTCAAGACCCTCGACCTCATCCTGCAGCGCGCCGTCAGCCTGGGCCTCGCGCTGGTCGTCACGCTGGGCATGCTGGGCGGCATCGACCGCCTGGCGCAGGCGCCGCTCGACGACCTGCAGCCGCAGGAAATGGCGGCCACCGACACCGCCCCGCGCGGCTGAGCCCGGCGCGGCCATGATGGCCCTGCTTGCCGTGCTGCTGTGGTGCCTGCTGCTGGCCGTGAGCGCGCCGCTGGCGCTGCTGGCCCTGCTGCTGTGGCCCGTGGTCTGGCTGCTGACGTTGCCGCTGCGCCTGCTGGGCGTGGTGGTGGACGCGGTGTTCGCGCTGCTGCGCGCCGTGCTGATGCTGCCGGCGCGTCTGCTGGGCGGCGGGCGCTGAGCCCGCGTGCCGCGGCCGGCGTGGCCCGCGGCATCATCGGGCGGTGGAAACGCCCGAATCCCTGATCCCCTGGTTCCTGCTCGCCGCCGAGTCGGCGGCCACCGTGGCCTTTGCGTTGTCGGGCCTGCTGGCTGGCGCGCGGCAGCGGCTCGACGCCGTGGGCCTGTGCTTCGTCACCGGCCTGGCGGCCTTCGGCGGCGGCACGCTGCGCGACGTGCTGCTCGACCGCCGGCCCTTCTTCTGGGTGGAGCACGCGCACTGGCTGTGGGCGCTGCTCGGGCTGTGCGTGGGCGCGATGCTGTTCCTGCGGCGGCGCCACTTCGCCATCACCGAACGCGCCATGCAGTGGCCCGACGCGCTGGGCCTGGGCCTGTTCAGCGCCAGTGGCACGCAGCTGGCGCTGGTGCAGGGCCTGCCGGCCATCGTGGGGGTGCTGATGGGCGTGGTGACGGCGGTGTTCGGCGGCGTGCTGCGCGACATCGTGCTCAACGAGATCCCCACCGCCTTCCGCGACCACCGGCCCTATGCGGTGTGCGCCTTCGTGGGCGGCTGGGTGCTGGTGGGCGCGATGGCGCTCGGCCTGGGCGAGGGCACGGCGCTGCTGCTGGGCGCCGCCACGGCCACAGGCCTGCGCACGCTGGCCCTGGCCACCGGCTGGACGCTGCCGGCCTGGGGCCACGAACAGGGCTGAACGGGCTCCGGCCTGGCCTGACTGCCCGGCTGGACAGTTCGATCTGTCAGAGCTCAAGTCCCGACGGGGTGTGCCGATATTCCGGGCGGCCGGCCGCGTTGGCCGACCTGCAAGACCCGTACACCCGCTCCGGAGCTTTTTCCAACATGCTGATCAACCGCCGTACTTTCGGCGCGGCCGCTGCCGCGCTGTGCCTGGCCCTGCCCGTGGCCGCCCAGGACCGTGGCACCCGCGACGAGGCCAAGGCCATGGTCGACGCCGCCTTCGAACACGTGAAGAAGGTCGGTGCCGAGAAGGCCTACAAGGACTTCACCACCGACAAGGCCGCCTGGGTGCGCAAGGACCTGTACGTGATGGTCTACGACGCCAAGGGCGTGGCCGTGGCCCACGGCGCCAACGAGCGCCTGGTGGGCAAGGACATGACCGCCGTGAAGGACCCCAGCGGCAAGCCCATCGTGCTGGGCCTCATCGACACCGCGGCCAAGGGCGGCGGCTGGTTCGACTACGACTGGCCCGATCCCGTGACCAAGAAGATCATGGGCAAGAGCACCTACGCCCGCAAGCAGCCCAACGGCGAGGGCTTCATCGGCGTCGGCGTCTACCGCTGAGCGCAGGAGCCGGAGCCGACCATGCCCACCTGGTTTCGCAACGCCCGCATCGGCCTGAAGGTCGCGCTGGCGCCGAGTTTTGCCATCGCCTGCCTGCTGGTCGTGGCGCTGGTGAGCGCGCTGGCCGGCCGCTCGCTGGCGGGTGACCTGCGCGAGGTGGGCGCGGGCGGCGTGGCCCGTGTCACGGCCGCCGGCGGCTTTGCGCAGGAGCTCACCAACATCCACCAGCAGGTCTACCAGAGCATGACCTGGGAGGCCGTGGGCCAGCGCGCCGAGCTGACCCAGGCCTTCGACGCCGACCTGCTCAAGCGCCTGGCGGCCTTCGAGAAGCGCCTGGCCGACGCGCAGGCCGCGGTGGCCGACCCCGAGGCCGCCGCCATCGTGAAGGCCTTTGCCGAGGGCTTCACCAACTACGCCAAGCTGGCGCGCGACACGCTGGACATCAAGTCGGCCGGCGTGGCCACGGCCGCCAGCTACGTGGTGACGCTCGACAAGCAGTACATGGACGGTGTCGACACCATCGGCCGCTACGTGCAAATGGAGCGTGCCGCCGCCGACGGCCTGGTGCAGCAGGCCGAGGCGCGTGCCGCACGCACGCTGGCCGTCACGGGCGCCGTCACGCTGCTGGCCGTGGCCGCCGCTGTGGCCCTGACCTGGACCGTGGTGCGTGCCATCTCGCAACCCCTGGGCGACGCCGCGGCGCTGGCCGGCCGGCTGGCCGAGGGCGACCTCACGCAGCGCGCCGCCGCGCAGTCGGCCGACGCCACGGGCCGTGTGCTCGCGGCGCTCGACCAGGTCGTGGGCAACCTCGGCCACCTGGTGAAGGACATCCGCGGCACGGCCGACCAGATCAGCACGGCCTCGAGCGAGATCGCCAGCGGCAACAGCGACCTCTCGGCCCGCACCGAAGGCACGGCCTCGGCCCTGCAGCAGGCCGCGGCGTCGATGGAAGAGCTGGCGCAGACGCTGCGCGGCAGCGCCGAAAGCGCCCGCGAGGCCGACCGCCTGGCGCGCGACGCCGCCCGCATCGCCCACGAGGGCGGCACGGTGGTCGGCGAGGTCGTGGCCTCGATGGAGGCCATCAACACGCAGGCGCGGCGCATCGCCGACATCATCGGCACCATCGACGGCATCGCCTTCCAGACCAACATCCTGGCGCTCAACGCGGCCGTGGAGGCGGCACGGGCGGGCGAGCAGGGCCGCGGCTTTGCCGTGGTGGCCGGCGAGGTGCGCAGCCTGGCGCAGCGCAGCGCCGACGCGGCGCGCGAGATCCGCAGCCTCATCGGCTCGTCGGTGGAACAGATCGACGCCGGCACCAGCAAGGCCCGCGCCGCCGGCGACGCCATGCAGCACATCGTGGGTGCGGTGGAGGGCGTGGCGCGCTCGGTGGACGACATCGCGCGCGCCTCGGCCGAGCAGGCCAGCGGCGTGGCGCAGGTCAACCAGACCGTCTCGGAGATGGACCGCTCGACGCAACAGAACGCCGCCATGGTGGAGCAGGCCTCGGCCGCCACGCAGGCCCTGCGCCAGCAGGCCGCACACCTGGTGGAGCTGCTGGGGCGCTTCCGCACCGCCGGCTGAGCGCCGTCTGCGCCACCCTAGACAGCCCCGCCCGTGCGGGGCTGTTGTCCTTGGGGCTCAGCTGCGCAGGTGGCAGGCCACCTGGTGGCCGTCGCCGCTGCCGGCCACGGCCTTGAGCTCGGGGCGCTGCACGTCGCACAGGCCCTTCTGAGCGATGCTGCAGCGGGTGTGGAAGTGGCAGCCCGTGGGCGGGTTGAGCGGGCTGGGCACGTCGCCCTGCAGCATGATGCGCTTGCGCTTGACCTGCGGGTCGGGGATGGGCACGGCCGACAGCAGCGCCTCGGTGTAGGGGTGGCGCGGCGCGGTGTAGAGGTCCTTCGCACTCGCGATCTCGACGATGCGGCCCAGGTACATCACGGCCACGCGGTCGGAGATGTGCTCCACCACGCTGAGGTCGTGCGCGATGAAGATGTAGGTCAGGCCGAACTGCGCCTGCAGGTCCTCCAGCAGGTTGATCACCTGGGCCTGGATGGACACGTCGAGCGCGCTGACGGCCTCGTCGCAGACGATGAGCTTGGGGTTCACCGCGAGCGCCCGCGCGATGCCGATGCGCTGGCGCTGGCCGCCCGAGAACTCGTGCGGATAACGCCGCATGTGGTCGGCGTTCAGGCCCACGG
>Ga0209278_1001349_pt1 | contig 15224 bp, 12 predicted proteins | sample JI81BgreenDNA_FD_187504 | JGI IMG/M metagenome (GOLD analysis project Ga0209278, IMG submission 187504) | Wastewater effluent complex algal communities from Wisconsin, to seasonally profile nutrient transformation and Carbon sequestration -... | ecosystem: Engineered > WWTP > Effluent > Algae... | reverse complement strand
ATCTCAACCACGGCCTGTTCGGTGAAGGGCCCAGCCAGCTGGCGGTGTGGCAGGCCGGCGGCCGGCTGGCCGGGCTGCCGGCGGATAACTGGCCGCGCCTCGCCCGCTGGGATGATCCGGCCGAGCCACTGGAGGCCCGCGCCCGCACCTATCTCGCGGTCAACTGCGGCCATTGCCATGATCGCGCGGGATTTGCCTCCAACTCTGGTCTTTATCTGAACCCGGAGGAAACCACGCCGGCCCATCTGGGCATCATGAAGCGGCCCGTGGCGGCCGGGCGCGGTTCCGGCGGGCAGATGTTCTCGATCCTGCCGGGGCAGCCGGATGCCTCCATCCTGGTCCACCGCATGGAATCGAACGAACCCGGCATCATGATGCCACAGTTCGGACGATCGATGGTTCACAAGGAGGGTGCGGCGCTGATCCGACAGTGGATCGCCGCCATGCCGCCGGCGCAGGCGGGCGGCGGTTAGGCCGCCACCGTGATGCGGCGCCGCCGGCTGATGGCGCCAACCAGGCCGAAGCCCATGATCAGCATCGCCCAGCTTGCCGGTTCCGGCACGCCGCCACCGATCACGCCGCCACCTTCGCCGCCCAGGCCGCCACCTGCGGCGGTAACCCGAATGGCATCCAGCCGGTAGCCGAAGCCAAAGCTGTTGAGATAGCTGCTGCTACCCGGATCGCGGGTGGTGAAGAAGAAGGCGGAATAAGCGTCCGTCGGCGTGATGAACGACAGTGTCTGCGTGCCACCGTTGGCCGGGTCGAGCGCGCCCCAGCTCGCCTGCCCCGGCAACGCATGGACATTGGCGCTCACGCCATCGGCAGCAAGGCCCGGATAACCAAGCAGCACGAGATTGCCGCCGTCGACACCATAAAGCGCCAGCGAATCAGGCCCGCCCAGAAGCGACAGCACGAGGCCATGGATGGCGAAATCCTCGCTGCCGGTGATCAGGATCCCTTCGCGGCCCCACGGCATGGCGGAATCGATCTGATCGCCGTTCATGCCGCCAGCGACACCAATGCCGGGCGCACTGCGCTGCACCTGCAGCGTGCCCGCGGAAAGCTGGCTGACGCTGGTGAGCGGATTTGGATTGAAGAACCAGCTGTAGGCCTGGGCGGTGAAATCGATGCCGCCGGCCGTGTAGCTGAACTGGGGCGCGGTCTGGGCCTGACCACCGAAGCTGAGATCGACAGGATTTGCGGCGGCGGCAGGGGCGGCGGCCATCAGAATGGCGGCGCAAAGGCCCAGGGCAGACTTGATCATGACACGCACACTCTCACTCAACGCCAACGAACGAATCGTCTGTTACCCTTTTTGTTAAGTCTTTGGCAAGTAATATTTCAATATGTTAACCATGGTTACCTGAACCGTCGTCCGAAGGCTGGAATCAATCGATCGTGCGGATCGCCGGCAGCAGCAGCAGCACGGTCAGCCCGCTCAACATCAGCACCAGCGATGCATTGGCGCCGGCGCCCACCGCAGCGCCCACGGCCAGCACGGCCGACACCTGGAACAGGCTGTTGATGATGTTGTTGGCGGCGATGGCGCTGGCCCGGCTGCCGGCGGCACCGGCAGTTTGCAGCACGGCATAGAGCGGCACCGAAAACATGCCGCCAGCCGCGGCCAGCGCAAACAGATCCACCACCACCCGCCAGCCAGCCAGGCTTGCCAGGAAACCGGCAACGTCCTTCGCTGCCGTGCCGACGCCGGCGATCGCGAAGAACAGATCAACGCCGGCCACCGCCATGGCAAGCCCCGCCCAGACGCACACGCGGGTGGAAAGCTGCCCCTTCAGCAGCCGCGCCACCGCCAGCGAGCCAGCCGCGACCCCAACCGAGAACACCGCCAGGAAGAAGGTTGCCACAGCCTCGCTGCCGCCCATCACGTTCTTCGCCAGCGGCACGAACTGGCTGGTGTAGATGGCCCCCAGCGCCCAGAACCACGAAATCGCCAGCGTGGCGCGCCACAGGCGCGGATCGGAAAAGGCGTGGGCCAGCGCGCCGCGGCCGCTTGCCCACGGGTTCCACTGCACGGGCGCCGTGCCTTCGGGCGGTGCCGGCGGGATCGCACGCGCCGCCAGCCACCCGGCAAGCGCCAGCGCCGTGGCCACCGGCCCCACCGCGGCCGTGGCCAGCAGCCCGCCCGCCACCTGCCCCAGCAGGATGGCCACGAACGTGGCCGCTTCCACCATGCCGGTGCCGGCGATCAGTTCACCCGGTTTCAGATGCTGCGGCAGGATTGCATATTTGACCGGGCCGAACAGCGTCGAATGACAGCCCATCAGGAACACCACCAGCAGCGCGAGCGGCAGCGAACCCAGCACCAGCGCCAGCCACCCCAACAGCATGAAGCCGATCTCAAGCTGCTTCACCAGCCGCGCGATCGCGGCCTTGTCACGCGTGTCGGCCAGCGATCCGGCGATGCCCGAAAACAGCAGGAACGGCATGATGAACAACCCGGCCGACAAGGATGCCAGAAACGCCGCCTGCGCCGGATCGGCCGCAGCAATATCATAGGCGACGATGAAGATGATCGCCGTGCGGAACAGATTGTCGTTGAACGCGCCCAGCAGCTGGGTGACGAACAGGGGGCCAAATCGCCGCGTGGCCAGAAGGCTGAGCATCTGCCAACAGACTTGCCCGTTCCGCGTCCAGCCGTCCAGCCAGCGATTGGCCGCCACGGACTCGCCGGATGGGGCGGTTTGACGTAAGAGCGCCAGCAGGAGGACGACAACGCGTGGCACGGCACCGCCGCAACAACGACTGGGGCTTCCCGCGCTGGCGCAGTTATGAAGGCGAGCGCGCGGCCGCCAACGTGCGCCTGTGCGACCGCGAGGGCTGCACCAATGTGGGCGACCGCCCGGCCCCGAAGGCCCCCAACAGCCCGGAGCGCTGGTGGTTCTGCCAGGACCATGCCGCCGAATACAACGCCGGCTGGGATTATTTTCGCGGCCTGTCGCCAGAGGAAGCCACCGCCCGCGAGAAGGCCGAAGCCGGACAACGCAAATATCGCCGTGCCAGCCACTGGGGCTGGGGCGATGAAGGCGACGGCAGCCGCAGCCGCGCCGAGCTGGATGCACTGAAGCTGCTGGGCCTGGAGGCCGACGCCGACATCACCGCCATCCGCGCCGCCTGGCGCAGCGCCGCCAAGGCCAGCCACCCGGATGTGGCCGGCAACAGCCCGGAAGCCGCCGAACGGTTTCGCGCGGTACAGGCGGCGTGGGATGTGCTGTCTGCCGCCGATGCCGCCCGCAAGGCCGCCGCGGAACAGGCCCAATGATAAAGCCCGGCTTGCCGGGGGCAAAGAAATGCCGGGGTTGAGGGAACGCCGGCAATCGTCTTGAGGGGGATCCATGATGCCGATGCTTCGCACATTCGCCGCCGTCGCCCTGCTGGCCGGCACCGCGTCCGCCGCCACCGCTGCCGGCCTGTATGGCCAGTGGCGGGTGAGCTTCGAGAATCACCCCGGTGGCCCGCTGCCGTTCACGCTGGATGTGCGCGAAGGCAAGGCCGGCCCGCAGGCCTATATCCTGAACCCGCCGGAACGCCTGCGGGTGGAACAGGTGCAGGTGACGGCAGACAGCATCACGCTCAGCTTCCCCAGCTACAACAGCCGGCTGGAACTGAAGTCGGCGGCCGGCGGCACGCTGGCCGGCTCGGCAACGGTACTGCGTTCAACGGGGCCGGTGACCCTTGCGGCCAAGGCGGTGCGCGGCAGCTGGCGCTTCACCCCCGGCATCGTCAAGCCGGCCGGCAACGTGTCGGGCCGCTGGGACATCACCTATGGCCCGCGCGCCATCAAGGGCCTGCTGCTGCTGAAGCAGACCGGCGCGCAGGTGACTGGCACCGTCCAGCTTCCCACTGGCGACATGCGTTACCTGTCGGGCGAACTGAACGGCAACCAGCTGAAACTGTCGGCCTTCGATGGCAGCTCCACGGGCCTGTGGTCGGGCACGCTTTCGGGCAACACGCTGAAGGGGGCATCGTTTGCGGCCACCAGCAGCCCGGCCGGCAATGCCTGGCAGGCGACCAAGGAAAAGCAGGCCAGCATCAATCCGGTTGCGGTGGAAAAGCCCGGCGCCGATCGCCTGTCGTTCCGCCTGCCCACCCCCGATGGCCAGCTCATCAGCCTTGATGACGCGCGCTACAAGGGCAAGGTGGTGGTGATTTCCATCGGCGGCGCCTGGTGCCCCAACTGCCACGATGAAGCCCAGTTCCTTGGCCCCTATGCCGCGCGCCGGCAGAAGGATGGGCTGGAAATGATCGGCCTGCAGTTCGAATATGGCGCCGATCAGGCCCGCGCCATGCGCCAGATCACCAGCTTCAAGGCGCGTTACAAGCTGCCCTACCCGATGGTGTATGGCGGCCAGCCCAATGCCGACGACACGAAGAAGGTGCTGGGCGCGCTGGCCCCGGTGAAGGTGTGGCCCACCACCATTTTCATCGGCCGCGATGGCAAGGTGAAGGAAGTCCATGTCGGCTGGGCCGGCCCCGCCACCGGCGCGCTGAATGCGCAAGTGAAGCGCGAATTCGACGAGACGGTGTCGCGCCTGCTGAAGGAACGCGCCTGACCACTCGGCCCGGCTGGCGATCGCGCGCCCACGGTTGAGCGCACGGGGACAACCATCCACAGAAGGCTGCACCAATCCGGCTGGCTGCGCCGGCGCGCCCCCTACCCCGGCGCGGCGCGGCCTGCTAAGTCTTGGGCCATGCCGTCCCCCGTCCGCATCGCGCCATCCATCCTGTCTGCCGATTTCGCCCGGCTTGGCGAGGAGGTGCGGGCGATCAGCGCGGCCGGAGCGGACTGGATCCATGTCGACGTGATGGACGGGCATTTCGTGCCCAACATCACCATTGGCCCGATGGTGGTGAAGGCGCTGCGCCCGCACAGCAGCCTGCCGTTCGACGTGCACCTGATGATCAGCCCGGCCGACCCCTATCTGGAAGCCTTTGCCGAAGCCGGGGCCGATATCCTGTCGGTTCATCCCGAAGCCGGGCCGCACCTGCACCGCACCATCCAGCGCATCAAGGCGCTCGGCTGCCAAGCCGGCGTGGTGCTCAACCCCGCCAGCCCGGTGAGCCTGGTGGAGGATGTGCTGGGCGACATCGATCTGATCCTGGTGATGAGCGTGAACCCGGGCTTTGGCGGCCAGGGCTTCATCACCAGCCAGCTGAAGAAGATCGAACGCCTGCGCCGCCTGATCGACGACAGCGGCCGCACCATTCATCTGGAGGTGGATGGCGGCGTGGACGCGAAGACCGCGCCGCAGGTCATCGCTGCCGGCGCCGATGTGCTGGTGGCCGGCACCGCCAGCTTCAAGGGCGGGCCAGCCCATTATGCGGCCAACATCGCGGCATTGAAGGGCGGTTGATGGCCAGCAACCGCGAGCCCGGGAACGCGCCGCCGCCGGCAGCCGACGTCATCGACGATGTGGCCGGCAGCCTGCAGCGCGGCGGTGGTGATCGCGGGCCGTCGCTTTCGGAACGGCTGATCGCCGGGGTTGCGGTGCGGGCCTATGCCACGCCGCTGCATCGGCTGCGGCTGCGCGGGCGCTTTCCGTTGAAGCTGCTGGGGGTGCCGGCCGATCCGGTGCCCGGCGATCCCCATATCGGCGAACGCATCATTGCCGGCCGCCTGATCCACGCCGGCCACACGCAGATGACGCGGGACATCAGCTTCCGCGAAACCGCGCCGCCGGCGGCGTGGCAGGCGTGGGCGCATGGCTGGGAATGGCTGCGCGATCTGGCCATCCTGCCGGATCGCGCTGCCGCCACCAAGGCCGCCGAAGCGCTGGTGGAGCGCTGGTTGGCCAGCTTCCCCGAATATGATGCACTGGCGTGGCGCGCCGACATCACCGGCACCCGCCTGTTGATGGCGCTGGGCCATGCGCCGCTGATCCTGTCGTCCAGCAACCAGATCTATCGTTCGGCGCTGCTGTCGGCGCTGGCCACCTGGGCGCGCCATCTTGATCGTGCGGCGCGGCGCGCGCCCGAAGGCCTGCCGCGCGCCCGCGCGCTGGCGGGGCTGTATGCGGCCGGTACGCTGATCCCGGGCGGCGAGGTTCGGGCGGCCGCCGCGCTGGCCGGTCTGGAGGCGCTGTTGCCGGCGCTGGTGCTGCCCGATGGCGGCATTGCCACAAGGGCGCCGGTTGATGCCCTCGCACTGGCGGAAACCCTGCTGTTTGCCGGGGCCGCGCCGGAGGCGATTGGCGGACGCGCGCCGCCCTTGTTTGCCGATGCGCTGGCGCGGCTGGCGCCTGCGCTGCGCGGGCTGATGCTGGGCGATGGCCAGGTGGGCGCCTGGCATGGCGGCGCGATGATTGGCGCTGCAGCGATGGAGCGTCTGGCCCGCAAGGTGCCCACCGGCACGGAGCTTCGCCGCGGTGGCCGCTGGAGCGGCTTCCAGCGCCTGTCGGCCGGGCGCACCGTTGTGGTTGTGGATGCCGGCCCGCCGCCGCCGGCGCGCCTGTCCAGCTCGGGCCACGCCGGCACGCTGGCCCTTGAGATGAGCGACGGGCCTGATCGGCTGGTGACCAACTGCGGCGGACAGCGCGGGCTGGAACGCGCCAGCAGCGGGCTGTTGGCACCGGCGCTGGCCGCCGGCCTTGCCACCACCGCCGCCCATTCGACGCTGGTGATCGACGACACCAATTCCACCCGTATCCGCGACGATGGCACGCTGGCCGGCGGGGTGGAGGAAGTGGCCCTGGCCAGCCGCACCATGGCCGATGGGCAACTTCTGGAATCAAGCCATGATGGCTATGTGCGCCGCTTCGGCATGCTGGTGCGGCGCCGGCTGTTCCTGTCGGCCGATGGCGGCGAACTGGCCGGCGAGGACCTGATCGAGGCGGCGCCGGCCCGGCTGTTCGCCCGCCGCAGCGAGCGCCGGTTCGACGTGCGCTTCCACCTGGGCGGCGGTGTTTCGGCCACCCCGACGGCCGATGGCATGGGCGCGCTGATGAAAACACCGGGCGGGCGCATCTGGGCCTTCAAGGCGCGCATCGCCGCCGGCAGCGGCCAGCTGCTTATCGAGCCCTCCCTGTGGGTTGATGCCGACGGCACGATCCACCGCACCCAGCAACTGGTGATCAGCGGCACCACGGAAAAGCAGGCCGCCGACATTCACTGGAGCTTCACGCGCGCCGGCAAGTGAGCCGGCGGGAATTGACGGCTGACAAGCCGGGTTTCAGGCGCTAGGCGGGCGGCGCATCCCACCCACCTGCCGGAAAGCCGCCAACATGACCGATCTCGTTCCCATTCGCCGCGCCTTGCTGTCCGTGTCCGACAAGGCCGGGCTGGAACCGCTGGCCGCCGCACTGGTCGCGCATGGCATCGAACTGGTGTCCACCGGCGGCACGGCAACTGCCCTGCGCGCCTTGGGCCACGCCGTGAAGGACGTGGCAGAGCTGACCGGCAGCCCGGAAATGATGGATGGCCGCGTGAAGACGCTGCACCCGCGCGTGCACGGCGGCCTGCTGGCCCTGCGCAACAATGCAGAGCATGTGGCCGCGATGACCGATCACGGCATCGGCGCCATCGATCTGGCGGTGATCAACCTCTATCCCTTCGCCGCCACCGTGGCGAAGGGGAGCCCACGCGAAGACATCATCGAGAATATCGACATCGGCGGCCCGGCGATGGTGCGATCATCGGCCAAGAACCATGATTTCGTCGCCATCCTCACCAGCCCCGATCAATATGAAGACTTCATCGCGGCGCTGACCGCCAACGCCGGCGCCACGCCGCTGGCCCTGCGCCGGCAGCTCGCGGCCGCTGCCTTTGCCCACACGGCGGCCTATGATGCCGCCGTTGCCAGCTGGTTCGCGTTCGCCGATCAAGGTGAGCAGTTCCCCGCCGTGCTGCCCGTCGCCCTCACCCGCAAGGACACGCTGCGCTATGGCGAGAACCCGCACCAGCAGGCCGCGCTCTATCTGCCGCAGGGCAAGCCCTATGGGCTGGCTGCCGCCACCCAGGTGCAGGGCAAGGAACTGAGCTACAACAATCTCAACGATGCCGATGGCGCGCTCGATCTGATCGCCGAATGGCGCAACGATGGCCCGGCCTGCGCCATCATCAAGCACGCCAATCCGTGCGGTGTGGCCACCGGCGCCACGCTGGCAGATGCCTATCAAAAGGCCTTTGACTGTGATCCGGTTTCGGCCTTTGGCGGGATCATCGCGGTCAACCAGCCATTGGATGGCCCCACGGCCGAAGCCATCACGCAAATCTTCACCGAAGTGGTGATCGCGCCGGGCGCCAACGACGAAGCCCGCGCCATCTTTGCCGCCAAGAAGAATCTGCGCCTGCTGCTGGCCGAACTGCCCGATCCGCGCCGCGCCGGCCTGATGCTGAAGCCGATTTCCGGCGGCATGCTGGTGCAGAGCCGGGACAACGGCGCCGTGCTGCGCGATGCCTGCCAGGTGGTGACGAGCCGCGCGCCCACCGAAGCCGAATGGGCCGATCTGATGTTTGCCTGGACCGTGGCGCGGCACGTGAAGTCCAACGCCATCGTCTATGCCCACGGCGGCGCGACCGCCGGTATCGGGGCCGGGCAGATGAGCCGGCTCGATTCCACCCGCATTGCCGCACGCAAGGCCATCGATGCGGCGGAAACCGCCGGCTGGCCTGGCCCACGCACCATCGGCAGCTGCGTGGCGTCTGATGCCTTCTTCCCCTTCCCCGATGGGCTGATTGCGGCGGCAGAAGCCGGCGCCACCGCCATCATCCAGCCCGGCGGCTCCATCCGCGACAAGGACGTGATTGCCGCGGCGGACGAGCGCGGGCTGGCGATGGTGTTCACCGGGATGCGCCACTTCCGGCATTGAGCTATTGCATCAGAAGGCGCCGCGCCCTCCCGCAGCGAACAGCTTTGCGGGCTGGCGCCGCGACGCCTAGACTGGCGTGAAACAGGGGGAGGCCCACATGCTGTCACGCATCATCCACGCGCTCGAAACATCACTGGCTGCCGGCAACATCCCCGGCGCGGTGGCCGTGGTGGGCAACAGTGCCGGCACCATTGCCGAAGCGGCAGTGGGCACGAAAGGCCCGAACGGGCCGGCGATGGCGCAGACGGACCTGTTCCAGATCGCATCGATGACCAAGGCCATCGCCAGCGTGGCGGCGATGCAGCTGGTGGAACAGGGCCGGCTGGTGCTGGACGATGATATCGGCGCGCTGCTGCCGCAACTGGCCAACCCGCAGGTGCTGGAAGGCTTTGATGGCGAGGGCAAGCCGGTGACCCGGCCGGCCGCCGGGCCGATCACGCTGCGGCAGCTCCTCACCCACACCAGCGGCCTTGGCTATGAATTCATGTCGGCCGAGCTGACCCAGTGGCGGCAGCACAATCCGGCAGCACCGGGCAGTCGTGCCAGCCTGAACGCGCCGCTGCTGGCCGATCCGGGCACGCAGTGGATCTATGGCATCTCCACCGATTGGGTGGGGCTGGCGGTGGAGGCGGCATCGGGCATGACGCTGGGTGACTGGCTGGCCCGCCATGTCACCGGGCCATTGCGGATGGCTGACACCTCCTTCGCGTTCGACGATGCGGTCAAGGCGCGGCTCACCCCGCTGCACGCGCGTATGCCCGATGGCAGCCTGGCGCCGTTTCCGGTGCATTTCGGCGGCGGCGAAAAGGCCGAGTTCCACAGCGGCGGCGGCGGGCTGATTTCCACCGCGCGCGATTATCTGCATTTCTGCCGGATGATCCTGAACGGTGGCACGCTGAACGGCGCCCGCATCGTGAAGGCCGAAACGGTGGCCGAAATGGGCCGCAACCAGGTGGCGATGCCCGCCGGCCGCCTGAAGACGAACCTGCCCGGCTTTTCGAGCGACATCGATTTCTTCCCCGGCATGGACTGCGGCTGGGGCCTGGGCTTTTTGATCAACCCCGAACCCGGCCCCGACGGCCGCGCCGCCGGAACGCTGGCCTGGAGCGGCATCGCCAACAGCTATTACTGGATCGATCCGGAGAACGACCTCGCCGCGGTGCTGCTGATGCAGCATCTGCCATTCGGTGAACCGGCTGCACTGAACGTGGTGCAAGCCTTCGAACGGGCGGTGTACGGGCTTTAGGCCAGGCGCAGCCGGATCGAGGCGGCGTGGGCGGCGAGCCCTTCCACATCGGCGATGGCCGCACCGGCCGGACCGATCGCCGCCAGCCCGCGCGGACCGCAATCGAGGAAGGTGGTGCGCTTCATGAAATCCACCACGCTGAGCCCGGAAGCAAAGCGCGCGCGGCGCCCCGTGGGCAGCACATGGTTGGGCCCGGCCAGATAATCGCCGGCCGCCTCTGGCGTGTGCCGGCCCAGGAACACCGAACCGGCATGGCGCATGCGGGCAAACAGCCAATCCGGATCATCCACCATCAATTCCGCATGCTCGGCGGCCAGCGCATCGAGCAGCGGGAGCGCGGCGGCGAGATCGGGGATGGTGATGATGGCGCCGTAATCCCGCCACGACGCGCCAGCCACCGCGGCGGTGGCCAGCGTTTCCAGCTGGCGCGCCACGGCAGCTTCCACGGCATCGGCCTCGGCAGCGCTGGTGGTGATCAGGATGGATTGCGCCACCGGATCATGTTCGGCCTGCGCCAGGAGATCGGCGGCAATCCAGTCGGGATTCGACTTGCCGTCGGAGACGATGACGACTTCCGATGGACCGGCCACCATGTCGATGCCCACCACGCCATAAAGCTGCCGCTTGGCTTCGGCCACGAAGGCATTGCCCGGCCCGGTAATCACGTCCACCTTGGGAATGGTCGCCGTGCCGAACGCCAGCGCCGCAATCGCCTGCGCGCCGCCGATGCGGAACACACGCGACACACCGGCGACACGCGCCGCGGCCAGCACCAGCGGATTGGCTTCGCCCCCCGGCGTCGGCGTCACCATGATGAGCTCGCGCACGCCGGCCACCACGGCGGGAATGGCGTTCATCAGCACGGATGACGGATAGGCCGCACGCCCGCCCGGCACATAGAGGCCGGCAGCATCCACCGGGGTCCAGCGCACACCGGTGCGCACACCGGCAGCATCCACCGCATCATTGCCCTGCGGCTTCTGCCGTTCGTGGAAGGCGCGGATGCGCGCCGCGGCCAGATCAAGCGCGGCGCGCAGGTCTGGCGCCAGGCCGGCCAGCGCCGCATCCAGATCGGCCGACGGGATCTCCCAGCCCGCGGTGTCCAGATCGACACGATCGAACCGGGCTGTCAGTTCCGCGACCACCGCATCACCGCGCGCCTTCACGCCGGCGATGATGCCGGACACGGTGGCAGACACATCGGCGGCATCGTCGCGCTTGGCATCCACCAGCGCGGCAAAGGCGGCGGCAAAGCCGGGATCGCTGGCATCAAGCCGCTGCGGCATCTGCATTTTCCGTGATGTCACGCAGGGCGTTGATGATCGCCACGACGCGCGGATCAGTCTTGAAGGCGGCGCGGTTCGCGATGAGCCGGCTGCTGATCTCGGCAATCACTTCCACTTCCTTCAGGCCGTTTTCGGCCAGCGTCTTGCCGGTGGAAACCAGATCGACGATGCGGCTTGAAAGGCCCACCAGCGGCGCCAGCTCCATCGCACCGTTCAGCTTGATCACTTCGGCCTGCAGGCCGCGCCCGGCAAAGTGGCGGCGGGTGAGCGATGGATATTTCGTGGCCACCCGGACATGGCTCAAGCGGGACAGGTCCGGATCAAGCGCGGCCGGCTGGGCGACCGAAAGGCGGCATTTGCCGATGCCCAGATCCACCGGCGCATAGATTTCGGAAAAGTCGAACTCCATCAGCACATCATTGCCGGCGATGCCCAGCTGCGCCGCGCCGAACGCAACGAAGGTGGCCACATCGAAGCTGCGCACCCGGATGATGCGAACGTCATTGCGGCTGGTGGCAAAGGTCAGCTTGCGGCTGTTCTCGTCCGAAAAATCCGGTTCCGGCACGATGCCGATCTGCGCCAGCAGGGGCAGCGCCTCCTTCAGGATGCGCCCCTTGGGCAGCGCAAAGATGATCGGCTGTTCCATGATGGCGAGGCGCATAGCGCGAGCGCGGCGAAAACGCCACTGCGCCCACGCCGCAGGACAGATGGTTCAGTTGGGCGGGTTGTGCTTTTCGAGGAACGCGACCTGCGCCTCCAGCAGGGCGATGCGGGTGGCGGGCGTGGACAGCCAGTGATCCTCCCCGGGCAGCACCAGCATGTCCACCGGCTTGCCGGCGGCCTTCATGGCATCGGCCATCAGCTGGCTTTGTTCCAGCAGCACCACGCTGTCATCCTTGCCGTGGATCAGCTGCAGGGGCGCCTTCAACCGCGCCACCTGCTTCGCCGGCGAAAAGGCATCGATGCTGGTGTCGTTCTTGTCCTTGGCGCCCATGAACCGCTGCCAATAGCGCAGGGTCGCATTCTTGCTGCCACCAGCGTCGCGCGCCTCAGTGACCAGCATGCGCCGAAGATCGGACACGCCGGCCACGGCCGACGCACAGCGATAGACGTCGGGATCGAGCGTCACGCCGGCCATCGCCGCATAGCCGCCATAGGATGCGCCGGCGATGCAGACGCGCCGGGCGTCCACCGTGCCCTTCTTCACCAGATCGCGTACCCCGTCCGACAGGTCGGTCTGCATCTTGCGGCCCCACTGGCCATAGCCGGCTTGCAGATGTGCCTCGCCAAAGCCTTCAGAGCCGCGGAACTGCGGCTGCAGCACGGCATAGCCACGGCTGGCCAGCGCCTGCGCCCACCAGTCGAAACCCGGCGTGTCCCGCGCTGCCGGCCCGCCGTGCGCCAGCACCACCAGCGGCAGCGCCTTGGCCGCGCGACCGCGCGGCAGGGTGAGATAGGCCGGAATGTCGAGGCCGTCGGCCGCCTTGTAGGTGAAGGTGGAAACCGGATTGAGCTCATCCGGGCCTATGCCGTTGTAACGCAACGCCAGCGGACTTGCGGTGCGGCGGCGGCGATCGATCAGAAACAGGCCAACGCCGTTCTTGGGGCCATCGACACCCACGATGATGGTCTGGCGATCATCGCTCCAGCTTTCCAGCCGCACCTGTTCACCGGCGAAGGAACGCGCCAGCCCGCGCCACAGGCTGGCATCGGAAGGATCGAAGAAATTATACTCGACCTGGTCCAGCCCGGTGTCGACGGTGCCGACCACGGTGCGCGTGCGCCGATCGGTAATGACATTGTCGCCGTTGTAGGCCGTGGTGGGCCCGCTGACCGTGCCACTGGCCAGATTGACCTCGAACTCCTCCCAATCTCCGCTCTTGTGGCTGCCGAGCAGCAGGATGCCGGCTTCGCGCCCGAACGAGGCTACATAAGGCTGATCGAGCGGCGCCTTTTCGCTGTATATCGCGCGATAATCGGTGCCTTGCCGCACCATCAGCCGCCAATCGCCCGAGCCGCTGGTATAATCGATGCGGGCCGCCGGCTTGCCGTCGGTGCCGACCACCCATCCGATGGTTTCGGGCGTGCCAAAGAAGGTGATATAGCTTTTCTGGCGAACCAGATCGACCTCGGCCAGCGACAACGTGTAGGTTTCATTGCGGGCGAAGAACACCGGAACCACCACGAAGGGGCGGCCATCGCGGATCACTGGGCGCGGGATGCCGGCGGCCTGGCGGACGGCATTGTGAAGATCGGTCAGCAGCAGTTTCCAATCCTTGCCCTTCGACAGATCAAGATCGAGCAGGAACACGCTTTCGACCACGCGATTGTCGAGAAACCCCAGGCGTTGCGTTGCCGAAATCGTGGCAATCACATGATCATTTCCGACCCAGGTAACATCGCGCACCTTGGACTTTTCGGCCGGAGACACCGCCAGCAGCTTGTTGTCGGCCACAGACCGCACCTGGATCTGCGCCGATTTTTCATCCCCCATCACTGCGGCCCAGCGGCTGCCATCGGGCGACAGTTCGATGGTGGAGACGTTGGGCAATTGCCCGAACAGGCTGAGCGGTGGCGGGGCAGCCATCGCCGGCATCGCCAGCGCACACAGGATCAGCAGGGCAAAGATGCGGCCCATCGAAAACTCCCTCGCAAAGCTGGCCCGCAGCGAAGGTGACAGGCCGGCAGGGCGAAGGTCAAGGCCCGAATTGCAAGATCAGCCGCGCAACAGGTTGATGATGCCGGAGAAATCCCGGGCGGCACCGCCGTTGTTGACGAACAGCTGATAGAGCGCCTCGCCCTGTGCACCCATCGGCACGCTGGCACCGGCGGCCTGTGCCGCCGCCATCGCCAGCTTCAGATCCTTCAGCATCAGCGCAGCAGCGAATCCGCCCTGATAATCGCGATTGGCGGGCGAGGTGGGTACCGGGCCGGGGACGGGGCAGTAACTCGTCATGCTCCAGCTCTGCCCGCTGGCCTTGCTGGAAATGTCGAAGAAGGTCTGCGCCTCCAGCCCCAGTTTTTCGGCCAGCACGAAGGCTTCGGCGGTGGCGACCATGGTGGCGCCCAGAACCATGTTGTTGCAGATCTTGGCGGCCTGCCCCATGCCCGGCCCGCCGGCGTGGATGACCGCCTTGCCCATCGCTTCCAGCACGGGCCGCGCCTTTTCGAACGCCGCTTCAGGCCCACCCACCATGAAGGTAAGCGTGCCGGCATCAGCCGCCGCCGTGCCGCCCGACACCGGCGCATCAACCATGGCAAGACCGCGCGCGGCCGCCGCCTCGCCCAGCGCCTTGGCGGTGGCGACATCGATTGTGGAACAATCGATCAGGATCGCGTCCCTGCCGGCGGCAGCGAACAATTCGCCTTCATAGGCGGCGCGAACATGGGTACCGGCCGGCAGCATCGTCACGATCACATCGGCACCGGTTGCGGCATCCACCGCACTGGCCGCCGCCGTCGCCCCGCCGGCCACGACCCGGGCCAGCGCATCTGCCGACAGGTCAAAGGCCCATACCTCGTGCCCAGCCTTCACAAGATTGAGGGCCATGCCGCCCCCCATGTTGCCGACGCCAATGAACGCGATGATCGCCATCTTACTTGCCCGTCCAGTTGCCGGGCCGCTTTTCCACGAAGGCCGCCATGCCTTCCTTCTGGTCGGCGCTGCCGAACAGGCCGTGGAACAGGCGGCGTTCGAAGCGCACGCCTTCCTTCAGGCTCATCTCGAAAGCGGCGTCGATTTCTTCCTTCACGGCGATGCTGGCCAGCGGCGCCATGCCGGCAATGGTCTCGGCCAGCTTCAGCGCCTCATCCAGCAGCGATTCCGTGGGCACCACGCGCGCCACCAGCCCGGAGCGTTCGGCCTCG
>Ga0209278_1001348_pt1 | contig 15227 bp, 11 predicted proteins | sample JI81BgreenDNA_FD_187504 | JGI IMG/M metagenome (GOLD analysis project Ga0209278, IMG submission 187504) | Wastewater effluent complex algal communities from Wisconsin, to seasonally profile nutrient transformation and Carbon sequestration -... | ecosystem: Engineered > WWTP > Effluent > Algae... | reverse complement strand
CCTTCTTCCTCTTCCCTCTTCCCTCCTGCCTCCTGCCTCAAAACTCCTGCCTCCTGTCTCAAAACTCCAATTTCTAGCTTGCCTGCTTTCATTGAGATGCTCCCTGGCAGTTTTACGATTTGGGGTTTCTATGTAAAGTTGGCACAACAATAGGGTAATTGTTGTATCAAAAAATTCATATTCTGCTACTGCGGGCGGAAAAATTCTGTAGCGGTGCTGGCATTTGGGCAAAAATCTGGGCCCGATCGCGCAAAATGTGGTCGGCAAGTCTGGTAAAATCCCGATCGATTCTCAGTTTGGCCACAAAGCTCGATCGAGCTAAATTTGACTAGAAACTAATATTAATGACAGATTCTCCTCTACTAGCAACGCCAGAGTTATCCCCTGCTTCAACCCAGACGCCGGATTCTCCTGTGTGGCCAGCCCTCCTGCAACAACTATTAGACAGACAATCTCTCTCACGCGCCCAAGCAGCCGACTTGATGCAGGGATGGCTAGCCGAAGCTATTCCCCCCGTCCTCTCAGGAGCCATTTTAGCGGCCATCCAAGCCAAAGGCATCTGGGCCCCAGAATTGGCAGGAATGGCTCAGGTATTGCATTCTCAGTCGCTTGCAGGCGAGTCGGAGAGCGTTTTCAATCCCAAATCCTCAATCTCCAATCTCAAATTAATTGATACTTGTGGCACAGGCGGCGACGGCGCTTCCACGTTTAACATTTCCACTGCTGTAGCTTTTGTGGCCGCCGCCGGCAAAGTTCGAGTCGCGAAACACGGAAATCGCTCCGCATCGAGCAAAGTGGGTTCTGCTGACGTGTTGGAAGCACTGGGAGTCAACCTCAACGCCGATCCCGCGAAGGTAAAAGCTGCGGTAGACTCTGTGGGCATCACCTTTTTATTTGCGCCTGGGTGGCATCCCGCACTTAAGGCTGTAGCGCCGATCCGGCGCACTTTGAAGGTGCGGACTATTTTTAACCTTTTAGGGCCCCTTGTCAATCCTATGCGCCCTACAGGGCAGGTAATCGGGGTGTTCGATCCTAGTCTGATATCAACTATTGCTCAAGCTTTGGGCGAGTTGGGGACTGAGTTAGCTGTAGTCGTTCACGGCAGAGAAAAATTGGACGAGGCGGGTTTGGGTGATGTGACTGATTTGGCGGTTTTGTCGGATGGCAAAGTGGAACTCACTACTTTAGACCCGGAAAAGGTAGGATTGACACCAAGTGCGATCGGCTCCTTAAAAGGCGGAAATGTTGAGGAAAACGCCGAGATTTTGCGGAACGTTTTACAAGGCAAAGGTACGCCCGCACAAATGGATGTTGTAGCTTTGAATGCGTCTTTGGCTTTTCAGGTGGGAGGCGCAATTCCTATGGGCTCTCACGCAGCAGGAGTTTCTATGGCTAAGGACATTTTATTGAGCGGTGAATCTTGGTTGAAGTTGCAGCAGTTAATTGAGTTTTTGAAATGAAGTCAGTTGTCAGTTGGGAGTTGGGAGTTGGCAGTTGACAGTTGTTATATCATGTTCGGTCGATTGACCGTGATTCCTGTAGGGGCGGGTTCACCAGCAATAGTCGCCAAAAACCGACAATCTCAAAAACCCGCTTCGACTATGTATGATGCGCGATCGATCGGACATGATATTAGTTGTTAGTTGACCCGAAAGCAGTTGGTAGTTGTTAGGAAAGCAGTTGCTATAAATAACCAGTAATCAATAACAAATAACAACTAACAAATAACAACTAAGGAATGAGAATTAAATAACTTTCACTCTTGAAAGTGGGATGGGCGTCCCGCCCGTCATGAGTGGACGGGCGGGACGCCCATCCCACAATAACAATTAAAATTGTAAGTTATTTAATTCGCGATCCTAACTGCTGACTTCTGTTTAAGACCGCGATCGAAATTCAATGACATCTTGCTTAATAGTCACATCTTTATTACCAAAAAAGTCGTGACCCAACAGTCCGATATCTAGGGATGGCGAGATGGCAACAACTACATTGTTAACCGCTAGACCACCTGCTTCCATAGAACTCAGGCGACCGAGGGGAAAAGTAGCCACTCCGTTGGGAGTTTGTGCTTGCACTGTTCCCTGGAGAACAACGCCCAAGGCTTTAGCCATTGCTGGTGTAATTACTGTGCCACTAGCTCCAGAATCTACCATCATCTCGAACTTTTGTTTGCCGTTAAACGTGACTTCTATGACCGGGATATTAGCTGCTCGGCGTTTGATTTTTGCCTGAAACACTCCCGACTTTGCCGCCGCCGAAGTGGTGGGCGTCAATGCTTCGGGGAGAAAACCGCAGACTGATTGGCTGAGGTTGAGGGTTCGCCCTGACGAGCTCCGCATGAAGCATCCCTCACTTTCTTGAGCCACGGCTGGCGAGGAGTTGGCAACACTTCCTAGTAAAATTGAACTGCTTAGAGAAATAACCCCTGCTAAAACCAGTAAAGGTGGGCGCAGGTTTTGAGGGATCGGTAGAGGCTTTTTTGAGTTTGAGAGTAAAGGCAAGGGAGATTTGCTGGCCATAGTTTGATTAAACGCTTTAGCTCGATCGTAACAGCGACAACTGCCTTTTGGTATAGATATAGAATTTCCGCCCGCCTCCTAAGCTGCTGGCAGATAAATTGCTGGCGCAGGGGGAGATGAAGAATTTGCACTTAGGATCGCGAATTAAATAACTTACAATTTTAATTGTTAAGCTGTTGTGCATTTAAATAGAATGTCAAAAAACAATCTAATTCTTGTGGGGTGGGCCGTCTAGCCCGCCCTGAATATGCAATTTAAATGCGTGACAGCTTATTGTGGGATGGGCGTCCCGCCCGTCATGAGTGGACGGGCGGGACGCCCATCCCACTTTCAAGAGTGGAAGTTATTTAATTCTCATTCCTTATAGCCCTTGATAAGCGGGCCTAGGGCATAGGCCTCCGTGGGCATAGGGCATAGGCCTCCGTGGGCATAGGGCATACCTCACCAAGATTGAGAACGGCTGTATGGCTGCTTGTTGATTATCTCCGGCATAAGTGCCTTGGTTTTGCGAACCCTGGCACAAATTAAAATAATATCTGTACATTGCCGACTAGCATCAAATCCCTGGCAGTGGTAAGAATTAAACCAAACGAAAGTAATTAAGGATGCCATGTCACTTTCAACTGCACAACCCGCTCTCCTAGTCCTGGCTGACGGTACTGCTTACCGCGGCTGGTCGTTTGGCGCTGACGCCACCGTCGTTGGCGAGGTAGTATTTAATACTGGAATGACGGGCTACCAAGAAGTATTGACCGATCCCAGCTATTGCGGTCAAATTGTCACTTTTACTTATCCAGAATTGGGCAATACCGGGGTAAATCTTGAAGACGAAGAATCCTCGCGCCCGCAAATTCGGGGTGCGATCGCCCGGAACGTATGCAGCCGCCCCAGCAACTGGCGCTGCTCACAATCTCTGCAAGACTATCTGAAACAGTACGATATCCCCGGAATTTACGGGATCGACACCCGCGCCCTCACTCGCAAAATTCGCACGGTGGGAGCGATCAACGGTGGCATTTCGACCACGATTCTCGACCAGGCAGAGCTTTTGGAACTCGTGCAAGATGCCCCCAGCATGGACGGGCTGAATCTGGTCCAGGAAGTCACCACCCGCAAGGTTTACGAGTGGTCTGAAGCCACGGACTCGGTTTGGGAGTTCAGTCCTACAGTCAAACCTGAAGAAGGCCAAATGTGGACGGTGGTAGCGCTAGACTTTGGGATCAAGCGCAACATCCTGCGGCGTCTGGCGAGTTACGGGTGTCGGGTCATCGTTGTCCCCGCTGACACGTCGCCGGAGGAAATCCTCAAATACAACCCGGACGGCATTTTTCTGTCCAACGGCCCCGGAGATCCGGCGGCGGTAACGGAAGGGATCGCGACTGCGAAAGCTTTGTTAAAGTCGGACAAACCCGTATTCGGCATCTGCATGGGACACCAAATTTTGGGACTTTCCTTGGGTGCAGAAACTTTTAAACTTAAGTTCGGCCATCGGGGATTGAATCATCCAGCGGGTTTAACTCAGCAAGTAGAAATTACTAGCCAAAATCATGGTTTTGCGATCGACCCCGATTCCCTAGCCCCCGAAGTAGAGATTACTCATCTCAATTTGAACGATCGCACCGTAGCCGGATTGAAGCATAAAACTCTGCCGCTGTTTTCAGTGCAATACCACCCCGAAGCCAGTCCGGGCCCGCACGACGCCGACTATTTATTCGATCGATTCGTGCAGTCAATGCGAGACAATCAGAAAGTAGCCAGCAGTAAGTAGTCAGCAGTCAGCAGTCAGCAGTCATTAGTCAGTAGTCATCAGAGGCTGTTTGTGTCGATCGCTTCTGACTAATGACTCATGACTAATGACTCATGACTAAAAAACTGTAGACAAAAGACCAAAAAACTCCTATAATGAAGCCTCGACTTTAAGCCATATCTAGCTAGGAGGGTGTCATTCCTGAGTCATTGACCCTGACCGTTAGCCTCAGAGGCACTCGCGAAGTCAAGAATAACTATCAGTTATTTCGCTTGACGGGCCTGCTGGACGCTTTTTCTGAGGCAACTTTTCGGAAGGTAATAAGCAAATGTATTGACGAGGGCCCAAAACACGTAATTTTGGACTTGTCTCAGATAGATTTTGTGGATAGTTCAGGCTTGGGCGCACTTGTGCAACTTGTCAAAAAAGCCCAAACCTTGGAAGGGACATTGCAAATTGTCTCAAATCCCCGCGTAACTCAGACTGTTAAACTGGTTCGCTTAGAGAAATTTCTGTCTTTGCAGCCTTCGGTTGATGAGGCGGTAAAAAACGTCAAGGATGCTTGACGCCAAAGTGAATTAAATTAGCTATCCGGTTCTCAACGCTGGATAGCAAATTTTTATTTTTGTCGTGGTAAAACAATACCGATTTTCCCAGAAGCTGCGACACGCACCAGCCGCTATTTCCCCGATGCTTAGAGTTTCGGTGGAGGGGCAGTAAAATATGTGTGGCAAACACGCGGAAAAATGGTACAAAAATTAGAGCATCCCGATTTGGTAAAAAGCCTTTTTTAGGAGTGCGATCGTCGCGCCAAGCTTTGCCTATATATCTCGCTTCGTGCTCTGAGAGCGAACAGTCCTGTAAAAGCTATAATTGCGGAAGTGACGAAAGACGAAATAAGTAAGTAACTAGAAAAACCAAGCTGTGCGGAAGTTTTATTTAAAAAAGTATGTCGCCGATCGCAGATGACGGACTCAAACTGAGTCTGACGGATATCAGTTTAAATCGAGTGCATCCTGCGAGGGCTACACCAGCAGAAATAGAAAGAATTTCGCCCGCAGCCTGGGCATATTTGGGAGATGCAGTGTACGAACTCTACATTCGGAGTTCGTACTTAGTCCCGCCCAGAAGATTGCAAGCTTATCACGAATTGGTGGTGGGGCAAGTACGAGCCGAAACTCAAGCGCGTCACTTGCGATCGCTCTCTCCTTACTTGAACAGTACAGAATTAGCAATTGTCAAGCGCGGCCGCAATGCTGCAGCGGGCCGTTCTAAGCGAGCAGATCCAGAGATATACCAACAAGCCAGCAGCTTAGAAACTTTGATCGGATATTTGTACCTCACCGATCCCGAAAGATTGACCGAGATTCTGGCACTTTTAGAACTTGAGACTTAAAGGATTTAGCAGTTAAGAGTTGGGAATGGGGAGGGAGTAATTAACCATCCTGGCACGGCTAACATAAAACCGCAAAAATCTCGATCGGCAAAACAAGATTTATCAAAGAAATGGGTTTAAAACCCCGTCGTTCTAGGACGGCTTTAATTCCTTCTGAATTTTCCCGATCGTGTTAAAATAGTATGGCATACTAAAGTAGTAAAACAGCTAAAAATAATGAAAGCAAGGTTCCAATACAGATTCTATCCAACCGATAGACAACGCCAGAGTTTGGCTCAGTTGTTTGGTTGTGTAAGAGTTGTTTGGAACGATGCTTTGGCTGTTAGCAGATGTGGCAAATATCCTGGGTACAACACTCTATCCAAGTCTCTAACTATATCTAAAAAGACAGAAGAAAGGGCATGGTTGAACGATGTTTCGTCCGTGCCGCTGCAACAATCCCTCAAACAGTTAGAGGTTGCTTACAAAAACTATTTTGATTTCCTAAAAGGGAAGAGAAAAGGCAAGAAAGTGGGTCAACCCAAATTCAAAAAAAAGACTAACAGTCAGTCTGCAACTTTTGCTAAAACAGGTTTCTCTATCAAAGGTGAGTCCGTGGATCTGGCAAAAATTGGAAATGTTAGCCCTATTTGGTCTAGGGAGTTACCATCAGAGCCTAGCTCTGTAACTGTACTAAAGGACTGTGCTAATCGCTATTTCTTGAGCTTTGTAGTAGAAGTTAAGCCCGTTCAAATTGATGCTAAAAACCCAAGTGTCGGAATTGATTTAGGGATTAAAACTTTTGCTGTGATGAGTAATGGGGAGAAAGCTAAAAGTCCAGACTATAAAGTGTTAGATCGAAAAATTCGTAAACTCCAAAAAAAGCTAGCTCGGCAATCTAAAGACTCGAAACGCAGAAATAGAACTCGGATTCAGATAGCCAAACTGCACAATCAAATTGCAGACACCCGTAAAGATTTCTTGCACAAGCTGTCAACCAAAATTGTTAGTGAAAACCAAACTATCGTTTTAGAAGACTTGAATGTGTCTGGAATGGTCAAAAACCGCAAACTTGCTAGAGCTATTAGTCTTCAGGGATGGAGAGAATTCCGAACTTGGTGCGAGGCAAAGTCTGAGAAATTTGGTCGAGACTTTAGAGTAATTAGTCGCTGGGAGCCTACCAGTCAAATTTGCTCGGATTGCGGCTTTAAGTGGGGAAGACTGGATTTAAAAATCAGATCGGTTCAGTGTTTGAATTGTGGCACTGAACACGAACGCGATGAGAACGCTGCAAAAAATATAAACAAAGTCGGGATAGGGCATTGCCACGACTCTAAACGGACACAGAGACAGAGTAAGACGACTTCGGTTGCGTCAGTCAGTGAAGTGTCAAGAATCACCGCACTTTTAGGGCGGTGAGTATGTCAATAACTAGCTATTTGAACAGAGCAAAATCCTTGCTCCCTCGCTAGACTATCTCAAATCTCAAAGCCCAAAGATTGCTCCCTCAATCAAGAATCTCACATCTACAATCTACAATCGACTAGCCTTCAGCCAAAACCTTTTGACCACAAGAAACCAATGAGAAAATTTACCAAACCCAACTTTTCGCGATCGAATTCCGACAGCAAGCCATTCAAAAGCGAAGGCCGCCGTCAGGACTCACAACCATCCTCTCCCCGCTTTGAACGCAAGCCCCGTCCCGATACTCGCGGAGTAGACGCGCCTCAAAAGCGATCGACCTTCGCCCCACAATCGCGAGAAATGCCCGTGAGAGCAATTTTCAAACGGAGAGTCGATGCCGACAGCCAACCGGAAATTCGCAGAAATAATCATTTCAAAGACAGAGACAGCAGCCCGCAGGAATCCAGGGGCAATTATTACCAAGACAGAGACAGAGATAGCAGCCCGCAGCCGGCCCGCAACAATTTCCGAGACAGAGACAGAGATAGCAGCCCCCAGCCGGCCCGCAACAATTTCCGAGACAGAGACAGAGACAGCAGCCCCCAGCCGGCCCGCAACAATTTCCGAGACAGAGACAGAGACAGCAGCCCCCAGCCGGCCCGCAACAATTTCCGAGACAGAAACAGAGACAGCAGTCCGCAGGAATCCAGGGGAAATTATTACAAAGACAGAGACAAAGACAATAGCCCGCAGGAATTCCGGGGCAACCATTTCAGAGACAGAGACAAAGACAGAGACACTCGCCCTGTTGACACTGCCTCCAATACAGTCGTGCAACCAGACGCAGACACAGACGACATGATTTACGGCCGCCATGCGGTACAAGCAGCTTTAGAAACAAACCAAGTCCTCAACCGGATCTGGGTTGTTCCCCACCTGCGCTACGATCCCCGCTTTCATAGCTTGCTAACCGAAGCCAAAGCCAACGGCAGCATCATTGACGAAGTTGACGATTTGCGCCTCGACTACATCACGCGCAAAGCAAACCACCAAGGCGTAGCGGCTCAAGTATCAGCCTACGAATACCTGGATTTGAGCGAACTGATCGCAAAGGCTAAGTCGGCTTGCGAAGATCCAGTAATTGTGGTAGCAGAAGGACTCAACGACCCGCACAATCTAGGGGCGATTATTCGCACCGCAGAAGCATTGGGATCTCAGGGCATGGTGATTCCGCAGCGGCGGGCGGTTGGGATTACCTCAGCAGTGAGAAAAGTGGCAGCAGGGGCATTGGAAAGCCTGCCCGTGGCGAGGGTTGTCAATCTTAACCGGGCGCTGGAAGAACTCAAAGAGGCTGGATTCTGGATTTATGGCACTGCAGCAGGCGTCAGTCAATCTATAGAGACAGTCAAGTTCTCCGGGCCGACTGTTTTAGTGGTGGGTGGTGAGGCTGACGGTTTGAGCCTTTTGATACAGCGCGGATGTGACGGATTAGTTTCAATTCCTTTAAGGGGCCAGACTCCTAGCCTGAATGTCTCGGTAGCAACAGGGATGGCTTTATACGAAATTTACCGTCAGCGCGGGCCCAAAAAGTTTCACGTACACGGATCGTAAAGGTGGTTGAAAAAAAGAGCACAACAGAGTAGTTTATTGTCAATGCCGCCCAGCATGGAGTGGCACGACACCCGGAACAAGTAAGGATAGTCGATCGACTGTCGTTACTTGTTCCGGCGAAAGTAGAAGAAGCCTAGCCCCTAGGTTCAAACAGGAATTCGACACAAATCTATTTAGATATATTTAAATAGGTTTGGAGCGGTTCTTGGCAGCAGTCAGCCACGTGTAAATAACAAAAGCCTAGGCGTGTTCGCAGCACCCTGAAAACACCGTCAAATACATTAGAAGAAAAGCAGATGAAAGAATTCTTGATTAGCTTGCTCAACTTTTTCGGATTGGCTTGGTGGGTTGAAGTTAAAACTTCAGCGCCGCGGTGCATTTACTATTTTGGCCCGTTCTTAACCCAAGCAGAGGCGGCAACTGCAAAAGCAGGATATGTAGAAGACATAGAAAATGAAGAGGCAGAAGGTGTTAGTGTTTCGATTCACCGCTGCAAACCAATTACTTTGACGGTTGCAGAAGATTTGGGAAAGCTTGGTGATGGAGGGCTGTGGCCGGTTTTGAGCGGTCAGTAGAAGCAGGGGGAATTTTGAGTTTTGAGAGGCCTACGCTTCCCTCGCAACGCTGTGCGGTTTTGAGTTGTCAGTTGTAACTTCAAAACAGTTGAGTGTTGGGTGATTAATTGCTTGTGACAAACTCCAAATTTAAGACTAGCAATTGCCCACTGCTTCGGGGTGACTCTCTATCCAACGATCGATGTCTGCGAGTACCCGATCGGGAATTTCCCAAGGGAACAAGTGGGCTGTATTGGGATAACACTGCCACTGACAATCATGGAGGTGGCGGGCGGTTTCTAAACTGGATGCTGAGGTGATGTGCCGATCGCCCTCTCCGGCCAACACCAAGCACGGACAATGAATGTCGCCCAGGTGCAGCAGTCGATCGTATCCAGCCCTCAGAGCGGTATTTAACGCCTTTGTGGCCGTGTTGGAAGTCTTGAGGTAGGCGGGAGTACCTGCCTGTGCTAAGTAGCGGTAAGGGGTGGCTGTATGCTGCTGTATCAAGTAGCGAAAGAGCGATCGTCTAGCAAAAGTATCAATATTCCATTGCCAACCGGGTATCATCCAATTGATAATTCCGGCTAAACCGGTGTAAAAGTTATCTTGCCAAGAGATGGGAGGGTGACTTCCTCGCGGTTTTGCTGCGGATGCGAGTACAATTAAACCGGTGACTCGCTGGGGATATTTCATGGCTAATTCCAGGGCTAAAATCCCTCCCAAAGACCATCCGATTACCAAACACCGATCGACTCCTAATCTGTCTAATAGTGCTTCTAAATCGACCAGATGATCGGTCATTTCAAAGAAAGTTGAGGTGCGGCTGTTGCCGTATCCGCGCAAGTCTGGGGCGATGGTTTGGAAGCGTTTTGATAAGTGTTCTGTAAAGACGGACATACAATCGCCGGAACCTGGATGGCCGTGCAAGCAGAGAATAGGAAATCCTTTGCCTTTGACGGAAACACTGAGTTGTTGATGCGGCATTTTTTAACTGTTTGGGCGGTGCGTTGTCCCCGCTATAAATTGTATATTCCAGCGGTCAAAAGCTGGGGTTTCGGACCATGTAATCGGCAATTTTAGAAATAGACTGGCGCATTTGTAGCTCGCCGCTGCGGCTGTCAATCACAGTAATCACATAGGCCTCGTCGTCAATGCTCATCGCTAAAGTTGTGCCGAGCACCTTGGAATTTTGACCGGTTTTTTCGCCCAACCACTGAGCTTTAGTTCCTTGCAAGGCGGCAAATCCCAGAGCGTGATCGTACTGGCGGTTGAGAGTTTCTATTAATAGTTTAGCACCGGGTGTTTCGCCGTTGTAAATTTGCACCATCATTTCGGTGAGTTCGTTAGCAGTCAGGCGGTTGCGACCAGAACCGGGGTTGGAGGGCATAATTCTTTCCCCCATTAATTTGAAGTTGACGCGGGTGACTTCGTAGCCGCTATTATCTAAATATTGATTGATGTAATCCGAACCTAAATAATCGATTAGTTGATTGGTGGCGATATTGCTGCTGCGATAGATCATTTCTTCTAACAGTAGCTGTAGCGGGTAATTGCGATTAGACCTAATCTTTGCCGATGCGTCTTCGGTGAAATTACCGCGAGTGACTAATACTTCCTGGTTCAGACTAATTTTTTCTTTTTCGACTTTTTGCATCAGGGCGACAGCAATCGGCAATTTAATTAAGCTGGCTGGACTGACAGGAGGTACATCGCCCCGCAGGTGTACGCACTCTCTAGAAAGGTTGCAAATACCGATCGAAGCTTGAGCCGACAAACCGCTTTCCCGGGCAAGTGCACCCAAAACATCAGATTTTGCTTGCTGCACTTGAGAGGTTGCTGCTGTTAAATTTCCCCGGTATTCTTGAGTTTTTGAGGCAGTGACGGAAGCTAAAAATGAATTTTGAGGAACTTCCTGCAAGTTGTTGAGGGCTTGATGCCAGAAAAATTGAGTTTGCTGCGAAGATGCGATCGACTTATTGGGCTGCTGTTTAGTTTCTACGGCTCTGTTGGCTAAACGGACTGCTTGCTGTAAGTTGTCGTTAGCCCTCTTTTCTACTAATATTTGAGCTTCCACCGCTTGCAACTGCTGTAGCAGTTGTTCTTGAGGATTGGCGGCTGCGAAGGGAACTAAGCCGGAGAGGATGCTTGGTTCTGGGGAGGGAGATGAGGGTTGTTCTAATTCGGCAATTAGCCCATCGCGAATTTTGTAGAGTTCGTCTAGGGAACGGGGGTTAGATGATTGAGAGAATGAACTTGCGATGGTTAACATCTGAACCAGTCCAATGCCGGCTACTACTGCCGCCATCTTGTTGGCGATCGACAAAAAACGCCTGATATCTGGCATATTTAACATCCTCAACACAACCAAATTCTATATAAGCAGCTATTGTTACATCAGTCAAACGATTTTAGATTTTAGATTTTAGATTTTAGATTTTTTCTTCAATCTAAAATCTAAAATCTAAAATAGTTCGATCGCGCAAATGTGGCAAAATAACTAAAATAAAGGGAGCGATCGCACGAAGGCAATCAACCCCCTCTAAATATTGCGAACTATCTACTTTCTGCGCCGCCGTCGCCAGTCAGCACCCAACCGCTTGAGGTAATCCCAGCCGCGTTGGGGCCAGACATGATCGCTACCAATCTTTTCGGCAATCCAGCGAGCGACTTTGGGGCCTGTCCAGTCTCCGCCGTCGGGGGCAGGGCCTAGCAGGGCTTGTCGCAGTTCTTCTTGCTGTTCAGGATTCAGCAAGGATTTTGCAGGAGGGGGCTGGCGGTCTCCGCTGCGGTTCCTGACAGAGTTAGGCCCTTCTCGGTTATAGCGCTGGACAATTTCTTTGGCGTAGTCGTAGTTGAGGCCTACGACTTGGGCTGCTTGTTTGATAGTCCAATTTCGGGACACTAACAGCAGCAAGTGCCAGCGGCGCGACTCTGTGGTGTTTTGTGCCTGCCGGTAGCGAATTTTGAGTTCCTCTGCCGTCAGGTGGGATTCTAAGTGAGCTTTAGGTGGCATTCCTCCAACGGGGCATCGGGAACTTCTTACCATATATCTTTGGTTTTGGGGATAATTCCGGATGAAATTATTTTCCTGGGGATCGTGGCGGCAAATACCTAGCGTTTTTTAGCGCAGATGCACGCAGCTAGTCGCATTTGAGGAAGGACCAAGAATTTCAAACGTGGTACCCGCCACGTGATTTATCCGTGGAATCAATCCAAAATCTAAAATCGAAAATCACTTATTGCCCCCGCATTTATCCGTGGGGTCGCCTCTAAAATCTAAAATCGAAAATCTAAAATCGATTGACTGCTGTTTTTTTTGCAGGTGCGCGCAACAAAAGACCTCGGTGTGGCGGTGAGCGTTTCGAGCTTTTTTGTGAACCCCTGATTTCTGACAGGCTTTTTGAGCTCTAGTACAATGGGCGTGGATCGGAAAAGGTCGATTACTATTTTCTTCGATCGCGCCGCAGCCATTAATTCACTCGGCTGACTGATAACTTTCAGTGATTGTTGACTAAAAAACTGCTCTTCCTAATCTGACCATAATTATTAGGGTATCGACAGCCATACTCTAATATTTTATTAGCATCCTTTTCTATTTTTCCTTCATGTTTTTCGGAATATTCAGGACGTGATTAATTTCACAAGAAATCCGAGGCAGATGCTGCTAACTATGCTATTAAAAATAAATCAGATATAACAAGCGTGGGATTTTTTATATAACAAAAATTTTAGTAAAGTCTGAATATTCCAGCAATAAAGCAGTCATTATCTGGGATTATTTGATTTTTTAGGGCATCTTTTTTCCCATAAATCCTGGGTTGCATCGAGGACAAACTGGGCTGTAATATTTTAGAATTTAGATTACAGAATTTGGAATGACTGATTTCCTAATGATTGCGATCTTGCATAGACAGTCTTGGAGACCGAACCTAATTATGTAGGGGTCGCATTGCACACCTTACCCCTTACTCATATAAATCTGGCGTCAAACCACTTTTTGCATCAGTGCTGATACAGTTGCATTCTTGGTTTGTTAAAAAATTAGGTAAAAAACTCGATCGCTATTTGGTGGCCCGTGGGATTTGGGTAATTTAATCTATTGTATATAAAATGACCGATCGCCCGTTAGCTGAGCCCTCTTCGAGGCTCGAACTTTCGCCACAAAAATAGCCGACTTTGCCTTCGGGCTGTAAGCAGGTACAATTGCCAGTTATATTAACTGTATTGTCTCAAAGTAGAAATGATAAAGGTACGAGCATGGCATCCATCCGCGAGTTGCACCGACAACTGGTCAATAAAGAACGCTCTGCTGTGGAAATTACTCAAGAAGCATTAGACCGAATTACCCAGCTAGAGCCGAAGTTGAAAAGCTTTCTGTGCGTGACAGCAGACAGCGCATTGGCGCAGGCCCATAAAGTGGATGCCCAAATCGCAGCCGGAGAGCAAATTGGCCTGTTGGCCGGCATCCCGATCGCCGTTAAAGATAATATGTGCACCGAGGGCGTTCCCACAACCTGCGCCTCTCGGATTTTGGAGAATTTTGTTCCTCCCTACGATGCCACCGTCGTCTCGAAACTCCAAGCAGCCGGTGCGGTGATTGTGGGTAAGGCGAATATGGACGAGTTTGCAATGGGGAGCTCGACAGAAACTTCTGCTTATCAAGTTACCGCGAATCCTTGGGACTTGGAGCGCGTGCCCGGAGGGTCTTCTGGCGGTTCTGCCGCAGCGGTAGCCGCTGGAGAATGCGTCGTGAGTTTGGGTTCGGATACTGGGGGATCAATCCGCCAACCTGCTGCTTTTTGCGGGTTGGTGGGGCTGAAACCGACTTATGGGTTGGTTTCTCGCTACGGTTTGGTGGCCTATGCTTCTTCTCTCGATCAAATCGGGCCCTTTGGCCGGACTGTTGAGGATTCGGCGATTTTGTTGGGGGCGATCGCCGGTTACGATCCGAAAGATTCCACGAGTCTTAATGTCCCAATTCCTGACTACGCTCAAGCTTTAAGACCCAGTTTGCGACCGAAGGGTCAGATTAGAATTGGTGTAATTAAAGAAACTTTTGGTGTAGGGCTGGACTCCGGGGTTAAAGACGCTGTTACTAAGGCGATCGAGCAATTTCAACAATTGGGCGCCGAAATTCAAGTCATTTCTTGTCCCCGGTTCCGCTACGGTTTGCCCACTTACTACATTATTGCTCCCTCGGAAGCTTCGGCAAATTTGGCGCGATATGATGGAGTTAAGTACGGTTTCCGGTCTCCAGACTCCGATAATCTTTTGGATATGTATGCCAAAACCCGCTCTCAAGGGTTCGGTGCGGAAGTTAAACGCCGGATTGCGATCGGCACTTACGTATTGTCGGCTGGATATTACGATGCCTATTATCTAAAAGCTCAAAAAGTTCGGACTTTGATTAAAGAAGACTTTGAAAAAGCTTTTTCTCAAGTTGATGTTTTAGTCTGTCCCACTGCTCCTACTACCGCATTTAAGGCAGGCGAAAAATTCAATGACCCCCTGAGTATGTATTTGTCAGATTTGATGACTATTCCGGTGAATCTTGCTGGTTTGCCAGCTTTGAGTTTGCCCTGCGGATTTGATGATAAAGGACTGCCGGTGGGTATACAACTGATTGGTAATGTTTTGCAAGAATCTCGGTTGTTTCAGGTGGCTCACGCTTACGAACAGTCTACGAATTGGCACTTGCACCACCCCGAATTGCATTAATTTCTGAAAATCGGCGGAATACGGTGGCGGAAGTTAGTAATCGATCTTGGCTAATTGTCTGAATTAATAATTTGCCATTAGCTTTTGAGCGATCTCTAATTTCCCGCGTGCTCTATCTATGAACAATTTCCTAGTATTCCTTTTGTCTAAATCGCTAATAGCTTTTGGGATAGTTTTGGCCGTTGCTTATTCTGCTGCTTGTGTATTCCTCTTTGTAGCGCAAGGTAAGTTTATCTTTTTTCCTGCGCGGGCGATCGAAACTACGCCAGATGATTTTCAGTTGCAATATCAAG
>Ga0209278_1001347_pt1 | contig 15229 bp, 12 predicted proteins | sample JI81BgreenDNA_FD_187504 | JGI IMG/M metagenome (GOLD analysis project Ga0209278, IMG submission 187504) | Wastewater effluent complex algal communities from Wisconsin, to seasonally profile nutrient transformation and Carbon sequestration -... | ecosystem: Engineered > WWTP > Effluent > Algae... | reverse complement strand
TTATAAATATACTAAAATCATTGAAAGATTATTACAAATAGTATACTTTTGCAAAACTATTTTTTAACAAACAGTGTATTAACTAGAAATTATGGATAGGTTTTCCTTTTTAAACGCAGCACACACACAATTTTTTGCCGATTTATACGAACAATATACTCAAAATCCTGATAGCGTAGAACCAAGTTGGAGAGCTTTCTTCCAAGGGTTTGACTTTGGTATGGAAACTTTTTCCGAAGAGCAAATTTTAGATCAAATCGCAAAAACTAATTCTGACGGTCAAGATTGTAGCTTGGTTTCGGACAAATTACAAAAAGAATTTAACGTTCTTCGACTAATCGATGGTTATAGAACTCGCGGACATTTGTTTACCAAAACCAATCCAGTTCGTGAAAGAAGAGCTTATTTTCCAAATTTAGATATTGAAAATTTCGGACTGACTTCAGCCGATTTAGATACTGTTTTTGATGCTGCAAAAGTAATCGGAAAACAACCTACGACTTTACGTCAAATTCTAGTTCATCTTCAAAATATGTATTGCCAACACATTGGTATTGAATACATGCATATGGAAAATCCAATTTTTGTAAATTGGGTTCAAGATAGAATCAATGCTAATGACAATCAGCCAAGTTTCAACGCAGAACAAAAGAAACACATTTTAGGAAAACTAAACGAAGCTGTTTCTTTTGAAAATTTCCTTCATACGAAATATGTTGGTCAAAAACGTTTCTCGCTTGAAGGTGGCGAAAGTTTAATTCCGGCTTTGGATGCTGTGATTGAAGCTGCTGCCGAAAAAGGTGTGGAACATTTTGTTATGGGAATGGCACATCGTGGTCGTTTGAACACTTTGGCAAATATTTTTGGAAAAGCTACTCAAGATATTTTTTCTGAATTTGACGGAAAAGATTACGACAAAGAATATTTTGACGGCGATGTTAAATACCACTTAGGTTTAACTTCTGAAAGAAAAACCAAATCGGGTAAAAAAATAAACATCAATTTAGCACCAAATCCATCGCATTTGGAAACTGTTGGAGCTGTAATTGAAGGAATTACTCGTGCAAAACAAGACAAATATTTCCCTGAAGATTTTTCAAAAGCACTTCCAATTGCCGTTCACGGTGATGCTGCCGTTGCCGGACAAGGAATTGTGTATGAAATTATCCAAATGGCGCAACTTGACGGTTACAAAACAGGTGGAACAATTCATATTGTAATCAACAACCAAGTTGGGTTTACAACTAACTATTTAGATGCTCGTTCCTCAACGTATTGTACTGATATTGCTAAAGTAACTTTATCGCCAGTACTTCACGTAAATGCAGATGATACCGAAGCTGTAGTTCACGCTATGTTATTCGCTTTGGATTTCCGCATGCAGTTTGGTCGTGATGTATTTATTGATTTATTAGGTTATAGAAAATATGGTCATAACGAAGGTGACGAACCTCGTTTTACACAACCCGTTTTATACAAAATCATTGCACGTCATAAAAATCCAAGAGATATTTATGCTGAAAAATTAATTACAGACGGAATCGTTGATGCAGCTTATATCACTAAGATTGAGAACGATTATAAAGCAAATCTTGATGAAAATCTTCAAGCATCACGCAAGAAAGATAAAACCATCATCACACCATTTTTACAAGACGAATGGAAAGGATTTGTTCAGGTTTCTGATGATGAAATGTTGAAAAAAGTAGATACTAAATTCGACAGAAAAAAATTAGATCAAATCATCGAAACGGTTTCAACTTTGCCATCAGATAAAAAATTCATCAGCAAAATTTCGAAAATTGTTACCGATAGAAAAACAATGTACGACAACAATGCTTTAGATTGGGGAACAGCCGAAACTTTGGCGTATGGTTCACTTCTGACTGAAGGTTATGATGTTCGTATTTCAGGACAAGACGTGGAAAGAGGAACTTTTTCGCATCGTCATGCTGTGGTAAAAGTAGAAGACAGCGAAGAAGAAGTAGTTTTATTAAACACATTAAAAGATAAAAAAGGAAAGTTCAATGTATTCAACTCTTTCCTTTCAGAATATGGTGTTTTAGGATTTGACTATGGTTATGCTTTAGCCAATCCAAACACATTAACCATTTGGGAAGCACAATTTGGAGATTTCTCAAACGGCGCACAAATCATGATTGACCAATACATTTCGTGTGGTGAAGACAAATGGAACAACCAAAACGGAATTGTTCTTTTATTACCTCACGGATACGAAGGTCAAGGTGCAGAACACTCATCAGCAAGAATGGAACGTTATTTACAACTATGCGCACGTCACAATATGTATGTAGCCGATTGTACAACGCCAGCCAATTTCTTCCACTTGTTGAGAAGACAAATGAAAACCAAATTCCGTAAACCATTGGTAGTATTTTCACCAAAAAGTTTATTGCGTCATCCATTGTGTGTTTCAACCGTTGATGAATTGACAAAAGGACAATTCCAAGAAACCATCGACGACAATTCGGTTGACAAGAAAAAAGTAAAAACATTGGTTTTCGTTACCGGAAAATTCTACTACGATATTCTTGCCGAAAGAGAAAACTTAGGTAGAAATGACGTAGCTTTGGTTCGTATTGAGCAATTATTTCCATTGCCAGTTGAACAATTAAAAGAAATTATCGCTTCTTATCCAAATGCTGACGATTATGTTTGGGCACAAGAAGAACCAAAAAATATGGGCGCATACAGTTTCATGTTAATGAATTTCGATTTAGTACCATGGAGATTAGCATCGCTAAAAGCATACGCAGCACCAGCAGCCGGAAGTCACACTAGAGATAGAAGACGTCATGCCGATGCCATTAGAATGGTTTTTGATAAAAATTTATTTAGATAATAACACACTTATAAAATTATAAAGGATGATTTTAGAAATGAAAGTGCCTTCACCAGGCGAATCGATAAAAGAAGTAGAAATCGCAACATGGTTAGTAAAAGACGGCGATTATGTAGAAAAAGATCAAGCCATTGCCGAAGTTGATTCTGATAAAGCAACATTGGAATTACCAGCTGAAGCAAGCGGAATTATTACGCTAAAAGCAGAAGAAGGCGATGCTGTAGCCGTTGGCGCAGTAGTTTGTTTAATCGACACATCGGCAGCAAAACCAAGTGGTGATGCTCCAAAAACTGCTCCAGTTGCAGAAGCACCAAAAGCTGAAGAGAAAAAGGTTGAAGCTCCAAAACCTGTAGCACAACCTGCTCCAACTTATGCAACTCAAGCACCATCACCAGCTGCGAGAAAAATATTAGACGAAAAAAATATCCAACCTAGTGATATTGTTGGAACAGGAAAAGGTGGAAGAATTACTAAAGATGATGCAGTAAATGCAGTACCAGCAATGGGAACACCAACTGGCGGAAATCGTGGTTCTGAAAGAACTAAATTGTCAATGTTACGTCGTAAAGTTGCTGAAAGATTGGTTTCTGCTAAAAACGAAACGGCAATGTTAACTACGTTTAACGAAGTTGACATGACAGCAATTTATGCTTTACGTGAACAATATAAAGAAGAATTTAAAGCTAAACATGGTTTAGGTTTAGGATTTATGTCTTTCTTTACCAAAGCCGTAACTCGTGCATTACAATTATATCCTGATGTAAACTCAATGATTGACGGTCAAGAGAAAATCTCTTATGATTTCTGTGATATTTCTGTTGCGGTTTCTGGACCAAAAGGTTTGATGGTTCCAGTAATGAGAAATGCAGAAACATTGTCATTCCGTGGTGTTGAAGCTGAGATCAAGCGTTTGGCTTTACGTGCGCGTGACGGACAAATTACGGTTGACGAAATGACTGGCGGAACATTTACCATTTCAAATGGTGGTGTTTTTGGAAGTATGTTGTCAACACCAATCATCAATCCTCCACAATCTGGAATTTTAGGAATGCACAACGTGGTAGATAGAGCAATCGTGAAAAACGGTCAAATCGTTATTGCTCCAGTGATGTATGTTGCACTTTCTTATGATCACAGAATTATCGACGGTCGTGAATCGGTTGGTTTCTTGGTTGCTGTGAAAGAAGCATTGGAAAACCCAGTAGAACACTTAATGAATGGAAATGCTAAAAAAGCATTAGAATTATAGTTTTTTCTGTTCGAAATAGCGAACGTATCTATATTGAATCCCGTTTGGTTTTTCCAAGCGGGATTTTTCTTTTCTTTGTATTTCATTTTTAAGGTATGAAGCAAAACAAAAAACAAGCCGCAATAGGATTTATTTTTATTACGATGCTTATCGATATTACGGGTTGGGGAATTATTATTCCTGTTATTCCAAAATTGATTTCAGAATTAATTCATGGTGATGTTAGCGAAGCGGCAAAATATGGTGGTTGGTTAACATTTGCTTTTGCCATAACACAGTTTATTTTTGCACCGTTAATTGGAAATTTTAGCGATAAATATGGTAGAAGACCAATTATTTTATTGTCGCTTTTTGCTTTTTCACTAGATTATTTACTTCTTGCTTTTGCGCCAACGATAACGTGGTTGTTTGTTGGTCGCATCATTGCTGGACTTTCTGGTGCAAGTATTACAACGGCTTCGGCTTATATTGCTGATGTTAGTACGCCAGAAAATAGAGCCAAAAACTTCGGAATGATTGGTGCTGCGTTTGGATTAGGATTTATAATTGGTCCAGTTCTTGGCGGTTTACTTGGTCAATTTGGTTCTCGAGTTCCGTTTTATGCCGCAGCAATCTTGTGTTTTTTAAACTTTCTTTATGGTTATTTTATACTCCCAGAATCGTTGTCAAAAGAAAATCGGAGAGCTTTTGATTGGAAACGAGCCAATCCTATTGGAGCATTACTTCGGTTGAAAAAATATCCGTCGTTGATTGGGTTGATTTTTGCAATTTTTCTTTTGTATGTTGGTTCGCATGCGGTTCATAGTAATTGGAGTTTTTTTACGATGTATCGATTCAATTGGGATGAAAAAATGGTTGGCATTTCGCTTGGCGTTGTTGGACTTTTGGTTGGGATTGTTCAAGGCGGTTTAATCCGATGGACAAGCCCAAGACTTGGTGATGAAAAAAGTATTTATCTTGGTTTATCGCTTTATACTATTGGGATGTTTCTTTTTGCTTTTGCAAGCGAAAGTTGGATGATGTTTGTGTTTTTAATTCCGTATTGTTTAGGTGGAATTGCTGGTCCAGCTTTGCAATCGATGGTTTCGGGGAAAGTTCCGCCAAATGAACAAGGTGAAATTCAAGGAACTTTGGCTAGTTTAATGAGCGCTTCGGCTATTGTTGGTCCGCCGATGATGACGAATACTTTTTACTTTTTTACGCATGATGAAGCACCATTTTTATTTCCAGGTTCGCCGTTTGTTTTAGGCGGATTTTTGATGCTGTTGAGTACTTTTATTGCGTTTTATTCGGTTAGAAGAATGTCAACTTTGCAAAAGACGGATACTTTTTAGCCCCGATTGAATCTCGTTTTTTTTAACGAGAGGAAAGCGGGAAAAGGGTTTAGAAAAATGCCTACTGATTCGCTCCTAATTTTTTTATTTTAAGTAAAAACAATGATTGGCATAGTCGATAATGGCTTTGCCTTCTAGCAGAACATCGGCACCGATTATTCCTTGAACGGGTTTGGCTTTGTACTGCTTCAGCGCATCGTTAACGTGTGTCATGTCAAAGATTATCAGGTGGAAATCTTCGGTTTTCCAGCGACCAATTTTTAGGGAATTGTTTTTGGCAATTTGGGTAAACATTCCGGTTGCGCCAGCTCCAGCAGCTTTGGTTTTTGATTTTCCTGCTTTTAAATTAAAGAGTTCAATGCTTTCAAAACCTACGCAACTGTTGGACGCACCAGTATCGAGAATGAAATTTCCGGTTACGCCGTTTATCTTGGCTTTTATCAACAAATGTTGGGTTTTGGAAACTTTAAATTTAAGTTTCTTGTACTTTTCTTTCTTTAAAACGTCGTCTAGGTTTTTCATATTTGGCGCACAATGTATCACAAAGTTTGTCGCAAAGTACGCAAAGTTTTTAAATTTTACTTATCACTTAATAATTGTAATTTTGCATCTTTAAACCAGAAACCTTGAACTCAAAACTAATTTTAACCGATACGCATACGCATCTTTATTCAGAAGAATTTCAAAATGACAGAACCGAAATGATACAACGCGCCATTGATGCTGGTGTTTCACGTTTTTTTGTTCCGTCAATTGATAGCAGTTATACGGAGAAAATGTATGATTTGGAAGCGCAATTTCCGTCGAATATTTTCTTGATGATGGGTTTGCATCCGTGTTATGTGAAACCTGAAACGTATCAGCAGGAATTGGCTCATGTGGAAAAAGCATTAGCAGAAAAGAAGTTTTATGCCGTTGGCGAAATTGGGATTGATTTGTTTTGGGATAAAACTACGTTGCAAATTCAGCAAGAAGCATTTAAGTTTCAAATTCAATTGGCAAAAAAACACAAATTGGCAATTAATATTCATTGTCGTGATGCTTTTGACGAAGTTTTTGAAGTGTTAGAAAGTGAAAAATCTCCAGAATTATTTGGGATATTTCACTGTTTTACAGGCGATTTTGAGCAGGCAAAACACGCTATCGATTTAGGAATGAAACTTGGAATTGGAGGTGTTGCCACGTTTAAAAACGGAAAGATTGACCAGTTTTTGAATGAAATTGATTTACAACATATTGTTCTCGAAACCGATTCGCCTTATTTAGCTCCGGTTCCTTTTCGTGGAAAGCGAAACGAAAGCAGTTATACGAAACTCGTTGCCGAAAAATTAGCGCAAATTTATAATCTTCCGATAGAAGAAATAGCACGGATTACTACTGAAAATTCCAAACAAGTTTTTGGGATTTAATGTATTTATAACGTCAAATTGCGTTTTTTTTTGTTCATTTGTTTTTTGAAAAACCAAACAACCAATGTCAAAATTTGATTCTATTCGTCCGTTTTATGATGCTGAAGTAAATGAAGCCATTTGCAATTCTGTAAATCATCCAATGATGAAGGCAATTATGGATTTTACCTTTCCCGATGTTGATGACAATGTTTGGAAAGAACAGTTGAAAAGAACGCATTCTATACGAGATTTCCAGTGTAATTTTATTTATCAATCGGTTCAAAAAGTACTGCAAAAATCATCTGAAGGTTTAACTACTTCGGGTTTTGAAAAGCTGGAGAAGAATACATCTTATCTTTTTATTTCCAATCATAGAGATATTATTTTGGATACATCATTGCTGAATGTCAGTCTTTTTGATCATGGCTTGGTAATGACGGCTTCGGCAATTGGAGATAATTTAGTAAAGAAAGATTTCTTGAAAACATTATCACGATTGAACCGAAATTTCTTGGTTCAACGAGGTTTGCCGCCAAGAGAATTGTTGGAAAGTTCCAAACTGATGTCGGAATATATCGGGCAATTGTTGTTGAGAGAAAATCGTTCGGTTTGGATTGCACAACGTGAAGGAAGAACTAAGGATGGAAACGATGCAACACATTCAGGCGTATTGAAAATGCTCGGAATGGGTTCGGATGAAAAGAATTTGATTGATTATTTCAAAAAAATAAAAATTGTTCCGGTTTCAATTTCGTATGAATATGATCCAACGGATGCACTGAAAATGCCTCAATTGATGGCAGAAGCCAATGCTGTAAAATATATCAAAGAGAAAAACGAAGATTTTATTACGTTAATCAGTGGAATTATTGGGCAAAAGAAACGCATTCACATTCATGTTGGCGATGTTTTGGATACAGAATTGGATACCATTGCCACTGAATTTGACAATAGTAATAAGCAAATACAAGCTTTGGCACAAGTAATTGATGATTCTATATTGCAATCGTATAAACTTTGGCCAACGAATTATATTGCATACGATTTACTTCATAAGTCGGAAACCTATAAAGATTTTTATACCGAAAACGAAAAATCACTTTTTGAAAGACGTTTAGAAATGCGAATTGACGAGAATAATCCACAAATGATGGAAAGTTTCTTGCTGATGTATGCCAATCCTGTGGTGAACAAAATGAAATATGAAAATGCCGTCTAAACCCAACATACTTTTACTGTATACCGGTGGAACTATTGGTATGGTCAAAGATTTTGAAACTGGCGCATTGAAGTCGTTCAATTTCAAAAAGTTATTGCAAAATATTCCTGAGTTAAAACAATTGGATTGTAATATTGAGACAATTTCGTTTAAAAATCCTATTGATTCGTCTAATATGAATCCTGAACATTGGGTTAGTATTGCTGAAAGTATTGAGAAAAACTATGCTCAATTTGATGGATTTGTAGTACTTCACGGTTCGGATACGATGTCTTATTCGGCTTCGGCATTGAGTTTTATGTTGGAAAATCTAAGAAAACCTGTTGTTTTTACGGGTTCGCAGCTTCCAATAGGTGATTTAAGAACTGATGCTAAAGAAAATCTGATTACGGCTATCCAGATTGCATCGTTGCAACAAAAAGGAAAGCCAGTTGTTCAAGAAGTTTGCCTTTATTTTGAATATAAATTATATCGCGGTAATCGAACAACTAAAATAAGTGCCGAACATTTTAATGCTTTTACTTCGCCAAATTATCCTGCGTTAGTCGAATCGGGTGTTCATTTGAATGTTTCTACATCGGTTTTATTGCAAAATCAATCTAGCAAAAAGTTGTTGGTTCATAAAGAACTGGATGACAACGTGATTATTGTCAAGATGTTTCCAGGTATTAGCGAAACCATTTTGTCGTCGATAGTTGCTATTCCAAATTTGAAAGGAATAATTTTAGAAACGTATGGTTCTGGAAATGCGCCTACGGAAGATTGGTTTATTTCGATATTAAAAAAAGCAGCAAAACAAGGTTTGTATATCATTAATGTTACTCAATGTTCTGGCGGAAGCGTAAACATGGGACAATATGAAACGAGTACACAATTGAAAGAAATAGGTGTGATTTCGGGGAAAGATATTACTACTGAAGCGGCTATTACTAAACTAATGTATCTTTTAGGTCAAAAAGTGGCACCAGCAGTTTTTAAAACTATTTTTGAAACTTCGTTGCGAGGCGAAATGTCATAATAAATTAATACTCTACTTTTTTTAGTGAAAAAATTTGTTGTTCTTTGCATCCACAAAAAGAGAGGTGTCCGAGTGGTTGAAGGAGCAAGCCTGGAAAGTTTGTATGTGGGCAACTGCATCGTGGGTTCGAATCCCATCCTCTCTGCTAGAAAATGTATAAATAAAAATTAAACCCGCTAAATCGATGAATTTAGCGGGTTTTTTTGTGTGTTTTAAGACACTACAATTTGTTAGACAAAAAAATTAATCAATCTATTAAAAACAAATTAAATCTAGCAAGATTACTTTTTATTTAAGTAAAAAACTTAAATAAAAACTCAATGTTATAATAAGTAAAAAACAATTTAAACACAAAAATAAAAGCTCTAAAATAAAACATTAACTTTGTTAAAAATCTAATTTTAATAAATAGATAGATTATAAAAAGATTTCATAAATGAATCCAAATATCAAAAAACTATTCCCATCGTTTTCAAATGCTCTTGTAGAAGATATTAACGCAAATGCAATTGACAAGACCTTTGTTACAGGCGATGTTATAATGAGAACTGGACAATACATCAAAAACACCGTTTTAGTCTTGTCTGGTAAAATTAAAATATATAGAGAAGACGATGATGGTGGTGAATTTTTTATGTATTATTTACAACCAGGTCAAGCTTGTGCCATTTCTATGATTTGTGCAACCAAAAATGAGCAAAGCCAAATCATGGCAAAAGTAGTTGAAGATGTTGAATTAGCAATGGTTCCTTTGCCATTAATGGATAAATGGATGATGCAGCATCGAAGTTGGTACGAATTTGTTATAGATACTTATAGAAGTCGTTTTGAAGAAGTTTTAGAAGTAGTTAATAGCATTGCATTTAGAGCAATGGATGAACGTCTAGAATTTTATTTAAAACGACATCAAGATGCTTGTGGCTGCAACGATTTAAAACTTTCACATCAAGAAATTGCAACCGAACTAAATACTTCAAGAGAAGTAATTTCTAGATTATTAAAAAAATTAGAACAACGTGGTGCTTTAAAATTACACCGAAATCATATAGAGCTTATAAAATAAAGTACCTATGTGATAAAAGTTACAAATTGTAAAATTTATACTGCCAATATTTGCAGTATAAAATTTTACAAATATGGAATATATAGGTTATTTTGCATCAATACTTATTGGTGTTGCGTTAGGACTAATTGGTGGTGGTGGCTCAATCTTAACTGTACCAGTTTTAGTTTATTTGTTTGCTATCGAACCTGTTGTAGCAACTTCTTACTCCTTATTTATTGTTGGTTTAACTAGTGGTGTTGGTTCATTTGGTTATTTCAAAAAAGGTTTAGTGAATATCAAAACAGCCATAGTTTTTGGTATTCCATCTATTATTGCTGTTTTTTTAACTCGTGCATTAATCGTTCCTGCAATACCCAAAGAAGTTTTTACGATAGGTGAATTTGTTGTAACAAAAAGTATATTAATGATGTTACTTTTTGCAGTTTTGATGATTTCAGCATCCTATAGTATGATTAAAAAAGACAAGAAAAAATTTTCTGAAATTATCGAAGAACAAAAATTCAATTATCCATTAATTCTAATTGAAGGTACAGTTGTAGGAATACTTACAGGATTAGTTGGTGCAGGTGGTGGATTTTTAATTATTCCTGCATTAGTGATTCTAAGCAAATTACCAATGAAAGAAGCAGTTGGAACATCATTAGTTATTATTGCTGCCAAATCACTTATTGGTTTTTTTGGTGAAGGTGAAGCAACTGCAATCAATTGGCAATTTCTAATTACAATTTCTGCTTTTGCTATCATAGGAATTATTATTGGTACAACTTTATCCAAAAAAATAGATGGAGCCAAATTAAAACCAATTTTTGGTTGGTTTGTTTTGATAATGGGCATTTATATCATAACTAAAGAATTGTTTTTTTCCAATTAAACGGTTGTGTGACAAAAGTCACAAGCTTATAAATCATAAATCAATAATATTGAATGCTTTAAATTATAAATAATATTCAAAAAATGGCAAATCATTATCAAATACTTATTATCGGCGGAGGAAATGCTGGACTTTCTGTAGCTTCGCAATTACTTCGAAAAAGAAGTAGCCTTAAAATTGCAATTGTAGATCCTTCCGAAAAACATTATTATCAACCTGCTTGGACACTTGTAGGTGCTGGAATTTTCGACATAAATAAAACTGTTCGAAAAGAAAAAGACTTAATCCCTAAAAATACCACTTGGTTAAAAGAAGCTGTCTCAGAATTTGAACCAACAGCTAATAAAGTAAAATGTGTTTCTGGAAAAGAGTTTACCTATGATTATATGATTGTTTGCCCAGGAATTCAACTCGATTGGAATAAAATCAAAGGACTTAAAGAAACATTAGGAAAAAACAATGTAAGTAGCAATTACGACTTCAATTCTGCTCCTTATACTTGGGAAATGATTAAAAATTTCAAAGGAGGAACAGCCGTTTTTACTAATCCATCTACACCCATTAAATGTGGTGGTGCGCCACATAAAATTATGTACTTAGCTGTAGATTATTGGCGTAAAAAAGGAATTCTGGATAAATGCGACGTACATTACGTTTCAGGCGCAACTGTAATTTTTGGCGTACCAGAATACAAAGCAACACTTGAAAAAGTATTAAAAAACGGAAATATCAAAGTGCATTATAGCGCAAATACTGTAGGTATAAATGGTGATACAAAAACCATAACTTTTGAAACCAAGAACACAGAATTTGTGAAACAAGTTTTATCTAATTCTGCAGCAGCTTGCTACAGTATTGCTGAAACCAATAGTGCTGATTCAGTAAGTAGCGTGACCATGAATTTTGATTTGTGTCATTCAGTTCCGCCACAATCAGCACCTGATTTTATTAAAAATAGCCCGTTACGCGATGAAGCCAATCCACTTGGATATGTAGAAATAAATAAAAATACAATGCAACATTCTCGTTTTCAAAATGTATTTGCATTAGGCGATTGTACAAATGCTCCATGTAGTAAAACAGGCGCAGCTATCAGAAAACAAGCTCCAGTTGTGGTTGAAAATCTTCTAGCATTAATGGATAATAAAGTAGGTAAAGCTGAATATACCGGATATAGTGCTTGTCCTATTCCAACTCAATATGGTAAGTTAATGTTAGCCGAGTTTGATTATTCTAATAAGCCAAAAATGACGTTTCCATTTGATCAAGCAAAACCACGATGGACAATGTGGCTATTAAAAACCAAAGTTTTACCTTGGTTGTATTGGAACAAAATACTTAAAGGAACTGCTTAAAAATTAATCCCATAGTTTTTTAGTTTTGTTAATCCCTTTCAAATTAATCTGGAAGGGATTTTTTTTAATTATTCTAATTATGTAACATTTATCACTTTTGAGTATTTCATTTATTGTATTTTTGAAAAGTGAATATTTACTAACTTTTACTTTTTATGATAGAAACTACATCAAAAAGACAACAAGAAATTATTGAATCCGCAGGAAAACTGCTTATGGATAAAGGTATAAAAGGCTTAACTACAAAAAATCTAGCTTATAAAATGGCGTTTTCAGAAAGTGCTTTGTATAGACATTTCAAAAATAAAGAAGACATTATCATTTTGCTATTAAACTATTTAGGAAGTAACATCAAGGAACGATTAGATTTAATTTTTGAAAATAACTCTACGTCTGAAGAAAAATTGAAACAGTTATTCAGCAGTCAATTTCACTTCTTTAGTAAAAATCCTCATTTTGTAGTAGCGATTTTATCAGAAGGTTTGTTTGATGAATCTGAAAAAATTAATCAATCCATAATGAAAGTAATTCAATATAAAATGCAATTGATTACCAAAATCATTGATATTGGAAAAGAAAATAATGAGTTTTCAAATGATATTGAAACAGAAGAAATAGTTCACATAATAATTGGCAGTTTTAGAATGATAATGCTCAAATGGAAGTTCTCCAAATTTGAAATCGATTTAATAAATCAAGGAAATAAAATTATGAATACTACAATAAAATTATTATCAAAATGAAAAAAATTCCAATTATAATAATAGTTTTAACTCTTTTCTCATGTGGAAAAAGTGAAGAAATTCAACCCATAAATCAAGATATTAAAGAATTGGTTTTTGCTTCAGGACAATTAGAATGGGATGATTCATATAATCTTACGGCTCAAACGGATGGCGTTATACAAAATGCCAATTTTGAAGTAGGAAATACAGTTACAAAAGGAAAAACTATCGCAACATTAGACAATGAAATCAACAAAATTAACGCTCAAACTTCGCAAGAACAATTAGTGATTTCTAATGAAAATGTAACATCTAACGCGCCAGCTTTAACTCAATTGGAACAAAACATTCAATTTGCGGAAAGTAAATACTTGCAAGACAAGAAAAATGCAGAACGTTACGAACGCTTGAATCAGCAGAATATTGGTTCAAAAGTTGAATATGAAAATGCGCAATTGGCAGTTAAAAATTCGTTATCTAATCTGAATTCCTTGCGAAAACAATACAGAGTTATTTTGCAACAAGCCAAACAACAACAAATTGCGACCAAAGGTCAATTGAAAAGCAATCAAGTTGTTAAAAATTACAATTCGATTATCGTAACAGAAAGCGGAACTATTATCAAAAAACTAAAAAATAACGGCGATTATATTAAAAAAGGTGAAGTTATTGCTACAATTGCTAACCAATCAAAAGTAGAAGCCGTATTGAATGTTGATGAAAACAGCATCGGAAAAGTAAAATTAGGACAAACTGTTTTTATAAAACTAAATACTAATAAGAATACTATTTTAAACGGAAAAGTTTCTGAAATACTTTCAGCATTCGACCAACAAACACAATCCTTTATTTGCAAAGTAACCTTTGAGAAACCCATAGAAAACTCCCTTTTCGGAACACAATTGGAAGCCAATATTCTTGTTGGAGAAAAGAAAAATGCGTTGTTGATTCCAAGAAATTATGTTGGTTTTGGTAATAAAGTCAACATAAAAGGTAAAGAAGAAAGTGTAATCATAAAACCCGGAATCATTTCAACCGAATACGTTGAAGTTTTGGATGGTGTAACCAAAGATGATGTTCTTTTACCCTTAAAACCTTAACAATGAACATCAATTCAGCCATAGCGAAAACGTATATTGTTTCTAACAAAAAACTCACAGCAGTTGCTGTTATGGGAGTTGTTTTGGGAATGTCTATTTATATTTTCATGAACAGTTTGTTAGTAGGTTTTGACAAAAGTTCGAGTGCATCTATCTTTAAATCAACTTCTCATATTCGCGTTTACAAAGACGATGAAATTAGCAAACCATTGATTGAAGGTAATGATGCTAAACCCATTATAATCAATCCAAAAATTGTTCCAGTCAACAATACGATTATCAACCCAAATTTGGTTATTGAAACCATTTTGAAACAAAAAGAAGTAACTGTTGTAACACCTCAAGTCAACTCTAATGTCTTTTACAACAACGGAAAATCACAAATATCAGGTATTTCGGTTGGTATAAAACCCGACGAAGCCAATATAATGTTTGACATAAAATCGTTCATGGTGGAAGGAAATTTTGAATTGCTAAAGTCCAATCCTAATGGAATTGTTATTGGAAGTGGCATTTCTGAGAAAATGAATTTAGCAATAAATGATAATTTGAATTTAACTTCTTCCAAAGGAATCAACCGTACTTTTAAAATTATTGGAATTTTTAAAACTAATAATTCCATTACAGACAAGACAAGATCTTACATCAACATCGCTACAGCACAACAATTGTTGAAAGAAGGAACAAGTTATATTACTGATATCAACGTAAATATTTACGATCCTGAAGAAGCAGAAAAGGTGGCTAAAAAAATTGAAGTTCTAACAGGTTACAAAGCCGAAGGTTGGAAACAAGCCAATGAAACTTTTATGGCAGCCAACAAAATGCGTAAAATAATTATAACGTTCGTATCCTTAACGATATTATTGGTAGCAGGTTTCGGAATTTACAACATCTTAAACATGACGGTTTCTCAAAAAATAAATGATATTGCTATTCTAAAAGCCATGGGATTCAAAGGAAAAGATGTTATTAGAATATTTGTAACGCAAGCTGTTTCAATCGGAATTATGGGAGTTATTGGTGGAATCATTATGG
>Ga0209278_1001346_pt1 | contig 15231 bp, 17 predicted proteins | sample JI81BgreenDNA_FD_187504 | JGI IMG/M metagenome (GOLD analysis project Ga0209278, IMG submission 187504) | Wastewater effluent complex algal communities from Wisconsin, to seasonally profile nutrient transformation and Carbon sequestration -... | ecosystem: Engineered > WWTP > Effluent > Algae... | reverse complement strand
CGGTCAAGCGTGGCCGAGACCTGCACGGTCTGGGTGTCGAAGCTCACGCCGCCGCGGTCGTCCGCGTACAGCGTCCACGAGCGTTTCGGCGCGTCGGTGTCTTGCAGCCAGACCGCATAGTCGACCTGCACCGGCTCGCGCGACTCGGCCTCGCGCACCTTGCGCAGCTGCTGCTTGAAGGCCCGGCCGACCTGCTGCCGCGCGAAGCTGATGACGAGTTTCGGCGCCTCGCTCGGCCCAGGCTTCGGCGGCCGAATGTCCATGGCGACTGGGATGTAAGCGGCCCCGCCCAGCTGCACGGACTCCCACTGATTGGCCACCAGCCGGAAGGGCCCGTCGAACGCCGGATGGCTGAACGTCACGGTCTCGAACTTCGGCTCGACCGGCTTGCGTGCCCAGAACTCTCGCTCGGTGATGGGCATGGCGTCACACGTCCGGGCGGATCTTGATGGTCAGGCCGCCGCGGTTGTCTGCCGGGTTGTTGTCCTCGAGCCAGAAGGTGTAGGTGCTGGCGTTGGTGATCCGGCCAACGAAGGGCGCCGATGCGGCGTAGGCTGCCGCGGCGGTGGGGAAGTAGTTCGGCGTGATGACGGGCTGGAAGATGGTCGCGTTGACACGCCAGTAGCAGAGCCAGGTGTTCCCGCCGTTGTTGGAGTCGCTGCCAAAGCCGGACCACGCCTGCCGCGGGGTTTGCAGCAGCGTCATGCGGTAGGTGAGCGCCGCCGAGAAGCCGCCGACGGTGATGCCGACGGTCTGGCTTGAGCCGCAGTTCGCGGGCGCGACCAACTCGATGACCCTGGCCGTCACGAAGTTGAAGACCGCGGAGTCGAAGACCGAGCCGTCGGCCGTGTTCGTGCGGCGCACCGACACCGGGAACACGAGCGGCGCGCTGGTGGTGGTGCCCGACACCACGCCCGTGGCCGGGTTGAGCGTGAGCCCGGCGGGCAGCGCGCCGGTCAGCAGCTCCCACACGAAGGGCCCGGCGCTGGCCGGCCAGAACTGCGACAGGTCGACCGAGAAGGCCACGCCGAATGTGGCTTCCTGTTCGGGGATCGGTTCGACCTCGGCCACGCTGCGCGCGATGATGGTCGCGGTGTAGCGCCACAGCGTGCCGATGCGCTGCCGGTCGAGCAGGCCGTCCGGCGCGAAGTTGCCCACCACGTCGAGCAGGCCGTCCTCTGTGCGCAAGGGCATCGTGAACTGGAGCGTGCCGCGCTTGAGCGTGGTCTCGACCCAGTTGCGCAGCGTCACGGCGTCGGCCTGTTGCAGCAGCCATTCCACCTCGAAGATGGTCGGCGTGTCGGTGCCGGCGGGCTCGACGTAGGGCGCGCCGCGGCGAGGCGAGGCCATGCTGAAGGCCGGCACCTTGCTGATGCGCTTGGACGCCAGCACGGTGGGCAGGCCGGCGGGGTAGGCGACGGCCATGGCTACATCCTCCCTCGAACGTTGGTGCTGCCGGTCAAGGCGCTGAAGACCTCGCCGCTGTTCTCCCGCACCTGGGTTGCCACCTCGGCCACGGCAAGGCGTACGATGCGGCGCTCGTTGTCGACGCCGGCCGGGCGGATGTCCAGGCTGGCGGGCAGCTTCTCCACGATGAGAGTCCAGCCGCCCGAGCCGCCGCCGCCAACCTCGTCAGCCGGCACAACCTGGCCGCCCTGCGTCGGGAGCATGAACTGCTTGCCGCCGCTGCCGACGAACATCTCAGGCGCGCCGGTCTCGTTGACGCGGTACAGGCTGCCGGCCGAGACAGGGCCACCGTATTGACGGCCGCCGCCGTAGTTCGTGCCCCTGATGGTGCTGATGAGGCTCGCGCCCTGCGACAGCACCGATGCCGCCGCAACAGCGCCCGCCGGCCATCCCAGTTCGTAAGCCTTGGCTGCACCGGCTTGGATGCTGAGGATCGCCTGCGCGATAGCCGCGGCCTTCTGCGCGACGAACATGGCTTTGTAGATGCCGCTTTGCTCGCCCGCGAACTGCTTCGTCACGTCTGCAAGGCTGCCGAACAGGTTGCCGTAAGCCTGCACGGTCTGGGCTTGCGTCGCCAGGCGCTGGTTTTCCTGATCGGCCAGGATCTGAGCGATGCGCGCGGCCGTGTCGTTCTCAAGCCGCACCTTCGCGTCGGCGTACAGCTGCTGGTTCTGCTTGTCGATTTCCGCGTACTGGACAAGCAGCGCGCTTCGCTGCTCAAGCTCAAGCTGCAGGCGCGCGATGGGATCGTCGCCTGCGATGAGGCCCTGCGCAAACTCACGGCCGCGGGCTTGATCTTGCCGGGCTCGCTCGGCGTCCTGGGCTTCCTTGGCCGCCCGCGCGCGCGCCTGTTCCTCGGCCTCGCGCTCGGCGGCGTCCACCCGGGCGATGCGGGCCAAGTCCTGGCGGGCCTTGATTTCGGCCTCGGTCTCGCCGCTCGGGCCGGCCGCAGCCGCGGGCGGCTTCTGCGTCGGCATGAACCGCTGCCGGATGCGCTGCTCAATCTCGGGCGTGAAGGCCGGGCCGAGTTCTTCCTTCGCCTTCTTCAGCTCAGCTGCCAGCTTCTCAGCGTCGGTGGCGTAGCGCTGCAGCCATTCGCCGAGCTTCGCGGCCTGTCCGGTGCCTTCGAGCTTGGCCTTCTCGCGCTCGGCCTCCTGGATCTTGCCAGCCAGCTCGGCGTACTGCCTCAGCAGCGTCTGCAGCAGCGGGACGCGCGCGGCCTCGGGGAAGTTGGCCTCACCCGCCGGCCCCCGGCCGCCCTGCAGGTTGTTGATCTGGCCTTGCAGCTCGGCCAGGCGCTGTGCGGCGGCGCTTTCCTGGCGGGCGATGCCGCCCAGGCCGGCCGCGGCGACGGCGTTGCGGTCGCGCAGCTTGGCGATCTGGCGGTCAAGGTCCGCGATGATGTCGTCCGTGGACTGGCTGACCGCGCCGGCCGCCTGCTCGGCCGAATCCTCGGCCTGGTTGCCCCACAGGGCCCACGCCGACACGCCCAGGCCGAGCAGCGTCGTGATGAGGCCGATGGGCCCGCCCAGAAGCCCCAGCGCGCGGCCGGCGATGTTCGAGGCTGCAGCCGCCGCGCCCTGGGCCGCCGCGAGCCGCGTGACCGCCGCCTGGTGCGCCGTGGCCAGCGCCGCCGTCTGCACGTGCGTGAGGCCCAGGGCACGCTGCGCCTGCGCCTCGGCCAGAGCCGCCGCCGTGGCCGCCGCCTGGGCCTGCGCGAGCCGCAGCTCGGCCGCGGCCGCCGCGCCAGCGCTCAGTGCCTGGCTGGCCTGCGCGCCGGCCGTCTGCGCCACCGCCACCAGGATCTGCGCCAGCTTCGTCGCCGCGAAGCCCGCCACGGCCGCGGCCAGAACGTCGATGTTCGCCGCGATGGTGCTGATCGCGCCGGCCACGAGCTTGGCAGCGCCAGAGGCCTCGCCCTGCTGGCCGATGAAGATGGTGAGCTCGTTGCGCAGCACCTGGAAGGCGCCGCTGATCGTCTGGATGCTCTGGGCCTCGCTCTCAAGCTGCGACAGGGCCTGCGGCAGGGCTTGGGAGAGCACGTCGGCCGTGAGCTTGCCTTCGGCCGCCATGGCGCGAAGCTGACCCACCGGGACGCCGATGCCGTCGGCCAGCGCGCGCATGAGCCGGGGCGCGGCCTCGCTGACGCTGTTGAACTCCTCGCCTCGCAGCGCGCCGGATGCGAACGCCTGGGACAGCTGCAGGGTAGCGCTTGCGCTCTCGGCCGCGCCTGCACCGCTGACCTTCAGGGCAAGCGCCACGGCGCGCGTGATGTCGCCCACCCGCTGCTGGTTGCCGCGCAGCTCGTCGGAAGACTGCGAGATGCGCGCGTACAGCGTGGCCACGCCGCTGAGGTCGGTCTGCGACTCGGCGGCGATCCGGCGCACCCGGTCGAAGGCCGCGGCCTGGGCCTCGGCGCTGTCGGTCGCCAGCTTGAGCTGGGCGTTGATCTTGGTGAACGCATCGGACTGCGCCACCAGGAACAGCGCCGAAGACATCGCCGCGATGGCGCTGGTGATGACGTTGAAGCGCTGCGCCATGCGCTGCGATTCGCGGTCGACCGTCTTCGAGGCCGCCAGCATCGGCGCCGTGTCAAGGGCAACCGAGTAGTACACGCTTCCGACTTGGAAGCCGCCAGATCCGCCGATCATGGCGCCCCCGCTTTCCGGCGCTCAGTAAGCCGCTTCATGGCCGCCTCGTACTCGGCCCGGCTGGGCACGTTCTTGGCCTTCGGGCCGTCTTGCGGCGGGAACTTGACCGCCATGAGCTGCTGAAGCTCGGTCATGGAGAGCGCCGCGGCCTCGGCCTGCGTCATGCCCAGGTGCACCCGGGCCATGGCGATGAACTGCGCCGCGTCGAACTTGCTGCTGTAGCTGCCGCCGTCGTCCGCCTTGGCTGCGTCGGGCTTGCCGCAGATGCCGTGCTGCATCAGGTGCCGGGCCAGCACCACGCGCTCGGCCACCGGCATGGCGCCGTCGTGCTCGGTGCCGGCGTCCCAGTCAAGCCAGCCGATCAGGTCGGTGGCGTCTTCCTGGTCGCACAAGGTGGCCAGCACCTCACGCGCCAGGCGCGGCGCGCGCGGCCCGTGAAGCGCGGCGTACAGCTCCACGATGCCGGCCGGCGTGCCCAGCTCGGCGATGCGGCCGATGCTGGGCGTGAAGGTCCACTCGCGCCCGTCAGGCAGCTGCGCGCGGACGAAGCCGTGCTCAACCAGCATGCCCGGGGCGCTGGCCGGTCAGAGGTTGAACAGCTGCAGCGTGCAGAGCGCCGCGCCGGTCAAGGTGACCGCGTTGTTCGTCGCTTTGCAGTAGTCGCTGATCGTCGACAGCACGACGGCGCGCGACTGGCCCGCCGGGATGATGATGTCGAAGCCGCCGGAAACCGTGACGGTGCCGACACCGGGCTTCGTCACCGTGGTGCCGAGGTCGCCGTCGATCTTGAGCGTCAGCGAGCCGGCGGTCGGGTTGGTGACGACAAGCAGCTGCTTGAAGCGCGCGTCGAACGGGATCGTGTCGCTGGCGGACAGAACGACAGCGGTGGAAACGAAGGCGCCGATCTGGCGTGCGTTGATTCCGGTAAGGGCGGCCATGGTGAGGCTCCTACGTCAGTTGAGGATGAAGTCGCACGGGCCGTTCGACTCGAAGCTCATGCTCCAGGTGGCGCCCTCGTCGTAGGGCTCGGCCTCGCTCATGTTGCTGACGATGAACGGGCCGGTGCGGGTGTGGCTCGGAAAGATGAACCGCAGCCAGGCTTTCGGCTGGTTGTTGGTGCCGGCGCCGGGCGCGGCCGCGTGCTGCTTCAGCAGCAGCTGGTTGTGCACGGCGTCGTCGTACGAGACTCCGTCGATCGACGCGTTCACGTCCTTGAACGTGACCAGCTTCTGCCGCGTGTAGGCCGGCGAACGGTCGCCGGTCACGTCTGCGGTGGTCCACGCATCTTCGAGGGCGCGGCCGCGGGTCATGCCAAGGTCGAGGAAAACCAGCGATGCGGGGTCCGCGTCCTCGTTGGCGATGCAGAACTGGATGAGGGTGTCGCGTCCGACGTGTGCAACCATGGTTTGCTCCAGTGGCCCTAGGGCGTTTCGATGCTGACGATGGCCGCGATGGCGACCGAAGAAAGGGGCCGCCCTTCGGCGGTGGTGGTGAAGCTGGGCTCGCCCGGGGCCAGGAAGACGACGCCGGCAACGGGCTCGCGCATGCGCTTGATGGCGGCCTCGGTAAGCTCGGCGGTCTGCGTGGCGTCGCCGTTGGGCAAGCCCATGAGGTCGAACGTGAACAGTGGACGGCGCAGGCGGTCGCCGCTACCGCCCCCGGCCTGGCGAATGACGCCGTAGCGCTTTAAAGGGTCTGGCATGCCGGCCACGCGGCCGAACGAGAGCACGACGCCGGGCAGAACCGGGCGAATGGCGTCCGCAATGCTGTCGGCGACGATCACAGCCGCATCCCCCGGCGCAGCGCCTGCTCAACCAGCGGCTGCGCCTGCTCGGCGCCCTTGCGCAGGAACTCCGGCTCGCCGCTCGGGCCCCAGACGACGCCCTTGCCGCTCGGGCGCGGCGTGTTCGTGCCAAGCAGCGTGCCGGGCGCCTCGTGGACCGCGGCGGCGTACTCGGCCGTGTACCCGATGCGACCCGTCACGCGCGTGCCCGACTGCTGCACGTCGCGGTACTGGCTGTTGATGAGGTTCGAGGTCTCGCGCGGCGTCATGCCCGCGGACTCGCTGCCGATGGGAATGAGCATGGTCAGCACCGTGCGCTGCGCGCGGGCCTGCGTTGCCGTCAGGAACTGCGGCATGCGGTTGACCACGCGGACACGGTTGCGATCCATGGCGACCATGCTAGGAACAGGCCGCGGCGGGCCTGCCTGCGCTCAGGTGGCGATGCGGAAGTCCGGCGGGCCGCTGGCGCTGAAGGTGTCGCCGAACTCCGTCACGGCCCGCACCTCGTGGGCGCCGGCCTGGTACGGGTCGCGCTCGGCCGTGGCGCCGATGAGCAGCATGTCGCCCTGCTTGACGCCGGGCAGCGAGGTGTAGACCAGCAGGCGGGTCGTGAACTCGTCACCGGCCGCCGTGACCGCGCGCTTGCTGTCGGTCGCGTAGTCGCAGCGGAACAGCACCGGCTCGGCGTGCGTGGTCTGGCCGCCCCACTCGTCGCGGCTCACCAGCGACCACAGCGTGGCGGTGCGCTTGTAAGACCAGCTCGAGGCCGTGTTCGGCTGCGCGGCGTACTCGGGCAGCAGGCCGAGCGTGCGGATGATGGCCCGCAGGCCGATGGCGTCCGCGGCGCCCACGTTGCAGCTGATCGTCACGGGGCCCGGGAAGGTGATGGCGGCCGGCAAGCCAGACGCGACGGCCTCGCCGACCCCGCCCGCGATGGTCGTGCCGCTGGCCACCGTGATGGAAGCCGGCAGGCCGGAAGCCTGGGCCTCGCCCACCGCGGCGGCGATGTTGGTGGACGTGATGATCTGCGCGCCGAGGCCGAGCGCCTGGGCCACGCCGACGCCGGCCGCGATGGTGACGTTGGAGCCCAGGCTGATTGCCGCTTGCAAGCCGCTGGCCTGCGCCTCGCCGATGCCGCCGGCGATCACCAGGCCCTGCGCGATGCTGGCTTGCAGGCCGGATGCGGTGGCCACGCCAACGCCGGCCAGGATGCCGGTGCGCAGGGCGATGGATGCGGGCACGCCCGAGGCTGTGGCGGTGCCGACCTGGCCGGCGATGGTGATGTTGTCCGCCACCCCACCGCCGCCCTCGCCCGGGTTGAGCGTGCCGGCCTGCGCTGACGCCGCGACAGTGCTGCCGTCGCCGCTGACCTCAACCTGATACTCGGTGTTGACCGAGCCCGTGAAGACGATGGGCGAAGCCGGCGCCGCGGTCAAGGCCGGCGCGCTGGTGCCGATCTCATAGACCCGGTAGTGCGTGACCGGGCCGGTGTACGGGATCGTCAGCGTCGTGGCGGTGGCGACGATGGTGCCGATGGCCGGCGCGCCAACGTCCACCGTCCACGCACCAGACGCCCACGCGCCCGAGGCCCAGGCGGTCGTGAACCACGCCGCGCCCACCGGGGGCGCCGTCTCATCCCAGGCCGTGCCAGCCCAGGCGTCAGGCGCCCATGATCCCGCTGCCCATGCCGGCATGGCTTAAGGCGTGCCGCCCCAGTTGGTCGTCTTGCTGCTGCTGGCCTGCACCGCGTCGCCGATGACGTGGGTGATGTTGGCAGCGGGGACGCCGGCCACGGCCTCGGCGCGCACCAGCCGGAAGCTGAAGGCCACGAAGTTGACGGTCTGCGTGTCCACCGTCACCGAGTTGATGACGACGTGGTACAGGCTGCCGGCGGTCCAGAACCCGGCGGTCGTGTTGTCGCCCGTGTTGATGCTGAAGCCGTGGATGCCGGTGATGCCGTCGAAGTCGATGCCGTCGGTGTCCAGCAGCGTGAAACCCGCCGTGCTCGCGCGCTCGGTCGTGCCGCCGTCCTTGTAGACCTTGATGTCGGCCAGCGCGAGGCCGGTGAGCGTGATGCTCGCGCCGGTCGCGCCCGCGAAGCTGTCGAACAGGTGCGGGATCGTCGCGCCGATGGGGATGTCGCCGTAATGGACCATGGTGTTACCTCACAAGGCCGCGCCGCAGCCGGGAACTGAGAAGGGGGGAAGCGGTCAGGCCGGCGCCGACAGCAGAGCCGCCGCCACCACCGCCAGACGATGGGTTGACCGGCACGACGATGTGAATGGCACTCTGGGTGCCGCCATCGAACGTCCACGACATCGAGGGCGCGTCAGTGCGATAGCTCGCCGCAGAGGTCGAAACGCCAGCGCTCAGGGTGGTGCCTGCTTGCGTCTGAGACGCGCCCGGCGTCATGGTCCGGCTCAAGCTCTTGAGCGAAAGCATGTCGAACGCCATGCCGCCCACGAGTACGGTCGGGGTGTTCGAGACGGGGCTGGTCTGCGACGTGATGCCGCTACTGACGATGGTGCCGTTGGGCGTGGTCTGGTCCACGCTGCTGAAGCTGAACACGCGCGTGTGCAGGAACGCCGAAGCGCTCGGCGTCACGACTACGTTCGCCGTGCCGGACGGCGGCGCAAGCATGCGCCACACGTACATGAACTGGTTGCCCGTGATGAGCCGCTCGCCGATTGGCGAGCCCAGCGAAGTGCCGCCATAGCTGCACGTCCCAGTCGCCAGCAGGTTGGTGGAGTTGGTGCAGACACTGACCACGTACAGCACGCGGTTGCTGCCGCTGCCGACCGTGTGGAAAAGGGTGTGCGAGGTCGCGCCGTTGACGTTGCCTTGCGTGTGTGCGTCGAAAACGACTGTCATGCTTACACCGTGATGGTCGAGCGGCCGAAGATCAACGCGAAGGCGTCATAGCCCATCTGCACCTGGCCGCGGGCGTTCTGGTGGTAGCCCGAGCTGTCGTAGTAGTTGGGCGACGGCGGGGCTTTGATGTTGGTCGGGTCCGTCGCCGCGATGGCCGCCTTCGCCGCCGCGACACCCGCGCCATACAGCGTCGAGGTCGTGCCCATCTGAAACAGGATCTGCTTGTCAGTGGCCTCAAACCAGTTGTCGAGGTAGGCCGCATCAAGCACCGCCTGCATACGGGTCTGATACCACGACTGCGTTTCGAGGCGGTCTGTCTCGCCCTGCACCCACACGAAGCACTTTTGAGCGACCGTCACCGAGGCGGAAATGAGCGCGGCCTGAGCGGCGGTGTGCGCGCTCTCCAGAATCTGGTAGTTGTTGAACCCCGCATCAGGCGTGAAGCTGGTGATGCTCGCGCCGCTTGCGCCGTTCTTGACGATGTAGAGGTTGCCCGACGTGGTTTCGCGCATCCAGCGGACAGCCAGGCCGAACTCGGGGCCGAACTCCGTGCCGCTGCCGGGCGCGGGGTTGACGCCGCCGTTGTTGATGCCGAGCAGTAGCTGCTGCCAGGAGCCCGACCGCCAGATGTAGACCCGCGCGAACGCCGCGGCGCCGAAGGTCGCAAGGCCAGGGTCCGAGGACAGAGGCGCGGCGCTCAGGTCCGAGATCTTCCCGCGGCCGTCGGCGTTGCTCTGACCGGCCAGCGTCAGCAGCACGTTACCCACCGTGAACGGGCCGCCCGTTGGCAGCACCTCATCAGCCCTGATCGTGACCCCCGACAGCGTCGGCGTGCAGAGGGTCTTGATGGTGCCGCCCGCGTGGTTGATCGCGGCTCCCGACACGCCAGCCGGGGCCTGCATGATGTCCACAGCGCCTGGGGCCTGCAGCACCCAGCGGCCAAGCGTTCCCGTGCTCAACGCGCTGTCAGCCAAGTGCGCACCCAGCACGATGCGGCGCGGGTCGGCCAAAGTGTCGATGGTCAGCGGCGGCAGGGTCAGGACGCGACGCAGCGTCACGCCATCGGGAGCCAGCAGGCGCGCGGTGACGTTCGCGCCGCCGAAGGCTGCCAGCAGCACCTCAAGCTGCTCGGTCTCGGTGGGCTGCGCCCGCCATGCGTCGGCGGTCGGCGTGTGCGTGATGGTCCACATGCCCGCTACCTCGCCCGCGCCCAGGCTGCCAGCGCGTCCATGAGCGGGCGCCCCTCGCGCAGATACCGCTGCGAGCCGCGGTACAGCCACGCCAGCACCGCGTGGGCGTCGACGTCAGCGATCTGGCGCGGCTCGACGCTCAGCATGCCCCCTCGCACGAAAGCCAGCGCCTCGTCAAACAACATGGCCGCGATGTGGTCAGGCGTGCAGCCGACCATGCTGTTGCCCGACGCGCCCATGCTGGCGGCGAAGGTCTTGCCCGCGGTGCTGCCGCCCTGCCGCACGATCTGGTAGCCACGGGCCAGCAGCGCGTGGTTGTAGGGCTCCTCGGCCGGCCAGGAGGCATCGCCTTCGGCAATGGCCGCATACACCAGCGGCAGGATCTGCGAGCCGCCCTGCACCATGAGCATGGCCTCGTCGGGGTGCAGCGCCATCACCCAGGGGTAGTGGCAGCCCTCGATGGTCGCCGTGGACCGGCCTGCGAGCGAGCGGCCCGCGCCGCCAATGCCTGGAATGCGCGTGATGCGCCCGCCGTGGATGCGCCAGGGGCCGTTGATGGACTGGTTATGCGAGGCGCAGGCCCAGATTGCATCCACGGGGCCGCAAGTGCCGGCGCGGTCCACTTCCACCATCACCCAGCCCACCGGCTGCGCGTTGCGGTAGTCCGCACCCGTCACGCTGTCGCGGCCGTTGATGTCCGGGCCCACGGCGCCGGTCTGCGGGTCAACGATGTGGATGGCGCTGTTGCGCGTCATCACCACGAGGCGGCCGTCGCTCAGGTAGTCCACCCAGAACACGCCGGGCAGCGTGCAGACCACGCGCGGCGGGGCGCTGCGGTCCACCGCGTCGAACTCGATGACCGCGCGCTCGTTGCACACGTACAGCTTCGAGCCGATGGCACGGCACGAGGTCGCGCGGCCTTCGACGCGACACCATTCCTCGGCGCTGAAGGCGCGGCCCGAGCGCGTGACCCGCAGCACCTTGCCCGCGGCCGTGTCCGTGACCCACATGACGCGCCGGTCCTGGCCCTCGCCGGCATAGCTGAAGTCGTTCGCGTAGCTCTCCAGCGGGATCTGCGCCACGAGGTCGGTGCTGCCGTCGCGCATCAGGTAGTACACGTGGCCGATCATGTCCACGGCCACCCACGCGGGGATGCGCGGATCGTTGTGCAGCGTGCCGCCGTCATAGCGGGTGTGGCCGCGCACCAGCCAGTAAGGCGTGGTGATGGCCTCGCCGCGAGGGCCGCCGCGCAAGGGGAACTGCTTCAGCTCGGGGATGATGAGCTGGGCCGGGTCGGCATCGTTGACGCTGCCCGGGTACAGCGTGCGCAGCTCGCCGCCGACGATGGCCGGCGTGGTGACCGCGTACTCGGCCGGGTGGCCGTAGATCGGCAGGCGTCGCCAGTGGTCCGGCTCGGCGCCGCGCATCGGCCACGCCACATGCTCGGCCGGGTCCCGGAACAGCGTCCACGGCACAGCCGGCATGCTGCGCGACAGGTCGATGGTGTCCGTGATGACGGGCGGGCGCGACGGGTCGGTCAGCGTGTGGCCGTTGGTCGTGATGGTGCGCAGCGTGGGGCCAGTCGGCGGGGCCGGGCTCGGCGCGGGCGGCGCGGGCTGGGGAGCCGGCGCTGGCGGCTGCGGAGCCGGGGCTGGCGGCGCAGGCGCAGGAGCAGGCGAGGCGCCGAAGCCCAGCCGCTCGAACTCGGCGGCAAGCTCTCGCAACAGGGCGGGGATGTTGCTCATGCGCTCTCCAGGCTGTGCAGCAGCCCCGGTGGCTTGGTGTCCCTGCCGCTACCCCTCCGAGATAGGCGCGGCAGCATGTCGGACCCGGGGCCGCTGCACTCGGTCAGGCTTGCGCCAGGCGGAGCACGTCGTTCGTGGCGCCGTTCCAGTCGTAGTCGATGGCGCCGGCCACGTTGCCCACCGGGCCGCCGAGGTCGAGGTACGCGATGGCGCGCTTGTTGGCGTCCGTGTTGTTGTAGAGGATGCCCCAGTGCCCGGTCGTGAAGCCGCCGCCGGCATCCTGGGCGATGCTGATGTTGTTGAGGCGCAGGTCGGCGCCGGCCGCGGTCAGTGCCCAGGCCGCGACCACCACGTCCAGCGGGCCGGTGTAGGCCGTGCCGGTCGGCACTTGGTTGGCCGCGAAGTTCGTGGTGCCCGTGCCGCCCCAGTGCGGGGCCGGCGTGTTGACCGCGGGCACGGTCGCGTTGGTCACGATGCCGATGCGCAGGTCATCGAGTTCAAGGTCGTGGACCTTCTTCCCGAGGTCGCGCTCGGCCTGAGCAAACCACTTCCAATCACCGCGTGCCATGTTCGTTTCCTTTCGAGGTGTGCGCCGCTCAGCAGGTCACGAGCAGCAGCGTTCCGGCGGATGGGTCAGGCCCCAGCAGGTCGGCAACGGTGCCGGCCGTGTCCAGGGCGGAGAGGGAGCGCCGCAGTTCCGTGATGGCTGCGTCGCGGTTCTTGAAGGAGCGCGAGGCGCCGCTCGGAGCGCCCTGCGACTGGATGCGCCGCGCGAAGTCCGCGCCGGCCAGGATCGCCACCGCCATCGCCTGCACGCGCACCGTCGTGGCTGCGCTGTAGCCCGCTGCCAGCATCGCCGGCTCACGGGCCCCCACGTCGGCGATGGCCGCCTCGAGGACGAAGCTCGGCACCGTGATGCCGAGTAGGTCGTCCAAGTAGTCGGTCGCCTGCGCGAGGTCGATCATGTCGGGCAGGCGCGGCCGGGCCGGGGGTCAGCCGGCGGCGGCCTGGGCCTTCGCGGTCTTGCGCGCCGGGGCGACCGGCGCGGCCGGGGCAGCAGCTTGCGCGGCGCCCTCGGACTCAGCAGCAGCTTCGACGGCGGGCGCGGCGGCGTCACCGGAGCCGGCGGCGGCCTGGGCCTCCGTGACGGCTTCCGGGTTCACCACGAGGTCGCCCTCGGGCGCCTTCGCGGGCTCGCTGGCCAGCACCGCCGGCCCTTCGACCGGCTTGAGGTGGGTCAGCGCCTTCGCCTCGCGGCTCAGCGTGATGACCTCACCCACGGCGTGATGCACCAGACCGGCCGGCGTCACCCGGCTGAACTCGCGCGTCACTTCGTAGCTGAACGACGCGCCGCTCATCAGGCAATCTCGCGGGCCCAGAGGCAGCCCTTCTTGCCGGTCAGGTCGGCCTTGATGAGGATGCCCACCGCGCCCCAGCTGATATAGTTGAAGTCGGCGAACGGGTGCTGACGCGGCACCGGGGTCGTGGTCACGGCCATGCCCACCACGGGCTGGATGTGCTCGCTCGACAGCGGGATGGCGAAGAACTCGTTCCCGGACAGGAGCGAGGTGTCGTTCACCATCTTGATGGCGGCCACGCCCGGCAGCCGCTGCAGGCCGGCCAGGAACGTCTCGAAGGACGAGTCAGCCGTGCCGCGGCGCAGCATGTTGAAGTAGATCGCCGAGGACACGTAGAACGTCAGAGGCGTGCGCACGAAGTTCGTGGCCTGCTGCTGCTGAAGCACGCCGACGAACACCGCCTCGAAGTCGGCATAGGTGCGCGCCGAGGCCGTCAGGTCGATGTTCAGGTCGAACGAGGCAACGTTCGGCGAGGTCTTCAGGCCCAGCGCCTCGTAGCCCTTGAACTTGACGTTGGGCACGCCGTTGACGATGTGGCTGGCGATGCGGCGGTTGACCGCGCGAACCGCGTTGCTCTGGTCATCGCTCAGACCGTCGAAGCCCTCGCTGCGCTGGCCTTCCACCTCGCGCCACTCGCGGCCGAAGGAGCTGTCGTGCACCAGCACCAGGCTGCCGGCGTAGTCGTACACGCCCTTGTCGAGGTTCTTGGCGAGCTGGCCGCTGATGCTCGACTGGGCCACGCCCGAGTCGGAGCGCATGCGGTACTCGGCGACGATCTTGCCGATGTTCACCGGGCGCGCCAGGGGCAACAGGTCGGCCAGGAGCGGGCCGCCTTCGTCGCTGACCATGATGTCCTTGGTGCGGCTGTCGAAGTCGCGCCACACGTCGCGCGGCGTCACCGCGGCAGCGTTGATGGCGGCCTCGTTGGCGGCGATGAACGCGCGCTCCTCGAAGATGGCCGCCGCGTTGGCCGCGCGCTGCTGCGGGGTCAGGTACGGCAGGCCGGCGTAACCGGCTTGCGTGGCATCGTAGGCCGCGCGCAGGCTCTTGGCGTTGCCCCACTGGGCTGCCAGTTCGGCGCTCTTGGCGACCGCGGTCTTGGTGAAGATGAGGCTCACGGTTTCCCCCCTTACAGGAACTTGACGAGGGCGAGCTGATCGTTCGCCGCGGTGGTGACGGTCTCGGCGGCGTAGGCGACGATCACGTCGGTGCCGCTGGCGATGTCGAGGCGGCCGGCGCCGGTCGAGGTGAGCGGCGTCACGTCGCGCACCAGGGCCTGGCCGGTGGCCATGCGCACGCGGTAGGTCTCGCCGCTGACGGGCTGGTACGCCTGCACCGTGTCGCCGGTCGCGTAGCCCACGGCCACGCCGTCGTGCATGTTCACGTCGGCGATGAACACCAGGCCGCCACCGTTGGCGACGTTGTGCAGGATGAACTGGTTGGACGAGTTCGCCAGCAGCAGCGCGCCGGGGAGGATGGCCGCGGCTGCGACCTTCTCGACCTTGATCGGGTCGTTGTCGGTGGCCTTCGCCACGCGGATCACGTTCGTGCTCATGTCGTCCTCACTCCGGCAGGGTTTCGTAGTTGCTGGCGTTGCCCGTGGGCTGCGCGCCGCCCGGGGCAACCGGCGCGGCCTTGGCGCGGTTGGCCTTCAGCGTGCGGCAGGCGGCGATGCCCAGCGCGGCGTAGTGCTCGGCGGTCAGGCCGTCGGCGCTGTTCGTCGCCAGCTCGGCGGCCAGCGTCTTCAGCTCGGCCTGCTCGGCCTGCTGCGCGTTGGCTTCCAGCGTCTGGAGCTTCGCGTTCGCGGCGGCCAGCTCGGTCTTGAGCGGAGCCTCGGCGGCGGCCTTGACGTGCGCGTTGTAGGCGGCCAGGAGCTGCGCATCGCTCAGGCCCTCGGTCGTGATGCCGGCCGAGTTCAGCGCGGCGATGAGCATGTCCTTCATGGCGTCCTTCTTCAGGTTGTTGACGGGCACGTACTTGCGTTCTTCACGCACCTCGGTAGCTGTCCCGGAAAATGCTACGGAGCCATCCGCAGCGGTCGTGTATGGCTGTTCGAACATGCGGTCGTCGCGGTCAGTCCAGACTGCCGAGCGCGCGAACACCTCGCGCACCCAGGCGCCTTCTCCGAGCGCCCTCTGAAGGCCGTCGCGGATCTGACCGCGACGA
>Ga0209278_1001344_pt1 | contig 15236 bp, 15 predicted proteins | sample JI81BgreenDNA_FD_187504 | JGI IMG/M metagenome (GOLD analysis project Ga0209278, IMG submission 187504) | Wastewater effluent complex algal communities from Wisconsin, to seasonally profile nutrient transformation and Carbon sequestration -... | ecosystem: Engineered > WWTP > Effluent > Algae... | reverse complement strand
CGGGGTGACAGCTACCGCACCTACCGCATGACCAGCCGCGCGCACGGTCCGGTGATCGTCCTCGCCACCCAGCTCCCAGAAGCCATCGGCGTGCTGATGCGCTGGCGGGCCAAGCATGGAATTGGTGAGGTCGCTCTGTCGATCGAACCTGGCTGGGGCAAGTCCCTGACGAGCGTCGGACGCGCCCATGTCGAGGAAGTCCTCGCACGGTGCAAGGGACCGTGCGTGGCGCATCGCTAACCCCAGCGAACCCTGGGCTGATCGGCTGCTCTTCGAGTTGCGCAAGGACGTCATCACCTATCTTTCGATCATCGCGGTGTTCCTGATCGCGCGGCGGCTGGTGGCTGCTTCAGATACCGCACCGCCAGCCGATACCGAACCAGTGCTGCTCGAATTGCGCGATGGCAGCCGCACCGTGATGCTGCGGCCTGACGAGATCGACTGGGTGAGCGCCGCCGGCAACTATGTCGAGGTGCATGGCGGCTTCGGCACGATGCTGACCCGCCGAACAATGGCGGAGCTGGGGACGGAGCTCGGTCCGCATGGCTTTGTTCGCGTCCATCGCTCGCGACTGGTGCGGCGAGCAGCCATAGCCTCGACCGAAACGAGCCAGAGCGGAGACTTCGCGATGACCTTGCGCTCAGGCGTGGTCGTCCAGGGGAGCCGGCGGTTTAGACAAAACCTCAAGGGATCTTAGCACAACGCATCAATGTTGCGTTCAGAGCGCCGAGACCACATCGACACTTTTGTCGTGACTGCGGGCAAGATAGCGCAAGCTACTGATTTTTCAGCGTGACAATCCAGAACAGCTGATACATTCGGCAAATATACCGAAGTAAGAAGGACCCAAAATGAAGCTGTTTATTGTGTCGGCTGTTGCTCTTGCATTTGTTTTGCCGACGAGTGCGATGGCGGAGCCAGTCTGGGACAAGGTCGAGTTCGGCATGTCCCGCGCGCAGGTCGAGGCGCTGTATCCGAAAGGCCCAAAGATCGATTACCAGTCCAAGGCGATCGAGATCAGCGACATCCCGATCATGGGTAAGTGCGAAGCGGAAGTGAACATCATCTTCGGCGATGATGCGGTCGTGAGAGAAGTGAAAGTAGCGGGCGACCCCAGCATGGGTGGTCGCTGTTCCGAGGACGTAATGACGGCCTTGTCAGCCAAATACGGACAGCCCGCAAACTGGGATGGAAACGCTGGCAGCATCCTCACGCGGCAAGGCAAAGTCGCAGTCTGGCGACGCCCGGATGGCGTAGCGATGCGTTTCAAGAAGTTTGAGAACGGTGTCTTTGGTGGTGGTGGACTGGCCAAGGCATCGTGGGAACTGGTCTACACGAAGGTCGACGAAAGCTTCGCGCTCTGACGACGTCGGCAACGGTGCCGAGCACCCAATAATCGTCGAACTTTGCTTGTGCGCGGCGTGTGACCTCGTGAAGGACATCACCGCCGCGCCCAGAGCTCCTTCGTCGCTTCCACGGCCATGGCATCCGCCGGGAACGGCCGGTCGAACTGATACAGACCCTCGAGCGGCGCGGTGAGCCAAGTCTGCCACTGGTCGGGCGTCAGGATCACCGGCGACCGGTCGTGTATGTGCTCCAGTTCAGGCGCGTTCTCGGTCATGACGCCAGTAAAAACCTCCCCCCACTCGTCCGACGTCCGCCACAGGCCCGCCCAAGCGAAGATCGGCGTGCCCTTCACGGACAGCCAGGTCTCGGTCATCTTGCCCGGCGTGCCGACGGCCTCGGCATAGCGCGAAGCCGGTATCAGGCAGCGATGCTCGGGCTGCGACGCCCAGCCCTTCCAGAAGGCGCCCAGCTTGTCGAAGCGGGCATTATTCACCGGCTTGGGCTTGAGCGGCTGGCCCTTCTTGCCGCGCAGCACGACTGGGAAGCCCCAGGTCATCTGCTCGAGCACCATTTTGCCGTCCTGCTGCCGGACGACCCAGCCGGGCTCCTTCGGGTGCACCGTGACCGGCCCCTCGTTGAACGCGCGTAGCACCCTGGCCGAGAAATGATCTTCGATGCGTTGCCGTTCGCCGGGCTGGTAGCGGTTGCACATGCAGGGAAGCTGAGGCGTGCCGCTGTCCATGTCAATGTCGGGTGCATAGCGACGCGCCCATCTGGCCCGTTGCTGGAGCGAGGGCCGGGGCTGCCGAAGCGTCAGATACCAGGTGTCGAGCAGCCCCATGAGAATGGAGATGCGGTGATCATGCCCGCCTTGCTCCGAATAGGCCCAAGCGACGGGGTCGTCGATCGTCTGCCAGAAGCTGCTCGCCTGCCAGTCTGTGGCAACACCGCCACGCACCAGCCAGCTCAGCGCCAGTCGGTGGCCCCAGGTGCGATGCACGGCCCCGCATTGCGCCTGCGCGACAACGTCCTCGAGCGTGCGCATGGCGATGGCGGTGACGGGATCATGGGTGGGCATAGGTGAAGCAGAATCGCATAGCCCAATTAGAACAAATATGGAACGCTTCTGTCAATCGGGGCGCGCAATCCGTTGCCGTGACGACCGCGCCGAATGTTGGATAGCCGGCGGTGATTGCGTATTGGACGACGCCCATGGCTCGCCAGTCAAAGAAGTCCTAGGTTTTCCTGGGCACCCGCACCCGGGTGCAGGCAATCAGGCGAGATCCGGGAAGATGAGCCATCCACTGGCATTGTCGACATGAGGGGTAAATTCCAGGCAAATCGCCTCGAAAACGGCAACGCCGATCGAAAATGGCTTTTGAATTCACTTGCACGAGAAAGGGCTGCCCCGCAGGACAGCCCTAATTTGGTGCAGTTCTGACTACTTGCTAGCGATCAGACCGCGATCTCGTGAATTCGATTCTTGTATCTGAGCGTCGACTGGGCTGCAACAGCAGATCGACAACGCAGCAAATTCGCTTTGCTGTTTCGTAACTTTTCCAGCTAACTCGCAGTTAGCAAGCGCGGAGAGATTTGATGCCCTATCGTCTGGGAATCGACCTTGGCACCAATTCATTGGGCTGGTGCGCCGTGGAACTCGGCGCGGATGGTGCGCCGATGGGCGTTCGTGATGGCGGGGTGAGGATTTATTCGGATGGCCGTGAAGCCAAGACCGGTGCCTCGCTGGCCGTCGATCGTCGAAATGCCCGTGCCATGCGCCGCCGCCGGGACAGATACCTACGTCGTCGTGAGGTGCTTTTAGATGAATTGGTCTGCCTTGGTCTGTTACCGGCGGACGAAGCCGATCGCAAAGCGCTGGCTCAACTCGACCCCTACCATATCCGGGCCGTGGCGCTGGATGACAAGATCCCGCTCCATTTTCTGGGACGAGCGCTGTTCCACCTGAACCAGCGACGCGGCTTCAAATCCAATCGCAAGGCCGATCGCGCGGCCGATCCAGCCGAGCTCGGCGTCGTTGCCCCCGCGATCGACAATCTCGATGCTGCAATAGAAGCGGCAGGCGTGCGCACTTATGGCGAATTTCTGGCCATGCGTCATGCGCGCGACCCTGAAAAGCATGACGCTAGCGAGCGTCGAACGCGCATTCGTCGTGACGATGCGGAATCCGAATATGCCTTTTACCCCGCACGCCGCCATCTTGAGGCAGAGTTCGATGCACTGTGGCTGGCGCAGCAGCCGCACTATCCCACGGTTCTTAACGATGCGACGCGAGCGCGGATCGAGCGCGTCATCTTCTATCAGCGGCCGCTCAAGAGCCCAGCCGTGGGTCGATGCGCCTATACAACCGAGTTGCGTGTGGCAAAGGCACACCCGCTTTTTCAGCGCCTTCGCCTGGTCAAGTCCATCAATGAGCTGACCGTCGAGGAAATCGGCCAGGCACCGCGCCCCTTGACCCGCGAACAGCGCGACAATGTGTTGCGGGCCTGGCGCGCGCCTACCGAGACCAAGCGCAGCATGACCTGGGGCGCAATCAGAAAGGCAGCAGGGCTGCCGCGCAATAGCCGGTTCAAGGGCGAAGACCGACGCGGCAAGGGGCTGGTTGGTGACGAGGTTGAAGCCGAACTGGTGAAGCTCTATGGTCCGTCGTGGCGCGGCCTCTCGTTGGACGCACAATGGCGCATCATAGAACGGCTGAAGGAGGAGGAAGACGAAGCCCTCCTCCTTGCTTTCCTCACTGAGGAGATCGGCCTTGATGAGGATAAGGCCTGTGTTGTGGCCAAAGCGCGTCTACCGGAAGGTCATGGCCGCATTGGGGCAACGGCGGCCACGCGCATCCTGGCCGAGCTGGAAGCCGAGGTCATTCCTGAGAGCGAAGCTGTCGCACGGTCGGGCTGGCACCATAGCGACCATCGCACCGGCGAAGTCTGGGACAGGCTACCCTATTACGGCGAGATACTGGATCGCCAGATTCCGCCGGGCACGCAGGACCCCGATGACGCTCCAGAGGAATGCTATGGCCGGATAACCAATCCAACTGTCCATATCGGCCTTGGTCAACTGCGCCGCGTAATTAACGCAATCATTGACCGCCATGGACTACCGCACGACATCGTAGTCGAGCTGGCGCGCGACCTGAAGCTGTCCGAGGACGAGAAGGCCGAGATCAACCGCACGATCAAGCGCAATACTGACGCCGCAATCAGGCGCGGAAAGATGCTCGAGGACATTGGGATCGCGAACACGGGAGAAAATCGGGTCATCCTGAAGCTCTGGGAAGATCTGCATCCCGATCCCAAGGCGCGGGTGTGCATTTATACCGGTCGCCCTATCGGCGTCGAAATACTGTTTTCGGGTGAGACCGATATCGACCATATCCTGCCCATCCGCCTGACGCTGGACGATAGCGAGGCCAACAAGCTGGTTTGCGTCGCCGCAGCTAACCGGCGCAAGGGGAGGCGCTCGCCGTTTGACGCCTTTGGAACGACTGCGGAATGGGATGCGATACTATCGCGTGCGCAGCATCTGCCGCCTGGCAAACGCTGGCGCTTTGCCCCCGACGCACTATCCCGCTTTGGCGACGAAAGCGGCTTCCTCGCCCGGCAGCTCACCGACACGCAGTATCTTTCGCGCCTGGCGAAAGAATATCTGGGCGCGCTGTATCCCGAACGCGGAGATGGCAGCCAGCGCGTTAGGGTCATACCAGGCCGTTTGACCGAAATGCTGCGCCGCAATTGGGGCCTGAACAGCCTTCTGCCGGATCACAATTATGCGCAGACGGCAAAGCATAAGAACCGTCTGGACCATCGCCACCACTTGATCGATGCTTTCGTCGCTGCATTGACGGAACAGCGGCTGATGCAGAAAGTTGCAACCGCTGCCGGGCATAATGACGATCAAGGCTTGGCGCATATCTTCAAGGACATGCCCGAGCCATGGTCGGACTTCCGCGACGACTTGAAAGCACTGCTCGATCGAACTGTGGTCAGCCATAAGCCCGATCACGGGACGATTGCCAGCGCAGCCGACAAGGCGATAGGCAAGGATTGCACAGCCGGACGTCTCCACAATGACACGGCCTATGGCCTCACAGGCGAAACCGATGCCAAGGGCAACGCCATTGTCGTGCGTCGGGTGCCGCTGCTGTCGCTCGATAACGACCAGAAGGTCGCTGCAGTCCGCGACAGTTACCTGCGAACCGAACTGGAGCGTGCATTGCATGGAGCCGTAGGCAAGGCGCGCGAAGCCGCATTGCGCCGTTTTGCTAGCGAGCATCCCGTCTATCGCAACATCCGCCGCGTCCGTGTGATCGAACCGCTCAAGACAGTGCCGGTGCGTGATGCGACGGGGCGTGCCTACAAGGGCTACAAGGGCGATGCCAATTATCGTTACGATGTCTGGCAACTGCCTGACGGCAAATGGGTCGCCAATGTCGTCACGATGTTCGAGGCGCACCAAATTGCGGGCGACGGTCAGGAATGGCGTCCGCACCCTGCGGCAAAGCGGGTGCTGCGGCTGCATCAGAACGATATGGTTGGCCTAGACCACCCCCAGTATGGCGCGTGCATTTGCCGGGTGGTGAAATTCAGCGAAAAGGGACAGATTACTCTTGCCCGCCATAATGAGGCAGGTGCACTGAAGGCAAGGGACAGTGACCCGAACGACCCTTTCAAGTATTTTTCTCCCACAGCGGGTGGATTGAAGAAAGTTCGTATCCGCCAAGTGCGTATTGATGAGACTGGTCGTGTTTGGGACCCTGGACCGCGCGATTAATAGTGTTTTGACACTCATCTATTATAGGTTTCGACCGGGCAGTCAGTGCCCGGGAGGCGTAAATGTCGATCGAGCGTGTAGTCGATATTGCCGGAGAGGGGCGTCACCTGTCTTTGAAACGGGGCTTCCTTCTCGTCTCGCATGGTGGCCAGGAGCTCGGCCGCGTGCCGCTGGACGATATTGTAGCGGTCATAGTTCACGGCTTTGGTGCGAGCCTGAGCGCCAATGTCCTTGCCGCTCTGGCACAGCGCAACGTCTTTGTCGTGCTGTGTGATCAGACCCAGAACCCAACCGCATGTCTCTGGCCATTGTCGGGCCATCACGCACAAGGGGCGAGGATGCGCGCCCAGATCGCCGCAGGCCTGCCTCTGAAGAAGCGGCTTTGGCAGCAGATTGTGCGGGCGAAAATCGGGGCCCAAGCTGCTGCGATCGATACCATCGGCCTGCCGGTCATGCCGCTCTTGCGCATGCAGAAAAATGTCCGGTCGGGTGACCCGGACAATCTCGAGGCCCAAGCCGCGCGTCACTATTGGCCCCGATTGATGGGAGCCGATTTCAGGCGGGAACGGGCACAGGGTGGCGCGAATGCGATGCTCAACTACGGCTATGCTGTGTTGCGCGCGGCCACATCGCGGGCGATTGTTGCCAGCGGTCTCCATCCCACTATCGCGGTCCACCACAGTGCGGGCCAAAATGATATGGCTTTGGCAGACGACCTCATGGAGCCATTTCGTCCATTCGTGGATATGGCCGTGCGCAATCTGACTTTTGCAGGTGCGGTGGAGGTCTGCCACGAGGTCAAGGCAATTCTGGCTGGATTGCTGGATGCCGACGTGGAGATGGGGCACGGCATTTCCACCATTGGCGTCGCGATCAAGCGGACAGCACAATCACTGTCGCAGTGCTTCGTCCAGAGCGAGGCAGCGCTCGACCTGCCTACCCCGCCGCCTCCGGTGCAATGGGCGGCCTTGGGCCGTGCCTGAGGTTGATCGTGGCGGCGCCCATCCATTCCGGTTGTCGGGTTACCGTCTGATGTGGATCATGTGCATGTTTGATCTGCCGGTAGACACCAAGCTGAATCGCAAAGCGGCAACCGATTTCCGCAATTTCCTGCTCGACGAAGGCTTCGAGATGAGCCAGTTTTCGGTTTACGCTCGATTCTGCTCCGGCAAGGAGCAGTTCGAATCAATTGCTGACCGCATTGCAGGCAACCTTCCCCCCGAGGGTGATGTTCATCTTCTGGGCTTCACTGACAAGCAGTATGAGAATATCGTTCGATTCTCTGCGCAAAAGCAGCTTAGAAAGCGCAAAAATCCCAGCCAGCTGGCGCTATTTTAGTCCTACCCGAGCCAGTTTTGTGCGGGCAGAATCAGATTTTTTGGTTCTGCAACAGAGAGTTGTGGAACTTCTGTCATAGCATTCACGAGATCGCGGTCCAACCGCAGCCGCGCCAGCCGTCGAGCACGATCGGCCAGAGTCATAGCATTCACGAGATCGCGGTCCAACCGCAGCGCCGTTATCCCACCGTGGGACATAGGCAGCGTCATAGCATTCACGAGATCGCGGTCCAACCGCAGCGCCCGCACGCACAACGCCAGATCACCCGGGTCATAGCATTCACGAGATCGCGGTCCAACCGCAGCAGCCGGAATACATCGCTGAACAGCAGGCCAGTCATAGCATTCACGAGATCGCGGTCCAACCGCAGCTCAACGCGCACGGCATCGCCGCGCCTGCGAGTCATAGCATTCACGAGATCGCGGTCCAACCGCAGCTGCAAGAGCGCCTGAGTGCGCTGGCGACCGGTCATAGCATTCACGAGATCGCGGTCCAACCGCAGCAGCAGGCTTCCCATGGTCCAGTCGCGGCGGGTCATAGCATTCACGAGATCGCGGTCCAACCGCAGCAGCCATCGGGCGCGGTGATGAATGCCTCTTGTCATAGCATTCACGAGATCGCGGTCCAACCGCAGCTCGTTCGACCGATTGGACTTCGGCTGCGCCGTCATAGCATTCACGAGATCGCGGTCCAACCGCAGCAGTTGAATGGCCAGCTCGTTAGCGGGGCGCGTCATAGCATTCACGAGATCGCGGTCCAACCGCAGCGAGATCTACGAGCTGGCGGTGGAAGACTACGTCATAGCATTCACGAGATCGCAGTCCAACCGCAGCGGAGAGCCGCAAGGGACGCGGAGGCCGATGGTCATAGCATTCACGAGATCGCGGTCCAACCGCAGCCAAACGGCCATCAGCCCAGCCCAAACGCTCGGTCATAGCATTCACGAGATCGCGGTCCAACCGCAGCCCGATCAGGAACGGAACGTCAGACCAGGCCGTCATAGCATTCACGAGATCGCGGTCCAACCGCAGCGGCTCCCAGCTTGGAATGTCGCCAAGGTCGGTCATAGCATTCACGAGATCGCGGTCCAACCGCAGCATGGCAGAACAGACCCCCATCATCGTCACCGTCATAGCATTCACGAGATCGCGGTCCAACCGCAGCAGAACGGACACGATGGATGCGCCCATGTTCGTCATAGCGTTCACGAGATCGCGGTCCAACCGCAGCTAGCCTGTCGTCTGGCCATAGACGGCAAACGTCATAGCATTCACGAGATCGCGGTCCAACCGCAGCGCATCCCCTGGAACGCGCGCTGCGCAAGGGTCATAGCATTCACGAGATCGCGGTCCAACCGCAGCGAGATCAGCGCCGCGCGCGTCCTTGGACCAGTCATAGCATTCACGAGATCGCGGCCCAACCGCAGCATGCAGATTGAACAGATCGACAGGGATGCGGTCATAGCATTCACGAGATCTTGGTCCAACCGCAGCTGCGCGTAGGGCGGCGGCGCAGAGGGCAAGGTCATAGCATTCACGAGATCGTGGTCCAACCGCAGCGCCCCTATGGGCAAGCCCTACCGTGTAAGCGTCATAGCATTCACGAGATCGCGGTCCAACCGCAGCCCGTTGACATGCAATTGCGCCAACGCGAGCTTCAAAACTTGTAGCTTGTGAGACCTCCTCGAGAACACCGGCGCCGTGGCTCTCAAGATACCTTATTGCCTTTTTGATTCAGTCTCGATGATGTCGGGTATCTTTTGAGACATGAGCAGGGACCACGATGAGCCGCATCTCATAGCCACCCAGCAGGATGCCAGTCAGCGGGGCGCTTGGCCAGCCCCCTGCGTTATCCGCCCTGCCGCGCTTCCATCGCGTCAATCCGTGCTTCGAGGCGCTCGAGCACGGCTGCAATCGCCCCGTTGCGGCTCGCGCGCCGCGCGGTGGCGCGCAGGGCCTCGCTCAGAGGTCCCTTGAGTAGATACAGAGCCTCCTTCTCGTCAGAGCTGTAGCCCGCGCCATCGCTGCGCGGTCCCAGGAGCAACACGCCGACTGGCCCGACTAGATCGCCGAGATCGACCCGTAATGGAAAGTCCAGTTCGATCCTGTCGGTTCCGTCGCCACCGTTTTCATGCCCGTGCGCAAGAAACATTGCCACTTGCGCCGGTGAAACACTTTCAGCCGCGATAACAACATACCCCTGCCTTTCGGCCAGCGCGATCGCACCATACCGAGCCCCGATGCCTCTCACGGTCGCCTGGAGGGCCGCGCGGCCGATCTCTGCCGGGTCATGGTCGTGGGCCAGCGAGCGGATTTTTGCTGGCAGGCTGCGCATCCGCACCAGCGCGGGCTGGAATCTGCTTTCGGTCCAGTCGAGCACTCGTTTGCGGGCGGGCACAAACACGGCAGCGGCCAGCATTGCGCTGATTGCTGAAGCGCCTTCCGCCCCGCCAACTGAGGCGAGTGCAGCGGTCGTCCAGGTAGTCAGACTGCCCCACAGGGTCGTTATCAACGCCGTCACGACGCCATAGGCAGCCGTCCGGCTGATGAATGAGTCCGCATCGTTGAGCCGGTAGCGCAGCTGCGCTGCAATCACGCCGAGCACGATCAACAACGGCGCGATATCCGTCAGAACGCCTACGATATCCCCGATGACAGCGACGACTATGTCGTTCGTGCCAGTCTGCTGAAGCCAGGACCTTATGAACTTCCAGATATACTGGGCAGCCATTGCAACAAAGCCGGCAGTCAGGCCCAGTGTGATCAGTTTGACCTGTTGTCGCTCGGCTCCCATTGGTGTCCGCAGAAACTTCAACAGGGCCAGGGCAATAGCGGCAAGGAGCAGCAGTGGCTGTCCATCGCGGGTCGTCGGGCCAAGGATGTTCTGGATCGCCAAATAGGCACGAGAATTGCCTTTGACAAACTCCCATGGGATCATTGCCATGCCTGCATAAAGCAGTCCGGTGCCGATGACGAACAGCCCCGCCAGCATGATCCAGCGTGCTGCCACTGGGCGATAGCGACCGTCAGGCAACGCGGGCAACGTCAGAATGAACAGGCCAACGCCCAGAGACGACACAAGACCCAAAAGGGTGACCAAACCCAGACTCACTTCCTCGAAACGCGGTAGGCTGTCGACCCTGCCAGCGTAAATGGCGATCGCGCAGGCAACGGCCACGTTGACCAGCTCTCGGCGCTTCTTCCACCACAGGTAGATTGCCGACAGGAACAGCAATCCCGCAATTGTCCACTTGATTCCCTTGAGCACCCATCGCCGGGTGATCTCAGCAGGAATGCTCGGCAGATTGCGTGCGGCAGGGCTGCGCTTCAGCTCGACGAGACGCCAATATTGCTTGTCTTCGGTGTCGAGCCCCGCTGCTTCATCGGCCAGTTCCGCATTGCTTTCCTCCTGGTTCTGCACTGCGAAGGTGATCGGGTCTGTCCCAGCGTCACGGATCAGCCGTGCGACCTGCGGGGCAGTCATCGCGTAGATCGCAATGTCGTTGGTATAGACGCTGTAGTCATCTCCATTGACTGCGATGATCCAGTCACCGCGCCGGATACCAGCCTCTTGCGCCGCTTTGGTTGCGGGGGCCACGCCAAACAGCAGATCTTCATCAAGCAAAACAAGGCCGTAGTCAGCGAACAGAGGATCGAGATTTTCGATCTTGTCGCGCCAGCGCTGGATCTCGGCAAACTGTAGGATAAGAGACATCACGATGAGCGACCAGAACACTGCGCCTGCCAGCCAAACCGAATGCGGCCCCAAAGTGCCTAGCCGATCAGGAGGAAAGCGCCGTCGTTCCAAATCGTTCACATTCACCGCATCCTCGCGCGGTCTGATCACTGCCTCGTTCACAGTCCCCCCTAGGCCAGAGCCATAGGCAAAAGCCTAGTGTCGCAGCGAGTGTTCCGTCAACGGGAGGGTGGGCGTGCTCAGCGCGAAATCGTTATCACCTGGCCAGCCGAGAAAGACCCTCTCGCCATCATAGGCACAAACTGCGCCTGATGGCCGGCCTTTGCGGTGTCCAAAGCAGGCCCACTCGATGTCGCACTCTTGTTGCATGTAGCCCCCGGGAATGGACGGAAAGCCAGAGAAATTGGCGAAATAACGCGTCACTAAATCGAGATCGAATCGGCCGCGATGCTCTCGACGTTCAGGCCGTGGTCCGAAGGCTGCTGGATATGTGCGTCACGCTCGACGTCCACGGTCTCGGCTCGATCGGTCGGGAAGTCGGCGAACTCATCGTAGCTGTGCTGGCCCAAATCGCAGGCATTGAGCGCATGCGCATCAAGGAGCGATGCGATAGCGGACGAGCCGCTGCCAGAGCCGCCCTCGAAGCCACAGGACACACCCATAAGGGTAAAACCAGCCTTGGTGGCCACGAGTCCGCTGACGCTGCTGAGGTAGCGGCGTGGAGGCGCGAGCACGGCGCAACTATCGCCACAACCATGGCACATTCTGGCATTAGTAGGGCAGCCGTCGCTTGCTACTGCGCTAAATGATGTTCACGCGCGACAAGTCTGTCAGTAAGTTGATTGAAAGCAAACGAGGGTACTAAAGGCATGGCAGGAAACGCCATAATTTTTTCTTCTCAGCAATATAGAGTTTACCCTGCCGCGGTTGCGGCAGGGTAAAGGATTTGTCGTCAACTAATTCGTGAGATCGCTTCTCATATCCTTCCAGGTTGCGATCATGTCAGTGATGCGGTCGAAAAGGTTCGTGAGGCTGCAATTTTCATCCATTGGACGTCCACTACAGAGAACACTATACATCATGTCCTCAATATAATATTTCTCTTGATAGCTACCCAATGGGTTTGGAAACATCCTAATCAGGTCATAGCTCAACTCCTGATAGGCGGCATACTTGAGATCGGCTTCTGTGGGGATTCTGCTCTTTTTTGCGCGCGGCATATATTTTCCTGTTATAAAGATCGAAAGCTTAGTTGGGCTAAATCGTTAGCACGCACCTCCTGAACGGAGATCGCGCTCCTCAATCCGGTCGTCGATCCATTGAGCAATTTCGGAAACGCGCCAAGCGACAGCCCGCACGCCAATGCGGACAGGGCGTGGAAAGCGCCCTGCGCGCATGTCGCTATAGATCCTGCTCGTGCTACGATGCGTCAATGCTCGCACCTGCGGAAGACGAATAAGCATCTCGGTCATGTGATCCCTTTCTGTAATGATCGGGACGACACTGTGCCGTCCCTTGTGGACAGCCCAGGCATTTAGCGGGAACTTTCGGGATGTCTAAAGAATGCCGGTCCGAAAAATACGCGCCTATTCGTCGGACTGGGCTCTGCCGCGTGGCCGACGAAATCCTGACCGGACACGGTCAATAGCAGCTCGAACATCGGCATAATCTTGTAGGATGACAGAGCGTGTCACTGCGTGTCGGACTTGCAGTGTTACGATGGCAGCTTCCTGCTTATGACGTCGATTTTTTGCTTCCGTCAGATAATCATATACGTCCATGGCGCGTGCACTCACGCCAAGAGGGCCGTTCTTGAGAGCTTGGCGGCCTCTTCTGCCAGCTCGAATGGTCGCAGCCGGGCCAGGAGTGTCGTCAAATGCTGCTGCCAAACTTTTCATGAACGCCGATCGCAGGTTCTCATCGATGTCAGATTGTGTGGCAACTCGCAAAGCCTCAGCGATCATCGCGTCACCAAAATCCGCCGATGTTCCCAAATTGGTCGTCAGCATCCGCGTCAGCTTCTCTAGGCGAGTCAAGGGCGGAGTTCCTTGCCCACAAGTTCCGCCAAGCGGTTGGCCCATGCTGCCAACGCTGACCGCTTCTCGTCCAGCCACTGATAGCGCTGATACACCCCCGCAACGCCGCCCTTTGTGCCCGAAACATGGTTGACCAATGCCTCAATGACCTCGAACCGAACATGTGCCTTTTGCATTGCCGTCACGAACGTTCGTCGAACATCATGGAGACGCCAATTTGGAACCGGACTGTCTATCTCGCTAGCAACTGATTCACGCAATCTCGCCGCAAGCTTGCTGTAGCCGCTTGCGTGTCCGGTCCCTCCGCGCTGGGCTGGAAACAGTTTCGGACTATCGCCAATCTGGGGAACCGCAGAGACTATAGCTACCATTGGGTCAGACAGTGGAACTAAATGCTCGACACCATTCTTTGATCGAGACCCTGGAATTGTCCACAGTCGTTCTTCGAGGTCAAACTCTGCCCTATCGGCCGCAAATACCTCATCCCTGCGTGTTCCAGTCAACATCAACATCTTGACAGCTGCCCGCCATGGATATGGCTCGGCATCAGCAGCCAACCACAGCGCGCGCAATTCCATGTCGCTCAAGACTCGTTCTCTAGACACGGGAGCGCTAGGCTTCCCTGCATTTCGTGCCGGGTGCGTAAGGAGATTATCCAAGCGTTCCATTGCCCAAGTGTAGTAGGCACTGACGGCGCTGAAGGCAGCGCGCTTTGCGCTTTGGTTGGGGATTGCATCGATCATCCTGGAGATGTCGCCACGTGTGACCGTATCGGCAAGCCGGTCGCCTATCAGTGGCAGAATCAGCCGATTGAAAACACGTTCCGTTTCCTGCCAGCCGCGATTGCGCTTTTCGTCGCGCACGTGTGCAATATAGTCGGGCAGCATTTTTCGGATGGTCAGATTGGCCGCAGCAGAAATCTTCTGCTTCGGGCGCACAATACCTCTGGCATCGAGATCACTCAGCGCAGCTCTTGCCTGGCGTCGAGCGTCATTTACATTGAAGCGAACGGGATGCCATTTACCTATGGTCTGATTTATCGGCTTCCCGGCCACCCGCTTCCGGAGCATGAAAGTCTTGGTGCCTCCCGCGCCAACACGCACGCGCAATCCTGGAACGACCGAGTCTGCATATTCCGGCTGGCCCTTTTCTGGTATCGGAAGAGCCTGAATTTTGGCATCGGTGAGCTTCTCGGCCATTGATGGTCTCCGCTAGGTAACATCGCTGGTGATACCTAGGTATCGTCTCGTTGGAAAGAGGCGGGAATTCGCGACCAGTCGATATTACGATAAACCGTTGAAAATTAGATAATTGGGCTCTTTTGGGCCCTTCTGGAAATCGGTGACACAAGTTTCCTAATCTGGGGGCCACAGGTTCGAATCCTGTCGGGCGCACCATTTTCCTCGACGAACATTGCCGCGACATCAGCCCGGGACGCAATCATGCGCCACCGCGCCCATGATTGCGGACGACGTCCGGGGGCAAGTGACTGGACATGCGTCCAAGTTGACCAATCCTCCATTGTTGAGTGAATTCTCCGACAGGGGTCGCCGCTCTGCCCGTTCTGCATTGGTGGCGCTCGGGGCGTATTTGTGTCGCCAGCCTTGCCAACAGGAGGCCATGATGAAGCTTTTTCGTTCTGCGCCAGTCATTGCCCTGGCTACCGCCCTCGTCGCTGCAACCGTGCAACCGTTGCCAGCAGCCGCACAGTCTGGCGCTCCGTCCAAGAGCAAATCCGGAGCGCCGGCTCGCGGCGTGGCAAAAACGGAGATCATCGTAACAAACTTATCCGTCGATGTGTCCGCTGCTGACGTCGAGCAGGCGTTTCGTCGGGAATTCGGACTATATGGTACTGTCGTTGCCATCAAAATCCCGACGGATGCCCAGCCTGGCCGATTAAAAGGGTGGGCAACCATTACCATGGCCACATTGGCGGAGGCGCAGGCCGCAGTGGACGCCATGGATGGCGCTGAGTTCCTGGGCAGAACCTTGAAGGTGGGCCTGAAGAGATAGGTTTTGAAAACCATT
>Ga0209278_1001342_pt1 | contig 15243 bp, 13 predicted proteins | sample JI81BgreenDNA_FD_187504 | JGI IMG/M metagenome (GOLD analysis project Ga0209278, IMG submission 187504) | Wastewater effluent complex algal communities from Wisconsin, to seasonally profile nutrient transformation and Carbon sequestration -... | ecosystem: Engineered > WWTP > Effluent > Algae... | reverse complement strand
CGCGGCATCGGCGGTACCTCGCTGGCGCGGCTGGCGGAGCTGGCGCAGCAGCACCACCTCTCGCTGGACGGCGCGGCGCGGCAGATGTCGATCCTCAAGCAGCTGCAGCCGCGCATCGCGGCGGCGTTGGGCGAGTTCACCGGGATCATTGATCGGCTCCGGGACGATTCGGAGCGGATGCCAGCCAAGGACCTCGTGCTCGCGTTGGCGGAGCGCAGTGGCATGCTCGAGGCCTTCCGCGCGATGAGCAAGGACAAGGCCGGCTACGAGCGCCGCAAGGCGAACCTCGACGAACTCGCGGATTGGTTCGACGGCCCGAAGAGCAGCGTGGGCGACCTCGCCGCGCAGATGATGCTGCTCAGCCACGCCGACCGCGGCGAGCCCGGCAACGCGGTGCGCCTGATGAGCCTGCACGCCAGCAAGGGCCTCGAGTTCCGCGCCGTGTTCCTCGTCGGCCTCGAGGACGGCACCCTGCCGCACGAGGCCAGCATGGAAGAAGGCCGCATCGACGAGGAGCGCCGCCTGCTCTACGTCGGCATCACCCGCGCCAAGGAGCACTTGGTGCTCTCGCATTCCCTGGAAACGAAGCGCTGGGGCGACACGATCAAACTCCAGCCCAGCCGCTTCCTCGACGAACTGCCGCAAAGCGACCTGCAGCGCGACGGGGCCGATCCGGAGGCCGAGGCCGAATCGAAGAAGCAGCGCGGTCGCGCCCACCTCGCGGCCATGGCGGCGCTGTTCGACGCGCCGAAATAGCTGCCGGCGCCGTCAGCGCGTCAACGCTGGCAGCGCGGGCACCACACGGTGGCGCGCTGCCCCAGCCGCTGCCCCTTGAGCGCCGTGCCGCAGACCTTGCAGGCCTCGCCCTCCCGGCCGTAAACGAACAGCTCCTGCTCGAAGTAGCCCGGCAGGCCGTCGGGATTCAGGAAATCGCGCAGCGTCGTGCCGCCGCGCTCGATGGCGTAACCGAGGATGCGCTTCACCGCGACGGCAAGGCGCTCGTACCGCTCTCGCGTGACGCGGCCCGCCGGCGTGGTGGGGCGGATGCCGGCCTCGAACAGCGCCTCGGCCGCGTAGATGTTGCCGACGCCCACGACCACGGCCTGGTCCATCACGAAGGTCTTCACGGACGCCTTCTTGCCGCGCGACGCCGCGAACAGCGTCTCGCCGGTGAACGCGTCGGACAGCGGCTCCGGGCCGAGGCCGGCGAGCAGTTCATGCACCGCTCCCGGCGGCTGCCACAGCAGGCAGCCGAAGCGGCGCGGGTCGGTGAAGCGCAGCACGCGGCCGTCGTCGAGGCCGAGGTCGACGTGGTCGTGCGGCCCAACGGGCGTGGACGCCGGGAGCACGCGCATCACGCCACTCATGCCGAGGTGCCAGAGCGCGCTGCCGGCCGACGTGTGCGTGAGCAGGTACTTGGCGCGGCGCTCGACGGCCTCGATGCGCTGGCCCGGCAGGCGCTGGCGCACCGCATCGGGAATCGGCCAGCGCAGGTCCGGCCGACGCAGCGTGACCGCGGTGATCCGCCGACCCTCGAGATGCGGCGCAAGGCCGCGGCGGGTGGTTTCGACTTCGGGCAGTTCGGGCATCGGCAGCGGCCTGTGAAAGACGGTCGCAGTGTAGGCCGGGGTACCCCGCTCGCATTGCGATGCCCCGGGAGCCGCCTTACGCTCCCCGCTCACTCCGGGAAGCCCGATGGACCCGACACCCGACGACGCCCAGCGACGGATCGTCCAGAACGCAGCGCGCATGCGCGTGCTCGGGCTTTGGCTCGTCCTGCTTCCCGTCGCCGTGGTGCTCCATGAGCTGCAGGCACCGGCCATCATGTGGGTTCTCGCCGCGGCCAACGTCCTGCTCTGGCCTTGGGCGGCGCGGCGCATGGCGCTCAACCACGCGCATCCGCTGTCCATCGAACGCCGCAACCTCCACGTCGACGCGCTGATGGCCGGCCTCTGGGTCGCGCTGATGCAGTTCAACGCGGTTCCGTCACTGATGCTCGCCTCCATCATCCTGATGGACAAGTTCGCCTTCGGTGGGCCAAGGCTCGCGTTGCGCTGCGGCGGCGTGTTCATCGCCGCCACCGTGACGGTGGCCGCCCTCGGCGAATTCGCCTTCGCCCCGGAGAGCTCCTGGGCGGCGATCGCCGCCACCGCGCCGGCATTGCTGGTCTACCCGTCGGCCATCGCGCTCTCGGCGTGGCGCCTGTCGCAGCAGCTCGGCGGACATCGCCGGGCGCTGGCCTCCCTGGTGCGCACGGACCCGCTCACCGGCGTGGCCAACCTGCGCGCCCTGCAGGAGGCGACGGAGCACGAGTTCCGCCGCTTCCGCCGCAGCGGCCACCGCGCCAGCTTCATGGTGCTGGACGTGGATCGCTTCCGGCTGCTCAACGACGTGCACGGGCGCGCCGCGGGCGACGCCGCGCTGCAGGCCATCGCCGCGGTGCTGCGCAAGACCCTCCGCGACACCGATACCTGTGGGCGCCTGGGCGGCGACCGCTTCGGCGTCGTCCTGACGGATGCCAGCGGCAGCGGCGTCGGCGAGCTGGCGGAGCGCCTGCGCCATGCACTCGCCGGGCGCTTGCTGAAAGAGGGCGGCGGCGCACACCCGACCGTCAGCATCGGCTACGCGCAGATCGACGCCGGCATGCTCACCAGCACGCAGTGGATCGCGGCGGCGGAGTCCGCGCTTCGCGCGGCGAAGGCGGCCGGAAGGAACCGCAGCATGTCGGCACCGGCCTTCGGCAGCCTGACGTCATGAAGGCCGGCGTGCACCGGCTCGCCGCGCTGCTGGCCGCACTGGCCCTCGGCCCGGCGGTACTCGGTGCGCCACCGACGGCCGAGCAGCTGGAGGCCTTGCAGGCGCTCCGCCTGAGCGATCCGCAGGCCTTCGTCCAGACCCTGCAGTCGATGCGCTCGGCACCGCTCCCCGCCGACCCGCTCGCGCGCGACCAACTCGGCCTGCTGGAGGCGCAGGGCCTGGCCTTGGAATCCCGCAATCTCGAAGCCGTCGAGCGGGCCGATCGCTTGGCGCGCGAAGCGACGTCCGCGGACATCCGGCTCCGGGCCGAAGCCCTCGCCGTCAACCTGAAGGCGGCCAGCCGCGATTTCCTCGACGGCCAGAAGCGGCTCGAGTCCCTGCTGGCCAAGGTCGAATCCCTCCCGGATAGCGCCGCGCGCCGCCACGTCGACCTCGTGGCCGCGATTTTCTACAACCAGCTGTCGCAATCGGAGATCGCGCTCCGTCACGCCGAACGCGTCCTGGCCGGCGACGCCGCGCCCGGTGAACGTTGCGCCGCGTCGGTGCAATCGCTCGAAGCCCGGCTGACGCGCGACCCCCGCCGCCTCGCGGATGCGGACTTCGACAGCGTCGACACCGTTTGTGCCGCCTCCGGCGTCATCCTTCCGGCGCGCTACGCCGAGGTCCTCCGGGCCCGCTGGTGGACCGCGCAGGGCGAGGCCGTGCGGGCCACCGAGTTCCTGCAGGCCCGGATGCCCGCCCTCGTCGCCACCGGCTACGCACCGCTGCTGGCGGAAGCCCACGCGCAGCTGGGCGAGACGCTGCAGCGCTCGGGTCGCCTGGACGAAGCGCAGGCCCAGACCGACGCGGCGCTGGCCCTGACCGCAGGCCTCCCGAGCGGCCTGCCGCTCCTGTCGGCGCGGCGCACTCGCTACGAGATCGCCCTGGCCCGCGGCGACGACCGGGCCGCGCTGCGCGAACTGCAAGCCGTGATCACGGCGGAGCGGGCCTATGAAGAGGAAATCCGCCACCTGCTCGCTGCTTACGAGGCGGGGCGCCGGGAGTCGCTGGCGCGCCAGCAGGCGCTGGCCCTGGTTGAACAGCGCAATGCGCAGCTGAGCCTGGATGCCCTGCACAGCGAGCGCACGACCACGTTCTTCACGCTGATGGCGGCGCCACTGGGCGTGGCCTTCATCGCCCTGCTCGGCTGGACATGGCATTCGCGCCGGCTCCGGCGACGGCACCGCGAACGGCTGCAGGTCGACCCACTGACCCGCCTGTGGACGCGGCAGCACTTCTCGCAGCAGGCGTCGGCGGCCTTGGCCGCCGCCGAGCGTCGCGCCCAACCCATGGCGCTCGTGCTGTTCGATCTCGACCACTTCTCCCAAGTCAACTCGCAACACGGTCACCTTTCCGGGGATGCGCTGCTGGCCGCCGTAGGCGCCACGCTGGCGCGCCTGGAGGAACGCGGCCGCCATTTCGGACGGCTCGGCGGCGAAGAGTTCGCCGTACTGCTGCCGGACGCCGGCCTCGACGAAGGCCTGGCTTTCGCCGAGCGTTGCCGCGTCGATATCGCCGCCACGCGCGCCACGGCGTATGACGGCCACGCCGCGCTCGCCATCACTGCGAGTTTCGGCGTCGTCTCGACGACGGCGGCGGGATACCGGCTGCGCGATCTGCTGGCGAATGCCGACCAGGCCCTCTACCGGGCGAAGGGCGCCGGGCGGAACCGCGTGGCCGCGGCGGTGGTGGTGCCCCTCGACGCCGACGAGGCGACGGCATGAGCCCCGCAGCACTGTTCGTGATCGCCACCGCGATCGCCCCCGCGGCGGTCGCTGCCACGCCGACCACGTACGCCCGCGGCCCCGGCGAACTGATGCAGCGCTTCGACGTCGACCGCGATGGGCGCGTCGACGAGGCGGAGTACCTCGCCTACCTCTCGATCGGCTTCGCTGCCCGCGACACCGACCGGAACGGCGTCCTCGAAGGCAGCGAGCTGCCCCCGGGCGCGAAGCCCCTGGCGCGGGCGGACAACGAAGCGCGCCTGCGCCGCCAGTTCGCGCGACAAGACGCCAACCGCGATGGCGCGCTCGATGCACGGGAGCTGCTCGCCCCGCCCCGCGGCTGAACCCGGGGCCTGCCGTCGCGTGAGGGGCGCGCGATTGTCGCGCCGGCATGACGATCCGTTGCGGTGCGGGGGCTGCGCGCGAGGGCACGCGGATGGAGGATGCGCGCCATCGCCGGAATGCCCGGCCCCCGCATCGAGGACAACGCCCATGATCACCCCCCGCCCCGGCCACGAGCGCGGCCGCGCCTCCCACGGCTGGCTGCACAGCTTCCACAGCTTTTCCTTCGCCGATTACTTCGACCCGAAGCACGTGCAGTTCGGCCCGCTGCGCGTCATCAACGAGGACCGCATCGCCGCCGGCACCGGCTTCGGCAAGCACGGCCACCGCGACATGGAGATCGTCAGCTACGTGCTCGACGGCGCGCTGGCGCACGAGGATTCGATGGGCAACCGCGCCAGCATCGTGCCCGGCGAAGTGCAGCGCATGAGCGCCGGCACCGGCGTGCTGCACTCGGAGTTCAACCACAACCCGAGCGGCGAGACGCACTTCCTGCAGATCTGGATCCTGCCCGATCGCGCCGGCATCGCGCCGGGCTACGAGCAGAAGATGTTCACGCCCGAAGAGAAGCGCGGTCGCCTGCGCCTGGTCCTGAGCCCGGACGGCGCCGAGGGTTCGGTGCGCATCCAGCAGCAGGCGCGGATGTATGCCGGCCTGTTCGATGGCGATGAGCAGGCCACGCTGGCGCTGGCACCGGGCCGGCTCGGCTACGTGCACCTCGCGCGCGGCGCCGCGAAGATCAATGGCCACGTGCTGCGCGCCGGCGACGCGCTGAAGTTCGAAGACGAGGCGTCCGTCGAGATCGAGGCCGGCGACAGCGCCGAAGTGCTGGTGTTCGACCTGCCCACGACCTGAGCGTCCGCCGATTCCCGCCTACCCGCGCTGGTGGCCGGCGGGCACACTGCCGGCATGCTCGAAGACGCGCCTGCCGCCACCCCACTCGTCGCGCCGCCCTTCCAGCTGCGCCCGTTCGCCGGAACCGACGCGGCGCTCTACGCGGGGCTGTTCACCGACCCGGAAGTGATGCGGGCGGTGGGTCCGCCGTTCACCGCAGATCGCGCGGCGCGCGCCGCCGAGGCCTCGCTTCGGCACCAGCGGGACGCTGCCGGCCGCTTCCGGCATTGGGTGATCGAGTGCGCAAACGAATCCGCGGGTTTGCTGGGCCTTGCGCTCCGCGGCCCGGCGTGGCGCGGCGGCGAGGCGGAGCTGGGCGTCCTGCTGTGGCCCGCCTGGCAGGCCCGCGGAGCCGCTTCGGCAGCGATCGCGGCCGTCCGGCCTTGGGCCTTCGAGGTCGCCCGCCTCGACGTACTCACCTGCCACCATGTCGATCCGCACGCCGGGGCCTCGGCCTTGATGCAGCGGGTGGGCTTCACCCGCTGCGCCGCCCGGGCGGAGGTGCCGCTCCCGGTCGGATGGGAATGCCGCCGGCGCTCGGCCGCGTCCGCAGGCATCGGCTAGGCTCGCGGTTCCCATTTCTCCGCCGACACCATGCCCTCCGAACCCAAGACCCCTGCGGCCCGCGGCCATCTCGCCTGCGTGGGCCTCGGCATGATGCTCGGCGCGCACCTGACGCCGCGCTCGCGTGGTTGGATCGAAGCCGCCGATACGGTGTTCGTCGCCGCCAGCGATGCCCTGGTCGAGCAATGGGTGGCAACGATCAATCCGCGCATTGTCAGCCTCCAGGCCTACTACGCCGAGGGGAAGCCGCGCCAGCAGACCTACCGCGAGATGGCCGAAGCGATGTTGGCCGAGGTCCGCGCCGGCCGCCGGGTCGTGGGCGCGTTCTACGGGCATCCCGGGGTGTTCGCGCAGGTGCCGCACGCGGCGATCGCCCAAGCCCGCGACGAGGGCTACGAGGCGACGATGGACCCGGGCATCTCGGCCGAGGACTGCCTCTATGCCGACCTCGGCCTCGACCCGGGCAAGGTCGGCTGCGCGCACTTCGAGGCCAGCCAGCTGCTGTTCTACCGCCGCGTCATCGATACCAGCGCATGGCTGGTGCTCTGGCAGATCGGCCTCGCGGGCGACCGCACCTACGCCGTACGCGAGAGCACCGTCGAGCAGCGCCAGCGCCTGGTGGACCGGCTGCTTCGGGACTACCCCGCCGACCACCCGGTGACGATCTACGAGGCCGCGACCCTGCCGATCGGGCGTCCGCGCATCGAAACCGTGCCCCTCGCCGGGCTGGCGCAGGCAACGCTGCACATGCACAGCACCCTGGCCGTGCCCCCCGCCCGCCCCTTGGCGCCGGAACCATGAAGGGCAGCGCGATCGTGATGCTGGGCCTGGCGCTCGCCCTCGGGCCGGCCCCGACCCTGGCAGCCGCGGCGCCGGCACCGGGCTTCGACCCCCGGCTGCAGGCGGAAATGGAGCGGCTTTTCGCCCTGCGCACCAGCGATCCGCCGGCCTTCGTGGCGCAGACGCGCTCGCTGGAGGCCCTGCCCGCGCCGGCGAGCCAGGCGCAACGCGACTTCCTCCGGCTGCTGCAGGCGAACCGGGAGGCCCTGCAGGGCCGCCTCGGGCAGGCCGCCGTGCTGGCGACGCCCCTCGCCGACCACGCCGAGGACCCGAGGCTGCGGCTCCGCGCCGGGGCTTTCGTCGTCAACATGCTGGCCGGGACCCGGGATTTCGAGGAGGGCCTCCGGCGGCTGGCGCAGCTTCTGCAGGCCCACGCCGCCCCCGAGCCGGCGCTGCTCGACGAGCAGCGGATCCTCTGGGCAACCGCATCGGTGATCTACCACGAGGTCGGCGAACACGCGATCAGCGTGGCCTATGCGGACCGGGCGCTGTCCGCGCAGCCCACGCCGCGAGAGGCTTGCGGCATCGGCACCTACAAGGCCATGGCAAGGCTGAGCCTGCGCGACCCCACGCAGTCGGCTGCGGACTTCGAAGCCCTCGGCGCGATCTGTGCGGCCGCCGACGAACGCGTGTTCGGCCACGGCTTCCTCTCGCTGGGCTTCGTCCGCTTCCTCCGCGACCGGGCGCAGGGAGACGCGGCGCTCCGTCTGCTCGAGCAGCGGCTGGGCCTGATCGAATCCACGCGCTACCCGCGCCTGGTCGCCGAGGCCTACGCGCTGGACGCCGAGCTGCTGCTCGAGGCCGGGCGCATCGGCCAAGCCGAGCGCCAGGCCCGCCGCGCCATCGACATCTCCAAGGACAGCCCCACCAGCCTGCCGGTGGCGATGGCGGAAAAAGTGCTGTTCGAAATCCACCGCCAGCGCAACGACAGCCGCGGCGCGCTGCAGCACCTGCAGCGCCACATCGCCGCCAATCGCGGCCTGGCCGACGAGAGCCTCGCCAAGGAACGCGCCTTCCGCACCGTGCAGCACGAGAGCCTGCAGCGCGAACAGCAGCTCACGCTGGCCGCGGAACGCAACCGCGTGCTCGACCTCGAGGCCCGCCTCGCCAAGGCCGAGTCGCGCAACGCTTTCGTCCTCGCCGTGGTGCTGCTCCTCACCGTCGCCGGGCTGGTGGCCTGGGGCCGGCGCCTGTGGGCCGACGCCCAGCGCTTCCGCGAACTCGCCCAGACCGACCCGCTCACCGGCTTCGCCACCCGCCAACACTTCAACGAGCTCGCCGCCGACGCGCTGGCCCGCGGGCGCAGCGCGGCCCGCCCGCTGATGCTGGTGGCCTTCGACCTCGACCACTTCAAGCGCATCAACGACCGCCACGGCCATCGCAATGGCGATGCCGTGCTGCGCGCCGTGGGCGCCGCCGTGTTGGCGGTGAAGGCGCCGGTGCCGCGCGTGGTCGGCCGCATCGGCGGGGAGGAATTCGCCGTGCTCCTCGACGGCGCCAGCGAAAGCCAAGCCATCGCCTACGCCGAGGCCGTGCGGCGTTCGATCGCCGCGACGGTCGTGGTGGTGGACCATGCCTCGTTGAGCGTCACCGCCAGCGTTGGCCTGAGCGGCACCCACGAGGCCGGCCACGACCTGCAGGCCCTGCTCGAACGCAGCGACCGCGCGCTCTACCGCGCCAAGCATGGCGGCCGCGACCGTATCGCCGCCGCCAGCCCCGGCAGCCCCGTCGGGGCGGCGTGAGCCGGGCAGGAACGAGGGAAGCGCGCTAGCATCGAGGTCCTGCTCGGAACGAGACACGCGCCTCGCCCATGACCACGCCGCTCATCACCTTCCTCGACCTGCTCGGGCGCCAGCCGCCGATGGCGGATTTCGAGGACCGGATCGCCGCCCTCGACGTGGACGCCTCGATCCGCGACGCCCTGAAGGGTCGCGATGCCCGCGCGCTTGCGCGTGCCTTCGGCGCCGGCGCGGCGATGTGGTGCGTGGTGAATGCCCCCGAGGACCAGCCGAAGCCCATCGACGACGCGCCCGGCGATACGCCGGTGCGCGAACCGGACGAGCGCCCGGGCCCCGACCCGGCCACCTGAACCATGCGCGCGGCGATGGCGCCACTGCTCGCCTTGGCGATCCTCTCCGGAAGCGGAGGGCTGCAGGCCAGCGCGACCAGCGGCGACGGCACCGACGCGGCGCTCCAGCGGGAGATGGAGCGCCTTTACGCCTTGCGCACCGTGGACGTGCCGGCGTTCGTGGCGCAGACGCGGAGCCTCGAGGCCCAACCCAAGCCCTCGAACCTCGGGCAGCGCCAGTTCCTGCAGTTCCTGGCGGCCAACCGGGCGACGTTCGAGGGCCGTATTCCGGAGGCCATCGAGCAAGCGCTGCCGCTGGCCGAATCGGCCGAAGACGCGTCGCTCCGTCTGCTGGCCGCCACGTTCGTCATCAACATGCGCGCCGGCACGCGCGACTTCGAAGTCGGGCTGCGCGAACTCGACCGCCTCCTGAAGGCCTATCCGGACGCCGAGGGGCCGCTGCGCGCCGAGATCATCGGCTTGTGGCATGTCGCGGCGATCTTCTACGCCGAACTCGATCAGCCCGAGCTTTCGGCGTGGTACGCCAAACGCCTCCTCGAGAACCAGCCGTCGCCACGGATCAACTGCTCGGCGCAGCTGTTCGTGTCCCGTGCCCGCCAAGCCACCGGCGACCCGTCGCTTTCGAGCCGGGATTTCGAGCGCGCGGACCAGGCCTGCAACGACGCCGGGGAGAAGGGCGTGCTGCCAGGCTTCATCGCCCTCTCGCATGCCCGCTTCCTCCGCGACCGGGCGCAGGGAGACGCGGCCCTCCGTCTGCTCGAGCAGCGGCTGGGCCTGATCGAATCCACGCGCTACCCGCGCCTGGTCGCCGAGGTCTACGCGCTGGACGCCGAGCTGCTGCTCGAGGCCGGGCGCATCGGCCAAGCCGAGCGCCAGGCCCGCCGCGCCATCGACATCTCCAAGGACAGCCCCACCAGCCTGCCGGTGGCGATGGCGGAAAAAGTGCTGTTCGAAATCCACCGCCAGCGCAACGACAGCCGCGGCGCGCTGCAGCACCTGCAGCGCCACATCGCCGCCAATCGCGGCCTGGCCGACGAGAGCCTCGCCAAGGAACGCGCCTTCCGCACCGTGCAGCACGAGAGCCTGCAGCGCGAACAGCAGCTCACGCTGGCCGCGGAACGCAACCGCGTGCTCGACCTCGAGGCCCGCCTCGCCAAGGCCGAGTCGCGCAACGCTTTCGTCCTCGCCGTGGTGCTGCTCCTCACCGTCGCCGGGCTGGTGGCCTGGGGCCGGCGCCTGTGGGCCGACGCCCAGCGCTTCCGCGAACTCGCCCAGACCGACCCGCTCACCGGCTTCGCCACCCGCCAACACTTCAACGAGCTCGCCGCCGACGCGCTGGCCCGCGGGCGCAGCGCGGCCCGCCCGCTGATGCTGGTGGCCTTCGACCTCGACCACTTCAAGCGCATCAACGACCGCCACGGCCATCTCGCCGGTGATGCCGTGCTTCGCGCCGTGAGCGCCGCCGTGTTGGCGGTGAAGGCGCCGGTGCCGCGCGTGGTCGGCCGCATCGGCGGGGAGGAATTCGCCGTGCTCCTCGACGGCGCGAGCGAAGCCGAAGCCGCGGCCCACGCCGAAGCGCTGCGCGAGGCCATCGCCGCCGCACGAACCCTCGTGGAGACTGGCGCGTCGCTGGCGGTCACCGCGAGCTTCGGACTCACCGGCACCCACGAGGCCGGCCACGACCTGCAGGCCCTGCTCGAACGCAGCGACCGCGCGCTCTACCGCGCCAAGCATGGCGGCCGCGACCGCATCGTCGCCGACGACCGCGATCGGGCGCTCGAGGCCGCCTGAGTTCCGCGCGAACCGCCGGCGAACGCCGCGGCGCGGCTGCTAAGCTCCGCGAGTCGTCGCCACCGTGCCAACGGTCGAGCGCGGCGACCAACCACCCGGGGACGCACCGACGATGACGACACTGATCCATTTCCTTTCCGAGCTTGGCCGCCAGCCGGCGATGCCGCTGTCGAACCTCGACGAATGCGCGCGCGCCGCCGGCATCGAGCTCACCGCAGAGGAAAGCGACGCCCTTCGCCGCCGCGACGCCGCGGGTCTCGGCCAGCTCATCGAGCAGGGCCCGAAGCGCTGGTGCCTGCTGTTCCCGGCCGAGGACACGCCGACGCCCGACAAGAAGCCCGACGACGCGCCGCAGGACGACACGCCGCCCGCCGAGCCGCCCGCGTCCGACAAGGCGCACTGAGGCGAGCATGCCGCGCCTCGGCCGGACTCGCGGGTGGGGCGCGGTCGTCCTCGTCCTGGTGGTCGCCGCCTCGCTGAGGGCGACCCCGGCCACCTTCGAGGCCCGGCTGCTCGAGGCCGATGCGATCCGGAACACGGACCCCCAGCGGTTCGGCGCGCTGCTGGAATCCCTGCATGCCGACCGCGCCCAGGCCCGACCGGAGCAGGTCGAACACCTTGATTACCTCGATGCGTATGCCGAGGCGTATTCGGGTGACTTCAGCGAAGCGATCCGCAAGGCCACGCGCATCCACGAGTCCACGACGGATCGGAACCTGCGGTTCCGGTCCGCCGCGCTGATCGCCAACAGCGCGGCGGGCAATCGCGACTTCGCCACCGGCCTGCGCTACTTGAACGTCCTGACGGAGTCCGCGGCGTCGATCGAGGACCGGACCCTCCGCCACCAGGGCCTCGGTACCGCGACCACCTTGCTGAACCAGGCGGGCCAATACGAGGACGGGCTGCGTTTCGCCCAGCGGATGCTGGACGACCAGCCCGATCTGGGCATGCGCTGCGCCGCCGGCTACCTGAAGCTGGAAGCCCAGGCCGAGCTCACCCCCGACGCCGTCGGCGACGACGCGGTCGTCGCCCTGATCGCCGAATGCGAGCGGAGCAGCAACCGGCTTGCCGTGCATTTCAGCCGCTTCCAGCGGGCGCGCCTGATGGCGCGGCGTGGCGATCCCGAAGGCGCACGCACCCTGCTCCTCGAAGACGCGGACGCCGCCGCGGCCACCGGCTACCCGCGCCTGATCATCGAAGTGCAGTCGCTGCTCGCGCAGGTGAACCTTCGCCTCGGGGACCCCGACGCGGCCGTGGTCCACGCGCGGCGCGCCGTCGAAGCCGGCCAGGGCGCCCGCTACAGCGCCCCCGTGGTGGAGTCCCTGCGGCTGCTGGCCGACGTGGCGCGGCAGCGTGGCGACAGCGCCGAGGCGCTGCGGCGCATGGGCGAGTTCGCCGAGGCGCAGCGCGGCTACCTGGATGAAGTCCGGTCGCGCGAGCTGGCCGTGCAGCTGGCCCGGCACCAGACCCTGCAGCAGGCGCAGTCGCTCGAACTGCTCGAGCGGCAGAACCAGCTGTTGCGCCTGCAGCAGGACGTCGGCGAGCAGCGGCAGACGATCTTCCTGCTCGCGCTCGCGTTGCTGCTCGGCCTGCTGGGCTTCGTCGTGTACTGGGCACTGCGGGTGAAGCGCCTGCAGCTCTCGTTCCAGCGTCTTGCCGAGACGGACGGGCTGACGGGACTCGCCAATCGCGCGCACTTCACCGCCCAGTGCGAGCAACGGCTGGCGAAGGCGAACGCCGCCGGCAGGACCTTGGCGGTGGTGCTGTTCGACCTCGACCACTTCAAGCAGGTGAACGACCGCCACGGGCATCCCGCCGGCGATGCCGTGCTGCGGGCCGTGGGCGAAGCCATCCGTAGCGCCCTGAGGCCCGGCATACAGGCCGGGCGGATGGGCGGCGAGGAGTTCGGCCTGGTCTTCGAAGCGGACGACCTGCCCGCGGCGCTGGCCTCGGTCGAGGCCTGCCGTGCCGCCATCGCCGCCACGGCGGTGCCGGTCGACGCGACGGTCCTCAGCATCACCGCCAGCTTCGGCATGGCGCGTTCGCACGCGCGCCGCCGCGAGTTCAAGGCCCTGCTGATCGCCGCGGATGCGGCGCTCTATGCCGCCAAAGCCGGTGGCCGCAACCGGGTCTGCCTCGCGCCGGAGAGCGACGCCGCGCCGACGACCGCGTCGGCCCCACCCCTCATGAATCCCGCACCCGAAGGACCCTCCCATGGCTGAGCCCCTCCTGCGCCCCGTCCTGCTGGCGCTCGCCGCCGCCCTGGCCGTGGGCACCAGCACGGCGACCCTCGCGTCCAGCACCGTGGTGAGCGCCGACCGCCTGTTCGACGCCCGCAGCGGCCGCCTGCAGGCCGATGCGGAGCTGCTCGTTGTCGACGGACGCATCGCCGCCGTCGCCACCGGTGGGCGCTCCGTGCAGGCCCCCGCCGACGCCACCCGCATCGAGCTCGGCGACATGACGCTGCTGCCCGGCCTGATCGACATGCACGTGCACATCGACAGCGACCCGACCTTCAGCGGCTACACCGGCCTGCAGTTCAACGACCGCTTCTGGTCGGTGGTGGCGGTGCCGCACGCGCAGCGCACGCTGGAAGCCGGCTTCACGACGATCCGTACGCTGGGCGCCGACGCCTGGAACGACGTCGGCCTGCGGCAGGCGATCGACGAGGGCAAGGTGGTGGGCCCGCGGATCATGACCGCGGCCTACGCCTTCGGCGCGACCGGCGGCCATTGCGACAGCACCTACTTCCCGCCGTCGATGGCGCAGCGCAGCCGCTACAACGCCGACAGCCCGGACGAGGGCCGCCAGCGCGTCCGCGAGCTGCGCAAGTACGGCGCGCAGGTGATCAAGATCTGCGCCACCGGCGGCGTGTTCTCGCGCAACACCGAGCCGGGGCAGCAGCAGATGCGCTTCGAGGAGATGAAGGCGGTCGTCGACGAGGCGCACCAGTGGGGCCTCACGGTCGCCGCGCATGCGCACGGTGCCTCCGGCATCCGCGAGGCGATCCGCGCGGGCGTCGACACCATCGAGCACGCCAGCCTGATCGACGACGAGGGGATCCGTCTCGCCAAGGCGAACGGCGCGTGGCTGTCGATGGACATCTACAACACCGACTACACGCAGGCCGAAGGCGCGCGGAACGGCGTGCTGCCGGACAACCTGCGCAAGGACGCCGAGATCGCCGAAGCGCAGCGGCAGAACTTCAAGAAAGCCCACGAGGCCGGCGTGCGGATGGTCTATGGCACCGATGCGGGCATCTACCCGCACGGCGACAACGGCAAGCAGTTCGCGGTGATGGTGCGCTATGGCATGTCGCCGGCCGAGGCCATCCAGGCCGCCACCATCAACGCCGCGACGGCGATGAAGCGCGAGGACGTCGGCGCACTGGAAGTCGGCCGCTTCGCCGACCTCATCGCCGTGCCCGGCGACCCGACGCAGGACGTGACCGCCCTCGAACGCGTGCCCTTCGTGATGAAGGGTGGCGACGTAGTCAAGGACGCGCGCTGAGGCCGCGTCCGGGCGGGGCGGGACGGATCGTCGGCCGGCCCCACGGCCGATAGGCATGCTCTATCAGTTCCAGTCAAACAATCCATTTCTCCTTGTCATGGGAGGGGCGTAGGTTCCTCGGCACGCGGCATCCCGCCGCGCCAGCGCCGCACCCCCGCCGCGCGGATCCTCACAGGAGCCTCCCATGTCCACTGAACCGAAGTGCCCGTTCTCCTCCGGCAGCCGAACGACCTCGCAGACCGGCCAAGGCGGCAACGCCGCGTGGTGGCCCGAGCAGCTGAATCTGTCGATCCTCCACCAGCACTCGACGAAGTCGAACCCGCTCGGCGGCGACTTCGACTACCGCAAGGCCTTCGCGGCGCTCGATATCGACGCCGTCGTCGCCGACCTCAAGGCGCTGATGACCGACTCGCAGGACTGGTGGCCGGCCGACTATGGCCATTACGGCCCGTTCTTCGTCCGCATGACCTGGCACGCCGCCGGCACCTACCGCATCCATGACGGCCGCGGCGGCGGCGGCCATGGCGGCCAGCGCTTCGCGCCCGAAAACAGCTGGCCGGACAACGGCAACCTCGACAAGGCGCGCCGCCTGCTGTGGCCGGTCAAGCAGAAGTACGGCCAGGCCCTGAGCTGGGCCGACCTCTTCATCCTCGCCGGCAACGTCGCGATGGAGACGATGGGCTTCAAGACCTT
>Ga0209278_1001340_pt1 | contig 15253 bp, 10 predicted proteins | sample JI81BgreenDNA_FD_187504 | JGI IMG/M metagenome (GOLD analysis project Ga0209278, IMG submission 187504) | Wastewater effluent complex algal communities from Wisconsin, to seasonally profile nutrient transformation and Carbon sequestration -... | ecosystem: Engineered > WWTP > Effluent > Algae... | reverse complement strand
CAGGCCAACCGCGTTCGGGTGATCCGGCAACTGCGGTATTCGCGGTCGAATGAGAACAGCATCGATCTGGGACTGTTCCTCAACGGCATTCCCGTCGCCACCGCCGAGCTCAAGACAGATTTCACCCAGAGCATTGCTGATGCGATGGACCAGTATCGACGTGATCGGGATCCCCGAAACGAACCCCTGCTGACCTTCGCACGCGGGGCAATGGTGCATTTCGCGGTCTCGAACCGCGAAGTCATGATGACCACCAGGCTCGAAGGCGGCAAGACGCGCTTCCTGCCGTTCAACCAGGGCAATGATGGTGGCGCTGGTAATCCGGTGAGCCAGACTGGCCACGCAACAGCCTATCTATGGGAAGAAGTCTGGCAGCGTGACAGCTGGCTGGAGCTGATTGGCCGCTACATGATCGCCAAGCGGGACAAGAAGAAGCAGATCAGCTCGGTGATCTTCCCGCGCTACCATCAGCTGGATGCCACGCGGAAACTTCGTCAGCAGGTTCGTGCCGAGGGCGCCGGTGGGCGCTTCCTGATCCAGCACAGCGCAGGATCGGGCAAGACCAACTCGATTGCATGGTCTGCACATTTCCTCGCTGATCTGCATGATGAGGCTGATCAGAAGATTTTCTCCAGCGTGATCGTGGTGTCCGACCGCAACTTGATCGACGCCCAGCTGCAGGAGGCGCTGTTCGAATTCGAGCGCACAAAGGGGGTGGTTGCGACCATTACCAGCGACAGCGGCAGCAAGAGCGCCGCGCTCGCGGATGCTCTTGATGCGGGCAAGAAGATCATCGTCTGCACCATGCAAACCTTCCCCTTTGCCCTTGAAGCAGTCCGCGATCGGGCAGCAACCGATGGCAAGAAGTTCGCGGTGATCGCCGATGAGGCGCACAGCAGTCAGGCCGGCGAGACTGCCTCAAAGCTCAAGGCGGTGCTGTCGTCCGAGGAGGTGGCCGAACTCGGCGATGGCGGGGAAATCAGCGCCGAAGACATTCTTGCAGCCCAGATGACGGCGCGGGCTGCGGATGACGGCGTGACCTATGTCGCCTTCACCGCCACGCCCAAGACCAAGACGATGGAGCTGTTTGGTCGCAGACCCAATCCCGATGCACCGGCCAGCGAGATCAATAAGCCTGCGCCTTTCCACGTCTATTCGATGCGGCAGGCGATCGAGGAGGGGTTCATCCTCGATGTGCTTAAGAATTACACGCCCTACAAACTGGCGTTCAAGCTCGCCAGCGAGTCCGAGGAATGGAACGATCTGGAGGTCGAGCGCAGCACCGCGGTCAAAGGCATCATGCGCTGGGTCAGGCTGCACCCCTACAATATCTCCCAGAAGGTCCAGATCGTGGTCGAGCATTTCCGCGAGAACGTGGCGCCGCTTCTGGATGGTCAGGCCAAGGCCATGGTGGTGCTCGGCAGCCGGCTCGAGGCCGTGCGCTGGCAGATCGCGATCGAAAGCTACATTAAGTCGCAAGGCTACCGGATGCGGACGCTGGTGGCTTTCTCAGGCGAGGTGAATGACCCCGACAAAAAGGGCGAGGCGTTCACCGAGGCCAGCGCCAGCCTTAACCCTGGCTTGAACGGGCGCGATATCCGCGCTGCATTCAATGATGATGACTGCAAGCTGCTGTTGGTCGCCAACAAGTTCCAGACTGGATTTGATCAACCGCTGCTCTGCGGGATGTATGTCGACCGCCGCCTTGCAGGCATCCAGGCGGTGCAGACCTTGTCGCGCCTCAACCGAGCGCATCCGGGTAAGGACACCACCTACATCCTCGACTTCGTGAACAGCTCCGAGGAGATATTGACGGCGTTCCGCCAATATTACGAGACCGCCGAGATCGAAGCTTCGACGGATCCCAACCTCGTCTATGACCTCCGCCAAAAGCTCGACGGTCAAGGCTATTATGACCAGTTTGAAGTCGACCGGCTTGTCGCCGTCGAGCTCGACGTGAGTGCCACGCAGGGCCAACTGATCGCTGCCATTGAGCCAATTGCCCAGCGCATGCTGACATTGTTCAATACGGCGCGAGAACGGCACGATGCTGCGACCGACCGGAAGGACATGACGGTTGTGAAGGAGGCCAAGGAAGAGATGGACGCCCTGCTTCAGGCGCGTGGCGACATGGCCGCCTTTATTCGGGTCTACGCCTTTCTGTCCCAGATCTTCGATTATGGCAGCACCGAGATCGAGAAGCGCTACATGTTTTACAAGCGCCTTATTCCCCTGCTGCAGTTTGGCCGCGAGCGCGACACGGTCGACCTCTCTGGGGTGAAGCTCACCCACCACAGTTTGAGAGATCAGGGATCGCGACAGCTGTACCTGAGTGACGAGAAGGTGCCCCTGCCCGCAATCACCGGCGTGGGCTCGGGCTCGGTACAGGAAAAGCAAAAGGCACTGCTGGCCGAGATTATCGCCAAGGTGAACGATCTGTTCGAGGGCGAGCTTACCGATGGCGATCAGCTGATCTATGTAAACAATGTCATCAAGGGCAAGCTATTGGAGTCGGAGGAACTCCGGGCACAAGCGATGAACAACAGCAAGACGCAGTTCGCGAACTCACCGACCCTTGCCGATGAGCTCGTCAACGCAATCATTGATGCGATGACAGCCCATGAAACTATGAGCCGTCAGGCCTTAAACTCGGTGAAGGTGCGCGAAGGCCTGCGCGACGTTCTTCTCGGTCCCGGCCGACTCTATGAGGAGCTACGCCAAGCCCCAAAATAGGATTGGCGTGAGAGAGACCGGGTTGATTTTGAAGGACGTTGATCACCAGAATTCCGAAAGGGCGCCCGGCGCAGAATAGCGATTGCCGACTTGCAGGCGAGACCGACAATCGCACGTGAGGAAAATCAGCAGGATTTCCTCTGTTTCACTTGATTCGAATGCAAGCGAGCGGCATCGAGCATCTATGGCCACGGGATCGACCATCAAGGATTTTTTCAAGAGTTCCGAGACGTTTGAGTCGACGCTCTCGAACCCTTATCTGAACTTCGATACGGCTAAGGTGGCGCGCGAACTGCGCCTCGCTGAGCGTGGCCAAGAAAATGGCGCTCAGAACCAGCCCAACACAGGTTCACAGCAGCCAGATGCGGTTGAAGAGGAGGTTGCAGCACGTGTAAACCGTGCGTGGCAGCAAGCTACATCGGAAGCTGAGCGTTGGTTCTTGGCGATCGACCAGCGGATCTCAAACCTGTCCTTCCTCACACAGCTGCCGACCATCCAGTCTTCTGCAATTCAGATTGAAAGCCGAATGAAAGCTTCGGTGATGCAAGCGACTCTAAGATTAACCACAGCTCGGGATGGCGTGCAGCAAAGTTACGAGCAATTAAGAACATTCCAAAGAGAGCATAATCTTCGCAGGCCGGCAAAGCTCGTACCGTCAGAGTTCAAGACCTCAGGGGCTATCGCTATAACATGGCTAATCGAGACCGCTGCGAATGCTATGCTTCTCCGCGAAAACGACGATCTGGGGTTGATTGGCGGGATTGGGGCTGCTGCGGCTATCGGGGTCATCAACGTTGGCCTTGCCGTGTTCATCGGCCGGATGGTTTGGCCCCGAATGAACCATCGTCCCCCCGTGTCGTACATCTACATCGGCCTGACGCTCCTATGGGCTCTCTTCGTAGCTTTCTGGAACCTGTTGGCGGCCCATTACCGCGACGCAAAGGTAGCGGGGATTGAGGCGCCGGAATTCGCAGCATTGGGTATGATGGGCGACTTTCCTGCCTCGATATACTCAGGTGGGCTTTTCATCTTGGGAGTGATGTCTGCAGTCATCGCGGCCATCGCGGCATTCAAGATGAGCGATCCTTACCCCGGTTATGCTGAAGTTTGGAACGAGCACGAACAGCGTTGTGCCGACTACGCTGGCGAGATCGAAGCCGCTTCTGACGAGCTTAAGGAACTCCATGATGAAGCGAGTGACGAATTCAACGACATCAGGATTGGTTTGACACAGCAGCTCGCAGATCAATCACGTGCTCTGACAAGTCGCCAAGCTTTCGCGCAGCGCTTGGCCAGATATCATGAGGAGCTGGAGCAGGCCGGGCGGCAGCTTCTCGCAACTTATCGGGATCACAACCGGTCAGCGCGCTCTGAGCCACCACCAAGCTACTTCCAGCAAACTTTCATACTGCCGCCGCCCAGTATTCCTCCTGCGCCCCAGGTTGCAGTTACCAAGGCGGACGTCGAACGCGGGGACCATATTCTGTCCGACGCGCAGAAGGTTGTGTCTGCTGCCTATTTAGAAGGGGTCCGGAGTTTCGAAACTCTTGAGGCATTGAAAGCGAGGCTCCCAGCATGAGCCCGAAGCGTCGAAGGATATCTCAAGCGCAGCAGCGCCGCCAGCGCGAGCGCTTTAAGGGCCTTCTTTACATTGGGATCACGGTGACGGCAGTGTTCGTCTTCGCCACGGTGTATTACATGGTGAAGAGCGAACAGAGGGTTCTCGACCCTGAAACGCTGTGCTCCGATAAGCCGACTTCGCTCACGGTGCTGTTGGTCGATGTCACTGACCCCATGAACACACCCCAGCGGCAAGATTTCATCAACCAGCTGACGAGACTAAAGAACTCCATCTCAAGATATGGGGAGCTGGCCATCATGCGCGTTGATCAGTCCGGGGATCAGCTTCTATCGCCCGTCATCACCCGTTGTAGCCCCGGAACTGCCAGTGATACGGACGAGAAACAGGGCAATCCGCAAAAACTTCAGCGTCAATGGGAGACGGGGTTTTCCGCCCCATTGGACCAAGCTTTTCTCGAGATAAGCCGGGCCAGCGGGGCTGATAAGTCGCCCATTATGGAGTCCGTCCAGGCAGCAGCTCTAACTGAGCTCCAGAAACCGGGCCGTGACGGCATTACTAAACGGCTCATCATAGCTTCTGACCTCCTGCAGAACACCGATGACATAAGCTTTTATGGTGCCCTGCCCGCTGCGCAGAACTTTACGAATTCCGAAGTTTTTCAAAGGGTCAGAACTGATTTGCGGGGTGTAGAAGTCGAACTGTGGCAGCTGAAGCGCCCTGATTCCTCAAAGACGCAGCCGCGCGCCCTGTCCAAACTATGGGAAAGCGCGATAGCTGCTCAAGGCGGTGAGGTTGTTCGAATTTATGACGTGAGCGGGTGATTGATGTTCGAAGACAACGACGACCTCATAGATCGGCTGCGCAATCGTGAATTGATCGATCGCTGGGCTTTTCTCGCATTCGCCTTCGGCGGGTCCATTCTGATCTGGCTTGCGAAAGCTTCCGGCCTCAATGCCATTCTGGTCGCATTGGGGGCTATGCTTGTAATGCTGTCCTACGCGGCTTTGGTGAGCTTGGGGAGCAAGCTCAAGCTGCGCGCTGATCAGCTGGGAGACAATTGCTACTACCTCGGTCTGGTATTCACCCTTGCAAGTCTCTCTTATGCAATCTTCACGTTCGATCCGGCCAATACGGCAACGACTATCGTCCAAGGCTTTGGCGTTGCTCTGGTGTCGACCGTACTCGGCCTGGTCCTCCGCGTCTTTTTCAGTCAAGGTCAGCCCGATATTGCTGCGGCTGAGGAAAATGCGCGCATAGCACTCACCGAAACTGCAGCGCAGGTTCGGGCGGATCTGGATGGAGTCCTGCTCGCGTTTCAATCGTTTTCTGTTCAGACTAAACAACACCTTCTCGAACTCCGCGAGCAGGTAGAGAACGATATTGGGGAAGCGAGCTCGACCGCCAAAACGTCGATCGCCAACGCAGCTGAAGAAGCCAAAGCAGCGGTGGAAGAAACAGCTAGTGAAGCCGTTAGTGAGGTTAAAAGGGTTTCAAGCGCTACCAACCGCTTGGTCAAGGCGATCGAGAGCCACGCGGTAGTTTTGGCAGAGGTCGCCACTACAACTGCAACACAGCTTGAAAACCTCAAAACCGTGGAGCTTGCTAGCGAGGCAGCGAGCCGCGCACTGACCGACGTTGCTTCGGCGGCAGAGCTCGTGAAAAGTTCACAGGAAACTGTAAACCAAAACAGCACCGTTCTTGCTGCTTCTGGCAACTCGATTGCGGAAACTCTTGAAGCAGTACAGCAGGCTACAAAGGGTATCGAGGGTGTCGTCGAGGCGAGGTTGAAGCTCTTAAGTGACGCTTCTTTGACAGCGAACCAGCGTGTGGACGCGGCGCTTGCCGAAGCAATCCAGCGTTGGCAGGCAACCATCGATCAGCATGCAGCGAGCCAAAAGGCCTTCCTTCTTTCGCTGGAACAAGAACGGACGCAGGAGCTGCAAAATCTCCGAAGGCATAACGATGCCCTCCAGGCTGAAGTAGAGAAGAGCAAGGACAAGGTCGGTCTGGTGCAGTCAGCCTTGGTGGACATGACTAGACAACTAACGTCACAAATCTCGAACGGCAGCTAAGTTCTCAAAGTGCGCGACGAAGACAAACCCTACCGGCGTGGTCTGATCCTCGGGCTGACAGTTGCCGAGGTCATGATCCTTCTGATTTTTGTGCTGCTAATGGCATTGGCAGCCGCGCTGCAGGATCGGGAAAAGAAAGTCGAAGCGTTAGACCGAGGTGGTGCAGCTCGCTTCGTCGAGGAGCTGCAAAGAGCGTATCCGCAAGCCCGCAATCAGGACGAGTATTTCAAGGAGCTCGTGCGCGCTATCGAAGTTCGCCGGGTCGTCGAAAGAGAAGGGCCGGATCCCATTAAGGAGTCGATCCTTGAAGATGCATCGATCGGACGCAACGTGCGGGAGGCTGCAGAGCGAGAGGGCGTTGACAACCCTCGAGAGTATGCGCGCAATCTGGCTGCCGCGGCCAATCGATCACGTCGTGGTGAGTGGCCGCCATTTGTGAGTTTGAGTGAGGCAGGCGGCTACTTCTTCGACAGCGGCAAAGCCACCTTGCGTCCCGAATTCGAGCGTAATCTGATCGAACAGGTTATCCCGATGCTTGCCAGAAATCTTGTCGACTATGATGTGGATGTGATCGAGGTTATCGGCCACACGGACGAAGTGCCTATGTCCGGGGAAAGCAACCTTGACGCGCAGTTAGCCGGAGCGTCAGCTGGCCGATTCCCGATCTCAAGTCTCCGTTCGACCGATAACGCAGGCTTGGCGATGGCCCGCGCCGTGTCCGTGGTTCGGGTATTACGCGCCGATCCGCGGTTGGCTCGTGCCGCCATTTTACCGCTCTCGGGCGCACAGATGATAGTCCCCGTCGATCGTATGGCTGACGGCACCGCGCGTTCTGGCGATCAGGCACGCCGGCGGATCGAGATTCGGCTCCGCCGTTCGACGAAAGAGGCGGTGGCTGCGCCGGTTGCTCGCCGGTGACCGAGTTGGAAGAAGCTCTCAAGGAGCTGCGAGCGGCCGTCGAGGCACGCAAGGCAAGTAACCGTATGGTGAAGAAGGAACGGCCATGGTGGCTTAGCTTATTTGGCGGTCAGGCCAGTGAGTAGGAGGTCGAGCCAAAAGAAGCGCAGACCCAAGTCTGACGGTAAGCACCTCGCCTCCACTCTAGCGCTAATGACGGCGGGCCTAATTTTTATGTCCGCAATGGGCTTTGCTTTCTCGGCAGGGCAATTCCGATCTCAACCCTGGTCTTCGGCAAATGAGTCGCCTGCGCCATCCTCAGAAATCAGCGGATTACTTGCTCCAAAGCCTGAACAAGCGCCTTCTGGAGCGGCAAACCTTGCGAGACGCGATAAACCAATCGAAGCCTTGAGTTCGGATAGCACCCACTTCGAATGCGCGAGCGCGACGGTAACAGATGGTGATACGCTGCGATGTGGGGATCTGCGAGTGCGCTTGGCTGGCATCGATGCTCCTGAGCTTCCGGGGCACTGCCGACCGGGACGGCAATGCGTCGAAGGCGACCCATTTGCCAGCGCCTCAAACCTTGAGTCTTTGACTTCTTCGAAACCGCTATCCTGCATTGCTGTCGACACCGACGCATACGGACGAACCGTCGCGTTCTGCGGATATGGGTCCGTTGATTTGTCGTGCGCGCAGCTTGCCAGCGGAAATGCCATAGAGCGATACAGCCCCATCACATGCGAAGGATCGCGTCGAATTGAATGATTGGCAGCTCGGCATCTATTCGATCACCACTCCTCACCTAAGATACCTGTGTTCGCGATGCCAAGCCAGCGCATCCTGCGCCGGGGCAGCGTAGCCAGGCTTCGGCATGCGAAGCACCTGACCATGAAGATCATAATAGTGGCGGCCGTTGTCGAAATCGGCCTTAAGGCGATGGCTCACCTCAAAACGGTGATCCTCGGAAACCGTGACATAGCCAAGGTCGAACAATCGGTGGATGTCGGTCCGCAGCAAAAGGCCGTTGGCGGTATCATGCTCGCCGCCATCACCATAGGCTCGGATATGCGCAGCATCGAGAATCGGCAGCGTTTTTTCGTCTGATACGGCGCAGCGCCGCTCATAGGCATCAGTCACTGCCAAGCGGAACGCGCCTTGGCCCAGACGTGGCTGGACAAGCTGCGGCTTACCGTAGCGCTGGGCCTCCAGCCTCGAAATGCCCAGCCCACCCGATCGATCAGCAAGAGCATCCCACAAATAGCGGCCATCGGCCTCTTCAGTGCTGTAGCGCTTGCCGGCAACGATGTTGCGCGCGAAGCTTTGCGGCACAGGAAACCATTGTTCACGGGGCCAGAAGAATGGCTGTGTCAATATTCGGCAGCCAACCGGGGGATCCGATCTTGGGTCGAGCAGCGCGTCGTCTCGCCGATAGCGGGCAATCCGGTTGCGCATTTCGTTATGCGACTTCACGCCGTTCTTGGTGCCAAACGCCTCCCAGGCGAGGGACAGAGGTACATTGGATGCATGGTGAAAAACGCCGCCACCCACAATGAAGTCGTCCGGTGCATGGAGCTTGAACAGAAATAGTTCGCCACATGACACCGCCCGGAAACCGCGGGAGCCGCTCGGTGCCCAGAAATTGACCTCATCAGGCTGTTCCTGACTGAGCAGATCAAACCAGCTGCGGTCCGTGATGGCGACAAACATATTGACCATGTCGGCCAAGCTTCTTGCGAGTTCACGAAAAAGGCAAGCGCAATCACAGGCCTACGTTGCCACAGCTTTCATAGAATGCGAGGCGATCACTCGCCTGCTAATCGAGAAGGCGGCCCTCTCCTGTGCCCTCAAACAAATCGTCGCGGCCGCATCAACGGACGGTGGCCTATCTTAGCGCAGCGAGAAAGCTGGTCGGTGTCAGCTCGACGTGCGCCGAGAGCGGGGGCCGAAGGCTGAATGCTCTTGGTTGGCGCGCGAAATTCCAGACCCTCACGAGGTGCCAATCATCAGTGCGGGTCTCAGCAACCGTGATTTCATTTCTGCTGATGTGAAAAGGTGTACGTTCCCAGCCATTGGTCGTCTTCACCTCAATGAGCCGTTCGCGGCCATCCAGCTCGAAGCTGGCAATGTCGAACCCATAACCATCGCCGTCCTGCACGGCTGTCCAGCGCACTTTGTCGGCAAGATCGTCTCGTCCGGCTTGCAAGAGCGACTGGCGCTCGTGATGCAGGACCAGCTCTTCACCAGCCTTGCCCAGTCGGCGGTTCCTAGCATCGCGTTCGGCCACATCATATTTCTTGCCGATGGCGGCCATCAAAGCCGGATCTATCAGGGGCGGTTCATTCTGATGGGTAGGTGGAGGTCCAATCAAGAGCGACGACACTTTGCGAACCGGATTGCCTGCATCAGCCTGAGTTCTTGGCTCAAGCCAATCGGGGCGTTGGTCCAGCCAGCGCAGGACTCCGTCTGCCAACGCATTCTGATAATGCTTGGCTGGCTTGAGGCCAGTGACCCATGGCTGTCCGAAGCCGATCATGATTGCGCTGATGTTCTGGTGCTTGCGCTCGATCGATTTGATGTTTCTCGGGATTTTTTCAGCAAGGCTACGATAGACCGCGAGCTTTACAAAGGGACGGCCTGCGAGTTCGTCGGCAAGCATTCCGAAATAGTCAGCGACAACCGCGTCAATTTCGAATTCGGTCCAATCCTCCGCCATAGGTGTGAGCTAACCGATTTGGCGAAGCCTGACCAGGACGTGTGAGATGGGCCTATTCACCATTGGCCGCGACGCCCGAGGAAAGGCCAAACCTTGCCTCCGATGACCTCCGGCACATCTCGGGGTGTCATCTCACACCGGCCCGAAACCGGCCCTCGCAGGGGCGCCCCTTTCTGCTGTGGAGTCCTGTCGGCGAAATTCCAGTCGATGCGCGTATGGCATTGAGATTTGCTGCTCCGGCGGGCAATGTTCCCAGAACGCTGTTTAGTGGCTAAGCCACAGTTACAAAACAGCTTTCAGCCCATTGCGCTCAGCGAGGTAGGATCCGCCAATAATGTTCAGCTCTTTTCTCCTCGCCCTGCAGGTAGCAGTGGTCCCGGCAGGGCAAAGCTTCAGCTGCACGCCAACCCACGTATGGGACGGTGATGGCCCGGTTTGGTGTGCGGAGGGTCCGAGGCTGCGGCTGTCCGGAATAGCCGCCCGGGAGCTCGACGGATCCTGCTCGCCCGGCCACCCATGCCCCGACAGTGACCCCATCGTGTCGCGCGATGCTTTGGTGAACTTGCTGGGCACCAGAACAGGCGTTGGCCCTCATGGACATATTCTAGTTTCGGGACCCAGGATGCGCTGCACTTCCACCGGAGGCGCTGGCGGGGATCGTACCGGCGCTTGGTGTGTCTCGCCGCGGTCGGGCGATATCAGCTGCGCTATGGTGCGAGGCGGGTGGGCGGCGCGCTGGGAGCGGTTCTGGCAAGACCATCGGTGCCCGTGATGGATCACAAGATGGGGCCAAGGGAGAAGCAAGATAAGTGGCTTTTGGCCGAGGGGTTCATACTCGGCGCTATTCTGCTCGGCATGCTGGCTTTGGCTTTAACTGATGCGCTCTCGGGCTTTTATCGTTGGGTGTTGCATTTGTTCGTCTAGCCCGCCTCGGTGAATATGGCGGACGCGCTGGGTTGAAACGACGGCCCTATGGCAGGCTGTCTGTCAGAAAAGTTTGTCTCGTGATCGGCGCGCGCCGACCTCGACCCTTGACGAACGTTTCACAGATCAAGTCACCCAAGCCGCACACGATTGCCGTCTACATGCCGGAATGCCCGGTCCCGGCAGGTGAGGAGAATAACCTGCATTTGCGAGGCTGCTTCGGTCAGGATGTCGATCATGGTGTCGAGCCTGGCATCGTCGGAATACACCAGCGGATCGTCGAGGATCAGCGAGATCGGCTTTCCCTGATCGCGCAGCATGTCGGCAAAAGCGATCCGGGTCAGGATCGCGAGCTGCTCCTGCGTGCCGCGTGACAGGCTGTCCGACTGCTCCTCGGTTCCCGCGCGTATGACGCTCTCCAGCGCCATGCTGTCAGAGAAGGCGAGCTCGCACCCTGGCAGAAGCCGTTCGATATAGCCCTTGGCGCGCCGGGCGACCGGTCCGACAAATCGCGCTGAGGTCTCGTTGCGGGCCGCCTCGAGCGTGTTGCGCAGGAGTATGATGGTGTTGGCCTCATCGCTCACGCGCTGAAGCGCTGCCCGAGACGCCTCGAGTTCGTCGCGAGCCATGGCCGCCTGCTCGGCAAGGCCGCGCCCTCCTTCGCTCTCGATTGTGGCCTCGAGCCGGGCAATGTCCTTCTCGAGGTCTGTCTTCTGATCAGCCGCCGCCTTCGCGCGCGCATCAAGCGTCGCAATCTTGCGGTTGATGTCCGCCATATCGTGGGCCGTTGCATTGCGAGCCGCCCCATCAAGCTGGATTGAAGCTTCCGCGCTGCGTTGGCGCGCGCCCGATAACGCTTCCTCAATTCCGTCCCAGTCGCGATGTGCTTCAATGATGGCTATCGCGTTCTGCGCGGTGGTCAGGTCATTCTGTGCAAGCGCCTCGGCAGTCGCGTGAGGCGTTTCCTCGGCTTCGCACTTGCGCAAATCCTCGATTGCGCTCTGCACCACCCCTTCTGCCCGCGCCAGCGCAGTAGCATCGGTGTCAAGCTGCTGCTTCAACTCGTCGAGGTCGACAGCGACATGATCATTCCCGGCTGCCGGTTCGGGCAGCGAAGCGACAAACACCTTCAATGCGTCCGCCCCGGCAGCAAGGCCAATGCGCTCGTCGGCAGGCGAAGCTGCCGCGATTTTGGCGGTAAGCGTCCTGATTTCAGCTGAAGCTTCGCGTGCGGCGATGGTTCGCTCGCGCGCCGCTGCAAGATCTACTACCCCCAGAGCGAAGAGCGCGTCATCCTGTTTGCTGACTGCCTCGGCCAGCAGCTCCTCGGCGCTGGCAGCCGACGCAGGCGGTGTGATGGCAAGCTCGGCGCCGCCCAATCGGATATGCGCCGTTCGTGTCAGGGCTCGGGCGCCAGGAGCCATGGGCTCGCCATCGATCGTAACCCCTTCGGCATCTCCGCTCAGCGTGACGTGTGCTGCGCCAGCATCGACCCGGGCGCGCGCTTCGACGACAGCACGCTCATGGGCTTCGAGCGCCGCCAGCTTGTCGCTGGGGACGACCCCAAGCGCAATGCGTTTCATCTCCTCTAATTCTGCTTCGAGGCCCATAAGCTCGCCATGACGGCGACGGGCTTCTGCGGCGGCCTGCTGCCATTGCTGTTCTGTATCGGCCTCCACGCCTTTCGCCCAGGCATCGGCCGAGCGCTGGTGGGCCGCCTGCAACTCGACAAGAGCCACGCGCGCCTCGGCAACCTTGCTCTGCGCAGACTTTACGCGCTCGCCGGACGTCGCCCGGAGCTCGCGGGCCTGCGACAGAGCTCGCTCCGCATTGTCGCGCGCAAGCGCTGCAGCTTGGTGCCGCGCCTGAATATCCTCGAGCTTGGCCAGGCGCCCGGCGGCCACTTCACTCTCCGCCTGCCGGGTCGCCAACAGCTGCGCTGCCATGCGCGCGATCTCCAGCGATGACACAAGCTCAGCGCGTGTCTGGCTATCGGTCTGATCGGCCATTTCGCGCTGCAGAACAGACAGGCGCTGGCGGCAGACATCGAGCTCGCCAAAGGTCCTCTCAAGCTGCGCGACTTTGTCTTCAGCCTCGGTAGAGGCCGTTACAGCGACCTCGTAGCGGCGGAGTGCCTCGGACTGACGCCCCTTCTTCACACCCGTCGGGGTCCAGTAGAGCTCGTATTGGGCATCAACGCGCTCTCGGACCTTGCGGTAGGCCTCACCGCCCATGATCGAGCCAACCTCCGCTTCAAGCGAAGCGGTTATCGTGTCACGAACGATGGCACCCGGCGCACGGATTTCGAGGGCGTCCATCTGCGCCACCCACAAAAGGCCCAGCGCACCATAGGTCGAAGTGTCCCCTACCCTGCTTGTATCGCGAACTGAGCCAAGCAGAGTGTTGAGCAATGCCTCGGCGTCATCGCCCTGCGCCCTGCCTTGCGGCCCCTCAACGTCAATCGATGCGGACTTGAGGAACTTTTTGCGGACCGACCACTCGGCACCGTCGATGAGGAAATCGATCTCGACTTTGGGCGCCACAGAATCGCCGCGCGGCGCAAACGACTTGGCAAGCTGGTTCTGCGTGTTGTGGCGCACGAAGAACGCGGCACGCAGCGCCTCCATCAGGGTCGACTTGCCCGTCTCGTTTGGTTCGATGATGATGTTGAGACCATCGGTCAGATTGTCGATCGTGAACGGATCACGGAACTTCCTGAAATTCTCGATAGCGATGCGCCGGATCACCAGGCTCATGGCTGCTCTCCTCGGCTGTATTCGACGAAGAGGCGCTCGAGCGCGCGCTTTGCCAGAACCGCTTCGGTTCCGCCCGCAGCTGCCTGCTCATTGAGACGGGCCGCTGCAACGCCAAGAATGCCCTCGACGGCAAGTCCGGCGAGATCGTCCTCGCTTGGCCGGCCCACAAGGTCATCGCTTCGGATATCGAGGAAGCGCAGACGGTGAATGATGTCGCTCTCCAAAGACTGAAGCATCGCGACCCGGTCACCCAGACTGGTAATCCCCGCAAGTGAGAGCTGTAGCAAGGTCGATGGCGGATCGATCGTTTCAAGCAATCGGCTGCACTCCGCTTCGAAGGCCGCATGATCGTTCACCGTCCATGACCGCATCAGCCACTGAAACCGGCCTGTGCGAATGGGCGTGACGGCAGGTGCGCTCCCTTCGGCCAGCTCGACAAGAAGCGCATGGCCGGGCTCGTCGCGCTGGAAGCGGTCAGTTTCGGGGGTGCCGGAGTACCAGGTGCGGGCATCGACCTGCAGCGCGCCGTGCCAGTCACCCAAGGCAAGGTAGTCGAGCCGCGAGCGCGTCGCCCGGTCCGGCGCAATCTGGTTCTTGGACTCCCCGCGCGATCCGAAATCCCGGATCGAGCCATGGGCAAGACCAATCCGGAACCGCGCACCGGGCGTCTCCATGGCGTCAAAGCCCTCAGTCGGATCATCAAGATTGTGCCGATATGTCAGCGGCGCAGGCAAGAGCCAGACACCCTCCTCCATCTCAACCGGCACCGCTTGCGTCACAACATTGATGCTTGGGCTGATACGGTTCCTGACGCGGTCCCACAGCCCCCCACTGCGCGCATAGTCGTGGTTGCCCGGCAAAAGCCACCAGCGGCACGAATGGCGGCTCATGCGAGAGACCGCCTGCACGATTGTGCGATCATCAGGCCCTTCAGTGTCGAAGACGTCACCGGCAACCAGCACGTGCCCAGCGCCGTGCTCACTGGCGAGCCGGCCGAGCGTGTCGATGGCGTCAAAGCGGGCTTCGTGAAGCGCAGCGCGCACATCGGGTTCGAACCGACCGAAAGGCTTGCCCAGTTGCCAGTCCGCGGAATGAACGAATTTCATGAGCACCCCTGTCTCATTGATTTGCAAGCTCCCGTAGAAACATGGGAGCAGATCTTAAGCCGTTACGATTGCTGCACTCTGACACGTCGCGCTTTGAAATGAAAAGCGTTTCATCCGCTTGCACGCGCGCAAGACGTAGCTCAAGTCGAGCTCACGTGATCCCGCTTCTAGACCGTTTGGCTGAAGGGAGGTTTCTCAGCGGCGGCAGGCGAATTGCCGCTGCCCCATCAGCTATTCCGCAACGACATCTGACGAGCCAGACCCAGTCGTTCACAATGGCAAGATTGAACGGCCAAATTCTCCTAACGCCGCTACATTCAGCGATATCGAGGTGCCTAAAGCCGACGATGGCAGCTGGATCATTTGCGATTGCGGTTTAGGTCTGCATTACAGGCACATCCGCTCGATTGGCCGAGCCGGTTCTACAACATCTCCTCGTCTTACGGCGGGATAGGTGCCATAGCTTG
>Ga0209278_1001338_pt1 | contig 15257 bp, 13 predicted proteins | sample JI81BgreenDNA_FD_187504 | JGI IMG/M metagenome (GOLD analysis project Ga0209278, IMG submission 187504) | Wastewater effluent complex algal communities from Wisconsin, to seasonally profile nutrient transformation and Carbon sequestration -... | ecosystem: Engineered > WWTP > Effluent > Algae... | reverse complement strand
CGTCCGGGTGGCGGCGCTGGACGGGATCGGCGACCGGATATGGCTGCGCACCAGCGGTCGGCTCAGCATCGATTATCGCGCGCGGATGACGGTGCTGCGCGACCTGGCCGATGTCGCCACCCTGCCGCAGATGCCGCTGCACCTGCTACCGGGCGAGACGGTGCAGTATCTGTTCGATTCGCATTATTGCCCGGCGACCAAGTTCCACAGCTTCGTCGATACCGAGTTCGGCGACCTGACCGGCGGCGCGCGGATCGCGGCGATGCGCGACTGGATTGCCGAGCATTTCGTCTATCAGCCGGGCAGTTCCGATGGCACGACGACCGCGCTCGACAGCTTCGTGATGCGCCAGGGCGTCTGCCGCGATTACGCACATGTGATGATCGTGCTCGCCCGCGCCTGCTCGATTCCCGCGCGCTTTGCCAGCGTCTATGCGCCCGATGTCTCGCCGCCCGATTTCCACGCGGTGGCAGAGGTGTTTCTGGCCGATCCGTCGGGCGAGGGCGGGGCATGGCACCTGATCGATCCGACCGGCATGGCCACCGCCGCCGACATGGTGAAGATCGGGGTCGGCCGCGACGCGCTCGACGTGGCCTTTCTCACCGCGTTCGGCACCGTCGAGCTGGTCGAGCAGCAGGTCAGCGTGACCCGCGCCTGATCGGTCATTCGGTCAGGTCAGGCCGCCAATCGGCCGCCAGGCTGCGGGCAGGGGGGATGCCGTGTCGTTCGTCCGACAGCTCGGCCACGTCGAGCAGCCGGGCCAGCAGCCTTTGGCCAAAGGGCCAGTCACCCAGATCCGAATCGGTGTTGATATGGCCCGCGCGACCCGCATCGACATGGTCCGCGCCCCAAAAGCTGGCGAGCCGATAGGCACGGTCGGGGCTGATATAGGGGTCGTCGCGGCTGCTCAGCAACAGGCTGGGGAAGGGGAGTACCCCCCGCGCCGAGGGTGCAAAGCTGTTGAGCCGCGGGTCGGCCGGCGCATTATCCACCTCTGGCGGGGCGACCAGCAATGCGCCGACCACCTTGCCGCCTGCGCGGGGCCGCTCCAGCGCGGCCCACCAGGCAACCGCATGGCAGCCCAGCGAATGCGCGACCAGCACGATCGGCCCTTCGGTCTGGCGAATCGCCAGGTTCAGCCGGTTGACCCAGGCATTGCGGTTGGGGGTGTGCCAGTTGCCCATGTCCACCCGGTGGCAGTTGAGCCATTGGCGCTCCCACAGGCTCTGCCAATGCGCGGGGCCGCTATTGTCGAGTCCGGGAACCAGGAGGATATTAGGGTCGCCGTGCGAACGGGAATGAAAACCGGTCATGAGGCACCTTCCACTTCGAGTCGGTCCGTCCGGGGAGCGGCGGACCATACGCAGACAACAACTCAACTAAACTAGTAGACAAGTGATGTGCGACACATCGAAGCCGCGCTGCGCCGGGCCGAAACGCCGACAAGGCTTGACTCGCGGGTCAGTGCTGCTATTGGCCCACCCTGACCGGATGCGCCGCAAGGCCTGTCCGATCGCCGTCCGAGACAGTTGGTGCGGGGGATTTGCCCCGCTTAATTTCCAGCCTAGACGGGGACATGTTTTTCACTGCTTCCGGCTTCGACCGGAACAGACGCTGCCATTTTCGTCCCTCTGGCGCTTTTGCGCAGCAGGGGCTTCGGCTCGGCAAACACCCCCACGGACAGACGGAGCAGAGCGGCAAGGACCGGCAACGGCCCTTTTCGCGCTGCACAAGCAACCGGGCGCACCGGTGGATGATCGCCGATCGTCCGCAAGCCGATGCGCTCATGTGGAAGGAGAACGGCATGGATCGTGCTGAAAAGAAAGCCGCTGTTGCCTCGCTGAACGCAACCTTCGGTGAAGCCGGTGTGGTGGTGGTGACCCGTAATCTGGGTCTGACCGTTGCCAAGTCGACCGAGCTTCGCACGAAGATGCGCGCAGAAGGCGCCAGCTACAAAGTGACCAAGAACCGGCTGGCCAAGCTTGCCGCTCAGGGCACGCCTTATGCCTCGATCGCCGACCTGTTCACCGGCCCTGTCGCGCTTGCGACTTCGGGTGACCCGGTGGCAGCGGCCAAGGTCGCGGTCAATTTCGCCAAGGATAACGACAAGCTCGAGATCGTTGGCGGCGCGATGGGTGACGTCGTTCTGGATGCCGAAGGTGTCAAGGCACTCGCCTCGATGCCCTCGCTCGACGAACTGCGCGCCAAGATCATTGGTCTCGTCAATGCCCCGGCAACCAAGGTTGTCCAGGTCATTCAGGCTCCGGCCGGGCAGCTTGCCCGCGTGTTCGGCGCCTATGCGGCCAAGGAAGACGCATAAGCTTTTGTACCCCCTGTCGCAGGCCCGGCGCGGTCCGGCTGCGGCGAGCAACATTATCTAGAATTGGAGACTTAAAATGGCAGATATCGCAAACCTGGTCGAAGAACTCTCGAAGCTGACCGTTCTGGAAGCCGCTGAGCTTTCGAAGGCCCTGGAAGAAGCATGGGGCGTTTCGGCCGCTGCTGCTGTGGCTGTTGCTGCTCCCGCCGCTGGCGGCGCTGCTGCAGTTGTCGAAGAGCAGACCGAATTCGACGTCATCCTGACCGGCGACGGCGGCAAGAAGATCCAGGTCATCAAGGAAGTCCGCGCGATCACCTCGCTCGGCCTGACCGAAGCCAAGACCCTGGTCGAAAGCGCTCCGAAGGCGATCAAGGAAGGCGTCAGCAAGGCTGAAGCCGAAGACATCAAGGCGAAGATCGAAGCAGCCGGCGGCACCGTCGAGCTCAAGTAATCTTTCGCTCCCACGCCTTCGGGCTTGGGGATGAAGAAAAGGGCGGCCTGCACTGCGCAGGTCGCCCTTTTTCTTTGGGGCCGCAGGGGTTCACGCGAAGCCGCGAAGCCGCGAAGGTTCATGGTTCTCCAGCCAAGGCCAGAGACAATGGGCTATATCGAACCACGACTGCCCCTGATCGTCACCCCCGCGCATGCGGGGGTCCCGCTTCTGCGCTACCGGTTCGGTAGAAGCGGGATTCCCGCGTGCGCGGGAATGACGGGATAGGGGCGCTGGGCTCAGCTGCGCAGCAGCTCGTTGATTCCAGTCTTGGAGCGGGTTTGCGCGTCCACGGTCTTGACGATCACCGCGCAATAGAGCGATGGGCCGGGCGTGCCATCGGGCAGCGGCTTGCCGGGCATCGCACCAGGCACGACCACCGCATAGGGCGGCACCTTGCCATAATGCACCTCGCCGGTCGCCCGGTCGACGATCCGGGTCGATGCGCCCAGATACACGCCCATCGATAGCACCGCGCCCTCGCCGACGATCACGCCCTCGGCGACTTCGGAGCGGGCACCGATGAAGCAATTGTCCTCGATGATCACCGGCCCAGCCTGCAGCGGCTCAAGCACGCCGCCGATGCCGACGCCGCCCGAGATATGCACATTGCGGCCGATCTGCGCGCAGCTGCCCACGGTGACCCAGGTGTCAACCATCGTGCCTTCACCGACATGCGCGCCGATGTTGACGAAGCTGGGCATCAGCACCGCGTCCTTCGCGATGAACGCCCCGCGGCGGACGATCGAGCCGGGGACGGCGCGGAAACCCGCCTGACGGAACTGTGCGCTGGTCCAGCCCTCGAACTTGCTGGGCACCTTGTCCCACCAATGCGCGCCGCCGGGGCCGCCGCTGATTTCTTCCATCGGGTTGAGCCGGAACGAGAGCAGCACCGCCTTCTTGAGCCACTGGTTGACCTGCCAGCCGCCGTTTCCGTCGGGCTCGGCGACACGCGCCGCGCCGGTGTCGAGCAAGTTCAGCGCTTCTGCGACGTCCTGGCCGATGGCACTGCCGGGGCTGGTGTCGAGGCTGTCGCGGCCATCCCAGGCGGCTTCGATGCGGCTTTGAAGGGTGTCGGTCATCCTGCAGTCTCCTGTGTCAGCGCCGCGAGCCACTCGCCCAGCGCGGTAATTTCATGGTCGATATAGCTATGGTCATGGTCATGATTGCCACCATCGGAGCCGTTGTTCATCCACACCGTGGTCATGCCCAGCTGCTTGGCGGGCCTGAGGTTGCGCGCCAGATCGTCGACGAACAGCGCGGTCGCAGGATCGATATTGAGCGCGTCGATCAGGCTCGCATAGGCGGCTTCATGCGGCTTGGGCTGGTATTGCGTCGCATGGATATCGTGGATCGCCTCGAACTGGTCGTCCAGCCCGAGCCGGGCCAGCACGCGGCTGGCATATTTGACGTCGCCATTGGTGAAGATGAGCTTGCGCCCCGGTAGCTGCGCAAGGCCAGCGGCGGTCACCGGGCACGGCTGCACCCGGTCCATGTCGATGTCGTGCACATAATCGAGGAAATGGTGCGGATCGACGCCATGGTCGAGCATCAGGCCCGCCAGCGTGGTGCCATGCTGGTAATAATAGGCCTTCTGGATGCGGCGCGCCTCGACCAGGTCGACCTTCATCAGCTCGGCGACATAGGTCCCCATGCGCTCGTCGATCAGCGCGAAAAGATCGGTCTCCGCCGGGTAGAGCGTGTTGTCCAGATCGAAGATCCAGGTGCGGACATGATCGAAGGGCGGGCGCATGATGCCCAAGCGCCTAGACGCGCGCGGGCGCATCGGCAAGCCGCCATTCGGCCTGGACCTGCGGATCGGCCTCGGTCGCGGCCCGCAACGCACGCTCGATAGTCGCCCTGTCCGGATCGAGCCTCGCCAGCGCCCAGACCGCCGCGCCGCGCACCACCGGATCAGCGTCATCCAGCAACGCGACGACCGGGGCGACCAGCGCCGTATCGCCGCTATTGCCCGCCGCTACAGCCGCATTGCGCACCATCCGCCCGCGCCCGCTGCGCTTGATCGGCGATCCGGAAAAGAGCGCGCGGAAACCTGCGTCATCGAGCGCCAGCAGATCGGCGAGCGACGGCGCGACCAGCTCGGCGCGCGGCAGGAACGCGCGGTGCCGATGCGCGGTATCGGCAAACTTGTTCCACGGGCAGACGGCCAGACAATCGTCGCAGCCATAGACATGGTTGCCGATGCCCTCGCGCAGATCGCGCGGGATGGGTCCTGCATGTTCGATCGTCAGATACGAGATGCAGCGGCGCGCATCGAGCCGATAGGGCGCAGGGAACGCCTGTGTCGGGCAGATATCCTGGCAGGCGGTGCACGATCCGCAGCGGTCCTGGCCGGCCCCGCTGGGTGACAGCTCCAGCGTCGTGTAGATCGCGCCCAGGAACAGCCAGCTGCCATGACTGCGGCTGACAAGGTTACTGTGCTTGCCCTGCCAGCCCAGCCCGGCCGCCATGGCGAGCGGCTTTTCCATCACCGGCGCGGTATCGACGAACACCTTGACCCCGACAGACTCCGGCGTGCCTTCCGCCTGTTCGACGATCCAGCGCGCCAGCGCCTTGAGCGCGGACTTGACCGTCTTGTGATAGTCGCCGCCTTGCGCATAGACCGAGATGCGCGCGCGGTCCGGATGCGCCTCCAGCGCGAAGGGATCGCGCCCCGGCGCATAGCTCATCCCCAGCATGATCACCGATCGCACATCGCTCCACAGCACCTGCGGTTCGGCGCGCTGGTCGGCGCGCGCCTCCATCCACAGCATGTCGCCATGGCAGCCTTCGTCCAGCCATTGCCGGAAGCGCGCGGCATTCTGCGGCCCCAGCGTTGCGGGCGCAAAACCGCAATCGGCAAAGCCCAGAAGGGCCGCCTGTTCCGCTATCTCTGCCTCAAGGTTTCGCTTGCCGCTCGCCATGGTCATCCGCTACCCGATTAACGGGTTTCGACCAAGTGCGACGGCCCATCCGGAGAGACGCTTGACCAAGGATCGCCCGTGACCGCCAACGCCATCGAAGCGCATGGCCTCGTGAAGATTTTCGGACGGCAGCGCGCGGTGGACGGGGTTGACCTCACCGTGCCCGCCGGCAGCATCTTCGGCATTCTCGGCCCCAATGGCGCGGGCAAGACCACGACGCTGCGCATGCTGCTGGGCATCGTCGATCCCGATGAGGGCACGCGCACGCTGCTGGGCACCGATCATCCGCTCGATGTCGCGCGCCGCGTGGGCTATCTGCCCGAAGAGCGCGGTTTGTACCCGTCCATGAAGGCCTTTGACGCGATCGCGTTCATGGGCGCGCTGCGCGGACTGCCGCTCGCCGAAGGGCGCAGGCGCGGCCGCGCGATGCTCGAAGAGCATGGCCTCGGCAAGGCGGCGGACAAGGAGGTGCGCACGCTTTCCAAGGGCATGGCGCAGACGGTGCAGCTGCTGGGGACGCTGGTGCACGAGCCCGAGCTGATCGTGCTCGACGAGCCGTTTTCGGGGCTCGATGCGCTTAACCAGGCCAAGCTGGAACGGTTGATCCGGGCCCAGGCCGCGCGCGGCGTGACCGTGATCTTTTCCACCCACGTTATCGCGCATGCCGAACGGCTGTGCGAGCGCATCGCGATCATTGCAGGCGGCAAGGTGCCCTTTGCGGGATCAGTCTCCGAAGCGCGCGACCGGCTGCGCCCGCAGGTGCGGCTCGAGACGCGGGCGCTCGAAGGGCCGTGGCGCGCAGCCTTGCCAGCGGACGCGGTTCCGGAGGGGCATTTCTGGCATTTCACCCTGCCCGAAACCGGGGTGGAGCCGCTGCTCCGCGCGCTGATCGAGGGCGAGGCGGGAATCCAGTCGCTGTCGATCGAGCGGCCCGGCCTGCACGATGCCTTTGTCGCAATTGCCGGGGCCGACGCCGCGCGCCAGCTCGAAGAAGATCAGCAGCAGGAGAGCGCCGATGCCTGAACTCATCCGCGCAGCCTGGGTCATCGCCCGGCGCGATTTTGCCGCGATCATCTTTTCCAAGGCATTCTTCTTCTTCCTGCTGGGCCCCGTCTTCCCGCTCGCCATCGGCATTGCCGCAGGCAGTATCGGCGGGCAGGTCGCGCGCGATATCGACCGGTCCAGCTTCGCGCTGGTGATGGACCGTGAAGATAGCGGCGCAGCGCTCAAGGCGCGCGCCAGCTTGGCCGAGCAGCTGGGCGAACAGCGCGTGCCGGTGCTGGTCGCGGTGGAGACCGATGACCCGCAAAGCGTGATCGCATCGGGCAAGGATACGCGCTTTCTGGGCGTGCTGACCGGGACGCTGGCCAAGCCCCGGCTGATCGGAACCCAGGGCGAGGTCGAACGCTGGCAGGGCCCGCTCGAATTGCTGGTCGAGCGCGCCCGCGATGGCGCGGCGGCAGCCCCTGCAACGCTCGAAACGCAGCTGGTGGCCGAAAGCAGCGGATCGCTGGAACAGGGGCGGCTGGTGACCGCGCAGGTCGGTCAGGCGCTGCTGGTGCTGCTCACCATGCTGCTCGCGGGCATGGTGCTGTCCAATCTGGTCGAGGAAAAGACCAACAAGATCATCGAGATTCTCGCCGCTGCCGTGCCGATCGATGCGATCTTCCTGGGCAAGCTGTTCGCGATGCTGGGCATGGCGATGATCGGCATTGCCTGCTGGACGTCGCTGGCGCTGGTGGCTGTCCTGCTCGCGGCCAATGGCCTGCCCGCCCTGCCGACCCCGGCGATCGGCTGGCCCATGTTCCTGGCGCTCGGCATTGCCTATTTCGCCATGGCCTATCTGCTGCTCGGCTCGCTGTTCCTGGGGATCGGCGCGATGGCGTCCACCGTGCGCGAGGTGCAGACCCTGTCCATGCCTGCCACGATGGGCCAGCTGCTGTTCTTCTTCCTCGCCTCTTTCTCGGTCACCCGGCTGGGCGAGCCGATCGAGATTTTCGCTGCAATCTTTCCGTTCAGCTCGCCCTTTGCGATGCTCGCCCGCGCGGCGCAGCAGGATGTATTGTGGCAGCATCTGCTCGCGCTCGGCTGGCAGGCTTTCTGGGTGCTGGTGCTGATCCGCTTCGGCGCACGGCTGTTCCGCCGCAATGTGCTGAAATCGGGCGGCGGCAAGCGCGGGTTGATCGCCGGGCTGTTCGCGCGGAGCTGACACAGAAAGGGCCGCGACGGTCACCCGGCGCGGCCCCATTGATTCGGGATCAGACGCCCGTCAGTACATATGCTGGCCGCCGTTGATCGACAGCGTCGATCCGGTGATGAACGCAGCCTCTTCGGCGGTGAGGAAGACCACGCCGCGCGCGATTTCCTCGGCATTGCCTAGCCGTCCGACCGGGATCTGCGCGACAATCTTGTCCATCACGTTCTGCGGGATGGTGGAGAGCATTTCGGTGGCGATATAGCCCGGCGCGATCGCGTTGGCGGTGACGCCGTATTTCGCGCCTTCCATCGCCAGCGACTTGGTGAAGCCGTGGATTCCCGATTTGGCGGCGGCATAGTTGACCTGGCCGATCTGGCCGCCCTGGCCGTTGACCGACCCGATATTGACGATGCGGCCCCAGCCGCGCGTGCGCATGCCGGGGAAGCATGCCTTGGCCATGTTGAAGCAACCGGTCAGGTCGACGCGAATCACCTCGTCCCACTGTTCCCAGGTCATCTTCATCATCGTCGCATCGCGGGTGATGCCGGCATTGTTGACCAGGATATCGACCGGGCCGAAATCCGCCTCGATCTTGGCGACCGCATCCAGGCTCTGCTGATGATCGCCGACATCCCATTTCTGCACGGCGATGCCGGTGCGATCGGCAAAGGCCTTGGCCGCCTCGTCATTGCCGCCATAGCTGGCGATGACATGCGCGCCTGCGTCCTTGAGCGCCAGGCTGATCGCCTCGCCAATGCCGCGCGTTCCGCCAGTCACAATTGCGATTCGGCCCATCATCATCTCCCTCATTGCCCGGAAATCGGTGCGTTCAGGGCCACACTAGGAAGGCCTTGCGCGCAAGACAAGTTGACGCGCACGGGAAGCGTTGGGGTTCTGGTTTTGGCTTCGCGCGAACAAAAAAGGGCGGCACCGACCGGTACCGCCCCTTTTGCTTGCTGCTTGACCCGCGGTTACTTGGTGCGCAGGCGGACCGGCAGGAACTGCGGCTGGCCGGTGCGGCGCTGGACGCGCAGCAGCACGGCTTCGCGATTGGCAGAGCGTGCCTCGGCAATCACCCGGTCGACCTCGGCCGAGGTGGCCACGGGCCGGTTGTTGATCGACAGGATCACGTCGCCGCGCCGGATACCCTTGGTGGCGGCATCGCCCGACGGATCGACCGCCGCGACGACCACACCCTTGAGCTCGGGCGGTACGCCGATCTGGCGCGCGATCTGCGGCGTCAGCTCGGTCACGGCCATGCCCAGCGCCTGACGGGTGGCGGTTTCGCTGTCCTGCTCGTCCTGGTCGGAGAAATCTTCTGCCGCTTCGGGGTTGAAGGTCTGCGCCGCCAGCTCTTCCTCGCTGGGGCGACGGCCCACCGTCGCGTTGAGCGTCAGCCGCTCGCCATTGCGGACGACGACCACCGGGATCTTCTTGCCCGGCGCGGTATTGGCGACGATGAACGACAGCGTCTGGTCGGGGGTGACATCCTTGCCATCGACCGAGATCACGACGTCGCCCGCCTTGATGCCTGCCTTTTCGGCAGCCTCGCCCGGCTCGACACGCTGGACGAACTCGCCGCGACGCTTGGGCAGGCCCAGCGATGCCGCCAGATCGTCGGTCAGAGGATTGATGCCGATGCCCAGATAACCGCGCTCGATCGCCGCGCCGCTGCGCAGCTTCTCGACGATCGGGGCGGCGACTTCTGCAGGGATCGCAAAGCCGATGCCGACGCTGCCGCCGGTGGGCGAGATGATGGCGTTGTTGATGCCGATGACATTGCCGTTGAGGTCGAACATCGGGCCGCCCGAATTGCCGCGGTTGATTGCGGCGTCGGTCTGCAGATAGCGGTCATAGGCGCCGCCCTGGCCGGTGTTGCGATAGACCGCCGAGATGATTCCCGAGGTCACCGTACCGCCCAGGCCGAACGGGTTGCCGATGGCGATGATCCAGTCGCCGACGCGCGTCTTGGTCGAATCGCCGAAGCGCACGAACGGGAAGGGCTTGGTGCCGCTGATCTTGAGCACGGCCAGGTCCGACTGCGGATCGCGGCCGATCAGCCGGGCAGGATATTCGGTGCCGTCGGGCATGGTCACGGTGATCGATTCGACCGAGGCATTGCCCTCTGCGGCGATCACGTGATTGTTGGTGACGACATAGCCGTCGGCCGAGATGATGAAGCCCGATCCCAGCGACTGCGCCTCGCGGGTGCCGCCACCGCCGCCTTCGGGCGCGCCGAACAGGCCGCCAAACGGGGTTCCGGCAAACGGATTGTTGGGCACGCGCACGCGCTGGCGGGTGGAGATGTTGACCACTGCCGGCTGCAACTGCTCGGTCAGGTCGGCAAAGCTCATCGGCGCGCCCGCACGCGGGGCTGCGGCCAGCATCGCGCTCTGGTCGTTCTGGGCGACCTGTGCGCCCAGCGGCTGGCCGGTCGCCAGAACGATCGCGCTGCCACCCAGCAAAAGGGCCGACGTCACTGCATAGGCATATCGCACGTACAAATCCTCTTCATTGATCAAGAAGCATCCACCGGTGTGCCCCAGATCGCCGGAAAACCGGCACACACCATGGCCATATCCGGTTTGCAATCCACGCCTGAACGCAGATTGAATGGCGGGCGCGCATTCACGCCCGCAGTCTCTTATCGGTTCCCCCGACCCTGAAATTCGCGCAGATACTCGTTGTTCGGCGACAGGATAATCGAGGTTTCGCCCGATCCGCCCAGGAACGTCCGCTCATAGCTCTGCATCGCGCGGTAGAATTCATAGAAGGACGCATCCTTGCCGAAGCTGTTGGCATAGGTACGCGATGCGGATGCATCGGCCTCTGCCCGGATGATCTGTGCGTTCTTCTGGCCCTGCGCGGTGATCGTGCGCGCTTCCTGCTCGCGCGCGGTGCGCATCCGCTGGAAGGCGCTCTGCAGCGGCGTGCCCTGGGGCAGGTCGGCGCGCTTGATCTGCACGTCGACAATCTGTGCGCCGTACTGAGCGGCGATGCGATCAAGCCCGGCCTGGATGCGGTCCATGATGCCTCCACGCTCGGGGCTCAGCAGCGCTGCGAACTGGCGCTTGCCCAGCTCGTTGCGCAGCGCCGAACCCAGGATCGGGCGCAATTCGGCGGCGACCCGCTCGACGCTGCCGGCCGAGACGTACATGCGCTCGGGATCGACGATGCGGAAGCGGGCATAGGCGTCCACCTCCAGCCGCAGCTGGTCGGTGGACAGCACCTGCTGCTGTTCCATCTCGACCGCGATCACGCGCTTGTCGACCCAGACGATCTGTTCGGCAAACGGGATGCGGGCGATGAGGCCCGCGCCGGTCTGGCCGAACTCCTCATTCTCGCGATAGACGTTGAAGGTGCGCACCGGCTGGCCGAAGCGTACGATCACCGCCTGCTTGGTTTCGGGCACGACCGCGACCGAACTCGCCAGCACGATCAGCAGCAGCGCGAGCAGGCCAAGCAGCAGCATGGGGCGTTGCATCAGATTGTTCATCAGTTCGACCCCCCTTGCGCACGCGGGGCTTCCACGGTGGTGCTCTCCTGCATCTTCTTGCGCAGTTCGGGCAGCGGCAGATACGGGGTCACGTTGCCCGGTTCGATGATCGTCTTGTCAAGCTTGGACAGCACGCGCTCCATGGTCTCGTAATACATGCGCCGGCGGGTGACTTCGGGCGCGAGGCGATATTCCTCGTACACCTTGTCGAACGCGGCGGCCTCGCCCTGGGCAGCGGCGGTGAGCTGCTGCGCATAGGCGCGGGCCTCGTTGAGATAGGTCTGCGCTTCCTGCTGCGCGGCGGACACGGCCTTGAACGCCTCGTTCACCGCTTCGGGCGGGTCGGCCTTCTTGATCGCGACGCCCTGCACCTGGATGCCCGAACGATAGCTGTCGAGCAGCTCCTTCATCCGCTGTTCGACCTTCTGCTCGACCTCGATACGGCCGGGGCCGATGGCATCGTCCAGCGTCACTTCGGCGACGCTCGCGCGCATCGCGGCTTCCGCGGCTTCGCGGATGGTCGCTTCGGGGTCGGCCAGCTGGAACAGGTAGAGCGTCGGGTCCTTGATCGTCCAGCGCACCGAATAGGCAAGGTCCACCAAATTCTGGTCGCCGGTCAGGATCAGGTTTTCCTGCGTGCCAGCCGCCGGAATATCGATGGTGCGGATGTTCTGCACATCGACCGTCTCGAACGATTCGATCGGTGCGGGCAGGGTCAGTGCGATGCCGGGATCGACCGTGCGCGAATAGCTGCCCAGGAAGGTGACGACGCCGCGTTCCTGCGGGCCGACACGGTGGAAGCTCGAAAGCACCAGCCAGGCCACGACCACCACGCCGATCGCGATCGGCACATAGCTTTTGCCGTTGGGGCGCTTGGGCAGGCCGCCAAAGCCGCCGCCCCTGAAACCGCCGCCGCCACCGCCACCGGGACGCCGCTTGAACAGGTCCTCGATATTGCTGGCCTTGCGCCCGCCGCTGCCGCCATTGGCTTGCGGCTGCCAGGGGTTGCGCGGGCCGTTGCTGTTGCCGTCGCCGCCATCGCTGCCGCCGGAGCCGGAATCGCCGGAGCCGCCCGAACCTCCCGATCCGCCGCCCCAGGGGCTGTTATTGGCCATCGTCAATATGCGGGGGAACCACCCGGTCAGTCTTGTCATAAGACCTTTATAGGTTGTGGCTTCGCAAAAAACAGGGGGTTCATGCGCTTCTGTTGTGCGCGGACGCGCATTTCGTCTAGGCGGGTGGGTGCGTTGGCCCGCAAGGCTTGCCTGGCAGGCGCGCATCGCATTATGCGCGAGGGGATGATGGCAGAGCAGAACGAGATAGAGGCCGTAGCGGCAGGTGCCAGCGAGGGCAGGGCCAGCGCGGTCAAACTGCGCGAGGGCGGCGTGGTTTCGCTGGTGCTCGACGTCGCCGGGCTCGACGGCCTGGCGCGCGACAAGCTGGAAATCGCGGTCAAGGGCGCGCTGCTGAAGGTGCAGGACGTCACCAAGGTGCAGGTGGCGATGACCGCCGAACGCCGGCCGCCGCGGCTGATCGTTGTCGGCAGCGGCAAGGGCGGGGTGGGCAAGTCCACCTTCTCGGCCAATCTGGCGGTGGCGCTGCACCGGGCCGGGCGCAAGGTCGGGCTGGTCGATGCCGATATCTACGGCCCCAGCCAGCCGCGGCTGTTCGATTGCGAGGACCAGAAGCCGACCGCGCGCGACCAGAAGCTGGTGCCGGTGCCCAATGATTTCGGCGTGCCGATCCTGTCGATGGGCCATCTGGTCCAGCCGGGTCAGGCGATCGCGTGGCGCGGCCCGATGGCGGGCAACGCGCTGGGCCAGCTGATCGATGCACATTGGGGCGACATTACCGACATCATCGTCGATCTGCCGCCGGGCACCGGCGATGTGCAGCTTTCGATGCTGCAGAAGCACAAGCCGGCAGGCGCGGTGATCGTTTCCACCCCGCAGGACCTGGCGCTGATGGACGCGGTCCGCGCTATCAGCCTGTTCGAACAGGGCAGCGTCCCGATCATCGGCCTGATCGAGAACATGGCGGGCTATGTCTGCCCGCATTGCGGCGAGCTGTCCGACCCGTTCGGCATCGGTGGCGCAGAAGCGGCGGCCAAGTCGATGAACCTGCCGTTCCTGGGCCGGGTGCCGCTCGACATGGCGATCCGCAAGTCATCGGATGCAGGCGTGCCCCCGGCTTCGGGCGAGGGGTTGATCGCGGATTCGTTCGGCGCGATCGCGGCCCGCATTTCGACCTGGATCGACAACCGCTTCGGCACGGCGGGCTGAACGCGCATGGCGATGATCACGCGGCGCGGGCTGCTGATCACGGCGGCGGCGGGCACCGGGCTGACCGTCGCCTGGGCGCTCTGGCCGCGCCGATACGACAATCCGCCGGGCATGGATGGCAAGGAAGCGGCGTTCGGCGCGTTCCTGCGCATCGCATCCAACGGCACGGTGATCGTGAGCAATCCGCATTGCGAAATGGGACAGGGCGTGGGCACGGTGCTTGCCCAGATCGTGGCGGAAGAGCTGGGTGCGGACTGGCGCACCGTCGCGCTCGAACCCGCACCGCCCGCGCCGGTCTTTGCCAACGCCCGGCTGGCGAGCGAATGGGTGCCGCTGCTGCTGCCCCCCGCGCTGGGGCTGCAGCCCGACGGCAATGATATCCTCATCCGCCGCTGGGCCGCGATGCGCGATTTCGTGGTGACCGCGGGCGATACCGAGATCACGGCTTATGAAGCCAGCTATCGGTCCGCCGCCGCAACCGCCCGCGCACTGCTGTGCCAGGCCGCTGCCGATCGCTGGGGCGCGGCGGTGGAAGAGACCGACACGCGCGACGGCTTTGTCGTCTGGGGCAACGAGACGCTGCGCTTTGCCGAACTCGCGGCCGAGGCGGTCGGCTATCCGGTGCCCGATCCTGCACCCCTGCGCACCAGCCTGCCCGGCAATGTCCGAGCCGAGCCGATCGGCGATGCGCCGCCCTTTGCGCGGCTCGACCTGCCGGCCAAGGTGGATGGCAGCGCGACCTTTGCCGGCGATGTCCGGCTGCCCGACATGGTCTATGCCGCGATCCGCCAGGGCCCGGTCGGCGCGGTGCGGCTGGAAAGCGTCAGCCGCAAGCCGGCAGACGGCGTCACCGGGCTGATCGATGTGATCAAGGGCGATGACTGGGTGGCGGCAGCGGCGACGAGCTGGTGGGGGGCGGACAAGGCGGTGCGGCTGTTGCGCCCGCGCTTTGCCCATGTCGGCGGTCGCTTGAGCGGCGACGAGATTGCCGAGCGGCTCGACAAGGCGCTGGATGGCCCGGGCAAGGGCGGACGCACCGGCTATCGCCTGTTCGCACGCGGCGAGGAGGACGCCGGCTTTGCTGCGGGCAAGGGTATCGCCGCGCGCTATTCGATTGCGGCTGCGCCGCATGCCACGCTGGAAACCGGGGCGGTCACCGCGCGCTTTGCCGACAACCGGCTCGACCTGTGGGTGGCGAGCCAGGCGCCGCAGGTGGCGCGCCGCCGTGCCGCCGCTGCGCTCGGCATTCCTGCAGCGCAGGTGCAGATCTATCCGATGCCGGCTGGCGGATCGTTCGACCGGCGGCTGGATGACGATCTGGTGGCACCTGCGGCGATCCTGGCGCGCGATCTGCGCCGCCCGGTGCAGCTGATGCGCTCGCGCATGGAAGAGACCGCCCGCGATCCGGTGCGCACGCCCGCTGCCGCGCGCGTCGCCGCGCTCACCGATGCGCAGGCGAATATCCGGGCCTTGTCGGTCAAGATTGCCTGCCCGCCCAGCGCGCGCGAATTCGCGCAGCGGCTGTTCAACGATGCGCACGGCACCGAT
>Ga0209278_1001337_pt1 | contig 15260 bp, 15 predicted proteins | sample JI81BgreenDNA_FD_187504 | JGI IMG/M metagenome (GOLD analysis project Ga0209278, IMG submission 187504) | Wastewater effluent complex algal communities from Wisconsin, to seasonally profile nutrient transformation and Carbon sequestration -... | ecosystem: Engineered > WWTP > Effluent > Algae... | reverse complement strand
CTGCAACGCCTGACCGCGCAAGGCGTCGAGCTGCGCACCCGCTGGCGCTGGACCGGCTTTGACGGCCAGGCCTTCCGCTTCGACACACCCACTGGTCCCGAGGCACTGACCCCCAAGGTCACCGTCATCGCGCTTGGCGGTGCAAGCTGGTCCCGCCTCGGCTCTGACGGCGTTTGGGTTCCTTGGCTGCGCCAGAAGGGCGTCCGGGTCGTCGACTGGCAACCCGCCAACATGGGCTTCCGGGTCGATTGGTCCCCGCACATGGCGCCGTTTTTCGGCAGTCCGGTCAAGGGCATAGCGCTGATTGCCGGGCGGCATCGCGAAAGGGGAGAGTTCGTCATTTCCGCCAAGGGTGTGGAGGGAGGCGGAATCTACAGTATATACAAGTATTTACGCGGCGCATATACACTGGCGCTTGACCTTCTTCCTGACCTGAACCAGGACGAGATCGCCCGCCGCCTGTCGCAGATGAAGGCCGGGGAAAGCACCGCCAATCGCCTGCGCAAACTTGGGCTCGACCGAACCCAGATTGCCCTCGTGATGGAGTTCGCGCGGGCTGAGCCCTTCGCCCACCTCAAACACCTGACGATTCCGCTGCAAGGCCCGAGGCCCCTGGACGAAGCGATCAGTGTGGCGGGCGGCATCGCCTGGGAAGCCCTTACCCCTGACCTGGAACTGAAAGCCCTGCCAGGCACCTTCGCCGCCGGGGAAATGCTGGACTGGGAGGCGCCGACGGGCGGTTACCTTCTGACGGGCTGTTGGGCCACCGGCCGCTGGGCGGGACTTGCAGCGGCCCGGCGGCTGGAAGCGATCCCGCGCGGGACTTGATCCGGGACCCCCTGCAATACCCGAGGCCCCGGATCAAGTCCGGGGCGGGTCTTCCTGGTGCAAGGCGTCGAACCACGGCAAGACCTGGTCGCGCAGGACATCCACCGCCAGGTCCAGACACTCCGGCCGCTCCAGCACGTCGACGAAGGCCAGAGTCCCGGGATCGCTGGCCGCGGCTTCGAAAAACTCGGCCAAAGTCACATCCTCGCCACCCGGCCAGTCGGGATGGTCGGGCACCTCGCCGGACGGAGTGACGAAGCGCAACACGATCCGTACATCCCAGCCATACCGATCCCGATGCAGATGCACCGCCGATTTGCCGGACGAGGTCACCCGGGTCCAGGTGGTCCTGGCCAGCACATAGCCGGCCGGACCCAAAACCCCGTCCAAAGCCGAGACGATCCGGGCCCAGGCCTCTTCCCGCCGCGCTGGGAAGGAGGGGTCGCTCCCCGCCAGATGCTTCCGCGCGGAAAGGTCCGGGTCATCCATTCAGGCCGACAGCCCGCCCGCCAGATCCGGCACGTCCAGCGCCGAAAAACCGTAGTGGCGCAGCCAGCGCAGGTCGGCCTCGAAGAAGGCGCGCAGGTCGGGGATGCCGTATTTCAGCATCGCGATCCGGTCGATCCCCATGCCGAAGGCAAAACCCTGCCACTGGGTCGGATCAACGCCAGCGGCGGAAAGCACCTTCGGATGCACCATGCCCGAGCCGAGGATCTCCATCCACTTGTCGCCCTCGCCGATCTTCAGCTGGCCGCCGACGTTGGAATAGCGGATATCGACCTCGGCCGAAGGCTCGGTGAACGGGAAGTGGCTGGCACGGAAGCGAAGCTCCACCTTGTCGACCTCGAAGAAGGCCCGGCAGAATTCCTCCAGCGTCCACTTGAGGTTGGCCATCGAGATGCTGCGATCGATCGCCAGCCCCTCGACCTGGTGGAACATCGGCGTGTGCGTCTGGTCCATGTCCATCCGGTAGACCCGGCCCGGAGCAATTACCCGGATCGGCGCGCCCTGCGCCATCATCGCCCGGATCTGCACCGGGCTGGTATGGGTCCGCAGCACATGCGGCGGGCGGGTGTCGCCCTCGGCCCGCGCCATGAAGAACGTGTCATGCTCTTGCCGCGCGGGGTGTTCCGGCGGGATGTTCAGGGCGTCGAAGTTGTACCAATCGCTTTCGACCTGCGGCCCCTCGGCAACCGAAAAGCCCATGTCGGCAAAGATCGCCGTCAGCTCTTCCATCACCTGGCTGACCGGATGCACCGTCCCCCTCGGGCGCGGCCGTCCCGGCAGGGTCACGTCCAGCCATTCGGTCTTCAGCCGCTCATCCAGCGCCGCATCCACCAGCGCCACCTTCCGCGCGCGCAGGGCCGCGTCGATCTCGTCCTTCAGGGCGTTCAGGCTGGCCCCTGCCGCTTTCCGCGCCTCGGGGTCCATCTTGCCGAGACCCGCCATCAGGCCCGAGATTTCCCCCTTCTTGCCCAAGGCGCCCACGCGGACCTCTTCCAGCCCGGCTTCGTCCGCCGCACCGGCCACCGCCGCCAGATACTTGGCCTTGAGCGTGTCGATCCCGTCCATGGTCCGTCTCCTGAAAACCGATCCTCTGCTAGCGGCGAAGGCCCCGCAATGCAAGGTTCAGAAGATCGAGCGCCTCCCGCGAACCTCCAGCATCCGGCGCGAGCGCCCGATCTTGCCGTTCTGCGCGGTCAGGGCGACCGGCGCTTCTTTCAGGCGCTTCTCGATCACGACCAGACTGTCGTGGAACCTGATCCCGCCGATCTCGCGCGCGAGGGGATGCAGGGGGAAGCCGGTGTCGTCCTCGGTGTACCAGGAGTGCATCCGGTCGATCAGGTCCTTGGCGAACTCGATGAAGCTGCCGGGTTCGCGGAAGCCGCCGCCGAAGCCGGGCCAATAGGAGGTGTGGGTGTCCTCGACGATGTAGAGACCGCGGTCGCGCAATCTTGGCCAGAGGTGCTGGAAGCTGGTGATCTGCTGGTGCATCTTGTGGCCCCCATCGTCGACGATCAGGTCGAAGGGGCCGTAATCCGCGCCCACGCGGTGCAGGAAGGCGGGATCGGCCTGGTCTCCGATCTCGACCGAGGTCCCCGGCAGGGCAAGCTCGGTGCAGGCGGAATCGATGTCGAGGAAGGTCAGTTGCGCGTCCGCGCCGAAGAACCCCTTCCACATCGGGATCGAGCCGCCCTTGTAGACCCCGATCTCCAGGAAGCGGACGTCGCGGCCCTGCCAGGGGGCCAGAAGTTCGTCATAGATTTCAAGATAGTGCTCCATCTTGTACAGCATCTGGTTGCCGGTTTGGGCGGGATAGTTCCTGAAATACCTGGTCTCGGCCATCGCTGCCCCTTCCTGGAATGCCCGGACAGTTTCGCGGGTTCGCGCGGCAAGGTCCAGCGCTTGCCACCAGCGGCTGTTGTCATGCCGACGGCATTGGGCGAGAACCGCAGCGCGGCAGTTGGCAGGAGCAGGACCGTGATCACCCGAACGTTCACCAAGGGCGATGCCGCGTCGGAGGCGGTCTATTCGGCATGCGAAAGCTATCGCTACCTCTTGACACGGGTCTGGGCGCCGGGGCCGATGGCGCTGTTTGTCATGCTGAACCCCTCGACTGCGACCGAGGTGCAGAACGACCCGACGGTGGAGCGGTGCGAAAGGCGCGCACGCGCGCTGGGCTTCGGCGCGTTCCGGGTGACCAACATCTTTGCCTATCGCGCGACCGATCCGAAGGTGATGCGGGCGGCGGTCGATCCTGTCGGGCCCGAGAATGACCTTGCGATCCGGTCCAGTGCCGAAATCGCCGACCGGATCATCTGCGCCTGGGGCAACCACGGTCTGCATCTTGGTCGCGGCGCCCAGGTGGAGGCGCTGTTGCGCAGCACGGGGGCGCCGCTGTGTCATCTGGGGCTGACCAGCCACAACCAGCCGCGCCATCCGCTATATGTCAGCTACGATCAGGCGCCCGAGCCCTGGTGACGTTTCCAGCTTAGAGCGCCGGTGACATCAGGCCGGGACCAGCCGGATATCGCCCACCTCGACCGGAGCGCCGCCCACGATGGCGACCTTGTGGCCGTCAAGGTAGACGGATTGCCCGGGGCCGTCCGAATTCGGCTCGACCGTCAGGGTCGGGTCAGGATGGACTGCGGGATCGTAGACGATCACGAGCTGGTCGTTCGACGGGTTGAAGTCGGTGATATGGGTCAGCGACCCCTCAGACAGCCATTCGTTCAGCACGAATTCATCGTTGCCCTCGCCTCCGGTGGCATAGTCGCCGTCACCAACCAGAAGCACGTCATTCCCGGCGCCGCCGTTCAGAAAGTCGGTCTCGAAATCGTCGATGTCGCCGTGCAGGCCGGACAGCCAGTCGTCGCCATTGCCACCGTCGAGGACATCGCTGCCCTGCCCGCCGGCCAGGGTGTCGTTGTTGTCACCGCCGGCCAACCAGTCGGTGCCGTCGCCGCCGGCCATCAGGTCGCGACCGCCGCCGCCCGCCAGCGTGTCATGGCCCGTGCCGCCATCGATCTGGTCGTCGCCTTCGCCGCCAATCAGCGAATCCGCGCCGGCAGCGCCATCAAGACTGTCGTCACCGTCTTGACCGTAAAGGGTATCGTTGCCGTCCCCGCCTGCGACGTTGTCGTTGCCGCCGCCCGCCCAGACGGCATCGTTGCCGCCGCCCGCCTCGATCGTGTCGGCGCCATCCCGGCCGTCGATCAGGTCGGCGCCATCGCCGCCATAGACCTGGTCTTCGGCATTGCCGCCCGAAAGGTTGTCGGTCGCGTCCGTTCCCGTGACGGTGCGCGCGCTGTCGAGTGCGTCGGGAGTGTCGTCCGAAAGCGGGATGTCATGGATGGGCGCAAGGTCGTCCAGCAGATTGCCTGGCTCGACATGTTCCTCATCCTCGGGGGGAAAATCGTCTTCCGGCTCGTCCGAGTCGGATTTCGAGGACAGGACCGCATCGGCAGCCACCCCGGCCATCACGACGCCAAAAATGGCCATCAACGCAAGCACAACTCATACTCCCCGAAACCCGAAGGCGGCCGTCAACCTGGCGCCATGCGTTAACACTTTGCGAACACATGGAAAGTTCAGGCTTTCATACCACGGCTCTGCCCATTTTCATAGCACCGGCCCGGCACCCGCCACAGCTTTTTCAACTCAAGGTTAACAGGTGCTGACCGCGAATTCGCTTCCCTTGCCGGACGAATCCGCCTATAGGCCCGCATCCGCCCGCAAAGCGGAGCCTCCAAGGGCCTTGCTGGACGACATCCCGGCCTGCGCCATGACCCTTCAGAACAGGAGACCACGATGTCGATCACCGTTGAAGAAAAAGCACGCCTGATCAAGGAATACGCGACCAAGGAAGGCGACACCGGCTCGCCGGAAGTCCAGGTTGCGATCCTGTCGTCGCGCATCGCGACCCTGACCGAGCATTTCAAGGGCCACAAGAACGACAACCATTCGCGTCGTGGCCTGCTGATGATGGTCGCCCAGCGCCGCAAGCTGCTGGACTACCTGAAGAAGACCGAAGAGGCGCGCTATACCTCGCTGATCGCGCGTCTGGGCCTGCGTCGCTGATCCAGCGCCAGCCGTCCATCGCAGCGCCCGTGCCGAAAGGTGCGGGCGTTTTGCGTTCGGCTTGAGCCTTCGGCCCCGGCCCGCCATATAAGGGCAAACGGAGGCTGACATGGCAGACGACAAGTTCCCGGGCTGGCACGGCACCACGATCCTTGCGGTCCGCCGGGGCGGCGAGGTTGTGGTGGCGGGCGATGGTCAGGTCTCGCTGGGCCAGACGGTGATCAAGGGCACGGCCCGCAAGGTCCGCCGCCTGTCGCCCGGAGGCCATGACGTCGTCTGCGGTTTTGCCGGGTCGACCGCGGATGCCTTCACGCTGCTGGAACGGCTGGAAAGAAAGCTGGAGGCCGCACCGGGCCAGCTGGCGCGCGCCTGCGTCGATCTGGCGAAGGACTGGCGCATGGACAAGTACCTGCGCAACCTCGAAGCCATGCTGATCGTGACCGACGGGACGGCGCTGTATGTCATCACCGGCGCCGGCGACGTTCTGGAGCCGGAGCACGACGTCGCGGCAATCGGCTCGGGCGGGAATTTTGCGCTGGCCGCGGCCCGAGGGTTGATGTCGACCGATCTGTCGGCGGAAGAGGTGGCCCGACGCGCCATGGCCATCGCCGCCGACATCTGCGTCTATACCAACGGCAACCTGACCGTCGAGCGGATCAAGGCTGGCTGAGCTCTTTCTTCACCTGCATGTAGGCCTGCAGCACCGCGTTGATCCGGGTCTGATAGCCCGGGCCCTGCGCCTTGAAGAACTCCAGCACCTCGGGGTCGACCCGCAGGGAAATCAGCGTCTTGCGCATCTGCGGCGCCGCCACGGCGTCGGTCCAGGCATCGGGCAGATCGTCGGTATCGACGCGAGACTCCGCCCCCAGATACAGCGGACGCGCCAAGGCGCGCTTTTCCGCAAGGCTCAGACGCTTCGGTCTTTGATCTTCCATCGCACGTCCCCGGTTCGGCAGAATAGTACAAGGCCTATTCGTTTAGTCAATGATTTCAATGTTTTGCATATGATATTTGGGTATATACAACCTGTGTATACGTCATCTAAAGCGCATATACAACCGGCAGCTACGGAATCCCCTCTCTTGGTTTGCGTCCGCAAACGGCATATCTCTGAGCAGGTCCCGTCAGAAGGTTTGCCCATGTCCCCCGAAGATCTTCGCGCCGCCGTTGCCGCCGGCATCCTGACCGAAGCGCAGGCCGCCTCGACCCTGGCGCTGGCCAACGACCGCGCCGGCAAGCGCGCCGCCCTGCCGCAGGAAGACGAACCGTTCGAATTCTTTCGCGGCTTTTCCGAGATCTTCATTTCCATCGGCCTGGTCATCCTGCTGGTCGGCGCCACCGCATTGCTGACTGTGATCGGCGGGCTGACCCTGCTGACCCTCGTCCCGCTGGCAACGGCCGCCATCGCCTGGTGGTGGGCCGGCTACTTCACCCTCAAGCGCCGCATGACGCTGCCGTCGATGGTGTTGGCCACCGCCTTCGGGACTGGCATTGCGATCTTTGCATTCACCCTGCTGGCCCAGACCGACATCGGCGAGCGCATGACGGCGATCCTTGGCTTTGCGCTGTCGGCGCTTGGCATGGTCGCCTGGTACCGCCGCTTCCGTCTGCCGTTCTCGGCCTTCCTGACCGGAGCCTATGCGCTTGCCGCGGTCTATGCGGTAACCGCCTCGGCGCAGAATCTGGTGGGTGTCTTCGCCGGCTCCACCGATTTCCGCTCGTTCTTCGACTTCGGCGAGAACCCCGCCTTCGCGACCGCCACGCTGCTGTTCGGCCTTGCGGCCTTCCTGACCGGCATGTGGTTCGACACCCGCGACCCGCATCGTCTGGGCCGCCATGCCGCGACCGCCTTCTGGTGCCACCTGCTTGCAGCGCCGGCGCTGGTCAATACCGTTGCCATCACGCTTCTGAACGGCGGCGGGACCGGCTTCCTCGCCATTGCGCTGGTCCTGATCACCCTCCTCGCGCTGGTGATCGACCGCCGCAGCTTCCTGACCGCCGCGATCGTCTACATCGCCATCGTGATCGGCTGGTTCACCGGCGATAACGGCGGCACCAGCTGGATCTTCGTCCTTCTGGTGCTTGGTGGCTTCATCACCGCCATCGGCACCTGGTGGGTGCAGCTGCGCGCGAAGGTCATGGCGGCCCTTCCGAATTTCCCCGGCAAGTCGAGCTTGCCTCCCTATGGATCGACCGAATGACCGACCTCACCCCCCGCGAAATCGTATCGGAGCTTGACCGCTTCATCATCGGTCAACGCGACGCCAAGCGCGCCGTCGCCGTAGCACTGCGCAACCGCTGGCGCAGGAAGCGCCTGGGCGACGACCTGCGGGACGAGGTCTATCCGAAGAACATCCTGATGATCGGCCCGACCGGCGTCGGCAAGACCGAGATCAGCCGTCGCCTGGCCAAGCTGGCCAAGGCGCCGTTCCTGAAGGTCGAGGCGACGAAGTTCACCGAAGTCGGCTATGTCGGCCGCGACGTGGATTCCATCTTGCGCGATCTTGTCGACGTCGCGATCAACGACACCCGCGCCGCGATGCGGGAAGAGGTCAAGGCTCGCGCCCACAAGGCCGCCGAGGACCGGGTGATCGAGGCCCTCGCCGGCAAGGACGCCCGCGAGCAGACCCGCGACATGTTCCGCGCCAAGCTGAAACGCGGCGAGCTGGACGACACGATGATTGAGATCGACGTCGCCGACGCCGCCCCCGCCATGCCGCTTGGCTTCGGGATGCCGGGGATGGAACAGCAGATGCAGGGCCTGCAGGACCTCTTCAAGGCCTTCGGCGGCCGCTCCACCCGCAAACGGATGTCCGTCGCGCAAAGCTACGACATCCTGATCGGGCAGGAAGCGGACAAGCTTCTGGACGACGAAGCCATCCGCACCGCCGCGCTGGAGGCCGTACAGGAGAACGGCATCGTCTTTCTGGACGAGATCGACAAGATCTGCGCCCGCAGTGACGCCCGCGGCGCCGACGTCTCCCGCGAGGGCGTGCAACGCGACCTGCTGCCCCTGATCGAAGGCACCACGGTCAGCACCAAGCATGGGCCCGTGAAGACCGACCACATCCTCTTCATCGCCTCGGGCGCCTTCCACATCGCGAAACCTTCGGACCTCTTGCCCGAGCTGCAAGGCCGCCTCCCCATCCGCGTCGAACTCGCGCCGCTCACGGAAGAGGACTTTGTCTCGATCCTGACCGACACCGACAACGCCCTCACCCGCCAGTACAAGGCCCTGATGGCGACGGAGGATGTGGCCGTCACCTTCACCTCCGACGGCATCGCCGCCCTGGCCCGCATCGCGGCGGAGGTGAACCGCAGCGTCGAAAACATCGGCGCGCGCCGGCTTTACACCGTGATGGAACGCGTCTTCGAGGAACTCAGCTTCCACGCCCCCGACCGAGCCGGCCAGTCGGTAACGGTGGACGCGCAATTCGTCGAAACCAACCTCGGCGCCCTCGCCCGCTCTGCCGACATCTCCAGATACGTCCTGTAAGCCCGGTCTCCCACCCGGCCCAAGCCTTTCATACTGGCAAAAATATCCCCGCCGGAGGCATCCCCGATCACGTCCCGCGCGGCGCGTCAGAAGCAGCGCCTCCCCTCCCCCTCCGTGGGGAGGGGATGGGGGTGGGGGGCCGCCTGCCAAGATTCCACGACCTAACCACCAACCCATTGAAATCAAACGCCCGGTCAAACTGCCCGCGCGTGGAGAGCCCCCTTTTCCGCCGGCCGCCCAACCGATACTCTCCCCCCACTCAAGGGGGACCGCAGTGACCGACGACACCGTCACGCCGATGATGGCGCAGTATCTGGAGATCAAGGCGCAGAACCCCGGCGCGCTTCTCTTCTACCGGATGGGCGATTTCTACGAGATGTTCTTCGACGACGCGGTCGCCGCTGCGGCCGCCCTCGACATCGCCCTCACCAAGCGCGGCTTCCACCTGGGCGAGCCCATCGCCATGTGCGGCGTCCCGGTCCATTCCGCCGAGGGCTACCTTCTGACGCTGATCCGCAAGGGCTTCCGCGTCGCCATCGCCGAACAACTGGAAGACCCCGCCGAGGCGAAGAAGCGCGGCTCCAAGTCCGTGGTCAAGCGCGACGTCGTCCGCCTCGTCACCCCCGGCACCCTGACCGAGGACTCGCTCCTCGAAGCCCGCCGCCACAACTTCCTTGCCGCCTATGCCGAGGTCCGGGATCAGGCCGCCCTGGCCTGGGCCGACATTTCGACGGGCGAGTTTCGGGTGATGCCCTCGTCGCTGGTGCGCCTTGCGCCCGACCTTGCCCGCATCGCGCCGCGCGAACTGCTGCTCAGCGAGGCGCGGGAACGGGAGATCCTGGCCAATACCGCCGATCTTGGCGTCGCAATCACACCCCTGTCGCGAGGCAGCTTCGATTCCACCAATGCCGAGAAGCGGCTTTGCGATCTGTTCGGTGTTGCGTCGCTGGATGCGTTCGGCGGCTTTGACCGGGCCGAAGTCGCGGCCATGGGGGCGCTGGTCGATTACCTCCACCTCACCCAGCGCGGGCGGATGCCGCTGCTGCGGCCGCCGGTGAAGGAGGCGCTGGGCGGCACGATGCAGATCGACGCCGCCACGCGTCGGAACCTCGAACTGACCCAGGCGCTGTCCGGCGGCCGCGACGGCTCGCTCCTCGCCGCCATCGACCGCACCGTCACCGCTGGCGGCGCCCGCCTTCTGGAACGCCGCCTCTCCTCCCCCTCGCTCGACCTCCACACCATCCACGCCCGGCAGGCGGCGCTGGACTACCTGCTCGAATCGCCCAGCCTCCGCGATCAGCTGCGCGAGGGCCTCCGCCGCGTTCCTGACATCGACCGGGCCCTCTCCCGCCTGGCCCTCGACCGCGACGGCCCGCGCGACATGACCGCCATCCGCGCCGGTCTCGAACAGGCGGGCCGCATCGCCCAACTCCTGACGGACGCCCCGCCCCTGCTCACGGAAGCCGCACAGGCCTTGGTCGGCCACGACGCCCTCGTCGCCTTCCTCACCCGCGCCCTCGTTTCCGAACCCCCGCTCCTCACCCGCGACGGCGGCTACATCGCCCCCGGTTACGACCCCGAATTGGACGAGACTCGTGCCCTGAGAGACGAAGGCCGCGGCGTCATCGCCCGGATGCAGGCCGAGTACGTCGAGACAACCGGCATCCAGTCCCTGAAAATCAAGCACAACAACGTGCTGGGTTACTTCATCGAGACCACGACGACCCACGAGGACCGCATGCGGGCGATGCCGGACCTCTTCATCCATCGCCAGACCACCGCCGGTCAGGTCCGCTTCACCACTCTCGCCCTCTCCGACCTCGAAACCCGCATCCTCAACTCGGCCAACCACGCCCTCGAAATCGAAAAGCGCCACTACGCCGCACTCAAGGCCGAGATCCTCGACGCCTCCGCCCCGATCGCCCTTGCCGCCCGCGCCCTGGCCGAGATCGATCTGGCCGCCGCCTTCGCCGACCTCTCCGCCGATGAAGGCTGGTGCTGCCCCGAAGTCGACGACAGCCGCGCGTTCCAGATCGCCGGCGGCCGCCATCCGGTGGTCGAAAAGGCCTTGCGGGCGCAGGGGCAACCCTTCGTCGCGAACGATTGCGCGCTCAGCGACAAGGGGACGCCGGCAATCTGGCTCCTGACCGGGCCGAACATGGCCGGTAAATCCACCTTTCTGCGGCAGAATGCGGTGATCGCGCTGCTGGCTCAGGCCGGCAGCCACGTCCCGGCGACGTCAGCCCGGATCGGCCTCGTCTCGCAGCTGTTCAGCCGGGTTGGAGCCTCGGACGACCTGGCCCGCGGCCGGTCGACCTTCATGGTAGAAATGGTCGAAACCGCCGCCATCCTGAACCAGGCCGACGACCGCGCGTTGGTGATCCTGGACGAAATCGGCCGCGGCACGGCGACCTATGACGGCCTCTCCATCGCCTGGGCCACCCTGGAACACCTGCACGAGGTCAACCGTTCCCGCGCCCTCTTTGCCACGCATTATCACGAGATGACGGCGCTTGCCGGCAAGCTGCCCGGCGTGAAGAACGCCACGGTCACGGTGAAGGAATGGGAGGGCGAGGTCATCTTCCTGCACGAGGTCCGCGAGGGAGCCGCCGACCGCAGCTATGGCGTCCAGGTGGCGCGCCTTGCGGGCCTGCCCGCATCGGTGATCGAACGGGCCAAAGTCGTGCTTGAAGCGCTGGAGAAAGGCGACCGCGAGGGCGGCAAGCAAGCCACCCTGATCGACGACCTGCCCCTGTTCCGGGCCGCACCGCTGGCGCCGCCACCGCAGAAGCAGAAGACCTCGGCGGTGGAAGAACGCTTGAAGGACATCCACCCGGACGAACTGACGCCGATGGAAGCGTTGAAACTGATCTATGAAATCAAGGGTTTGGCGTAGGGTGCGCTACAGCGCACCATCCGAAGGTGCGCTGTAGCGCACCCTACCCTTTATCCCGCCGTGTTCGACGACACCCCGACCTGCGCCGGGCGCAACAGGCGGTCGTGCAGCAGGAAGCCTTCGGTCATCACCTGGATGATCTGCCCGGCCTTCGTCCCCGGCAGTGGAGCCTCGAACATCGCCTCGTGCAGCTGCGGGTCGAACTGGTCGCCCACCGCGGGCGTAATCGGCGTCACCCCATGCTTGGTCATCACATTGGTCAACTCGCGCAGGGTCAGCTCGACGCCTTCGATCAACGCCGAGCTGGCTGCCCGGCTTTCCTCGGGGATCGCCTGGATCGCGCGGTTCAGGTTGTCGTAGACCGGCAGCAGGTCGCGCGCCAAGCGGGTCCCGCCGTACATCTCGGCTTCCTTCCGGTCCCGTTCGGCCCGCTTGCGGCTGTTCTCGGCATCGGCCAGCACCCGCATGAACTTGTCGCGCATCTCGTCGCGCTCGGCCCGCAGGGCCTCCAGCTCATCGACTTGCGGTTCAAACTCTTCCACGTCCACCTGCGGCGAGGTGGTCTCTTCCTGCGACATTCGCAACGTCCTTTTCAGCCCTTGCCGCGGTCACTGACCAGACGGCCCACCAGCTGGGCAGTGTAATCGACGATCGGCACGATGCGGCCATAGTTCAGCCGAGTCGGACCGATGACGCCCACCGCGCCGATGATCTTCCGATCAGCGTTCATATAGGGAGAAACCACCAGACTTGAACCGGAAAGTGAGAAAAGCTTGTTCTCTGACCCGATAAAAATGCGCACACCTTCACCCGCTTCCGTCAGGTGCAGGAACTCGGCGATGTCGCGCTTGCGTTCCAGATCGTCGAACAGCACCCGGATGCGATCGATCTCGGCCTGATCCGCCACGCTGTCGATCAGGTTCGACCGCCCCCGGACGATCAGCCGCTCTGAGGGCTCTCCGGCGTTTTCCCACAGCGCCAGCCCGCTTTCCACCAGCTGGCGGGCCAGCGAGTCGATCTCTTGCCGCCGCGCGGCGATTTCCGACGCCATGCGGGCGCGCAGTTCGGTCAGGGTGCGGCCCTCGGCCAAGGCATTGAGGAAATTCGCCGCCTCGCGCATCGAGGAGGGCGTCTGCCCCGGCGGTGGCGAAAAGACCCGGTTCTCCACCTGCCCATCGGCAAAGACCAGCACCACCAGCGCCCGGTCCGCCGCCAGGCTGACGAACTCGATATGCCGGATCGACGCCTCGCGCTTCGGGGCCAGAACCACGCTTGCCCCGCGGGTGATTACCGACAGCGCCGCCCCGACCTCGTCCAGCAAGGTGGTGACGTCCTGGTCGTTGACCCCCAGCGTGGCGTCGATACGCTCTTGATCCTCGGGGGCGACCGTGCCGACTTCCAGCAGGCTGTCGACGAAGATCCGCAGGCCGGCCTGCGTCGGGATTCGCCCAGCCGAGACATGCGGGCTATCGAGCAGCCCCAGATATTCCAGATCCTGCATGACGTTGCGGACCGTCGCCGCCGAGACCTTTTCCGACAGCGTGCGCGTCAGCGTGCGCGAGCCGACCGGCTCTCCGGACGAGAGATAGCCTTCGACCACCCGGCGAAAGACCTCGCGCGTGCGGTCGTTCATATCCGAAACGAGGGTGTTCTGCGTCGTCATGGGCTGAGCAAACGGGGTTGCATCGGTCGCCTGTGGTTGCGTAAGTGGCCGCATACCAGAGAAAGGTCCGATCATGCGTCCGTCAGGCAGGAAGTTAAGCGATCTTCGGCCGGTTTCAATCGAAACCGGCGTGATGAAGCACGCCGAGGGGTCTTGCCTGATCAAGATGGGCGAAACGCATGTGCTGTGCAGCGCCACGATCGAGGACAAGGCGCCGCCCTTCCTGAAGAACAGCGGCCAGGGCTGGGTTACCGCCGAATACGGAATGCTGCCCCGCGCCACCAACTCGCGCACCCGGCGCGAGGCGGCAGCCGGTAAGCAGTCTGGAAGAACGCAAGAAATTCAAAGGCTTATCGGCCGCGCCTTGCGGGCGGGCGTAGATCGTCAGGCTTTGGGTGAGCGCCAGATCGTCATCGACTGCGACGTCATCCAGGCCGATGGCGGCACGCGCTGCGCCTCGATCACGGGCGGATGGGTCGCCCTGCGGCTGGCGGTCAACAAGCTCTTGGCCGCGAAGGCGATCCTCAGCGACCCGATCCTGGACCATGTCTCGGCGGTCTCTTGCGGGATCTATGCCGGCCAGCCGGTGCTGGACCTGGATTACCTTGAGGATTCGGCGGCGGGCACCGACGGCAACTTCGTCCTGACCGGCGCCGGCCGGCTGGTCGAGGTGCAGATGTCCGCCGAGGGCGCGGCCTTCAGCCAGGACGAATTGATGCAGTTGCTCGACCTGGCCCGGATCGGCAATGCCGCGCTGGTCGAGGCGCAGCGCAAGGCGCTGGGGCTCTAGATGCTCAAGCGCGGGGATCGGCTGCTGGTCGCCACCCATAACGCGGGCAAGCTGGAAGAGATCGCCGATCTTCTGGCCCCTTACGCGGTGACCGTGATCGGCGCCAAGGCGCTTGGCCTGGCCGAGCCCGAGGAAACCGAGACCACCTTCGTCGGCAACGCGCGGCTCAAGGCCCATGCGGCCGCAAAAGCCTCGGGCATCGTGGCGCTGGCCGATGATTCCGGTCTGGCCGTCGATGCGCTGGGCGGCGCGCCGGGAGTCTTCACGGCGGACTGGGCGACCACGGCCACCGGTCGCGACTTCGCGGTCGGCATGCAGCGGGTCTGGCGCGAGCTGGAGGCGATCCACGCCCCCGAACCCCGGCTTGCCCAGTTCTGCTGTACCCTCGTGCTTGCCGCGCCGGATGGCAGCGATCTGGTCTTTGAAGGCAAATCCCACGGCCGCCTGGTCTGGCCGGGCCGTGGCACCCAGGGCCACGGCTTCGATCCGATCTTTCTGCCCGACGGCTACACCCAGACCTTCGGCGAGATGGACCGCTGGGAGAAGAACCGCCTGTCGCACCGGGCCGATGCCCTCGCAAAGCTCGTCGCAGCGCTGTTCTCCTGATGGATCGGCCGACCTTCGAGGACTGGCATAACGCCGGCTTTGGCCTTTATCTGCACTGGCCGTTCTGCCAGTCGAAATGCCCCTACTGCGACTTCAACAGCCATGTCGCCGCGGCCGTGGACCAGACCGCCTGGCTGCATGCCTTCCAGGTCGAGATCGACCGCATCGGTGCCGAGACCCAAGGCAGGGTCCTGAACTCGGTCTTTTTCGGCGGCGGGACCCCGTCGCTGATGGAACCGACGCTGGTGCAGGGAATCCTCGACCGCGTGCGGGGCACCTGGACCATCGCCAACGATCTTGAAATCACGCTTGAAGCGAATCCCGGCTCGGTCGAGGCGGCCCGTTTTGAAGGTTACGCCAAAGCCGGCGTCAATCGGGTTTCGCTTGGAATTCAATCCCT
>Ga0209278_1001335_pt1 | contig 15270 bp, 17 predicted proteins | sample JI81BgreenDNA_FD_187504 | JGI IMG/M metagenome (GOLD analysis project Ga0209278, IMG submission 187504) | Wastewater effluent complex algal communities from Wisconsin, to seasonally profile nutrient transformation and Carbon sequestration -... | ecosystem: Engineered > WWTP > Effluent > Algae... | reverse complement strand
ATCACCCGGCCACAAGGCTCGACCAGCTCCTGCCATGGAACTGGACGCCGCGCGCAGCAGCGCTTGCCGCGTAAACCCGGCCTACGCGCCGGTCGCGATCAAACCGCGGCCTTCACCGGACGGATACGTTACGAGAAGGAGGCCATGATCCTCACCTCCAACCGCGGCTTTGCTGAATGGGGCGAGGTGTTCGGGGATCCAGTGGTGGCAACGGCCCGGCTCGATCGTCTGCTGCATCATGCCACCGTCATCCAGATCGAAGGTGCCAGTTACCGCTTGCGTGCCCACTCCGACCTCGTGCCGGAGCACACCAGAGCGATCTTCGCCATCGCCCCGCCGCCACCGCCCAAAAGACGCGGGCGGCCACCGAAGGAGCGCACGCACGATCACTGGAACGGCTGATCACCGAACACCCAAACTGGGGAATTTTAACCCGGCACTTCTGGGGAAATTTTAGTCAGCATTGACACGCCAGAAACCACCAGAAAGTGCTCTAAGGCCAAAGGCCATCGCAGAAAAGCCGCCAATCGCACCCATCAATTGGCGTCTCTCGCGGCAATCACCGCACCGCGGCTAATCACACCGGCAATACGATGGTTGATGCGGGTGTCCAGCCACGGTCTGCTTCGCTACGCGCTACGCGCTGCGCTACACAGGCCAGTGACCTGACGGGCGTCCACTGATCGACCTGCAGGACACTCGCTCTTGGCACGAAAAACATCAGCGCCGGCCCTTTTCGAAGCATTACATGCTGAGAAACGCTGCCAGAAAATCCTGCCCAACTGCCCCAGACCTTTCTGGGTGAAACTGCACTCCCAAAACATTATCTCGGCGAACTGCGGCGGTAATCCGCGAATCGCCCAACTGGTGAAAAGCAATGCAATGCGATGGGTCAACAACTTCGGCCTGAAAACTGTGGACAAAATAGAACGCGTTCGTTCGCAAGTTGCGCTGAAATGGCGTTTCAGCCCAAATCCCGGGCATTGACTCCTCGACGGGTAACCAGCCGATTAGAGGAATCCGACATGGCTGCCCAACTTCATCACGGGCCGTAATTTTTCTAACCGTGCCCGGTATGATGCCAAGGCCTTGATGTGTCCCGAACTCCTCGCCGGTTTCCATAAGCAATTGCATGCCCACGCAAATTCCGAGAAAGGGCTTTCCAGTGGCAATATAGTCATGAATTACGCCCTGTAGATTCATTTTCCGTAGAGTATCGGCCGCACGGCCGAACGCACCTACTCCAGGCAAAATGACCCGGTCGGCCGCCATGATCCGGGACCGATCTGACGTCAGGTCAGCTTGCACGCCCAATCGATCCAGCGCGCGCAAAACCGAATAAACGTTTCCTATTCCGTAATCGATGACTACGACTTTGAGCGTTGTCATAGCTCTCCCTTTTTGTACCGGAAATTCAAGTTTAGGCTACGATTGGCCGCGTAAAATAACCGCGTTCTGCAAGCGTTTGCCTCAAATCCGCAAAAGTCAAGCGATCCCAATGCAGAGCTTGAGCCACTGCCACCGCCGAAGCGCTGGTCTCATTGACCAACTGCGCGAGGTGATCCGCAGTACCCAATCCCCCAGCAGCGACAACAGGCACCCTGACCGCATCACATACCTGACCAATAAGATCAAGATCCATACCCCTGCCCACGCCTTCCTTATGGATCGCTGTGAGGACAATCTCTCCAGCTCCGCGCTCGGTCGCCTCTCGAGCCCATTCAAGTGCTTTACGCCCGGTGTGATTCCGCCCGTTATCAGTCATCACCAACCATTCGCCGTCATGCCTGATCGTCTCAATGGCAACGACGCAAGCCTGGGAGCCAAAAGTTGTTGATATCTCTGTGATCAGCTCCGGCCTGCCTGTAGCTGCCGTATTCAATGCAACCTTGTCTGCCCCACACGCAAGCAACTCGCTTACATCTGCAAGGGACTGTACCCCGCCCCCGATCGTCATTGGAACAAATACCTCTGCAGCCACCTGGCGCACAATGTCGTGCAGCGTATTGCGTTTGTAGAGACTTGCCACGACATCAGTGAACATAAGTTCATCTGCGCCTTGTGCTGCGTATTTCGCCGCGAAGACCCGGGGGTCACCGACCTTGCGCCACCCCTCCATGTGGATGCCCTTGATCAGGCTTTGCATCTTAATATCAAGCCGGGCGATAAGGCGAAAATTTTTCATTCCTGATCCTTCAGATATTCTCGACCTGGTGACGCAAAGACCAAACGCCATCTTTGATTTGCCAAAGATGAGGCGACCGAAATCGATTGGTGAGCGCTTCAAAATACTCCCGAGTCATTCCCGGGTGCTCGAATGCCTTGTGGGCTTTTGGAAATGACTTCTCATCGATCGAAAGATACTGGAAGATTTCATCGGCCCACCGCTCGGGAAACTCGCCGTCATAACGCTTGATCAATGCCACCGCTTCTTCACGTTCCAAGTCACCAGAGCGAACCTCCTGAGAGGCGTCATACGTCGCACGTCCAATCCCGAATTTGATAAATGTAGTGTAGTAATGAAAATCATCGATTTTGTCATCGATCGAATTATACTTCGAATAAGTCCCCGCAGTTCTCTCGGGAGATGCCATAAACCCGCCGTTCTCGACAGCAAAATAATAAGCAGACTGAGGGTGCCACTTCAGATAATACCCAAGATAATGAACTTCGGCTCCAAGATCACGCAGTGGCGAAACGTCAGAGGGGAGATAGGGCGTCAAATCGGCTTGTGTTAGGCCAAAGTTTTCTTTCAGACTTGTTATGCTTTCGCCACCAATATACAATTCGTCTTCCGATGAAGACGCAAAATAATCGTACGAGCGCTGCGCGTCAGCATTATCATCAATTGGATTGCCGTACTCAGCTTCATTCTCGCCATAAAATATCAATGGAATATTAAACATTATAGCCATCTTCGGCGCAAAGGCTTTTTGACCGATAATAAAAGGTTGAAAAGCATGAAACAGATTCTCTACTGCGAGACGCGTCAACAACCGCTTTGAGCGGCCGGATGCCGTCATCAAATAGTTGTCCATACCAGAGTGAATCCATGCATCAAAATTCCTCCGCCCCCAATCTGTATAAATGTTCGGCGCCCAAGTGACCGTCAGCGGATTCATGCCATACTTGTATTTCAGCATCCATGATTGATAAAAACTGTCTTTTCCACCAGACCCAGGCACAAGGCAATCGTAAGAACCGTTGCGGCTGCGGAACTTATCACACAGCGCCATCAGTTTCCGCTCACGCTCCTCCCAGTCGATCTCGCGAGCCTTACGTTCAGCGGTGCGACAGGCATCGCAAACACCTTCCTCGTCCAACATAATGGTAGCCTTTACCGATTTATCGGTATGCTTAAACTCAACCGCAGAATTTGGCCGCTGGTTGGAAACTGCACATCGAATGCAAAACTCGACTTTGGGCGGTAGGCCATACTTCTGTTGAGGGTTATTGGCGAACGGCGAAAAATCTGCTTGGTTGATCGGCTCGCTTAGAGCGGATTTCTTTGGTATCATGGATTGCTTCCTTCGTTCGGTGTTTTGTTTTTGGATCAGAGGCGGGGCAGGAAAGGATTTACGCTGGTTTGTCGAGATCATAGCGTTCGATGAATGCGACCATATCGAAAAATTCGGGAACTCGTTCTGCCAAAAGTTCAGGGCTCCAATCCCACCAGCGTATCCGCATCAGGGCATCAATCTGTTCGACAGGAAACCTATCTCGAATGCGTCGAGCAGGGTTCCCGCCGACAATTGCATATGGCGGAACATCGTGTGCAACAACGGCATTGGCACCAATCACAGCACCATCGCCGATCGTGACGCCCCGCATAACGACCGCACCAATGCCAATCCAAACGTCGTTGCCGATCACTGGAGGCGGCTTTTGATCTGGCATCCGCACAATCTTGGTGAGCCGGCCATATGAGGGTGAGGTGATGAAATCATGGGTCGTAACACGCTTCATATCCTTACCAGACACACCGATCACGGTTTGCCGCGCAATGGAGCAAAAACGCCCGATCCGGGCCGATTCCACATACGTTCGCGGCCCGCTGATATAGGAAAAATCCCCCAGCTCAACATCCCGTCCGACTTCCGCGCCTTGTCGAACAATCGATCGCTTACCAATTTTGGCCCCAAAGCTAACGTTCCGACTTCCAACACAATGATCACGAACACGGTTTACTATAGGCCAATATACGGCTGAAACCAGCGGTCGAAGCGCAATTTTGAGCGCTTGCTTCATGCTCCAACCCTCACACATTTACTATCTCGTACGCGAATCTTCCCAACTACAAATAACCACAGAGCGCCAATCAGACTCGCAACAACGCGCATGTACAGAATGGTCTCAAGACCTAAAGCCCCCGCCATCCACAAGCAAAAAATGCCAGTGGAGAATGAACCAAGTGTGAGACACCCTGCGATAAAAATGTCTCCTGTACGCTGGATCGCGTACAGCATCAGCGTCCCTATATCTTGCATCATAAACGCAACTCCAGCGATATACGCGAGGTACAGCAGCGGCGTTGAATCGACAAATTGCGGCAGGCTCAATTCGAGGACAGGCACAAGGAAGATCAGCATCAGAACTAACCCGCCAACCGCAAAAGCGGCGAGCTCGAGAGTATGTCGCCGGCGTACTTTGCGAAATACGGCGTCATCTCCAGCGTGGACCGCCTGAACCGCTAATGGGAAATTTATGTTCATCAAAGCTACCGGCACCAAGGTAAAGAAGCCAAGGAAGAGAATAACGATATAATATCGGCCCAGAGCCTCTGGTCCAAGCACAGCGATTATCGACCAGCGCTCAACCTGATACAATGCAAGCACCGCTAAGCTACCGAGATATGGTTGGATACCAACGGACAGTACCCGGCGAACTGTATTGATACAGATTTTCAGCTCGGTGGGGCGAACCCCACGATTGAAAGTCAACACACCTATCATGACCAACAATGGTTGCAACGCCATTGCGACCAGCGCAATCTCTAGCTCAGGCCAACGCAAGGTCTCAAGTGCCGCCACAAAAGATACCGCAACTGCCGCTACCCCTATTCCTGAACTGGTTAAGAGACGCTGGTCTGCGACCAGAGCATTGTTCATCCATGATGATGCCATCGTCGCGAGACCGCCCGTCAAGCCAATGATCAAAGTTTCCGCGGCTACAACTGGTGCAAAAATATTTGGCCCAACCATCAGCAGAACGGCTGCAATACCGACCGCCAGAAGCAAAGTGGCGCAAAACATCAGGTTTGCAATCGACTCGTTCAGCTTCTTCTCTCCCCCTGCCCAGAGGATAAAGGAGCCACTAACTAGCCCGATCTGAGAGAAACCAACCAACATTACGATCGTCTGCATAAGAGCGATCTGACCAAGATCTGCTAAACCGAAAACGCGCATAAATACGAGGTTTCGGCCAAATGCTGCAAGGCTGACGGCCAAATTTAATACAAGATATACGTAACGTGACTGCACCATCATAACGCCCTGATTGTCAGCGCCAAACCGCTCGCGACCCTGCATGCGTTCTCGCGAAGGTCCAATCCGGATTTTGATGCTTGTCCAGCAAAAAAATCTGTCATACCCGAATGGATCGATGAGAGGTAAGCGGCCAGAAAATCAAGAATCGGAGCATCGGGCCAATGGGGGTGCCGATCGAGTTCGGCCAGCGCTCCTCGCAAATCACGAACGTTACTCAAATAAACGACCCCTGGTTGAGAACTATAAAACGTACGAGCAAATACAACTACGGGCTTTCCCATCAGCATTGCCTCGAAGCCTGCCGTCCCAGCAATCGTGACAACTCCACGGGCGTCACGAATGACTTGCTTTCCAGAGATGTTTGCTGGCAAAAGTCGGACATTGGGTACCGCATTTAACCTTCGGTAATCTTCAGCCGCACGATAACCGATATCGTGAGGGTGGTCCTTAACATAAAGGTAATGTCCGGCAGGCAACTGCGCGGCGATGTTCTCAATCAATTTCACTTGGTTTGAGTATATACCATGAGCCTGGTAAAGCACGACCGCTTCAGGTTCGAGGTGAAATGGATAGAACCAATATTTTTCCCCAAGCACGGGCTGATCAAACTTTACAAACAGCCTATAATTTATCAAGTTTACTATTTTTTCTGCAGCTATATTTTGCTGAACGCCCCACCAGTCTATGTTGTCAATCATCCGGTCGTAGCTTTTTAACCTAACGAATCGCCGGAACACATTGCGGGTTGCTTTCGCAAGTAAGCGCCAAAAGGATACTGACTGGGTTACCACTCCTCCGTGAAAGTTATTGATGTTATTGCGAAACCGCTCAAGGAACGCCTTTAGATCGGTGCTGGTATAACGACCTGGGACGATACTATTTGACGAGCTATTCAGCGCTCGATCGAGGTCTGGGGAGAGCAGCTCAAACCCCGACATGACCATAAAGTCATATGAGTGAGGTTCTGCCTGAGCCATTATACAAAAAAGGTAAGAGCCGCCACGTTCAGAGAGCGCAACAGCAGCCATAAAGTTAAACATGAGAGACACAGGCTCGTGAAGGATATGGTCGACATCATTCTCATTTAAAAAATCCCTCCATATTCTCAAATAGACAACCGACAGCCTCAATGCTTCTCGATAACTCAAAAGCGAAAGTCCGCGATCGCTCTGAATTGCAGAATTCAGCGAAAATGCTCCCTTTGTAGCATCAACGATCGCGGCATCAATCTCGATCAACTCTTCCGGCGTAGGATCTTTCTGATCCGGTAAGCGCCGCGCCACCTCATCGCGGAAAACCGCAAAATGGCAAATTCCTAGCTTCTTAAGCGACTCAGCCTCGTGCGCGCTGAAAGCCATATGGACTGCGCGAATATCTTCAGGAAGTTCTTGCGAAGCGGGACCAAATAGATCCGTAAGCTCTAGCCGGTGGAAAAATGCGACGGTCTTCACTCAGGCTCCTGTGGTATAACTCCGCCCCATCCGGCAAGCCGTTCGCGGGCAAGATCTAAATCATTCTGCGTATCAATGTCTAGGGAACGCGCCGAAGGCATTACACTCCCTAACGTGACATTACCTACAAATGAGCGATCAGAGAGGAATTGCTCAGTCTTTACGAAATAAAAAGCGCCATTAAGAACGTAAGCAGGCGGCAAGTCCTGTCGGCGGAGCCCACTGGCCGGCTCGGGTAATAGACGTTCAATTTTACCGTCATCAGAAAGACTAAACATTAGCCAGGGATTTTCTGCAACCGAATTGATCGATACACAGCACGCCGCGTTACTTGTCACCCAAGCCGCGTATGCCCGATCTAGATCTTCGGCCGTACGAAACGGCGAAGTGGGTTGCAAGAGAACGGCTGATTCAAACTCAGGTACTGCTGTCAACGCATGTACCATTACATCAATGGAGGTCGCGCAATCGGTTGATAGTTGGGCGGGGCGCATAAAAGGAACTTCAGCACCCGCTGCAAGAGCAGCATCGGCTATCTCTAGATCATCGGTAGTTACTATGACCCTGCCGATGCATTTCGCTTGGCACGCCGCTTCGATCGTCCAGGCTATTAGCGGCCGCCCGCCCAATGGCAAAACGTTCTTTCGTGGCAGGCCTTTCGAGCCCCCGCGGGCAGCGATCACAGCCAATGTCCGCCCCATCGTCGGGATCACTTTAAATTGTCATTGCCAAAAGCTTGACGAGCTCGGTCGAGATCCTCGATCCTGCCGATGTCGATCCAATCCTCGTGTATTGGGAACACCGACACGGTCTTCGAGCCTGCGACTAGGCGCTCAAACAGCGTTGGCATGTCGAGCCAAGTATCAGGCTCAATATGATCCATGACCTCGGGCGATAATACATAAATGCCAGCATTTACAAGATGCGAATGGGTCGGCTTTTCGACGACGTTGAGCAAATTCGTCCCATCGACTTCAATCACGCCAAAGGGAACCTGAATTGTGTAGTCACGTGCACACATCGTTGCATGAGCTCCAGTTTCCTCGTGAAATCTCAGTACTGAATCAAATCGTAGGGAAGTAAGCAGGTCTCCGTTCATGACAACCATAGGAGCTTCAAGTTTCGATGGCAGTAACGACAAGGCACCAGCAGTCCCCATCCGCTTACTTTCCTCAACGTATTCAATCCTAGCGTTAAAACGCGTACCATCTCCAAAGTGGCTTCGGATCATTTCACCCTTATAATTCAAGGAGATTATAAAATCCCGGAACCCTTGATCAACAAAGCTCGATATAATTTGCTCAAGAATCGGTTTACCGCTAACCGTCAACATAGGCTTGGGTACAGTTTCTGTGAGGGGTCGAAGCCTAGTGCCTAACCCTCCCGCCATCAGGAAAACCTTTGTATGACGTTCGGTCAGTCCGACCAAGTCATCGAGATGGACTAAATCGATGAGGCGGCCCGCGGAGTCGACTACTGGTATCTGGTGAATCTTTCTACGGAGCATCAAATCACGCGCTGCTTGTGAATCCTCGCCGAGCCTGATACTAGAAAACTCAACTTGCATCGCTTCACTTATGGGCGCCTCAAGGGTTGCGCCCCGGAGAAGAGCGCGCCTAACATCACCATCGGTTACTGTTCCGATTAGAACACCTGCAGGGTCAACTACCAACGCGATTTGGCGGGATCCCTGATCAATGGCAACAAACGCCTCTCGCAGCGTAGCCGCAGTACTAACTGTGAGAGATAATACTTCTGCTGGATCACTTCGCATTGGATTGGATCTCGTTCAAAGGTCTGGCAGGAATGCCAACAACAACAGCGCCAGGTGGCACGCTTTTGGTGACTACGGCACCCATGCCGACAGTAGCTCCAGTACCAATGACGACTGGCTCTCCTGGTTTTCCTTGACGGATCATGGCGCCGGCGCCAAGATAAACGCCGTCTTCAATGATAACATTTCCTGCACACACCACATGAGGACCAAAGGTAACAAAATCACCAACGATACAATCGTGCGCTAGATATGAGGATATGTTCATGTGAAATCCCATTCCGACTTTTGTATCAGTCGTGATAGAGCAATAACCGCATACGAGTGCCCCCTCGCCTAGTCGAACTGTATCACATATTTCAGCGCTAATAGCGCGAACGTTGTAGGGTAGCGCCCCGCTATTTAAAGCTCGGATAAATACTGCTTGTCTCAACTTACTATCTGAGATCGCAACGACAAATGCGCGCGACTGGTTGCAAGCGAGAAACCACGCTTCTTCCATGACCGCTACGCCATGGATGGGGGCCTGCGCCTTTGGAGCCACATAAACCAAGGTATCGTCAGTGTCGCGGGCAATTCTTTGCCGATGCATCATCGACATCACTTCGCGGCCAAGGCCGGCAGTGCCAAACACACCGATCAGTCGGCCCATGTCAAATCTGCCCAGTTGAGGCTCGCACCAAGCGCAATAGGCCTACGCGTTTTCATGCCAACGCAATTCCAAACGTCCATGGCTGAAATGCCTCCACTACTGCGCTTGGTCACCAAGTCGTCAAGGGTCAAGACGTGGCCGGCCGGCAGCCCCCTGGCAACCACAATGTTCTTACGAACGACTTTCCGATTGCGCAACTCTGCTGCACCAGGCTGCTTGACGCCACTGCCTAGCCCAGCTTCGACGGCGCGGATGTCCCGGACTAATTCGGCAAGTTGGCTTGGCTCGAGTGACGCAGCATGATCTGGCCCGTCCAGTGTCCGGTCGAGGGTAAAATGCTTTTCGATCACGCAGGCACCACGCGCTACGGCACCGATGCTCATCGCATTCCCTGTAGTATGATCTGAATATCCGACCGGCAGATCAAAAGCGGCCCGCATAGTGTCCATAGCGCGAAGATTTGTATCAACGATGGCGGCGGGATATTCGGTTGTGCAATGTAGAAGCGTGACGCGCCCCCGTAACGCTTCCCAAGCAGCAGCGCTGTGTAAGACGTCGGCGAAATCTTGACGTCGCTCAGGGGAACCGGATCGGAGCATGCCGAACGCAATGACGCCGAGTGCTTCCTCCACTTCCGACAATGTAGCCATGCCGGTTGAAAGCATCAATGACATTTCTGTCCTAGCCGCCGCAATAAGAAGCGGGGCGTTGGTCAACTCGCCAGACCCGATTTTCAAATAGCGAAGCTGCAGATCATCTGCCAGGAATGATAGGCTTTGAAGATCGAATGCCGTTGAAAGGAAAGCAATCCCACGCTTTGCACAACGGTCCATAATATCGCGATGCGCGTTGAAGCTAAGCTCGAGGCGCCGCAGCATGTCGAGCTGACTTTCAGCTGCGTCCGTATTGGCAGTCTGATAGCTCGCCTTAGCGGCCTGCCCAGATGCTAAACTGTCTGCCCTGAACGTTTGAAATTTTACGAAATCAGCTCCAGCGGACGCCGCCTCATCAACGAGCTTTAGCGCAAGGTCCAACCTGCCATTATGATTCACCCCAGCTTCGGCGATGATAGTAGTTTTAGATTGATTATTCATAAAAACGGTCCTTGAAGGACTTTCGAACGAGGCCGACCGGGCTACCTAAAGCCCCTAAAACAGAAACAATCCTTGGTGCCGCTGCCCCATCTCCGTAGGGGCTTTGAACAAACTGGCAGTTCATACCAAGGCCCGCTTGGATCGCCGCCGCGATTGCGTCACTTTTCGGAGCGCAATCAACAACGGACTCTGCTCTTGGCCGGCGCGCCTGACGATCACCAATGTTAATTGTAGGAATTTGAAAACTTGGCGCCTCCATCAAGCCGCTTGATGAATTGCCGATAACCAAGTTGCAGTGCCGTAACGCTGAAAAATATCGTCGCGACCCTAGTGACGCGATAAAAACAGCGTTTTCACGCTTGCGTACATAATCCTTAATAAGGTTGTCGATCTCTCGGGCCCCAGGATCCGCGTTGGATCCAGTGAAAATTAATCCGCAGTCAGAAAATTCAGTCAACGCTTCAAGCATCGCTTCTGCGTGCTTCAACGAATCGGACGATAGAGTTGCCGGATGGAATGTAATAATAAAGTTTCGCTCTTTCGGAGCTAGTCGAACTGATTCAAAGAATTCGGCACGACCCATCGTCTGGACTTGCTTGATGCGGTCAATACCTGTTGACCCTACGTTGTAAACATGTGCCGGATTTTCACCCATTTGAACAACACGGGCCGCACTGTCCGTGTTCGTAACAAAGTGGAGCGCCGAAAGTTTGGTAAGTGCGTGACGGATCGAATCGTCAATAGCTCCCTCAGTTATGTCTCCACCGCACAGATGTGCTATTGGAACCTTAGCCACAACTGCAGCTAGCACCGCAGCGAGTATCTCGTAGCGATCACCTAAAACTAGCAGCAAATTAGGCTTGGCGACCTCGATTACTTTGCCGATACCGGCCGTTGCCGCGCCCATACCACGAGCAATAGTTGCCGGATCATCGGCACTCAAATCCATATTTACTACATAATTTAATTTATGGCCGTCGGTAGAAATAGCATTTATCGAATCGCTATCCCCCACAGTATGTTGACCAGTAGCAACAATTTCGAGATCGAAGCGCAAATCGTCCCGAAGCAGATCTAGAACGGGAACCAAAAGCCCCCAGTCAGCGCGGGTACCGGTAACCGCGAGTATTTTCATAAGTTGCCTGCTAACATGGCCGAGGAAGGGAGATTTATTAGGCGTCTTTCCAGAGATTCGGCAACTCGGAGTGATGCTCTCGGACAGTCGCAATGGAACGGCAAGGTATGCATCAAGTTCCAAACCGGTCGGACCATATAACCCCGAGCGTTTACTCCATTTAGTAGAAAATCGCGAGAAGAAAGGCTTATGTCCTTTGAAAGCACAAGAGTATTTAACCAATAGTTACTCGTGCACCCTCCGGGCTCACGGAAAACTTCGCCACCAGAAAAATTATCAAAGACCTCGATATAGCGTTGGGCAAGCTTTCGCTTCTTCTTCAATCTTTCAGGAAGCTGCTCAAGCTGTGCAACGCCCAGCGCTGCATTCAAATTTGGCAAGCGGTAGTTATACCCTGGCTCGTCGTGGTCGAACGCCCAGGGATGCGGGCGTTTCGCTGTTGTGGATAGATGCTTGGCCCTTTGCGCAAGCTCGGCGTCGTTGGTAACGATCGCGCCACCGCCGCCTGTTGTAACAATTTTATTGCCGTTAAAACTTATAGCCGCAATTCGGCCAAAACTGCCACATGCCCGCCCGTGATAGCGACTACCAAGAGCCTCAGCAGCATCTTCGACCATGTCCAATCCGAACTCTTCGCAAACCGCGCTTAAAGCATGGATATCAACCGAGTGGCCAAAAACATGCATCGGCAAGACGCACGCAATCCTCCTGCCCGTCTTACGATTGTAAAGGCCCTCGGGGCGCCTTTCGCCAATCTGGCGCAGATGAACAGACAAAGACTCAGCGTCAATGCCGAGTGTCTCTTCGTTGCTATCCACAAAATGCGGAACTGCGCCTAGATGATGAGCGGCATTAGCGGTGGCGACAAATGTCAGTGTTGGCATTAACACTTCGTCTCCTCGCCGAACACCAACAATGTTCATCGCCAGTTCCAGTGCCGCAGTGCCATTGACCACTGCCACGCCGAATTCAGCGTCGCAAGCCGCTGCTACGGCACTTTCAAAGCGATCGACATAGCTCCCAACCGATGAAACCCAACCGGTGGCGATGCAGTCATTCACGAACGCATGTTCATTACCGAGAAACTCGGGCGCGTGGAGCGGGACAAAGTCATTGCTGGGACCTATAGAAGCCGCAATGCGAGCTACCATGTCGTCAAGCAACTGCTCGTCTGAGGATGAATGTGTCACGTCAGCCGCGTCAGATGTTGTAACGGTCGGTCTTGTAGACAGACAGGTTAGCAGGATCGCCAAACCATTCGGCTGTAGCCACAAGACCCCGCAAAAATCCATCACGGCCACCAAATTCCGGAGCCCATCCAAACAAGGTTCGGGCTTTATCAGTGCCCGCGAACAACCGTTCTACCTCACTGTCAATAGGACGAAGCCGTGCCGGGTCTTGAACGACCTCAACCTCGACCCCCATCGCTTCGGCAATCGCTGCAACGGTATCCGCAATTGAAATCTCAAAACCAGATCCGATATTCGTTACTTGGCCGACAGCGGCATCGCTCTGCATAGCCTGAATGAATCCTCGAGCAGTATCACCTACATAGGTGAAGTCTCTCGTTGGAGCGAGCGAACCCAACTTGATCAAACGATCACCAGCCGCGATTTGACCAATTACGGTTGGAATCACAGCACGAGCAGATTGCCTTGGGCCATAAGTGTTGAAAGGTCGAAGTATCGTCACAGGCGTCTCAAATGACCGATGGAACGACAAGGCCATTTGGTCTGCGCCCACCTTTGTTGCAGCATAAGGTGACTGCGCGTTCAACGGATGATCTTCTGTAATAGGTACAAACTGCGCTGTCCCATAAGTTTCTGAAGTCGAAGTACAAACAATTCTAGACGTGCCGAGACGCCGAGCAGCCTGCAGCACGTTCAGCGTACCAGTCACATTTGTCTGCACATAAGCGTCAGGAGAATGATAGCTAAAAGGTATTGCGATTAAAGCAGCTAAGTGTAAAACTACATCAACGCCCTTCATTGCCTCTTCAATACCGTGCGGATCCCTAATATCACCCGCAAAGATTTCTAGTTCACTCAACACCTCTTTGGGAGCCTTATCAAGCCAACCCCAGCTGTTTAGTGAGTTATACATCACAAAGGCTCGGACATCATACCCGTCGCGCACGAGCATTTCCGTCAGATGCGACCCGATAAAACCGTCTGCACCAGTGACTAAAATCTTCGAAGCACTCATCTTCTCAAGCCTTTTGGAAACAACATAATCGATCGCATCGCAGCATCGAGTTGACACAACACATCATGCGCCAGGATAGCTAAGCCTCTAACAAACCTGTTCGGTGCCACGCTCTACCCCCAAGCCGGGTCCGATTGCAGCAAATTTTTTGCTCTGGCAAGCGCGAAATCGTTCACTTTTGCACACCGGCAGGATCTCAAAAAGGGCCCGCAATTGACCTAGCTTGGTGGATGCCGCCTTCGACGGCATCATATGATTCCCGTACGGCACGATGTTGCTTTTTAGGCAGATGGAGAAACTGACCGGGGTCCATGTTGCTGCGATTGGCCTTCCGCAGCGAGGCCTCCAAGTCTACTGCACAGCCCCAAGAGTGGCCTCTGCGGATGCTCCCATGTTTGGACGATCTCCGCTGCGCAAGAGCTTTTTGGCATTGATGACCTCGGTCGGGTGCATCCATGTGTTCGGCCTGTTCGCGCAGGACCGCATGGCTGCTGGCCCTGATGAAGTCCGCAGGCCGGCTCTCTAATTACGTCATCGCGCTCACAGCGCTGTGACCCCCTGGGTTTCATCAACCCCCGGTCTGACCGGTTCGTCGTCACGACAGCTGCTCAAACGCATACCATAACACGATTATCGAGTGACGGAGCTCTCGTTATGCGGCGGCGGCGTAGACCTCCTTCCGCGTCATCACGGCCTAGGCAATCCGTGCTGTCTTGTTGGCGAGCGCCACTGTCGCGATCTTCGCAGGCTTGCGCTCGAGCAGGCCCGCCAGCCAGGGTTGGCGAGCCGGATTCTTGCGCGTCATTCGCATAACAGCAGTCGAACCGACAATCTGCCTCAGCAACAATGCCGCCGAGCGCGCCCTGCGCTGCATCCCGCTCGGTCGCAAGGCATGGCTGTTCTGCGGCTCCGACCGCGGCGGGCAGCGTGCCGCCATCATCTACACGCTGATCCAGACTGCCAGGCTCAACGACGTTGACCCTCAGGCATGGCTCGCCGATGTCCTCGCACGCATCGCTGATCACCCGGCCACCAAGCTCGATGAGCTGCTGCCGTGGAACTGGGCGCCGCGCACCGCAGCAATCGCCGCATAAACCCAGCCGACGCATCCGGCCGGGATCACACCGCGGCCTTCACCGGCTTTCAATTACCCACAAGTGGTCGCACGCGTGATTCCCGTTAGCGCATTACGGTTGAAGCCACTCACTCGGCTGTGATTCCTGCTCAGGCACGGAACCTGCGGGGTGCGTGCCATGACGAACGACCGAGATGAAGGCGAGACCTGGATTGACGGAGAAATAGACAACACCGGGTTCGGCGATACTCGGCTTGGTGATCGGCTGCGCAAACTGATGCGCTGCCTGGTGTCAACGGGCCCTGAAGATTCTGCGGAAGTGGGCGTCTAAAGTTTTCTAGTTTATCGGCGCGGGTTTATCGGTGATCAGCCGGTGTGCTGATCCAGCCTATCCTTGA
>Ga0209278_1001333_pt1 | contig 15298 bp, 17 predicted proteins | sample JI81BgreenDNA_FD_187504 | JGI IMG/M metagenome (GOLD analysis project Ga0209278, IMG submission 187504) | Wastewater effluent complex algal communities from Wisconsin, to seasonally profile nutrient transformation and Carbon sequestration -... | ecosystem: Engineered > WWTP > Effluent > Algae... | reverse complement strand
GGAAGTTGCGCCACCCGAACCGCAACAGCATTCTGAAGGAATACATCCGCTAAGGATGACGAATTGTTCAGACTTTGGATCTACGTTTGATCAGATTGATTGCAAATTGATTTCAAATTGATTGGTGATCATTTGACGATCGAAGTCTGAGAATTCAAGCATTACCGAAGTATTTCAAAGGGCGATCGGCGATAGTCGATCGCTTTTTTTGATCTTTTTGGAGCGGCCGGCCGGTTGCTGTGCGCTCGATCGTTGCTGAACGCATTTGGCTACGCAAGAATCGCGATCGTCCTACCGGGAATTGAACGATGGATCACCCAATCATGGCGGATTTGAAGGCCGCTAGGGCTAATGCGTGGCAGAGATTAAAGACCCTCGCTGGGCTGTACGTCTACTACATTAGCAACTGCCGAGACCCTCACCCTCGGGCAGGAATCATAGACATTGCAACAGAAAGTGAAATGAGGGAACTCCGTAAGCTGCTAAACCCCAAGGAAGATCCAGTGTTTGTTGTGCCGCAACCGGGCACAGAGGTTCCGTCTTCGATCCTGGTGACGGTTGAAGAGAGTCGAGTCACGTACCAACACAGCAACTTGATTCCAGCGAGGAATATCGATTTTCCTGGGGACGATCCAGTCAATGAGAGTATTAGCACCACCGATGATGTGGCAGCCGACTTACTGAGGTCTTTGGAGTCGTAGCGATCGCCCACCGATCGATCAACCCAAAAACGCGATCGCCCTATCCATAAAATGCGATCGCCCTATCCATATAGTCGGGCGATCGCCAATTCAATAACCCGTCGCTTAATTTGTTGATTAAAAAAAGCGGCTTTCCTAATTCAAGAAAACCGCTCAAAGCGTTATGCTTATTAACTTTCAGCGATGGCTCAGGCGGGATTTGAACCTGCGACCTTGGGCTTATGAGTCACCGCTAGCGATTTCTTGAATCGCCCGCCCCTTAAGCGATTCAGGGGACAGGGGGGATCACCGTTGCTTGATTTTTGCTTAGTTCAGGAACTAATCCCCCCCTTTCAGCCCTTGCCCAAACCCCTAATTTTTCGACGTTTAGACCCCTTGCTTAAATTTTGCTTATTCGCGGTTAGAGTCCCAAAAAATTACGGATCATGACGGTTGGCCCCATCACTTCAATCACGAGGGCGATCAAAGTGTCTACCGCAATCAGGCAGTAGACCGGCCCCCACAGACCCCCTGGCAGCTTAACCAACAGGGTGGCCAGCTCCTTTAGCTTTTGGGTCTCAGGGCACGGGCGCGATCGCTCTTCTAGGAGCAAAATTCGATTCTCTAGGTCGTTGACCAGCTCGCCGGTTCCGCTGTTGGCTTCCACCTGGTGTCGGATTTTTTCGAGCAATCGGCCGATCGAGTCCCCCGACCCATGCAGCTCGATTTCCAGAAGGCCCACGCGCCGCGTCAAGTCGGCCAGGATGATTTCGGGTCGGTCTCTCACTGTGTCGCCATGGCAAAGAATTCCAGGTCTGAAGGGTCTGCAAATCGCAACAGGTCGTTTTCTTGGACGTATTCCAGCTCTTCCTCCGTGCTTTCGATGAAGTCATCAACCCCAAACCCCTGGTCGTTCAGGCAGTCAAGCAGCTCGTCGAGGGAGGCTTGACCCGTAAAGATTTTGTTAACCAATTCCTGCCGCTGCAAGAGCGCCCCCATTTCCTCGACCTCATCCAGGCGATCGTAGTCGGGGTTATTTCTGAAAAACGTCATCAGCGGTAGGGTCGGGTCAAAATCAGCCATGGCATCCAGGGGTTTGAGGTTATTGGTTAACGTCCAGCAATGTTTTCAGGGGAAAAGCTGACCCAGCAGATTGCGAGGGCTGGATCTCTGAGTGAGGCCTTTAACTTTTTCACCACCTCGATGTACTCAGACGATTCGGTTTTTGCCCCAAACGGAACAGCCGCACGATCCGCGTTGTACTTTCGGTAGTCAACATTCGTAAATTTCGACTTTTTCTCCGTCACGGTTTTCGTGGTCGAAGTTACTCGGGTAACTCGCGCAGGGCGAAATCCATTCACACTAACCGCGGTCGGCGACTTTGGAACCGTAATCGCCGCACCATCTGCTTGGTTGATCACAGCGATTAGCGCAGTATTTTCTGGTTTGTCTTCAAAGCTGGTGAGGACGCTTTCCCCGGTCGCAAGCCCACCCCCAAACGCAAGAATTGAGGCCGGCGTGCGTTTGCCGCGCGCTTTATAGGCAGTCGTCAGAGATCGGGGCTGTTGTAGGTAGGAGATATAACCCGTCAGTTGTTGCGCGAGTTTGGCACTGCGCCGAATATCAGAAAACCGTTGACCCATGATTTGTGCATCCGATGGTGGTCGTTAACCCGACCGTAGCACTACCGGCGGCCACCTCTTTTGGAAGGTCTAGACCTTGTGCGAAACCTAATTCGGCTCGTTATTCCACGATTAGGGCTGACCGGTAACGCCCTGTCCGGTCATAGAGTGCGATCGGCTGGCTGACACCCCAGACGTGGGCGATCGCGTACTGAAACTCCACGGTCTTCACCGGTCGGCGCTTAGGCATCGGTCTGGACTCTCCCAGGACGCTTTCCACTTTTCGGGTATCTGGAAACGCTGATTGCGCGTCCTCGTTTTCCTTCCAGTTTGCAAACTCCCAATTCGGGGTTTCTCCTACTAACTGAAGCACATCCGTAACCAGCCCGCGCCCTTCTGACCTGGCGTTCACCAATATTTGAAATTTATAGCCCTTAGCCCTATCCACATAGGTAAAGTAGTGGCGGCCCTTAGTCCACTTCTTAGGAGTCGCGCCGCCAAAGCCTGTCTGAATCATCGTCGCAAGAGTTTGCAGTTTTCCCTTGCTGATGGTGTTGTACTTTTCCCCGCGCAATCGTATCGAGATTTCGCCAGTCACACCGGGCATTTTTCGCCCCTGAAACTCTTCCCGTGTTTCCCAAGGCTCCTCGAAATAAAGCATGATTTGCGGGTCAAATCTGACGGTCTCTTGGTATTCCTGGATTGGAATCCCATAAACCTTTGTTCCAAAGCGCTCATCGCCCGAAACAATTAAGTAAAACAGAAACATTCTTAGAATTGTTTGATTAATCGAATCCTGTTCCTGATGGGTGCAGCCTAGCTTCAGTGTCGCCCTCGGTGCTTGGATGTCCTCTGTCGCGTCAACGTCCTTAAACCACTTATTGACCTCCTTATTTGCAAACCGTTTAACCAAATCTTGCAAGTGTTCGGTTGTTGAAAAGTTCGGCGGTAGTGTCATAATTATTTAATTCTGTACAAGAATCGATCCTTGAACTATCTTAAGGCGGACATAGCCAACACCGCTAACTGGTCTCAAGTCTGGTCAGCGACGCTTGAGGCAACGATTTTCCGCCCTGGTGTGTTCACTCCCATGGATGGGCTGATGCTGCCCATCACACTCAGCAGCCCGTTGATCGTTGTGGGTTGTTTTTGCCCTACCGAGGTCGTTAAACCTACGTGGAATTACGCTGGCTCAATCCAGGCCGTAGCGAATCTGAATCTGTTTGGAGGGTCTTCGATTAGCCGCTCAATTTTCGCGACCTATTCAGGGCTGATTAACCGATCGCGCTTGATTTCAATCCCTCGGATCGTCCCCAACTATCAAATCTTTTTTAGACCCGCCAAATGGATTGAGCGAATGGAGGTCGGGTTTTTCGAGTATGTCGGCGACAGCAGCGACTCCATCTTGGATGAACTGCAAGCTGTTCAGCAGATTGAATCGCTACAAAACACATCTCTGCAAGACATTCAGTTAACGCAATCCGAAATTCTGTCGAAACTGTAACCCCAAGGCTTTCCATGAGCATTCAGCTAATTAACACCAGCGTCCTGAACGAAGATTGGAAAGTCGTTGGCGCAACCACCACAAAAACAGTTCTCGTTCAGTCAAAACCGGACGAAAACATCACTAATTGCCGGTTCTCACTTCGCTTGCGGTATGGAGTCGAGGGGCTGGAAACCCCGATTTACTCCCAAGAAATCAACACCTACCTGGAACCGAACCAAGCCCGGTTAATTGACTTCCGTGAGCTAATTCCTGACGACCTACGCGACGGCAATTTGATCAATAGCTGGCAAATTGAGAGCCAACTTTCCTTCAACTTTGCCCCGATCACGGTGCGCTATTACGAAATCGACCTGAAAGACGCGGAAAAAGCCTTCTATCAGGGGCAATTGGCGGGGAAAGCGGACATTGGGCACGGCCACGAGCTGGCTGACATCGCGCTTTTAGAAACCGCTTTGTTGCAAAAGCTCTCGGCCCCGGTCAGCCCGCCCATCGCGGGGCAAATCTTGCGTGCGATCGGCCCAGACGCTTGGGAGTGGTCTACCGTCCAATTTGGCGAAGGCGGCGCGATCGCCCTACCCTCTCAGATCGTCAACACCGTCAACGGGCAAACGGGGAACGTGACGATCGCCCTACCGGGTTTGGCCACCACCACGACCAACGGGCTACTCAGCAGCGCAAATTTCAGCCTCCTGACCGGTCAAAACGCCGCCAACGGCAACGTGCTCCAAATCGTCAACAACACCCCGGCTTGGTCGCCTTTAGTTATTCCTGCTACCGTCGAAACATGGGACATCTTAAGCGCAGATACAACACTAGCAATCAGTCGCAACCACATGGTTACGGGTGGTTCTAATTTCACACTCCCTTCATCCGTGTCGGGGACAATCAAGATAGGAAACAGTCGCAACTCTACCGTTTACTTGCTTTCTGGTAATGCCACATTCTCGGGGTACAGTGCCACACAACAGAGAAGTATTAGTGGTTTGACGCGTATAGCTTTGCCTGGCGGGGCTACTGCTACCTTGGTAGGAAATGGCAGTGTATGGCAGTGCCTCAACTGTGCTATTCCCTCTCTTGTTTTTAATTACAACTTTGGCGGACTTACCCGCAATCCACTTAACCCCCTAGAGGCTTCCGACCTATTTGACTACCTAGGGAAAAGGGCTGGTACTAACAACACCTGGACTAACCCTACAAACACGACGTTTCTAACCAGTGCGACAAGTGCCGCGCCGTCCGCGATTATTTCTTCTTATATCGATAGGAGCGAGACCCCTAGAACTAGCTCAAGGGGATCGGGCGAGCGTTTTTGGTTTGGTTGGCGATTTGCCGCCCCTTTCCGTTGTACTGGGTTCTGGTTTAGGACGTGGAATAACGCCGACTCTCTGCCTAGGGCGTTCTCTGCCTTGGTTAATAATGTTTCAACATTAACCACGGGGCAGAGTATTACAGCCTGGACTACTGTTGGAAGCTTTGGCAATCAAACACAAATCAAGGAGCCATGGTCTTTGTATTATTTCTCTATTTCAGGAGCGCCTAGTGCTAATGCATTGGCTATTCGGAATGAGGGCTTGAATAGCTCAGGAACTGCTTTGTTTGCTACAGACCAATTCGCTTTATTTGGGGAATATGATGAGTGAGTGACGAGATCAAGGCTTTCCCTTAAGCTGCCCTTTCGCATCTTAAGTTTTCCCCAAAAAACAGATCTCAAGATGGATGCAATGCAACTAGTTCACACGCAAATTCCGAGCGACATCAACACCGTAGAAAAGCTCTACGTTTGGGCACTGTTGCTACTCGATAATCAAGCCTCGGGCGTTGATATCAAAGAGGACGATGGAATTCTTCCGGTTCCTTCGGTGCAAGCGCAAATTGTCCGCGTGGCGGACGACTCGAAGCGATTCATCGGACGGGCGAGCATCAAGCTTCACGAAGAATACGCCACAAACAACACGGTTAAGTTGTGGCAACACGCGCTTGAACTGGTCAACACGTCGATTCCCTCGAATTTCACCACCAACTAACGACCGCCAACCCATAAAGTTCTGCAGGGGGAAAGATGACGTATTCGGAAGCTGGATTGATTGAGCCAAATTCGCTGCGGGATGCGACTTCTACCCCAGCCTTTAACGTGATCGCTCCGATTTCGATTCGGCACACGATCCGACCGGCAGAGCTTAACTACAACCCCAGTGGCGGCGCGGCTTTTGAAACGCCCCGTCCGCCGTCAGTCGGTGGCTCGATTTTTGCCGGTGACAAACCAAGATTTTTGAATGGTGATGTGTTTCGAGAAAAGCCGATCGGGCTTGACTATCGACGATGGCCACCCGTTAACCGTCCAATAATGTCACCGCCCAAGAGTCTGGTTAGTGTCGTGACCGGGCCGCGGCCAAAGGTCTCGTCCGCCCCGCAAGCGTTCAGTAATCCAGCCCCGATCTATGACACCGAGGAAATCTACGGGCTGACGGAACACGCGATCGAACAAGAAATCTGGGCAGAAGAATGGGTTGAAGAACAGCGCCTAGAAAACAAGGTCGTTGAGCATTCCCATGACTTGAACCCGTCGCCAGTCCCATTGAATAACGGGGATTTTATCGGCTCTTTGGGATTGGCAAGCTCTACCGGTGGGGGTGGTAGTGCGACCGCTGCCCTGAGATCCCCCTCGTCCTATCGAAGCGCTTGGCCCCCACTGCCAACGAATCGGGGGGCTAATGGTGGCGTAATCGGGTCTCGGGGGTCAATCAGAAGCACCCCAAACCCTACTACTAGAACCGCTCCAAGCGCTCCAAGAACCTATCCATGGTCGGGCCGTCCAGCCGTGCAACGGCCATTTTCACCGCCCACGGACACCTTGCAGCCCCGGTTTACCCCTAGGAATGCTGCGCCCCTGAGGCCGTCTTCTAACCCCTTTGCCCGTCCATACCAGCCCTGGTCAGCCGTGCAGGATGCGGCCGCCCGCCGAACCGCCGAACTCACGCGTGGGTTGTCTGCGCCCAAATTTATTCCTACTTCCCCGATCGTTGTGCCGGGGGCTGCCTCGATCCTGTCCAAAGGAGCTGGAGTGGCCAGCAAGCTCCTAAACCCGCTGTCCAAAGTGCCATTTTTGTCCGATCTTCTATTTCCCGAAGGGACGGGGGATTTGACCCCGGAAGCGGTTCGGCGGGCTAAGAAGCTAGATCCGCCGATTTCACGATCGCCCGGTGGTACGCCCCCATCTCCAAAACCAACACCGCCACCCAAGCCTGAGCGGCGCTACCCAGTCGGCAGTAGCGCCAAGCCTTACCGAATTCTTTCCAACTACGCGCAAGGCTCCAACAGCCGAATGGTTTTGGTCAGTTCCAACCCCACAACCTACAAGGCCCAATTCCTAAATTGGCTTGTCACCGGATCCAGCGACATCACTTTGACAGGCCCACTGACCATTGAATACATTCCGGCCGATCCGGCTCGGGTTGCGAACTACCTAAACCCGCCCAGCCCGTGGAAGCACATTCTGGTTCGACACGCAGGGGGATCTTGGTATTTAGCGCAGGGAGGGGAATTCGCTACAGCCAGTTGGGCTATTTATTCTACGGACGGGCTTCCAGAACCGTTCATTCCTGGGGGCGCACCCTATATCTTCGATCCGCCCCCAGACACGCCCCCAGTACCTCAACCACCCCAGCGAGTCGGATCGAATTCAAGGACGGGGCGAGGCACTGGTACTGAGTTTTTTCCGGGGCTGACTGACAAAGATTTCACCATCACTCCCCCCGGACTGATTCCCAGCTCGATGCCTCATCCGCCGCTGATTCCCAGCCGAACGCCCTCGCTACCCGATCGGGAGAATCCGCTAGATCCTAACAATCCCGTGCGACGCAGGACTAGGTTGCTGGAGCGACGCAGGATCCGCTTTCCGACCAATCCACCCCCAACCCCGATCAACCCACCCTCAACCCCGCTACCCCCCAACCTGCCACCGGCGCGATCGCCTTGTACACCCAAAGGGAGCCTAGAAAACGTGACCTGTCGCTACTCTGCCAACAACGATTTCAATACTGCCGAAATCCTGAGACGGTTGGGCAACCCTGGAACGGGCCCCAATGGGCTTTCTGGAATCCTTTCAACCGATGAAGACTCGCTCAAAAACACCATTGGCAAACCGATTCGGGGCAAAACTGGGAAAATCGTTGGCATCACCGATTGGCTCAAAAATATGCGAGCCACTCAATTGCTGATGCAGGCACTGGGAATGCTGAATATTGTGCTTCTGTTGCACAATGCTGCAATGCTCAGTCGCAACGTTGTGGAATCGGTTGGAGATATGCTTTCGATGGGGATGCAAGCTATCAAGACGATTGCAACCGGTGGCACATCAACTGATGACCCGATTGACATCAATGAGCTTGTGGGACAAGGCTTTCAGGGATTGATGACCGACATTTTCGGCAAAGCTCAATGGACTGAAATCCAGGCAAAGTGGATCAACTTTAATCGGATTATCACGAGTGCGGCGAACGTCGCCTATTCGATTCAGGGTGTGTTTGATGGGGCGCGAAACATCCTTGAAATCACATCAACAAATGTGGCGAGAATCGGGAATGCGCTCAAGAATTCTCGCGTTGTGAACCAGGGTGCATTTCCGTTCATGAATCCGAACATCAACAGCGCTACGGGGCGTTTTGCGAAGCTACAACAGACCCTGGACAACTCATCGGAGCTTGCGGATATTGGCACGTCAATCGCAGGTGAGACGATCAACATCAGCGAGGAAGCGAAGGAATTGGCCGACAACAAAACGCGCTTTGAATCGGCGGTGACTGAGGGCACAACGCTGGTGAATGATGCGGGCGAGCTTGTCGATAAGGATGGCAAAATCATTCGCGACAGCAACAAACAGCAGGGCAGCTTGGCCGAGTCGGCGCGGCGTGTGTCTCAGGGTTCTGAGTTTTCAACCCTGGATATGCTCCGAGGGGATGAGGCTAAAGGCGGCTAACCCAGTTCCAACAAAAGAGCCGGACACCGCAAGGAGTCCGGCTTTTTGCTGTGCTCTCGATCGCTGCTAAACGAGGTTGACTACGCAAGGATCGCGATCGTTCTACTGGGAATTGAACGATGGATCACCCAATTGTATCGGACTTGAAAATGGTCAGGGCTAAGGGATGGGAGCGACTGCGAATGCTGGTAGGCCAATGGGTCTACTGGCGAGAGACTCACAACATTCCGGATGAGGTGCGAGAGCGCTACCGCTCCCAGCACGAGATTCAACAGGAAATGTTTGAACTCCTGAATCTGCTAACTCCCGAAAAGGATTTAGAGGTGGTGGCCCACTCGTTTGATGGACTGAAGCATCGGGCATTTCTGGTCAAGTTGCAGCCCAACGGGATGGTGTCCTGTGAATCAAAACCATGGGTTGGAACCTCGGTCATTGAGCCGATCGATCCGTCGATCGCACCACCTGGGGCCGATCGCACCACCGATGATGTGGCCGCTGACTTGCTGAGGTCGTTGGAGCCATAGCGATCGCCTAACCGTGCGATCGCTCACCGATCGATCAACCCAGAAACGCGATCGCCCTATCCATAGAGTCGGGCGATCGCGAAAATCTTAGGAAGGAATTCAAGCAACGCCCCCAGAAGTCCAGGGGAAAACCGGAAAAGTCCTATTAACTTGCCCCCTCCTCAGGCAGTAACGAGGCCAGCAACTTAACCGCTTCAGTAAGGTGCAATTCGGCCTGTAGCAACGCCGGAAGCTGGTGAGCAATGCTGGCTTTTGGGATGGCTTCCAATTCCAGATCACGCAAGACCGTCATGGACTGGTCGTGAAGCTGTTTCAGCAATTCATTCATGCGCGTTTTTGCCCCTCGGTGACGACTGGATGGCGGGTGGCCCGATCGAACTTGTCCAGTGCAAGAATTGCCCTGCCCAGGTGGACGATCGCCCTGCTCAGGTAGAAACGGGCCATGTAGGGATGGTTGCCCTTGCTGACGGCATTACGGAGACATTGAAGCGCCCATTCAATCCGCCGGCGGCCCATGGTGCTGTGCTTAGTCATCGGCAAGACCCCGCGCTTTGCCCCACGCTTCATCGATCGCCTTGATATTCAGATCCCAGTAATCCTCGGAACCCATCGCTTCAACGGTTCTCATCCCCAATTGGATCGCGGCCATAGTCAGCAGGACGTGAGCTTGGCTGACATAGCCACGGTTCAACCACTCATGGGCCAGGACGTAGTAATCGGGTTCTGCTACCCGTCCCAACACGATCGGGCGATCGTCCTCGATGGCGGTAACGGACTTAGGCGGTAAAGCGGTCAACATATTGCCTCCAAAGGTATTTGAGCAATTCATCAATCACGGGCCCGTCATAGGGAGACTCAGAAATCACCAACCAGCCGATCGCTCTGTGGAAGCTCACCCGTGTAGTGAAGCCTGAGCTTGACTTGACCCACCAGACCGACTGCTTAGGAGCCTTGCGCCAGCGGAACCCAGCACCTTGCAAGGTGCGCTTGAGACGGCGGGTTACGGCGCTGACAGCACCGGGCAAGAAAACAGTGGTCGGGCGATCGCGCATGGCTGATGGTCTCTGAATCCCGCCAACGACGGTTCCAATCTCTCTGTGCATGAATCAACCTTGCGATTAATTCATGTCGAGTATAACCGGATATCTAGTTCATGTCGAGTAGAATAGGAAAAAGAAACCTGTCGAGTAGAATCTAGGCATTGACAGATGCATCGAGCAAATGGCCAGGAAAGCGACCTACGGAGAAAAGAAACGGACGGTGGGGTATTCCCTGACACCAACGGCGATCGCCAAACTGGAGGCGATAGCGGAGGCGCTGGGTTTATTCAGTCCGAGCGAAGTGATCGAACAGTTCGCGAGGGGGATGCTGCCAGAATCACCACCCGACCCAGACCAGCTACGCATGGGAAAACCCTCACCCATCTGATCCGCTCCGTTCAGAGTCGGATGGGGCGCAATGCGCGCAAAATCGCCCAACTAGAGCAAGAAATCACCGATCTACGGGAGGAAAACGAGTTCGAGGCAGTCGAGTTGGATCGCCTAACCAAGGCGCTCGAAGCCTGGAACGAACGGGTAGCAAGCCTAAAGGTACTGAGCACCGAATCCGAGGTCGAACAGTTCGACCCGGCCGAAGAGTTGACCGCTTAAACCTTTGCCCCTGCTGGCTTTTAGCCGGTGGGGGCTTGCTATTGCCCTACGGAGTTCCCCCAATGATGACCGCAGACAAACCGGCCCGCGTGGCCGTGAAGCATTTAGGCGAGTGGGTTGACGGCAGCGGGGTTGATGAGGCGATCGCCCGCGCCAATATTGAGAGCATCAGCCCCAAAGAACTGAACCAACGAGTGCAACCCGCCGCCGAAATCAAAACCGGTGGATGGTGGTGCAGGGGTGTCGATTGGCGCACCGGTCGGCCGCTGGGCAACCGCATGGGCCAGGGCAAACCCGACAAGCCCCATGTTGTTGACCCCAACAAAAAGCCCGCCAAATACCTGACCGCCAGCGGCGTAGACCCCGACGCGGGATTTCTGGAAATTCCCGGCAACCCTGACTACTGGCTCAACACCTGGAGCGACAAATCCGCGATCCGCGTTTGGACAGAGGGGGCCAAAAAAGCTGGCGCAATCCTCTCCGCCGGTTGGGCCGGACTGTTTTTAACAGGGGTGTGGAATTGGGGAAAAGACGGCAAACTCGCCTACGAAGTCGAGAAGTGGGCCACCCCCGGAACCACCCACGCCCTGGCCTTCGACAGCGACTATCTGGAAAAACCGGAATGCTGCAAGGCGTTGAAGGCTTTTGGTAGCAAGCTAGCGTCCCGTGGTTGCACCGTCCTCATCGTCACCTGGGATAGCGCCTACAAGGGGGCCGATGACCTGATCGTGGCCATGGGTCGTGAAGCCTTCGGCGATCGCGTTCGATCGGCCCAAAAATTCGATGACTGGCTCAAAGGTCTCGAAGGGCAGATGGAACCCAAAAAGCCCAAACGTCTTGAGCCAAAAGCATCCGAAATCGCCCGCGAACTAGCCGAACGATACCGTCCGTTCCTTGCCTATGACCCGAATCTCAACCAGTGGTATCGCTACGAAGCGCAAACTACTGGGATTTGGAGTCCAGAGACGCAGCACCACATAAATGCAATGCTGCAAGCGGAATTAGACAGTAAACCAGGCTTTATCGGCTACAGCTCAGGGTTCGTGAAGTCGGTGCGCGAGTTATTGCAGTCCTACCTATTGGTTAGCGACTGGGAAGAGCCAGAGGGGATTTTGCCCTTCAGAAATGGAGTGCTCGACCTCAACACCATGCAGCTCCATGGACACGCCCCGGCGAATCGGCTGCTGTGGAGCCTACCGCGCGATTACGACCCAGAAGCCAGCGATTGGGACACGATCGCCGAATGGATGGACTTTGCCACCGGCGGCGATCGCGGCCTGCAAAAAATCCTGCTGTGCTTCCTAAACGCCACCCTCAAACGCCGCGCCGACCTTCAGCGGTTCCTACACCTCACCGGGCCCGGCGGCACCGGCAAAGGCACATTCACCCGACTGGCGATCGCCCTAATTGGCAGCCAAAACACCCACTCAACATCCCTCAGCGCCATTTGCTCGGACAAATACGACCTGGCCAACTGCTACCGCAAGCGCCTGGTGGCCTTGCCCGATGAAGACACATTCCACGGTGGCCTCTCCAAATTCAAAAGCCTGACCGGCCAAGACCCGCTCCGGGCTGAGTTCAAGTTCCGATCGGCCTTTGCCTTCACCTACGACGGCATGGTGCTGGTCGGGTCGAACTTCCCAATCTTTAGCGGCGATCACAGCTCCGGCATGAGCCGCCGGGCCCTGGTTGTGCCCTTCACCCATTCCGTGCCAGCGGGCAAGCGCAAAAACCTCGATCGCGCCTTTGCCCCAGAACTTCCCGCCCTCACCAATTACGTCCTCTCCATTCCCGATGAAGTCGTGACCGATACCCTGCTGCAACTCAGCGACCCAGCGCCAGCGGCGATCGCCCAAACCTGGGAATACCGAATGCGCTCCGACAACCTGGCCTCCTGGGTCAACGATTGGCTGATTCCCACCGGAGACCTCAACGATTGGGCCTTTGTTGGACAAACCCGCGACGATGCTGGTAGTTTGTATGCAAGCTACTCAGCAATCACGTTAGCCACAGGTGGCAAGCCGCGATCGAACCGCGAGTTTTCCCCGGCGCTAATGGATCTACTGAGCAACCAATTGGGCTGGAAAGTAGAGTTGGCCCGCTCCACAGACAGCACCTCGCGACGAAAAGTCCTACGCGGGGTGCGAATTCGCATGGAATACGACCGAGCGCCCTACCCCATCGAAGCGCTCAGCGAACGACCATCCAACGAAGTTTCAAGCCTTTCAACCCCTAACCCTATAAGAACTGACAGTGATCGGATCACCGGATCACCTCAGGCCCCAAGCGGGTTTGAGGTCGATCACCATCGGATCAGTGATCCGATCACTCTCAACGATCGCCCGATCGCCCCCAACAGTGATCCTGAGACGCATCGGATCACTGATCCTCAAAAACAGCCCTCAAACCCTTACGCTGCAAGCGGTGATCCGGTGATCCGGTCAACTTATCCACTTGCGGAAAATTTTTCCGAAGGAAAAAACGACCATTTAACGGCCGAAAATTTCAGCCCTCAAAACCTTCAAACCCTTGAGCCACAAGCCTTAGAGCGTGATGGAGTGAATGGCGGCGATCGCACCGATCGCCCACCGATCGCACCGATCAATCCGCCGATCGCGCAGCCGCCCATCGCCTCAAACCCAGACAGGGCAAACGGTGATCCGGTGAAATCCAAAAAACCGGCCACCGAAGCCGAGGCGATCGCCAAAGTCAAAGATCGCCGCTATCGGGTAAATGACCCAACGCACAAACGCCACGGCGCGATCGTCCGGGTTCAAGGCCGTCCAGGGGAAAAGACCCGCGTTCAGGAATGCGGCGTGTTCGGCAGCTTCAATGTCGATTTCGCCAAATTGGAGCCGATCGATGAGTGATGCAGCGATCGCCCGATTGGCCCAGTCCAACGGCCGGCTCAAACGCGACAAGGTGAAATGCGCGATCGTCGTCATTAACGAATGGCTCTATCTGCAAGCCACCTTGCCCCCCTTGCCCAATGAATTCAGCACAGGAAACAAACAGCGCAAAATCGCCCTGAAATTGCCCCTAACCACCGCCAACGTTGCGATCGCCGAACAACGGGCCCGCGAGTTGAGCCGATCGATCCGCGATCGATCCTTCGATTGGGCCGATTGGCGGCCCGAGTTTGGCCGATCGGCCCCAGGGGAATCGATCGGGGAATGGATCGATCGGTTTGAAGCCGATTATTGGAACCGGCGGCCCAAAAACCCCAAGAGCCTCACCACCTGGCGGCACGACTACCGCAAGATTTTCGACAAGCTGCCGCGCGATCGCCCGATCGCCCATGAGGAACTGTTGGCGATCGTCCTCGCAACCGAACCCGACAGCCGCACCCGTCAGCGGGCCTGTCGCGTTCTCGAAACCCTGGCCAAGTTTGCCGGTCTCGATTGCAGCTTCAAACCCTACCGGGGTGAATACGGCATCCTCAAAGCGGCCCCCCGCGACCTCCCCGACGATCGCACAATCCTGGCTTGGCGCGATCGCATCCCCAACGAGGCTTGGCGTTGGGCCTATGGCCTCATTGCCACCTACGGCCTACGCCCTCACGAAATTTGCTACGCCAACTTTGTCGATCGCCCGCGCCTGGACGTTGGTGACGGCAAAACGGGCGATCGCGTCGTTTGGCCCATTTGGCCCAACTGGTTTGAAGACCTGGAGCTAGGGCGCATCGTGCGGCCCAAAATCAGCGGCCCCGACAATTCCGCCCTGGGCAACCGCGTCACCCACGCCTTTGCTCGTTACAAAATCCCGTTTTCTCCCTACTACTTACGCCACGCCTGGGCTGTTAGGGCGATCGGTCAATTAGATGTCAGTTTGGCCGCCCGATGGATGGGCCATTCAGTTGAGGTTCACACCAAGATTTACCAGCACTGGATCGGGGTGGATGTGCATCAGCGGGCCTGGGAAGAAATTGGGCGATCGCCGATTCAATAACCCGTTGCTTAATTTGTTGATTAAAAAAAGCGGCTTTCCTGATTTTAGAAAACCGCTCAAAGCGTTATGCCTATTAACTTTCAGCGATGGCTCAGGCGGGATTTGAACCTGCGACCTTGGGCTTATGAGTCCCCTGCTCTAACCTCTGAGCTACTGAGCCGTGATTGGCGCGATCGAATTGATTGCTTGGTCTAATCTGATTATTCACCGAACGTGAATGATTTAGACGGCAAACAATATTTTTGACGCGAGTATGTATTATACGCGATGCATCAAAAATCGCAAGCGACCTGCCAAAATTTTCTGACCCACCGGGCGAATGAATTCTCAACATCCGGCCAAGATTTTAAGATTGGTTGAGGGTTTCGCCTTTCTGACAGCGCAGTTGGGCGA